>Ga0180437_10005645_pt1 | contig 16987 bp, 10 predicted proteins | sample SS_ome_4_FD_132410 | JGI IMG/M metagenome (GOLD analysis project Ga0180437, IMG submission 132410) | Hypersaline lake sediment archaeal communities from the Salton Sea, California, USA - SS_3_D_1 metaG | ecosystem: Environmental > Aquatic > Non-marine Saline and Alkaline > Hypersaline >... | reverse complement strand
TGTTGCGACATTAACGACCAAGAACATGATCATGGCCTCGCCCTTAAGGTTGGCTGGTTCAAAAAGCTCGGATAAGGTTAAGATGCACGGGGGAAGAATTGTTCCAGAAGAGGGTGAGATTCTGACCAAGAATATGTTCTATGTGGCAGATAGGCTTATTCCTGACCTTGCCGTCCTCGACGGATTTGAAGGTATGGAAGGAAATGGGCCGGTGAGGGGGACGGCCGTCGAGCATCGGGTGGCGCTGGCGGGGACGGATTGTATTGCCGTCGACGCCATCGGGATCAAGCTGATGGGCTTTGATCCCCATCACCTTCCATATTTGGGATGGTGCGGGAATGCCGGCCTCGGAAATTTTAATGAGGAGAACATCCATGTTGATGGGCCGAAGCTCGATGGATTTATAAAAAAATACAAGCCTGCCGATACTTTTCAGACTCAAATTGACTGGATCGGGAATATAGAGGGTGCTTCAGGGCATCATCCGCCTTCACCTCATCTCCGTCTAAGCGGAGTCGTTTCTTCGCGTTCTGGGCCAGCAGAAATCGAATTCAGCCTCCCCTTGGCTGTTTATGCAAAGCTTCAAATAGTTGATTCTCGGAGACAGCGAGTCAGCAAGCTCCTTTCCCGCCGCCTAAAAGAAGGACATTATTCGATGATCTGGGATGGCCGGGATGATTACGGATCGCGTGTCCCGGCGGGCTCCTATACCGTTCAGCTTCAGACTGAACACAATGTGGTTCAGGGAAAGATCTCTGTGTTCGGATAAGTGACGCGGGAGGAGGCGGCAAACCTGGATATCAGGTCGAACTTCTCATCCAATCTATGATTTTTTTGTGAAAATTTAGATCCACTTCGATCATCCAAGTCAGGTCCTCCGTCCGGCTGGCCATATGGAAATATCGATCCCGGACATATCCCTCCGGATAAGCAGGGAAACGTGTTCTGCTATATACGACGATGAGCTTATTCCATGCGATGTCGAATGCATCGAGAACATTCCGCACTCTTTCCATTCCTTGGGCCTGTTTTGTCCTGTCAGGCATGTCGCATTCTTTCAAAGCCAGAAGCAAGTGAGCCGATGTCACCTGAAATTCGTTTATTGCGGACAGCAGTTCGATGTGATATCGATTGCGGCGGGCCTTATGCCGGAGCCCTTCGAGCTGCTCTTTGAGCCGCGGATACTTTTCCGCCTCTCTTGCGGCGGTTTTGAGCAATTCTTCATGATTCCGGCTCCATGCTCCTGGGTCATCAAAATCCGGAAGATCCAAGAGTTCCTGGATCTGCACACGATTCCCCTTCCCGCACAAAGCCCCATTCCAGAAAGACACCGCCTGAAATAGTTCTGCATACAACCGGTTGGCATCAACACACTCGGGGCCTAATTCCCGCTGGAGGTAGGCTTCTTCATATTCCTCCAGAGACCGCCCCGCAGGATTCCAGCTGAATTCACCCGAAGCGATCAATCCTCTCCAATAGGTTTCCATGTGGGGAGAGGAATCGTCCCAGGCCGTGCAGAGCATCCCGTCGATTTCCTTCTCATCCGCCAGCTTTATGAAGCTCTGGATGATGTCGACTCTGTCATCCTGAGGGAAAAGGGGATGGACATTCTGGGCAGCCGTGGCGATCCAGGCCTTCAGGCCTCGTTTCTTGAACCACTCCAGAGCCCGGATATTTCCTTCCTGGCGGGCCGGGGTGTAATTCCAGCGCATGTATATACAGTTTTTCGGATACTGCTCGAGGACGCTGTCCAGGATCGGCTCTCCCTCCTCCCAGAGCCGGGTGACCTCTTCGTGCTCAAGGTCATTCCCCATGGTCTCCCAGACTCCGGCATACTTGAAAATCATGTCGTCCCAGAATATCGGAATGCGGCCGTGCTGTTGAGCGAACTCGCAGACTCGATTGAGCCAATAGAGGTTGAGAGCCAGTTTTCCTTCCTTATCCGCCCGGGGCTTGCAGCGGGGACAGCGGCCGATCTCCCCGACCTCATCCCCCCCGACATGAAGATAACGGCTTCCCGGTGTGGCCTCGAAGGCGTCCAGATAAAGGTCGAACAGGACCTCGTACGTGCCTTCATCACAAGGGCAGAACGCCCACCGGCTCTCCGATTCCTCCCGGAGATGGGCGTATTCCTCATGTTTGAGGATAAAGGTGGCATGTCCGAGTCCCTGCACGAGGGGGCTGATTTCCACATACCGCCTCCGAGCGTAATGTGTCAGCGCCTTCATCTCATCGATGCTGATGGCCTGCGGCGCCCCTACCAGCGGACGCCGCCGGTAGCGCAGCTTATCCTCGAATTCGAAGATTACGGCGTTTATCTTATAGCGGGCCAGGCGATCGATGCTGTCATAGTAGTATTTCATCGTATCCAGGTGATGCTTGACATCGATGTGAATGGATCGATAAGTGAGGGCGGGAAAATCGGTTATTCGGCAGGCCGGGATGGAGGCGCCGGTATCGCGTGCGTCCTCGAGGAGCTGTTCAAGGGTTTGGCAGGCGTAGAAGAGGCCGGCTTCACCTCTCGATTCCGCTTGGATTCTGCCGTTTGTGATGTGAATGCGATACCCCTCTCCGGATTGAGGGAGGTCGCTGTCTTGGGAAAGTGCGAGACTCAGCGTTCCTCTCGCATCCTCGCGGATGAGAGGCAGACGAGACAGTAATGCCCCCATGAGAGGCCGGGAGAAGTCTCCATCCAGCCGAACATATTTTAGCTCGGCAATAGCTAAACCCCTTCCTTTGAGGATCTGAATTTCATGGGGTTTGGGAAGGATTTTGAACGGGAAAGGGGGTGTCTCGGCGCAGGAAAGAACTGAAATGCATAAAGCGCCAAAAATGGAGGATATTTTGACAAATAAGAATCTATGCATCCTCATCCGATTTTCTCCTTCCCTGATTTCTTATGCGACTGATGTGTTTTTCATAATAGAACTAATCTTAGCGGTCGATCAAGTGAATCAGTGAAACAATTGGAAGCGGCTTTGACTTCATCAGTCCCGATAGACTCATTGTGTCTCATCTCGTATTTTTTGAAGAAGGCAGCGAGCTTGGCTTTTCGGAAGATTGAATCCAGGGCAAAAAGCAGGAGAACCCTTTTGGATGAGATCCCTTACTCCCTATTTCTGAATTATCGCCTCGAAGGTCCTGGCGACCAACGTATTAACACCTGAGTTTTCACCGGATAGCTCGCATGTGAAGACGAGTATCAGATCATATTCGGGCACGATGTACAGGGTCTGCCCGCCGTAGCCGAAGGATGCGATGTAAGCAAATCGTTTTCCGTTGCCGGTCCTCGATCCGGTCATCCAATTGAATCCATAACTGCGTCCTCTTCCCCGGGAGGTGAAATGAGTGTGCGGCGCTTCTCTGACCCATCTCTCAGGAACGATTTGCTTTCCTTTCCATTTCCCATTCCTCAAGAACAACCACCCGAATTTAGCGATATCGCGAGTCCGCAGCCCAAGGCCGCCGTCGGTTCCTCCTGTGCAGGGAAAGCCCATCGGGTCCTTATTCCATTGATAGGCAAATATCCCCATGGGATGGATCAGGTATTTTTCTGCGAACACATGGGCATACAGGCCTGATACGCTTTTGATGACCGCAGTCAGGAGATGAATACCTCCTGTGTTGTAATAAAATCTTGTTCCAGGTTTATCTTTGAGCGGCTGGGAAACAACATAAGTCATCCAGTCCTCCGACTCGACCATCTGCCATTCCGAGTTTCGGGGATCGTTGTAGGAGACCTGCTCATTCCACTCCAGTCCGGAAGTCATGGTCATCATGTGTTTAAGCGCGATTTGTTTCTTTTCGGGATGTTTGAAGTGATCTCCGTATTGCGGAAGGAGTTCATGCAGCCTGGCATCGACACTCTCAATGAAGCCCTTGTCGATGGCGATTCCGATCAAGGTCGAGGTGATGGTTTTGGTGATGGAGGCCATCCAGTGGAGCGTGTTGCGCTGACAGTAAGGAGAGTAGACTTCATGCACCAGTTTCCCGTTTTTTACGATCAACATACTCAGGACGTTTTCGTAGCTGTCTCGGTTTCTTATCAGTCGGGATACCTCCTCGATCGCTTCCTTGGCTATGCCGACATCGGCCAATGACGCCACTTCCCAACCGTCGCTCAGTTGCCTGGGAATTTGATATAGGTATTCGTTGGCTTGAGCGAAGCCCTCGAAATTCAATAACAGGAAAAGGAGTGCCAGCAAGAGTGCACGGGCGGATTTGCCCGCCCTTTCATGGACGGAAAGTTGTTTCAATCCTGCAAATGTGCCTTTCATTCCGAACCCCCATTTTTTCTTCATGTTTCCTTTGCCCTTATCTACGAATTTACTACAGGCACAGTTTAATTTACGAATTCTGGAAAAGCACCGATCCCGGCAGCTTGAAAATATAAGATACAGCTTAGGTAATAAGATGGGATTGCGCCATTGCGAGGCCCTTAATCGCAGGGCCGCCAAGGGCCTTCATGACCTGGATTGACATGGTGTGCAGGTGAGCTTATTTTAAAGATATACCGTAGGTGACATTCATCAGGGGATTGATCCCAGCCCATGAAAAATCAACCGGATGAATGTTCCTGTCGGTTCACATAAATTATAAATATCATTCACAGGGGGAGATCATGAAAAAGAAAGGATCCGTGAAGTTATTCTGGGCCTTATCAGGAATCCTGGCGGCATGTTTGGTGCTTCCGGCCTGCCGTGCGGCGGAAGAAAGCTTGAAGGTTGGAACGTTTGACTCCCGGGCCATTGCGATCGCCTGGTTCAATTCTGAGATGGGTGAAAAATATATAAAGGGTATGTTTGAGAAGCTTAACAAGGCGAAAGAGGAAGGGGATGAGGCACTCGTCAAAGAACTGGAGGAATGGGGCCCGGCCAGACAAAAGGTGCAGCATCAACAGGCATTCAGCATAGCCTGTGTTAAGGAGTATCTCGACTTGGTGGAAGCCGAGCTGCCCAAGGTCGCCCAGGAGGTGGGGATCGATATCATTGTCAGCAAATGGGAGGTCATGTATAAAGATCCGCGTGCTGAGGCCGTAGATGTCACATCGCACCTGGTCAAGTTGTTCAATCCCAACGAAAGAGGACTCAAGACCCTTGAGATGCTGAAGCAGCAGGATCCGATACCATTGGTGGAACTCATAATCGCCGAAGAGCATGAAGAGTTCGAGTGACGTTTAAAGCATTTTCTCTCTCTTTCTGCAGCAAAGGCTCCTAGGGAGAATCAAGCAAAGATTAACCGACTTTTCGAGATCCAGAGAGGAAGACGCATTGCGATAGCGCAGCCGGGTGCGCTATGAATAGATTGCAAAAATATCCTGACTGAAGAAAAATATGCTCGATACAACGGATTCTTTTTAGAAGAGACTGCCGGACTGACATATGGCGGTTAGTGGACGGAAAACAGGGGATGGATCAAGAAAACCAAAAAAAGGAGGACAACTGAACAATGTCATTTCCTGAGAAGTACAGAAAATATATCTACCTCCTGGTGGTACTGGCGTTACTGGCGGTCCTTGTCTCATGCGCCGAACAGGGCGTGCGACCGAATATACTGTTTCTTTTTGCGGATGACTGGGGCAAATACGCCGGCATTTATGACCAATTGGAGGAGGAGAAAGGCCCCAATTCAGTCATAAAGACGCCTAATATCGATCGGCTCGCTGAGCAAGGCGTGTTGTTTACCAACGCTTTTGTGCCGGCTCCCTCTTGCACGCCCTGCCGGAGCTCGATTCTTTCCGGGCAGTATTTCTTCCGCACCGGAATGGGCGCCATCCTCCACATGGCTGAGTGGGACAGCAGCATACCCGCCTATCCGGAGTTGCTGCGCGCGAACGGGTATCATATCGGATTCACCTACAAGGTATGGAGTCCGGGTACTCCGCGGGACATCCAGCACGGTGGAGACGGTGCCAGGTATGAGCAGGCAGGCAACAGCTTCAACCGGTTCTCGCAAGAGGTGATGGGAGCCCCGGATCCAGAAAAACGCCGGGAGGAGCTGCTGCAGGAGGTGCGGGATAATTTCAGTGCTTTTTTGGCGGACAGGAAGCCCGGGCAGCCATTTTGTTATTGGTTCGGCCCCACCAATACCCACCGCTCCTGGGTAAAGGGTTCGGGCAAAGCCATTTGGGGTATTGAGCCCGATGACCTCATAGGAAAGATGCCTGCTTTCCTTCCCGATATTCATGAAATAAGAGAGGATTTTGCGGATTACCTGGGCGAGAGCCAGGCTTGGGACGCCGCCGTCGGGACTATTCTGCAGCGTCTCGAAGAGACCGGAGAGATCTATAATACCCTCATCGTCATCAGCGGGGATCATGGGATACCGGGATTTCCCAGAGGCAAAACCAATCTTTATGATCTGGGCACCCAGGTGGCATTGGCTGTTGTATGGCCGGATAAGATCAAGAGACACAAGGTGGTTCACGATATGGTCAATCTGATGGATCTGGCGCCCACTTTCCTGGACGCAGCAGGAGTGGATGTGCCTGAAGTCATGAATGGGAGGAGTCTGATCCCGATCATCGAATCCTCGGCAGAAGGCCTGGTCGACACTACGCGGGAATGGGTATTGACCGGCCGCGAACGACATGTTGCCACGGCCCGCGAGGGCAATCTACCTTATCCGCAGAGAGCCATCAGGACAGGAGATTACCTCTATATACGCAATTTCATACCCGACAGATGGCCCATCGGAACACTTGAAAAGGCATTGAGGGATATCGATGACGGACCTACCAAGACCTGGTTCATGCTTAATCATGATAATCCGGAATACTCGGATTACTGGGATCTCGCTTTCGAAAAGAGACCCTGTGAGGAATTGTATGATATCAAGCATGACCCACATGAGATGGTCAACGTCGCTGAACTCGATGATTACCAGGAGATTCGAACCAGACTCGCTGCGCTCATGGACACTGTTCTTACAGCGACCGGTGATCCCAGGATGAAGCCTTCGGGTTGTGTTTTCGACGAGATGCCGTATACGGCGGTTAACGATAGGTATGAGGAAGCCCAGAAGAGGTTTGAAGATGAGGTGAAGCAACTGCTGAAGCGATAAAAACGATCAGAGAAGTCCGGTTACCAGGAGTTATCCCGATATCCCCTTGGTTCTTATTTATTTTCGGCCTCCAGATAGATCTTAGCGCCGGGAATGATCTCTTTTATCGCCATCTCGATCAGGTCATTGACAGTTTCCAGCCGATCGATCGTAATAGCGTCCGCATAATTGATTTCCACCGCCACCAAGACGTCTGAGGGGCTGAGATGCATGGTTTGCAAGCTGATGACCCGATTCACTTCTTCAAAATTATTGAGGCGTTCCAGTATCTGCTTCCGCTTGCGCGGTGTCACAGCTTCTCCTACCAGGAGCTTTTTAGTCTCGTAAGCGAGGAATAGGGCGAATACCATCAGCAGCACCCCGATAATGATGGAGGCGATGGCGTCGATCATGAGTATTCCCGTGAAGTGAACCAACGTGATCGCCACCGCTGCGATGCAAAGGCCCAGCAGGGCCAGAGAATCTTCAAACAGCACGGTGAGAGTGGTCGGATCTTTGCTGTCTTTTATGGCTCTAATAAAATTTTTGTGCTTTTCTTCGATCATCTCCCGCTTGATATTCTTGACCGCGTAGCTCAAGGCCAGGCCCTCGAAAACGATGCCGACCAGTATGGCAAGATAAGCAAGGCCTATATGATGGAGCGGTTCGGGATGCTGGAATTTGTGGTAACCCTCACGGACTGAAAGGGCTCCTGCGATGCCGAATAGGATGATGGCCACCATGAAAGACCAGAAATATTGTTCTTTTCCATGGCCGAAGCGGTGGCATTCATCCGGAGGTTTTTTGCTCTGGCGCAGTCCGTAGAGAAGCAGCACCTGATTGAATGTATCGGAGGTGGAATGATAGGCTTCGGCCAGCATGGTGGAAGACCGGCTGATGAATGCGGCGATAAATTTAAAGACCGCGATCCCAAAGTTTCCCAGCAGGGCGGCCAACACGGCCTTTTTACTGCCCTCATGCATGGTACGATTCTCCGATAATTCAGTATATCGCCTAAATTCTCTGTATGGCAAGGAATACGAAGGATACGGCTTTTTAATCAACATTGCATATGATATAAGCTATACAGAATTGTCTCACGACAAGGAGGAGCAGTGAAGATCCGAATATATACGAACATTCTGTTTTTAACTCTGGTCATCCTCTCGAGCCTGGCCCTAAACGTTGGGGCGATCGAAACCGATGCCGAGGAAGTTTTGCCTCCGGGAATCCTGCCGGTTGTTATCTTGAGTGGTTCTGATTATGAGATGGGATATCAGTACGGCCAGCAGGCCGGTCCCTATTTGGAAAAAGAAAAAGAGGCCAGGTGGGCTTCTGCTCTGCGAACGTTCAGCCGCGAAAATGTGCTCCATATGCTCAAGGGAAACCAGTTTTACATCGAGGAGTATACCCCCGAGAATATCGATATCATGAAAGGAATGGCGGATGGAGCCTCCGCCTCCGGCTTCCAACTGACCTACACGGATGTTTTGCTGATGAACTGCACTCTCCCCAATCCCGAGACCTCCGCTTTCCCCCCGGGAGCAGAAAAAGATTCCCTGCCAATAAAGAGGTGTTCCGTGTGCTCAGCCTGGGGAAGTTCCACCGTCGACGGAGACCTGATCGGAATGGATACCCTTGACTCGGGTGAAGCCGCCTATGGAGTGATCATTATGGCTTTTCCGGACCAGGGAAATAACTATATTTGCGGGGCTCAGGCCGGCGAGATAGGCGATCATTTCTTGATGAACAACCGGGGGCTTTTTGTGGGAAACAGCGGGGGAGGCGGTTCCCCGCGGGATATCGACACCGGTTACGGCTTGTCCTGGTCCTGTTCCCTTACCCACATAGTGCGTTTTGCAAACAGTGCCTTGGAAGCCAGGGATATGCTGTTGTCCTGGCAGATAAACATCCCGGAGAACTTTCATTTTGTCGATGTCAGGGGAAATGCCTGTGTGGTGGAAAAAACGGCCGCCGTTCAGAGCGTCAGGGAGCCGGGTGACTTCGGGGAGAAGGATTTTCTTTATTCAACGAATAACTACCTGAACGAAGAAATGCAGCCGACCAAGGAAGGTGGATTCATCAAACAGCACGGCGGTTTCGGGCCTTATGCCGCACCCCGGAATCTGATGCTTTGGGACATGCTCCATAACTACCACGGCCACATAAATGTGGAGTTTATGAAAATGATGCTGCGTTTTCCCGGCGCTCCCCCCCCTTATCCTCCGGAGGGAGGATGGGACGCCAAGGTCTGCCGCCCGTCGAATTCTTGGGTATCGGTTCTGCTCCCGGATGATGGGGATGAGGGGTGCGTCTATATCTGCACCGGGCCCGCCGGTCGTGTCATCCATTCCTCGACCGCATCCAACGGCGAAGAGATGCGATCCAGCTATCCCTACATAGAAGGCACTCATACTTTTTATAAATTGACTCTTGCGGCCGGCCCGGAAGAGGCGGTCGAGGCCGCTCAGGAAGCAGCCGCTTTTAACATCGCCACGTCCTACGCACAGCTTATGCATCGCAACTACACCGACACCGGCTATGCCGCCTTAAATGAGATGTACTCCCTGGCTAATGCCGAGTACTACCAGGGCAAGGTGTATTTGAACCGGGGACGGCTGGCCAGCGGAAACGAAGCCCTCCACTGCCTGGCCCAGGCGGCCACGGCCTTTACCCGATCCCAAGCCCATGCCCTGCAGGTATATGAGGCCCTGGTGCCGGCTCCCACCAGTCCGTCCGACCTGGGCCTCAAGCCCTTTGGCGGCGACTGGGCCACCTGGGAGACCAGGGTCGGGAAGGTGAAGTAGAGGAGGGGCTGGAGGACCTTGGAAGAGCCTGGATTCAAGTTTGACAAATCTTCCGAGCCAAAATATAACCTTGAATGGTAAGCCGCATCATATCGGTGAACCCATCACGCAGGGAGGTATCGCAAATGATACGCGGCCGTCGATTTCTCAGCCTATTTTCCGTCGCCATCGTTTTTGGGGGAGCAACTATCTTTTCTCGCATTCACTCGGGGATAAATCCCGAGGCCTCGAGCCATGAAATGGCACGAGCGATAAGCGGCATCCCCACAGTTAACCGGGCCGTGGCCCGAGATGTGTCGCCGCCGCTCGCTTTGCCGGCCGTTGTCGAAAGCAGGGATGCAGCCATAAAAGGTGAATCGGGATTCGGAAGGAGTGGGGATCGATTCGTTGAGACAGGTACGTCCTTGTCGTCTGAGGAAGCGGCGATCCCTCTCGCGGCGGCATCGGTGGAACAGACGGAGCCGGGGACGAAGCCTCCTCCGGAAATCGTAGTGAGTTTCGACGGACTCGGAGAGGGTTTCGAGGGGCCGCAGGGTAGAGGCTGGTTCCGCAATCCGTCCGACAATTCCCTGGCGGTCGGCCCGGATCACATCGTCCAGATTGTAAACTCCCGCATGGCGGTTTTCACCAAAAAGGGTTCGCGATTCGACACCACCGGCCGTGTGCTCTATGGGCCTGTTAACACCAATAACGTATTCAGAGGTTTTGGCGATGCCGACAAGATCAACAACGGAGATGCCGTGGTGCGCTACGACCAGCTCGCCGACCGCTGGTTGATCGTCATGCCGATCTTCAGGCGCCTTCCTCCCCGGGAAGACGATCCGGCCGCCCCTCGATCGGGTGCGCCGGCGCATCTGAGTAAGCCTGGTGTAGAGGGACAGCCCGGTGCCGCACAACCTGTCTACCATCCACCCCGCCCCACCCCTGAAGAGGTGGCCGCGGCCGCTGCCGAACGAGAGCGCAGAAGGGAACTTGCAAAGAAAAGGAGGCAAGGCCAAAGGCGCGAGCCCCGGAAGGAGGAGGGCTCCTTCGCCATGTGCTATGCCGTAAGCACCGGCCCCGATCCTCTGGGATCTTATTATCGCTATCAGTTCGTTCGCCCGCTGTTTCCCGACTATCCACGTCCGGCCGTCTGGCCCGACGGTTACTATGTGCCGACCAGCACCGGCGACCACGTCATCCAGAAACACGCGTATGTGGTGGAACGGGAGAAAATGCTCAAGGGAGAGGAAGCGACCGAACAAGGCTTCATCATCGATGGAGTTAACTTCCTCAACAACGCTGACCTCGACGGCAAACAGCTCCCGCCGCCAGGGGCGCCGAACATCATGATGGCGGCCGGCGGGACGCAGTTGAAAGACATATTGGAGGACGACGGGATTTTCGTGTGGAAGTTTCATGTGGACTGGGATGATCCCTCCAAGACGAAACTGGACGGTCCGGTTAAAATTCCTGTGGCACCCTATCGCTACCTGTGCGGCGGTCAGTTGACGGAATGCGTGCCCCAGCCGGGGACCGAACAGCGCCTCGATGCCCAGGGCGATAAGATCATGGCCCGCCTGGTCTACCGCCGGATCGGGGACCGCGAGTCGATCGTCGCGGTGCACTCGGTGAGCACTTCCGCCGGAGGCGGCGGAGTCCGTTGGTACGAATTCCGGCTGGACGATGATCGCAACGTCAAGCTCTATCAGCAGGGCACCTATGCCCCTGACGGCTTCTACCGCTGGATGGCCAGCCCGGCCATCGATGGCATGGGCAATATCGGAATCGGATATTCGTTCGGGGGGACGCCGCATTTTGCAGGACAGCGTTTCGCGGGCCGCCTCTCGGGAGATCCCTTGGGCATCCTGACATTACGGGAGGCCGTTCTCGTCGAAGGCGAGGCTTCTCAGACGGACACAAGGCGGTGGGAGGACTATTCACAGACCGCCATCGATCCCACCGACGACTGCACGATCTGGTATGTGGGCGACTACCTCAAGAAAGGCGCCACGAGCTATTCGACGCGCATCGGCGCCTTCCGCCTTTATAAAGACTGAAGCTTTACAATAAATAACAAATCATTACGCAGCTATCGGATCTTTCTCTTCAGCTTCTGGATCAGGGACTTGGCCTGGGATTTGACCGTCTCCGCGGCCCCTTGGCGGAGAACATCGGAAAGATTGGGCAAAGAGGGAGATTTTAAGCCCACCGAAGGCTGCGACGCTCGGCCGCCGACATCGAAGAGTAGATGAACACGGCCGTCCTCGCCGGCCATGGATTCGATGAGAGAGTTGACGAACTCTTCCTCCGGCAGCTTGAGCTTCAGCGACCGGTTAATGAGCGCCCGGATATTGGATCGGATCTTCGTCTTGACCAGTTCGCTGTGTTCGGCGCTGAGAACCAGCTCGGATTGGACATCGACCTGGGAGGATTCCATGTCGAAGGTGCCGTCCAGGGAGAGCGTGTAGTCTGCGGATTTCATTTCCCCGTTCTCAAACCCGATCACCCCGTCTCGGTAGGTGATATCCACGGCGCCGTCTTTCCAGAAAAGCTGGTCGCCCAAGAAATCCAGTCCGCCGACATAGGGCTTGATAACCTCCACGCTCTGAAGAGCCCGGTAAATCCTGAGCCCGCTGAACCGGCCCGAGGGGGTTTCGGCGTGCAGTCGGGCGGAGGGAGAAATTTCACCGGTTTCCAGGTTGAAAGGATGAACCTGCCCGGTCATCGCGAACGCCAAATCAAAAGATTCCACGGCATCGGACCGGCAATCCGGAGCGGTTTTTAATCCGAGGCTTAAATCCACGTCCAGAGAGTTCTTCTCGTCCAGATTCCGGGGATCGATTTGGAGATTATAGACTCTGCCGTCGAAATCATACACGGTCAACTTGAATCCGCTCGCCGGATCCCGGTAATGGATGGCGGCATTCCGGAAGCCGGCCTCATGAACAGACAGCTCGAGGGGAATTTTTGTCGGTTTGTCAGAGGGAGGACCGGATTTGGCGAGATCGGAATAATTGAAGGATCCGTCCGGATTACGAACGATATAGATCTCCGGCTTGTCGAATGTCAGAGTCTTCACTTTAAATTGGCCCTTAAACAGAGGCAGGAGGGAGAAGTGGAACTGCATCTTTTCCGCCGACACAAATACATCGTCTTGAGGGATCGGGCTGCTTTCGGTCTCCTCCCGTCGAGCCTCGTCGACCGCGTTGGAGATCACCACATCGGTCGTTTCGATCCTGGACACCGAGGAGAACAATTTGACCTTCATGTCACCCAGGGTCACCCGGCGGTTCAGCTTGGATTCTAACAGGTCCGCCACCTGGTCTTTGTCCAGCCTGGATATAAAGACCAGGGAGACGATAATGGCCAGGAGGAGAAGGATCCCGGCCCCGATTCCAGTCCATTTCAAGATTTTTTTCATCGTCATCGCCTTTGTTTAGTCGAAAAGATGTTCAGCATATCAGAAAGAGGACCTAAGATGAATAGGCATATCAGCTGTCTGGGAAACAGCGGGGAGGATTTGGATTTTTTATATTTATTAAAAAAGTGATATAGTATTGATCAACCGATAAAAGGAGGGATTAATATGGCTGTAAAGCTTCTTCAGGTGAATTTCAAGTTTAATGTTTCGAGTGCGGACTACGGGCAGGCCGTATCTTCGGTTGCCGACAAATATGCGGCTGTCCCCGGTCTCCGCTGGAAGATCTGGATCATAAATGAAGCGGAGAAAGAGGCGGGCGGCATCTATCTGCTCGAAGATGAAGCCTCATTGAAGGCCCTGCTTGAAGGACCGCTTACGGCTGGAGTGACGAGCCATCCGGCTCTCAGTGATTTCAGCGTCAAGACATTCGACGTGATGGATGATATAACGGCCATCACGCGCGGTCCGGTTTAGAAAGAGACCTTAGTCTTCAGTTAGCCCTCGGGATCACATAGTCAGGAAAATCGAAAAGGATTCGACTAACCGTTTTGGTACCATAGACTCCGACGCAAGGGAGATGAGTCTATTAAAATAAAAGGGCCTGGACATCAATTCAGGACTTCTCCTAGGTGATGCGGGCTTCCGATCTTTTTTTCAGGGGCAGGACGACATCCCTTTCCGTGTACTCCAGAGAAAAAACACCCTCGGGGCACTGCAGCTCGCATTGGCCACAGCCGATGCATTTTTCAGATTGAAGGGAAGACACCTGGTTGTCGAGTGAAATCGCCCCGACCGGGCAGAACTTCACACATATCCCACAGCCGGTGCACAATGCGGCATCTGAGATTCGGGCGGTATAGTAGGCTTTTATCCGCAAAGCAAGAATCCCTCGGCTGTAGCTGCCTAATACCCCGCAGCAGTCCCAACAGCAGTTGCAGATGGCCATCTCGGGCTGATCGATGTCGTCATTGGGGTGAAAACTCTGGTGTACGACTCCCTTCTTTTGAAAATCCAGGATAAGCTGGAGGGCATGTTCTTTGGTGATGTAGTGCCCGCTTCCGACCTCGACGGCGTGTCTGGCGTATTCTCCAAGAACGATACAAGACTCTTGCGGCACCTTAAACCGGCAGGGCTCGCCCGCCATTTTCTTCCACTCGCGACAGAAGCAGTGCTCGAGAGCGATTTTGTTCTCGTTTCCATACTTCTCGATAAGCTCGTATACGGACTTGGTAGGGTAGACTGCCATTTCCGGCGTTTCCAGAGGCATGTTGATATCGACCTGGACTGTCTTACCGTCGCTTTGGGGCTTTTTCGCCGACGCAATATAACGGGGTGCCGTAAGATGTTTGCGTGTATTGCGGTTCTGCAGATTCCTAATGGGGAAGAAGTTCATCTTTTTTAAAAAGCCGAAATACTCCTCTACGTGGCGAGCGAATTCTTGTTGTTCTGGAGTTTCCCTTCCGTCACAAAGGAACATCTCGAACCAACCGACCATGATGCCGCTCAAGGTATATTGATCCTTTCCTTCCTCCGAGAAATCTGGATACAGGAGGCCTTTCCTGCGCATGGCCTCGAAAAAGGGACGGAAAGAGTCCTCGGCTAGATCGGAGAGCGCGGCGAGTCCTTCATAGGTGTAGGGCTCGTCGCCCAATTTCAAGAGAAACTCATTCTCTTCCGGGGTTACACCCACCTCGAAACAGTCGATAAGCGACTTGTGGATAGGGAATGGATCCCTTTGCTGCGCGTTCATGCGCTTGATAAGTGCTCGTAGCTTTTTCCGCCGCTCCGGGCTCGTTGCTTGTGACTTCATGGTTCTCCCCTCTCCATGAACCTATTTCCTCTGACTCGAGGCATGTAAAATTGCACTTAGATTCTATTATTTTTCTGGCAGGCATGACAAGGAGTTACCCAGGTCCTGATGAGGAAGGAGAAAATAATATGAGAGGGACAGGTCATATGGGATATAAAAGGAAGCAAGAGATTTAGCCCCCTGAGATTCCCGGTTACATATTGACCTCTGAGATTTCGGCATGATATTCTCATCTCCGGTTATCTTCGCATGACAAGTGCGGTAAATGATCACGAGAGGTCTCCATGAAGGCGCTTCTTTCACTCCTATCCATGGTTCTGGTGTTTCATGGATCCGCTTTTTTTGAAGTTCAGGATCCTGCTGTCAAGGTTTTTGATGAAACGGTGGTTCAGGCGCGGCCGCTCCCGTTGGACAGCGTACGATTGCTGGGCGGGCCCCTCAAACGGGCCCAGGATGTGACAACCGAATATCTGCTCCAGCTTGAGCCTGATCGCATGCTGGCCGGATACCGTATCCGCGCCGGGCTGGAGCCAAAGGCGGAAGGCTACGGCGGTTGGGATGCCGTGGACAGCCGTCAACTGACGGGCCATATCGCGGGTCATTATCTCTCAGCCGTAAGCCTGATGTATGCCGCCACCGGAAATGAGGAGTTCAAACGGCGGGCGGATTATATCGTCACCGAATTCCAGCAGGTTCAGGACCGACGGGGGGACGGCTACCTGGGTGCGATCGTCAATCGGGACGGCATCGACGGGCGGGAGCTGCTCGAACGTGTATCCCGAGGAGAAATCAAATCCGGCGGCTTCGACCTCAACGGCCTGTGGTCGCCGTGGTACACCCTGCATAAGACATACGCCGGCTTGAGGGATGCCTACCGATACACCGGAAACAAGACGGCCTTGGAACTCGAAATCAAATTCGCGGAATGGGCGGAAAAGATCCTGGCCCCGCTAAATGAAAGCCAGATCCAGATGATGCTGAACACCGAGTTCGGGGGCATGAACGAAATCATGGTCGACCTCTACGCCGACACGGGAGACAAGCGATGGCTGGATCTTTCCTATAAATTCGAGCACCGTTCCTTCATCGAACCCCTAAAACGCCATCAGGACATCCTCGAGGGCAAACACGGCAACACGCAGGTGCCCAAGCTCATCGGCTCCGCCGACCGCTTCGCTTATACCGGCCGCGCCGGGGATATCATGGCGGCCGGCTATTTCTGGGACCGGGTCGTACACCACCACAGCTATGCCACCGGAGGCCACGGCCAGGGTGAATACTTCGGAGCACCCGGCAAGCTGGCCGGGCGCGTGGACGAACGGACGGCCGAGACCTGCAACGTCTACAACATGCTCAAGCTGACCCGCCGGCTGTTCGAATTTCGTCCCGATGCCCATTACGCCGATTTTCTCGAGCGGGCGCTTTTCAACCATATCCTGGCTTCCATCGATCCCGAGGATGGCCGGACCTGTTACATGGTTCCGGTGGGTCGAGGCGTCCAGCATGAATACCAGCAAATGTTCCGCAGCTTCACCTGCTGTGTGGGCTCCGGCATGGAAAGCCATGCCCTGCATGGGGATGGAATCTATTATGAGGCGGATGACAAGCTTTGGGTGAACATCTATGTGCCGTCAAAGGCGGATTGGGCCGCAGCCGGCGTCATCCTGGAGATGGACACCGACTTTCCGGAGGGTGAGTCGGCTGTGCTTAAAATGACGCTCCGGTCGCCCCATGAATTCACCCTGGCCCTGCGCCGTCCCACCTGGGCCGGGGATGGATTCGCCGTTAGGGTCAACGGCGAGACGGTGCCGGAAGATGTGATCGATCCCTTCCGTGATGTCCCCGAGTCGGGCCGCCCGGTTGCCGACCGCCCCGGAGTGGAACAATCGGGAACCTACGTGGAACTGAAACGGACCTGGAAATCCG
>Ga0180437_10005644_pt1 | contig 16988 bp, 11 predicted proteins | sample SS_ome_4_FD_132410 | JGI IMG/M metagenome (GOLD analysis project Ga0180437, IMG submission 132410) | Hypersaline lake sediment archaeal communities from the Salton Sea, California, USA - SS_3_D_1 metaG | ecosystem: Environmental > Aquatic > Non-marine Saline and Alkaline > Hypersaline >... | reverse complement strand
TCGTATAGCCCGTTCTCGTCGCTGCCATACACGAAAAAAACGCAAGCGATTGCGTGATATGGGTATCAATTTATCAGCGATACGTTGTTGCATTTTGAAAACCTAAATAGCGTTGTAGTATTAAGGACGCCTGTTTATGGAAATGACGGTCGCAGAATTGGCCGGGCGTTTACGTGCTGAACTGTCGGGCGACGGTTCGGTGAGTATTAATGCCGTGGCGGGTGTCGACTCAGCGGGGCAAACTGACGTTACGTTCGTTGCGGGCGGTAAGTTTTTGGCGGAGCTTGCGAGTTCTCAGGCAGGCGCGGTCATCACCAGCGAGCGAATCAAAGGGTGGGACAGGCCGCAGTTGATCGTGGGTGATGTGGAGGCGGCGCTGATAGAGGCAATGGGTGTATTTGCTCCGAAACTGAAAGGCCCGCCGGATGGTGTCGATCCGAGTGCGAAACTTGGGACGGACGTGAAGCTGGGCAACGGTGTTTCGGTGGGGGCTTTTGCGGTGATTGAGGATGGTGTCGAGATAGGCGACAGGAGCGTGATAGGCAACGGGTGCAGGATTGGCGAGAATTCCAGGGTCGGAAGAGATTGTCGAATTGACAGCAACGTGGTTGTTTATCACAACTGCACGATCGGAAATAGTGTGATTATCGCGGCCAACACCGTCATCGGGTCGGTGGGTTTCGGTTATGTGTATATCGAGGGCGGTCACAGGCTTATTCCACATAACGGGGGTGTTATAATTGAGGATTTTGTGGAGATAGGGGCCAACTGTTGTGTCGACCGCGCCAAGTTCGGCAACACGATAATCGGGGCCGGGACAAAGATGGACAACCTCGTGCAGATTGCTCATAATGTAGTGATCGGCAAATGCTGCCTGATAGTGGGCCAGGTGGGTATTTCGGGCAGTTGCAGGCTTGGCGACGGTGTTATTCTGGCCGGTCAGGTAGGCATGGTCGACAACGTGGAAATCGGCGACGGCACCATTGTGGGGGCGCAGTCGGGTGTGACGCATAATATTGCAGCGAATCAGAGAGTTGTTGGGTCTCCTGCGATCGATTACGCAGAGCAGGTCAAGTTGATAGCTCTCTGGAAGCGCTTGCCGAAGATTAGCCAGCAGTTGAGACAGCTGAGTAAGAGGGTAAAGGCACTTGAAGCTGCAAAAGACGATACAGACTGAGGGCAAGCTGTCCGGAAGAGGCTTATTTGGGGGCAAGGAAGCAAGGGTGGTTTTTCGCCCCGCCCCCGTAGATTCGGGCGTTGTCTTTGTGCGTACCGATGTCCCGGAGCCGGTTCGGATCAATGCGGTCACAGGCAATGTTGCCGAGCGGAGCCGGCGCACGACGATAAAGAAGGGTTCGGTGAGCATAGAGACGGTGGAGCATTGTCTGGCGGTGATTGCGGCGCTGGAGATAGACAATTTGATTGTGGAGGTTTACGGCCCGGAGATGCCGGCCCCCGACTGCAGCAGCCTGGAGTATTTCAAAACCCTCAAGCGAAGCGGTCTGATCGAACAGCAGGCCGTTCGGAAAGAGCTTGTCATAAACCAGCCGATCAGTGTCACCGGCGGTGACGCGTCTATATACGCGCTGCCTTATTCGGATGATGGTTTGAGTATCACGTTCGATCTGGATTATGCCGGTCACACCGGTATCGGCAGGCAGATTTACAGTTGCCTGGTGACGCCCGAGGGATTTGAGAAGAATCTGTCGGCAGCGCGGACGTTCTTGCTCGAGGCCGAGGCCAAGCAGTTCCAGGCGCGCGGAACCGGGACGCATCTCGGACCCAGGGACATACTTGTTATCAACTCGGACGGTCCGATCAAAAACAGCTACAGATTTCCCAACGAGTGCGTCAGGCACAAGATAGTCGATTTACTTGGTGACCTTTTACTTGTCGGCAGAGCGATCAGGGGAAGGATTGTGGCGTACAAGAGCGGACACAGTCTGAATCAGCAGCTTGCAAGAAAGCTGCATGAAGTAGCTCGGCGTCAGGAGCGTATTCAAGAATCCGGCACGGACGCTCTCTTGGACATTCGCCAGATTGCCAGGATTCTGCCGCACAGGTATCCGTTTCTGCTTGTCGACAAGGTGATTGAGATCGAGGGTGATACTCGCATAAAGGGCATTAAGAACGTGAGCTTTAACGAGCAGTTTTTCCAGGGACATTTTCCCGGGACGCCCATTATGCCCGCGGTATTGATTGTCGAGGCGATGGCGCAGGTTTCGGGCTTGTTGTTCGCGCAGAAGCTGGAGCACACGGGCAAGCTGGCGGTTCTTTTGAGCATGGACGGCGTGAAGCTGCGCAGGCCGGTTGTCCCCGGCGACCAGCTTGTATTGACCGCTGAGACGGTCCGGGTCAGAAAGCGGACGGCGCACTGTCGATGCCGGGCGTTGGTATGCGATGCGGTCGCTGCCGAAGCCGAAATCAAGTTCATGCTTGTCGATAATGAGAAACTTTAGCCGGAGGTTGACGGAAAAACGGGATTTTTATGACGGAGGTGAGAAAAACTTAATATGATTCAGGTGCATCCCAGTGCGGTTGTCGACAGCAGCGCCAAACTCTGCGACGGCGTTGTAATCGGGGCCAATTGTGTTGTTGAAAGTGAGGCCTCCATTGGTTCCGGAACGAGGCTTGATGCAAATGTGGTTGTCGGCAGGAACGTACAGATCGGCAAGAACAATTGGTTGTTTTCAAATTGTGTAGTCGGGGGCCTGCCGCAGGTGCTGGGTTTTGGCTGTGATGCCGAGCATGGCACGCTCGTGATAGGCGACAACAACACGATTCGAGAGCAGGTCACAATTCATCCGAGCATGACGCCGGGCGGCTCGACAAGAATAGGCAATGATAACCTCATAATGGTCGGCGTGCACATAGGGCACGACTGCAAGATTGAGGACAAGGTTGTTTTAAGCAACTTTGTTCAGATGAGCGGGCACTGCAGGATTAGGACCGGTGTATGGTTCAGCGGTATGGTTTTGCTTCATCAGTTCGTAACAATCGGAAGGTGGTGCTATGCGGCGGGCCTTGCGGGGATAAATCACGATATTCCACCTTTTGTAATGGTCAGCGGTCACTATCCGCTAAGGGTGCGCGGGGTCAACAAGCGAGGTCTCGATCGTGCGGGAATAAGCGACGAGCAGCAGCAGCACATACTCGGTGCTTTCAAGAAACTGTATCGCAGCGGCGGGCCGCTGCTGAAAAGCGCCAGAGCACTTGCGGCCGAGGACGGACTTGACGAAAATGTAAGAGAAATGGTCGAGGCGATAATGAACAGCAGCCAACATCGGTTTGGCCGGTATCTCGAAACTTTCAGACATTGAAAAGTTCAAGACAATAACGCAGAGGTAGGATTATTCATGGGCAAGATTAGGACGGCTGTTGTAGGTGCGGGTAAGATGGGGGCGATACACGCGAAGATATACTCCGAGCTTCTCGAAAGCGATCTGGTAGCGGTGGTGGATATCGACGCGAAAAAAGCCAGGAGCCTTGCCAATAAACACCGGTGTTCGGCATATACCACGTGCACAAGCATATTGGGCAAGGTCGATGCGGTGACGATTGCCGCGCCTACGGTTAATCATGCCGAGCTGGCGAAGTTGTTTATCGAGAACGAGACACCGGTAATGATAGAAAAGCCTCTGGCCGCCAATATCGTGGAGAGCAGAGAGATAGTCGCCCTCGCCGAGCGGAAGAACGTGGTCGCAGCCGTGGGACACTCTGAACGTTGCAACCCCGTTGTTCAGGCAATGAAACGGCTGGACATTGAGCCGATGTTTATCGAGGCGCACCGCATCAGTCCGTATCCGTTCCGTTCGACCGACATCGGGGTTGTGCTCGATGTGATGATTCATGATATCGATATCATCCTGTCGATGGCGCAGAGCCCGATCGTGAAGATCGACGCTGCTGCGGTTAGTGTGCTCGACGAGAAGGAGGATATCTGTAACGCAAGGATTGTGTTCGAGAACGGATGCATCGCAAATGTTACAGCATCGAGGCTTGCGCTGAAGACCGAGAGAAAGGTGCGCGTGTTCAGCAGGCAGGCGTATCTGAGCCTGGATTATCTCAAGAAAACGGGAAAAGTTGTAAAGGCCGATCTCAACGAGGATGTAATCGAAAAGGTGCGGAACCTCAAAAAGGGCAGCAAGCTGGACCTGTTGAAAGTAAACTGGCTCGATCTTGTGCACGTCGAGGAGCTTGACATCGACGACAGGGAGCCGCTGCGCGTCGAGCAGGAGGCGTTTTTGAGGGCGGTGGCGGACAGTACACAGAAACCCGAAGTGAGCGTCGAAGAAGGACTGGCGGCGATGGAATGCGCGGAACTGGTCCTGGCGGCGGTCAAGAAGCATTCGTGGGAATACAAACCGGCGATGAGCACATAGCCTAAGGTTCTGAGAGCATATTCGAAATCACGATATGGACCTCAGTCACTTAAGAGAATACACGCAGAGGCGGTGCATATGGATGCAAAAGGCGGTGACAAGCAGGGACGATTATGACGGGTAGAGAACGTATCCTTGCGGCGCTTGATTTTCGGGCTGTGGACCATGATCAGGTCGATCTTGGCGGGACTATGTGTTCCGGCGCGCACGTCAGTGTCATAGCGAAGCTGCGACGGGCACTCGGGCTCGACGAGCCCGGTGAGCCTGTGAAAGTTATCGAGCCTTACCAGATGCTCGGAGAGGTCAAGGCTGATCCACGGGCGAGGCTCAGGATAGACGTGGTGAATCTTCCCAGCCCGGCCAACATGCTCGGTTTCGAGAACAACGGCTGGAAGCCGTGGAGAACGTTCGATGGGACAGACGTTCTGGTTCCGGAGAAGTTCAACACCGAACCGGAGGCAAACGGGGAGATTCTGATGTATCCCCAGGCGGTCCGGTCGGCTCGGCCTTCGGCGCGGATGCCGAAAGGCGGATTCTATTTTGACTCGATCATCCGCCAGGAGCCGATCGATGAATCGACGCTGAATCCGGCTGACAATCTCGAAGAGTTTACGCTGATTACCGACGAGGACCTGAAAGTCTACGAGCGCTTGTCCGATGAACTTCATGCGAACACCGACCGTGCGATTGCGGCCGGCTTTCCGGGGACAGCCTTCGGTGACATAGCCCAGGTGCCGGCGCCTTTTTTGAAGAATCCGAAAGGAATTCACGACATTGAGGAGTGGTATATCAGCACGGTGACACGGAAAGTATATATCAAAGAGGTTTTCGCGGGCCAGGCCGAGATTGCGGTTATGAATCTTGAACGGATTTACCAGGCTGTAGGTGATAAGTTGCATACCGCCTTCATGGATGCAACGGACCTGGCGGCGCAGAACGCGCTTTTCTGTGGGCCGGACGGATACAGGGAGCTTTATCTGCCGTACAATAAGAAGCTAAACGACTGGGTGCATGCCAATACCAAATGGAAATCGATGAAGCACTGCTGCGGCGCGTGCGAGCCGCTGATTGAGTGTTTCATCGAGGCGGGTTTCGATATCCTGAATCCCGTTCAGTGCTCAGCGGTGGGCATGGACCCTCAGCGGCTCGTTGAAACCTACGGCGGTAGGATAGTCTTTTGGGGCGGCGGTGTCGATACACAGCATACGCTTGTCTTCGGCACACCCGAGCAGGTTTACGAGCAGGCCGCCGAGCGCATCCGGATATTCAGCCGTAAGGGCGGCTTTGTCTTCAACACGATACACAATATTCAGTGCAATACGCCGATGGAGAATGTGCCGGCCACGTTCGAGGCGGTGGGGGATAGTCTTGCCCGCTGAGTACACAGGGGCCTTGGAGGAACCGCGGCGATATGGATGCGACAATCCTGGCTGTAGTGGCGGCCTACTTTGCGGTGTCACTCGGGACAGGTTTCTGGGTCGCCCGCAAGGAAAAAAAACGGGCGGACGATTATTTTCTTGCGGGGCGCAAACTGCCGTGGTACGCGGTGGCGCTGTCGATGACCGGCTCGAACATCGGGACCGAGCATTTTATCGGTATGGTGGGCACTGCCTATGCGTTCGGATTGGCGCCGGCTACTTTTGAGTGGGGAAACTTTATTCCGTATTCGATGCTGGTGTGGATTTTCCTGCCCTATCTGTTTCGAAAGAAGCTTTACACAATCCCGGAGTTCCTCGAGCGGCGGTACTCTCAGTCGACCCGGTGTACGTTTGCGAGTCTGTCGTTGTTGCATATGGTTATCGCGGTGCTGACGCCGGCGCTTTATGCGGGCGGCCGGATTATCTACCAGATGGCATTTCAGCGGCAAATAGCGTCGTTCAACTGGGGCTTTATGGGCTGCGTTCTTGTGATATCGGCTGTGACGGCGGCCTATTGCATTTACGGAGGCCTGCTATCAGTCGTATGGACCGACGTGCTGCAGGTAGCGGTTCTGTTGGCCGGAGGGCTGCTGCTGGTTCTCATCGGTGTGCAAAGGGCCGGAGGACTCAATGAGGTTATTCAGGCGAACTGTTCGGCGGACGCAACACGCTGTCACCTGATCCAGAGTGCCTCGCATAAGGTCTCACCGTGGCCCGGTGTAGCCACTTTCTGGATGACGCTGTCTATGGCGTACGTGGCGACCAACCAGTTTTATATTCAGCGATGCCTCGGCGCCAAGAGCGAGTGGGACGCGAAAATGGGCGTCATCGGCTGTGCGTTCATCAAGTTTTTCCTACCGGTGATAATCGTGTTTCCGGGTATGGTAGCGTTCGCGTTGTTCGGCGGTGGGCTGGCTGAAGATTCGGTCTATGTCAGGATGATTAATGAATTGCTTCCGCCGCTGGGTCGGGGGGTGCTGTTGGCGGCGCTGACAGCAGCCATAATGAGCACTGTCTCGAGCGTGCTGAACTCGGCCTCGACGATCTGGTCGATGGACGTTTACAAGCGCCTGTTGCGTCCGGCGGCCCACGAGCAAGAAGTTGTTCGGGTGGGACGGTGGTCGACCTTTATCGTTATCGTGATTGGAACATCTCTGACACCGGTGCTGGTCTTATGGAGAGAAGGGCTGTTTCTCTTCATTCAGAATATGTATGGGCTGTTTGCGCCCGCGATAGCAGTCATTTTCGTGGCCGCTTTTTTTTGGCGTCGGGCGCATGCAAGGGCAGCGACCTTCACTCTCGTGTTCGGGTTCGTCGTCGCCGCAACTCTCTGGATTCTGACTCTGACCGTCAGGGCCGCGTGGGTCAGGCCGCTCGATCCCTTGCTGAATCGTGCGGCGGTGACGCTTGTCCTCTGTTTTGGAGCGCTGATTTTCGCGACGTTCCTGGTGCGGCGCAGCCCTGAAGAAAGCTACGACCCGCAGATAATCTGGAACCGCCGGTGGGCCCATCTGCCGCAGGCAGAACGGGCGCTCAATCGCGGGCTTCGCAACCTGATGTTCTGGTGGATAGTGCTTATAAGCGGTTCGGTCGCTATCTTTGTTGTTTTCGGTTGAGGCGAAGGCACGGCTGGCCTATAATGTGACGTTGGCTGGAAAGAAACAAACAACTTTTTTTCTTTCCAAAGTATGCCTGACTTCAATTTTGCAGAAGCCCTGGTACTTTCGGATAGAGGAGAAGCAACGTGACGGACAAAATTGAATTTCCGGAGCGGGTCACGGTTGGGAGCCATACGATAGAAATTACGCCCCGTTACGCTGAGACCGACAAGGCCGGAGTGGTTCATCACAGCGTTTACCCCGTGTGGTTCGAGATGGGCCGGACCGAGCTTCTGCGCGTCAACGGCCTGGCGTACAGGAATCTGGAGGCGGCGGGCGTTTTCTTCGTGGTCGCCGAGCTTCGCGTCAAGTATCGCCGCCCCGCCTTCTACGACGAAAAGCTGCTGCTGGAAACAAGCTGCTCAACTGTCACCGCAAGCAGGGTCGAGCACACATACAGGTTGACCCGTTCCAGCGCCGGGACGCTCCTGGCGGAGGGCTCAAGCATATTGGCCTGTGTCGACGCCGACGGCAAAATCCGTCGAATCCCGGAATTCATGTATCCCGATGAGCATGCCAAACCGACGGTTTGAGGGCATGTCGGTGCTTGACAATTTCTCACGAAATCAATCTCCGGACGGCCTTCTTATTAGGATTGGTTTTCCTGCATTGGAGGCGAGCATGGCAACTTGATAATGGAGTGCCGAACAGATACTCCCTGTGCTGTACGCCGGCGTAGCGGCGCTCGGTCCGCTTCCATGTGCTGCCCTATCCTCAACTACGGCATGGAAATCATGGAAGAACGTGCTGTTGCCGACAAAGCGTCAAATCCAACAATGTCGGAGCTTATTCTTAGATCTGTTGCTGCAGGCTTTTTGGATGTCATCGTTCTTCACGTTTTCCGCCGTTCTTCCGGTTTCGAAGCAAGTACGTTATGGCTCTTCTTTCTTTTTCTGGAGCAGTCCACCAAGCCCTTTTATCAGGTCACCGGGCTTTTTCAGCGCCTCTTTTACCTGGTCAGGAACCTTGCCGCCTAATTTGTCCTGAAGCTGCTCGTCGATTTCCTCCTTGAGCCTTTGCTTTCCGGCTTCTGCGAGGGCGGTTTTGAATTGCTCGGTCAATGCGCCGGTGTCGAATGACAGACGTGGCTGATCCGTCGGCCCCGAAAGCCGGATTTCGGTTTCGAAGCTTTTCAAGACATCGAACACTCTGGAGACGGACTTAGAGTCAAGCCCGAGCACGCGTTTGCCGCGAGAGCTCGCCTGGAGATTTTCGACCTTCACGTTTATTCGGAGATCGAGCGATTCTTTCGACACGCTGCCGTTGAACGTCCCGGAGGCGGTTCCGCCCTCGAGGATGAGCTTGTTCCTGTCACTCATCTGCGACTGCAACTTTTGCAAGTCGAAATTTTCAAATGTACCGGTGATTTCAGGGATGTCGCCTTTTGATTCGAAGTGACACATCACGTTTAAGGACTGGCCGTTCTGCATCGAGGTGATTTCGAGTCCGACGGGCAGTGCCGCCGCATAAGGATTGTCGCTGATGTTGGTCATAAGAATACTGCTCTTGCCGAACTGCATTGCGTCAAGCTCAACTTCCTCGATCACAATTCTCTTTGCAGTCAGGCGGGACGCCGGTGCGGTCGGGGCCTTGGCCCGGAGATACTCAAGGTAACGCTCTGGAACCTTTCTGGGCCCTTTGTCGGATTTCTGCTTGGGCTCCGGAAGGAATTTGCCTATTTTCCGGAGCAGTTCTCTAACCTTTTTTGCGTTCTTGAAGTACGTCTGCAGCCTGTTGATACCGGCTTTTTCCGAGATTTCCTGTCGGGGCCTGCCTTCTGCGGGTTCGCTCGGCTTCGGCTCATCCGCGAGTACTTTTCCAGGTGTCTGTCTGGCCTGGTCGAACACGACGTTCGATAGCACAACGTCCTCCAGAACCAGATTGCCGCACAGCAGGTTGTAAACATCCGTATCGGCTGCGACACCGCCCACCGAGACCCGGTTTTCACTGGGTTTTTCCGGGTTTGTCACCTCGATTTCTTCGGCGGCGAGCTTTCCTCTAAGCAGTGAGAAGCTGATGTCGGCCACGTTCACTTCGGCTCCGTTTGCCCTGGTCATTACTCCGGCAGCATAGCTGGCCAGCTTGTCGTCCCCCACCAACGAGCCGGTAAGACCGGCAAGTATAAGTGAAACTACGGCCAGACCGAGACCGGCTTTTCGAACAACGGGACTTTTTCCTTCGAGGGCTTTACTAACGTCGGCGGTGCTTTTTCCGATTAGAAGCCTGTCGAGCACGCGCACCCAGCGTTTTGAAGACCATTTTTTGAAGGCCTCAGAGTTTTCTTCTAGTTTCAGCCAGTTCTTTCGAAATGCCACAACAGTTCGGGACAAGACCAGACCAAGCGCCAGACCGGCTGGCGGTCCGATGATTATCGCACCGGCTGTCGAATAGCGGCCAAAATCAGTAAGACCGACAATAGGTATCCTCGCGAGAAAAGCCAGCAGCCCCGGAATGTAACTGTGCACCAAGCTTCCCGTGTGAAACAGCAGCGGCGCCGCCGCAAAACAAAACGCTTTGCCAAAAGCAGCGCCCATCAGAAACAGTCCAAGGTGGATGTTGAGCGCGAGAAACACAAGGATTATCACAGCATGGATTCCTGCAAGGCCGGGTATGAGTCCGAAGCAAAAGCCTGATGTCACCGACAGGATTATAAGAAGCGGGGAGATGCCGCCACGAAATACGGCGATGAATTTTCGCATGGGTCTTGGAAGGATCATTCCTGGGCTCCTTTTAAAGAAGCTAAAAGTAAATCGGATAACAGCCGGCTATTTCCTCTTCTCTTGTTTATAGAGTCCCTGGAGGGCAAGTTTCCGGTCGCGGCGGACACGCGCAAGATAATCGCGCATCGTCTCCAAGCCGAACTCTTTTATCAATTCATCGGTTGAAACATGGGGCATCTGCGAGCCGAAGATTAGAAGACACTCGTGGGAAAGCCACTCGGCGTATGCCGCCGTGCTGCCGTACTTTTCGTAGAGCGGCCTGAGGCGCTTGACGTTTCCGTCGTGGTGTAGCAGGCGGCGGTCCATGTCTATCGCGCCCGTAACCAGCGGCGCACCGCCGCTGTTGTCACTGATCCTTCGGTTGATATAAACGATCTCGCGTCCCGCCATGTCGACCAGGGTCGAGCCGCCTCGCCAGATGGCGCCCATGTAAAAACCGAATTCAATGGCCCATTTGGCGAGCATCCGCGCCCCCTGCCACATGGACGACCACAGGACCAGCTCGGCCTTGTTGGCGCACAGGCCCGAACCCACCTCCCAGTAATTCAGATCGAAGCAGATGCTCAGGCCTACCCGGCCGAAATCGGTTTCGAAGACCGGCGTTTCGACGCCCGGCACGATGCCGACGTCCAGTTCGCCGTGGGTCGGGAAGTTCTTGTGATAGACGCCGACGATTTCACCACTTCGGCCTAAAAGCACGGAACTGTTGTAGCGCGTGCCGTTCTCGAGCGTGGGCAGTGGACAGACAACATAGACGCAGTGGCGCTTCGCGTGTTTTGAAATTGTGGTTACGGTCGGGCCGTCGAGCGGCTCGAATTCCCACAAGTTACCCGAGCCCAGGCGATTGGCGGCTTCGGGAAACGCAACCAGGTCGCTGCCAAGCGCGGCGGCTTCGGCGATGTGTTTGCCCATGTTGGCCAGAGTCTTGTTCAGCCGGTCCGGCTCATCACGAGGCAGCGTCGGAAAGCTCACCAGAGAAACCACGACCTTCCGTCTCATCAGAACCGCCTTCAAAGAGCCGCCACAACGATCGGAAGTCTTGCCGCCGGTCTTGTCTGCGGCGGCGATTAGGGCCTCGACCGGATAAGCACTCAAGCTCGGAACCGCCAAAGCTGTGCCTAAGCCGGCAGCGCTTACCCTCAGGAAATCTCTGCGATTACAGTTACCGGTATGGTGATTTTGGGCGGTCATGATTATTACTCCCAGTTCGGGTTAATAACGCAGGCTGTGATATTCTTCTATTGTGATGGTAACAAATCCACCGCCAAAATACAACATCGGTTCGGTTGCGGCACAAAGTTGACAATTGCTGCTGGCTCATGCCTCAAGCAACGATTTGATTCACGGTCAAATCTGAGAGTGTCTAAGTCTCGGTCTTCGATATCGGTTGTGCCAGCACCTATTCACATATTCCAGGCCATCCGGCAGCCAGCCGGGCAAAATCGCTCATGTTGACCACACCGTTGAAATCAAAGTCGGCAACATTGTAGCCACCGGAAGGACCCGACCACAGCCAGTTCTTAACAAGCATCGCCAGGTCTTCGTAATCCATACAGCCGTCGCCGGTAAGGTCGGCTGGCTTGACCTGCGCGGCAGGCAGTTCGGCAGGGCCGCTCAGGTTGCCATCGGTAAATGTCCAGGCGTTTGTCGGCTGTCCCGTACGGTCCCAATGATATGTCACGCCACGCGCCGCGAAGCCGCTGAAGTTACGCTCAAGGTCCCGCGCCTTGGGATTGGTGTCCCATCTTGATTCGATTTTCTTCAGACCGTTGACCCAGTAATGCGTCCAGATCCCGGTGTCGGCGGCGGTGTCATGCTCCCATCTCCACAATCTCGCGCCGTCGGGCATCCAGTAGGTCTCGGCGCCGGTCTTGCGACCGTTTTCGTAAGTAACCTCGTATTCCCTGGTACCATCCGGGTAATAGCAAACCTCGGTTCCGTGCAGCAGATAGCGCCCGTTGGCACAGGTTCTTGCGCTCCACATGGCCTTGATTTGTCCGGAGGGATACTGCTCGCTGTACGAGTTGACCACGCCGCCGGAGGTTTCGGGTGTGATGTCGCCTTCACCCGAAAAAACCCACGTCTCGTTAAACTCGTAGTGCAGGCACGGATGGGTCATAGTCGTGAGTACGTGCAGCACGCCGTTGCGCGCCTGCCGGATAGTCGAATATCCAAGTCTCCAGTTAGACGTGTAATCTTCGTGCGGCAGAGTCACCGGGAGGTTCTTTATATGCCAGGTGGCGCCGTCGTCATCGGAGATGGCGACAATGCAGCCGGGCGGATGATTGATGCCTTCCGGGCGATTACCGTAATGCGTCTGGGCGTCGCTGCAGAAGGCGATCTTGCCGTTGTCCATGATGATCGCGCACGGGCGCTGGTTCGGACTGAGTTCGGAGAAGGGCGTCTTGCCGCGCTCGGGCCAGCTTGCGCCCCAGTTGTAGGATTTATCCCAGATGTTGAAATCATCGATGCCCATGCTCTTGCCGGCCACCGACAGCACAGTACCGTTTCCGTCCAGCGGAACGATAGTCGAGTGCCGCGTGCTTGTCCGCCCACCCATATCACGCCAGTTCGTCCCGCCGTCGGTGCTTCTCCACAGGAAACTGCTGACCTCCTCGCCGTCCATAGCGAAATATATATCGCCGTTTGGCGCGCGGAAGGCGTTCTGTGCAGGCTGAGGCGTATAATCCCGCGCCGGCGCGTCGAGCAGCGGCAGCTCCATCCGCCAGGTCGCCCCGCTGTCGGTCGATTTTGCTATCTTGAACGGCAGCCGGTCGGACATGTCCAGGCCGCCCCCGAACAGCCACACGGTGTCGCCTTCGGTCCACAAAAGGGCGTGCTGGTCGTTCTCGTGCTTTAAGTCATAGAACAATCCCGGCATGTCCCACTGGTCGCCGCCATAGCGCCACCTTGCCTGGACAAGCCGCGTATTGTGCTCCTTTTCATCGTCGGCCTCGTTCGACAGAGCCGTGAACCACACAGCCAGCGCATCGCCGTTTGGCAGTATCTCGAAACCGGGCGAATGGTTGTGGTACATCACGGCAGGACTTACGCCCAGCAAAGACGCATTTCCGTTGGTAGAGTTTTCCGGGGGAATCGGCAGCGCGAACCGCACCGTAAAGTAAGGAACATTCGGATCCGGACCGATTAGCGCCTGTTCGGTGCTCTGTTTAACCGCGATCTGCGGGATAGGAGGCGGGCCGACAAACGGTTTGTCGGACAGGTCAATCTCGAGCACTACCCGGAACGACACCGCATCCAGCCCCCATGGCGAACTCGTCGCACACGGCGGCAGAGTCATCCTGTCCTGACCGTCGCCGCGTATTACCTTCGTCATGCCGGTCGCCGGTCCTGCAGGATCAACCTGGTAATCGCCGACGTACACACCGTGCCAATCCTGCACCCACTCGCGCCCGCTCATTGCCGTCACACCCTGTGGATTCTCGAAAACGTATTCCCATTCGGCCTCACTGCACAGTCGATAGGTTCTCCCTTCCTTCCGACTGAGCCACTCGCAAAACGCCGCCGCGTTATCCCAGCTTATGTCCGATGCCGACCCGCTGAGACCGGCCTGCTGATATTGACTTTGAGCGACTTTTGTCTTGAGCATATAGAATCGCTTGCTGATGTCGACCAAATGGGCGGTCTGCTCATCGTAATCATCGCCGCCGAAATCGAGAATCTTCGGACCGCTGCCCGTCCCCATTGTGAAAGTGCCCGGATTGATTCGTACAAATTCCATTCCCAGCGAATTGACAAAACTCGAGCCGTACTCGTTGTCGATGACGGTGTAGATATGCTGGTTTTCAATCGGCAGTTTGACGTTATCACTCGGATTCGACAGGCTCAATATGATTGTCTCATCCGGATACTCGTCGACATCATCGTCCACAATTGAAATGCTGATCCGGCTGGTAAGGATGCCGGGAGCAAATGTGAGCGTTCCGGAGCTAAGCGCATAGTCGACACCGCCGCCGGTGGCTGTTCCGCCCGTGACTACGTACTCGACGCTCGCCGCCTCGCCCAGTGCCGCCGACAGACTTACCGCCACAGCAGCCTGTCCGACGTCCTCCGGGCCGCTGCTTTCAAAGGCGTCAAAAGCCACCGAAACACGCGGGTCTAAAATTATGTGCGTATGCCGCGTGATTTCACCCAGCACAAGGTCGCCCCCCGTCGCGTTGGACAGTTCTATAACGACTGTCTCGTCGTTTTCTTTCAGCCCGTCGTCAACGATTGCAATATTTATCGTCTTGCCGGTTTCGCCGGGATTGAAGGTCAGCGTTCCGTCGGCGAGAGTATAGTCCACCCCCGCTCCGTCTGCGGAACCGCTGACAACCGAATAGTCAACCGTGTAGACTTGCCCAGTTCGCGGCTTGCTCACCGAAACGGCAAGCACGGCCGGGCCGGCGCCTTCAACGGCCTGGGAGCTTTCCGAATCGAATTCAACCGTCGGATGCAGGTAAATACCTTTTTGCATGTAGTCGGCTATTTCCGCCTCGTCCAGCGTCCGGTCCCAAAGACCGAAATCGTCGTATCCCCCGTTTAGAGGACGGCGCTTGCCTTCGGCAAAGCCTCGCGGCCAGTTCCCAATCATCAGCGTGCTCAGGTCGATTGGCCCCGGGCCGCAGTCGAACGTGTGCAGAAGGTTCGCGTCTACGTAAAACTTCACGCTGCCCGATGCGGCATCCCGAACAAAGGCGATATGGTGCCAGATGCCTGAAGAATAGCTTGTCATCGTGTCACGCCATACTCCCCCGCATCCTATGGCTACGTAACCGGGCTGACTCTCTTCGTCGATACTCACCTGAAGATTCGCACCCCCGACGTCGGTTCCGATAAACCACGTGAATCGCTCCATGTTCGTCTTTTTCAACCACGACATTATCGTGAAATCTTCCGTTGATGACAGGCCGGAGACCTCGACACGGGCGTCGGCGCCGCTGAGCACAAGGTGTCCCGGATTGGTCTGCGGCTTGGCGCCCACTGTCGCCCAGCTTCCGCCGGCGACGGTTCCATCATTGCCTCCCGTCGAATCGGACGCAATATTGCCGCTGGTTTCATCGAACTTATAGTGAACCAGCAAGTCACCCATGCAATTGCTCGCTACCCCCGTTACAAAAGCAAACAAAATCGACAAAAATTTGTTCCCGGACATAGCACTCCTCTTCACTTTATTCTCAAATGATTTCTGCGAAATTGAAGGTCAGGCATATAATGACATAAGAGCTTCGTTTGCTGAGAGCCGGCTCCTCTTATGCTGCTGTCGCCCGAACAAACCATATCCACAGACCCAAAAAAACTTCAGTTTATTATATCACAACACCGTCAGAAAGGCAAGCTTTTTACCCGGAAATTTGCCCATCATTCAATCGTTCCATTCCCCGTCACTTGAGCAGGTGGTTCAGGACAAACTGCTGGCAGGTAGAAACCGGCAGGATAAACAACATCCAGGAACCGCTGATTTCGGGGTTTCGGAGCACGAGAGGATTTCACTTGGCGCCCCGCAGGTGGGTTGGTATAATATATGTTTGAGTTAATTCGCGTTCGTGTAGGTCAGTTCGAGGATAATCGGGCTGAAAAAGCGAAAACAGGAGCATAAATAATTATTAGATTCAATTATGCTGACCCACAATATTCTGGAATTGATTGGTAATACGCCGCTGCTGCAGTTGAAAGGGGAGAGAGTTTTTGCAAAGGCTGAATTTCTTAATCCCGGCGGCAGCATTAAGGACCGCGTGGCGCTGGCCATGCTTGAGGCGGCGCAGCGGGACGGAAAGCTGAAAGAAGACTCGATAATCGTCGAGCCGTCCAGCGGCAATACTGGTATCGGTCTGGCTCTGGTCGGTCGTCTTATGGGCTATCGTGTGCGGATCGTTATGCCGGCGGGAATGAGTGAAGAGCGCAAGAAACTGATCAAGGCACTCGGAGCCGACCTTGTGCTCACGCCGGATGAGGAAAGTATAGCTGGCGCGGTTAGCGCGGTCGAGAAGATGGCGGCAGAGGACAGCCGCGTATACGTTCCCCAGCAGTTCGAAAACCCGGCCAACCCGCAGGTTCACTACGAGCAGACGGCGCCTGAGTTGTGGCGGCAAACTGCCGGTGACATTGCGTGCTTTGTTGCTGGCGTGGGAAGCGGAGGGACGCTGCAGGGCGTGGGCAAGTTCCTCAGCGAGCATAAGCCGGATGCAAAAATTGTAGCCGTTGAGCCGAAAAATGTCTCGGCGATTCTGGGCCACGAGCCCGGTCTCCATCAGATTCAAGGGATTGGCGACGGTTTTGTTCCCGACGTTCTTGACGTGTCGCTTGTGGACCAGGTTGTCGAAGTGACGGATGAGGATGCGATTGAGACGACGCGTCAATTGGGCAGAGATTACGGATTGCTTGTGGGGATAAGTTCCGGCGCCAACGTGTGGGCGGCGCGTGAATTGGCGAAAACCGTGAAAGGCAACATTGCGACGGTCCTGCCGGACCGCGCGGAGCGTTATTTCAGCACAGCTTTGCTTTAGGGGCACTCAGAAAATCAAGCCTTAGGAAGGTCGCAGCCATCAAAAACTTCTTGCAGCCCGCGCCTTGTTCGTATAAACAATGTGTGCGATTTGGCGCACCTTTCGATGAAGGCCGTGCGGGCACTGTGCGATGCGAGTTTCATCGAAGCATATGAGTTTTTACCGGAAGGGAACAGACGATGGCCAAAAAATCCCGCAAAAAGGCGCTGGGCGAAGGAGCCAAGTCCATGTCTACCAGGGCGATACACGCAGCTGAGCCGCGAAGAAAATATGCCGATTCGTTGACGACCCCAATTATTCAGAC
>Ga0180437_10005642_pt1 | contig 16991 bp, 14 predicted proteins | sample SS_ome_4_FD_132410 | JGI IMG/M metagenome (GOLD analysis project Ga0180437, IMG submission 132410) | Hypersaline lake sediment archaeal communities from the Salton Sea, California, USA - SS_3_D_1 metaG | ecosystem: Environmental > Aquatic > Non-marine Saline and Alkaline > Hypersaline >... | reverse complement strand
TGGTCGCGATAGGAGTTGACCCATCCGGCGAGTGTAACTTTTGTGTTTGTGTTCGTTAAACGCAGCTGTCCGCAATTGTGTGTTCTTTTTAACATTTGATTGTCCTTAAGTTATCAGTTCTGCTCCGGCCCAAACCGTGCTGGTTAAGCACCTGTATTAGAAAGGGCTAAAATAGCCAATAAGGCCTTGTTAGTCAAAGTTATTTACCGTTTTATCGATGGGATACATCTTTTGAGGGAGGGGTGTTTTGACGCTGGTTTTGGCTGTAAGTGTGCAGCTCAGGAACACTTCAAGGTGTTTTCGATGGTTTCGTATTGTTTGTGGCGATTTAATACCAGACGATAATTATCAGATTCGGCTCGGTAGTTTTTGCGTGGATGTCGCCTGTGGTAACATTTGTTTTTTTGATTGTGATTCCGGGGTTGTTTTTGAGCCAGTCGGTGATTTGTTCATCGAGGAAAGGTATTGAGCCCGGGTGGAGTTTCGTATAGAAGGTTTTTACGGCAGTGATTCTGTCCGAGGATGTTATTTTTTGCTCCTGTGAGGGTTTTGCTGGGGCGGGTTGAGGTCTTTTACTTCCCAGATGCAAAGGCTTGGGTTTAGCTGTGTGTTCCTGCAGGTCGCTGTCGTCGAAAGGGATTGGTTTGCTGAGCTCTTCTTCATCTTGTTCATCTTTTTTTTGATTGTGGGTATTGAAGTCCTGCATAGGTTTCTCCACCTCAATCTGAACAACAATAGTATTTTGACGCAGATGTCAAAATGTGGCCGGGTTTCAGAGTCTTTCGATGTCTTCTACCTGCTCGTAGTCGTCGACGATGATGTTTCCGTCTGTTACGGGCATATTCTGCTTTGGTTTTTGCAGTTTTTCGACATTTTTTCGGGCTTTTTGTTCGGCGTCAGGTGTTTGTGGCAGCCATTCGAGCCAGAGGTGGTCGGCCAATCTTCCCGGTGTTCCGCCGTCGTGTAGTGCGATGAAGAGCCAGTGGTCTTTGAGCTGGCCGGATTTTTTATCATCGATGCATTTACCGGCGAGCCAGGCGTAGTTTTTCTGTTTTTTCAGGCAGGTTAGTTGTATTGAGATGGTGTTTTGCGGTTTGCCTTCCGGCCAGAATTGCAGCAGGCCTTTGGTGGGGGTGTTCGATTTTTCTCTGCGGGTTTTTAGTGTTACAATTATTTTCTGTTGGTCTGGGTTTTCCAACTCGGCCTGCCAGATAGTTTTCTCGATTTGTGCCGTGGCGGTGGCGGACATACCGGGCCAGAGGCAGATTAGTGCGCCCAAGACAACAAGGATATAGAATTTAGAGGTATTCATAATATAGCCCTCCAACGATTATTTCCGACAACACTCCTTTTATCGTCATTTTATTGTTCTTAGTTTAATTATTGACGTTTGGTAAATAATACCAGGTTACTGCTCTGGTTCATTGCTATTATCGGTTGTCTGGATTTTTGCTTTGTATTCTTCGATTTGTTTTTTTGCTTCTTCGGTTTCTTTTATCGCTTCAGACAACCTGCTTTTTATTTCTGTTTTGTGCTGCCTGACGGCCATCATTTGTTCAGCCATTTTCAGCAGTTTCTGTCTTATGAGTTCGACATCTTCCTTTGCTTTTGCTTCTTTGAGTTGAGCTTTCAGCCTGGTTAATTGGGCTTTTGCAGCTTCTTCTTCAACGAGTTCGGTATAGGCGTCTAAGCCGAAGGGGTCGGTCAGAGTCTTTTCCAGCCCACTTTTGTATTTCGGAGTAGCGTATTTCTCTTTTGTATCTGCCAGCATTTTTGTATATTCGATGCCGCCGGAGGAAATACTCGGTGTAAGGATAAAAATCACTTCGGTGGCTCTTTCTTCGTAGTCTTTGCTCGAGAACAGGGCGCCAATAACGGGGATATCCTTAAGGAAAGGGACACCGCGAATCACGCCTCTTTTCATTGTTTTTCTTATGCCGGCAATCACGAGGCTTTGGCCGGGCGCAATCCTGTTTTCTGTCATTTCTGCTTTTGTCTCGGTTATGATAGAGGTCTGGACGACGCCTTCCGGCTTGGATTTGGCACCGAGGGTAATATAGGTTTCAAGGCCTATCGAACCATCTGCAAAAACATGAGGTGTAACTTCAAGACTGTCTTCCACCCATTGATACTCAGTCGAAGAGTACACTTGGCCTTCATCTGTAATCAACTTTTCGAGCCCTACATTTTCTCTGGAGGTAACTTTGGCCTTGCGGCCGTTTACTGTCTCCAGTGATGGATTCATCAGGACTTTCAGATATCCCCGTGATATGAGCAAGTCAACGGCGGCTTTTAACTGGTGACCGGCTTTATTTCTCCAATAACCAAAGTTCAGTCCAAATTCCCTCCGTTTGCTTTCCCGCAGTGCTGCGCCTGGAAAAGTGGGCAAAATATTCTCGCCGCTTTCCGGGAAGACACTGATGGTTCCATCCTCTTGTGTTTTTCCTCCCAGTGTGATATCTTCACCGAGTAGGTTCTGCACCATTATCCTTGTTTCCCAGTCCATTGTAACGTCAGCGTAACGTTCGAGGATTATACAGTCGATATTTACCTGGATGGGCGGGACATCAATCATTTTGAGGAATTCGAGGATTATATCGGCCTGCTCGTTGTTTTGGCAATCGAGAATAAGCTGGTTTGTAGCGTTGGATGAGCTTATGTTTTCCCTTGTGTCTTTGATTTTTGGGAATTGCTTCGGGAATTGTTCCGCTAAAAGTTCAGCGAGCTTTTCAGCGGAATGGTTTTTTGTAAAATAGAAGAGTTTTATGCTGTCGTTAGTGGATATTCTTTTTGGCTGGGTCCTGTACAATTCGGGGAGAGGATTATTGACGTCAAGGTTTTCCGGTATTCGGCTGATTTCGTCGAGTGTTTTCCGGGTTTCGAGTTCTGTAGTTTTTGCTTCCCAGAAATCGCTGCATCCTGCAATAGGGAAAATAAGGGAAACGACCAAAGCTATTAAGAGATAGCCCGGGGTGTGGATTTGTCTCTTTATGTTTTGTAGGGGCATTGCTTTACCTGATTTAAAACCATAATGATATATTTTTTCTGAGGTTCAGTCAAGCATTTTCGGGTTTTTCAAATATCGGATTGTTAGATAAAAATCTGGATTCGACGTGGTTTTTTGGTAGTTTCTGTGTGGTTATGAGCAGAAAAAGGGCAAAAAATGGTATCAGGGTGGGTTTTATAGCGTTGGGTTGTCCCAAGGCGGTCGTCGATAGTGAGAGGATGCTTGCACTGATAGGCAGGGCAGGTTTTTTGATAGTGGCTGAGCCGACACAGGCGGATGTTATCGTTGTCAATACCTGCGGATTTATTGCGCCTGCGACGGCGGAGTCTCTTGAGGCAATTGGCTGGGCATTAGAGCTTAAACGGAAGGGGTATGTACAAAAGGTGATCGCGGCCGGCTGTCTGCCGGAACGTATAGGAGATAAGCTGCTGGGGGAGGCTAAGGGGATTGATGGTGTGGTTGGTCTTGGTTACAGGGATGATATAGCAGAGGTTATTAAAGATGTTCTGAAATCCGATAGGCCTAAGGTTTATGTAGGCGGCGACGACGGGATTTTCGATGACACCGAGCGATTGCTTATAGGTCCTCGACATCGAGCATATTTGAGGGTCAGCGAGGGGTGTAATCACAGATGCAGTTTTTGTACGATACCTGCTATCAGGGGCAGATTCCGCAGTAAGCGGCCCGAAGATGTAATAGCTGAGGCTGAGGAGTTGGTTTCGGCTGGTGTCGCAGAGCTCAATATTATTGGCCAGGATACGGCTTCTTACGGTCGGGATTCAGGGGTCCGTGACGGGCTTGTCAGGCTTATCGATAAACTGGAGCGGATAGATGGTTTGTCGTGGGTACGGCTGCTTTATCTTTATCCGGAAGCGATAACGGATGATTTGATTGATGCGGTGGCAGAAAGTAACAAGGTGGTGCATTATTTTGACATACCGATACAACATATAAATGATGAGATTTTAGGAGCGATGCGAAGGGCGGGGAGAAAGCAGGATATTATCGGGCTGATAGAAAAAGTTCGCCGGGCGATGCCGGACGTGGTATTGCGGACGACTGTGATGGCAGGTTTTCCTAGTGAAAGTGATAAGCAGTTTGCCGAGCTTCTGGAGTTTGTTGCCGATGCGCGTTTTGATTGTCTGGGCTGCTTTCGGTACCAGGCCGAGGCTGGCACGGATGCAGCCAGGATGTCAGGTCAGATACCTGAAAGTGTTAAGCGTCAGCGGTGCGAGGCGGTTATGCTTGCCCAGCAGCGGATAGCGTTTGAGAAGAACAACGAGCGGATTGGTGAAGTTTTGAACTGTCTTGTTGATTCGGTGGAGGGCCCCATTTTGCAAAGAGAGGCAAAATGGACACCCGATGAGGCAGGTAACGGAAGGGGACGGTTTTACGGTCAGGCTGCTGACATTGACGGGGTATGTATTATCAGAGATTGCCGGTCAATGCCCGGTGAGTTTGTGGAGGTTGAGGTGATAGAGGCGCAGGGGTACGATTTGATTGTCAAAGAGATTTTGTCTTGAATAATGTTTTGGAGCAGATAGACTTATCTTTATGCTGAAGCAGATTCCCAATATTCTGACAGTGGGCAGGTTGTGTTTAACAGTAATTTTTCTGGTGATGGTAGTTTATGCGCCAGGTGTTTCTGAGACTGAGCAATGGTGGTTTTTAGATATTGCGTTTGTGCTGTTCGTAGTGGCGGGTGTGAGCGACCTGGTAGATGGTGCTGTTGCCAGGAGGCTGAAAGTTACCAGTAAGTTTGGCAGGATGATGGACCCGCTGGCGGATAAGGTTCTTGTCTGCGGTGCGTTTATATGCTTTGCTTTGATTGGCGAGCCGAAGCTGTTTGCCTTTTCCGAGGATGCACTCGGCGTGATACACTGGGGGACAGCTTCGATACTTATATTGCGTGAGGTGTATGTAACGACTCTTCGCCATATTGCAGAGTGGCGTGGGATAAACTTTGCGGCGACGGCTTCCGGGAAGGTGAAGATGTTTTTGCAGTCATTTGCGATAGGGACGGTGATTATAAAGATGGCGCACGTTCCGGCAGCGAGCTGGGGACATTGGTTCACCAGTGCAGTTTTGATTTTGATGGTAATAGTGACCATAGTATCCGGTTTGCATGCGACGGGTAGAAGTTCGTGGCGTAAGGTGGCTAATACGAAGCGTTGAGGGCATGATGGACGCCCGCCATAAGCGGGTTTGGTTTTTCGGTGTACAGGGGGCTATACCCTTTAGGGTAATAAGTTGCGCGTTTAGTTTTTGTAATTAATTATCAGTAAGCCGCTTATGGTGCATTAAAGCGCAATTATTAAACGAGATTGGTATTATTCGCAAGCTGACAAGATTTCTTTTTCCAGTTCGTAAATCAGTGGGTCAACTTTAGCGGCGTTGATTCTGCTTTGCTGCGGCGAGCCGTGCAGATGGACATTTCTTTTATGGGCATCGTCGAGCCTTTCTGCCAGCGGTACGACTTTATCGTGCATAACTTTCATATCGGCATAGTAAGCGAGCTTTTCTTCCCAGGTTTTCGGCATGGTTTTTTCGTTTGCCATTGAGATATATTGCTGTTTTTTGATGGTCTCGGCAAGCTTGGGGTAATCTTTTTTGAAAAGCTCATACGCGGCCTGTTCGTGGGTGAGGTGTTTGTATTTGTTTTTAAGCTTTTGCCATATTCGGGTATCGTCGCTGCCGGGTTTTTGACGAAAGTATCCGGGTTCGATTTTATCGAAGTCGCAAACTCGCAGGATATCGTGCAGGAGGCATGTTCTTTCGACGAGCTCGGTGTTTATTGGTATTGCTTTTCTGGTTAATTTGTGTGCGAGCAGTGTTGCCAAGGCGGCTACGGTTATACAGTGCCGGCGGATGTGTATAGGGACACGGTATTGTTCGAGGAGTTCAAAGCAGCGTTTTCTCGAAGGCAGTCCTTCGCCGCTCGTATCCTGCGAGCTATGAAGGATGCCCTGCGAAGCTTTAGTTAAGCAGGGCAGTTTATGTTTTTTCATAAATTTCAAGGTTTTTTCTGCGAGTCGGATTTTAGTTTTGCTGCGATTAATTCGGCCACTTTTTTTCCTGATTTGAGCATACCGCCGAAGATAGGTCCCATTCTCGGCATATTATAGACGGCACAGACGCTCATACCGGCGATATAGAGGCCTGGGAAGATTTCACCCGCTTTTTCGACTACCGCCTGCTCGCCCTTTTCGACGTCCATAGAGCCTTCCCGTATCGCGCCGAAGGCGTCCGGCTTTCTTTCTTTGAGCATATTAACGATTTCCGCCGGGTGGCCTGTTGCATCGATGACGAATTTTGAACTCATACAATAAGGGTCAACGTGCAGAGAAGCGAGCATAATCGGTGAGGCGTTTACAACCACCCCTTTGACGTTTTTGTTTTTCAGGATTATGTCTTCGACCTGTATCAGATTGAAGATTTCGGTACCGGCTTTTATCGCTTTAATCGCAAGTGCAGCGGCGAATTCGATTGAGTTTGCAACGTATAGGTCTTCGTATTTATGTGTAGTAATATGGAATTCGTCGAGTATTTCTGTATCTTCGACAACGACCTGGTTGTATCCGCTGGCTCCGCCCCAGATACCGCCTCCTGTTGAGAGTTTTTTTTCGAGGAGTGTAATTTTCAGGCCTTTTTTTGCGAGGTAATAAGCAGCGGCAAGCCCGGCCGGCCCGGCACCGACAATAACTACGTCGTTTTCGAGCCCTTCAAGAATACGTCTGGTGTATGCCTCGATAATTGCTTTTGAGATTTGTGTTTCTTTCATTGTTTTCTTAATCCTTGATTTATGTTTTTAATCGCTGATTACGCTGAACAGATTAGCCTGTCTTTGGCGGGCCAACGTTAAGAGTTTGGATTATAACTGTATAATGGTTTCAGGACAAATGTTTTTACACCCTTCCCACCACAGGCGTGGGAAATTTTAACTGTGAGCACTGTGGCAAAGCAATGATGCTTGACAGTTTGAGAGGTGGATTTTATGATGCTGGCATGGGGCAGTTTAAGGAGAAATGCAGGTTATGTCGAAGGCAGGATTTGTACATTTACATCTTCACAGTCAATATTCGCTGCTTGACGGGACAATAAGGTTCGATGAGCTTATCAATCGCTGCAAAGAGCTTGGTATGGATTCGGTGGCGGTAACGGACCACGGGAATCTTTTCGGTGCGGTGGAGTTTTATACCAGGGCGGTGAAATCAGGGATAAAGCCGATTCTCGGGATGGAGGCTTATGTTGCGCCGGGGAGCAGGTTCGACAAGCACAAGGCGAGGAGCCGTGACGCATCGTATCATCTTGTATTACTGGCTGAAAATAATACAGGCTGGCAGAATCTGCTCGAGCTTTCTTCTCTGGCTTACACAGAAGGTTTTTATTATCGTCCGAGGATTGACAAGGAGCTTCTCGGCGAATTGAATGAGGGTCTGATTTGCACTTCCGGGTGCGTCAAGGGCGAGGTGGCATCGCTTGTCTCGATGGGTGATAAGCAGGGAGCGATGGCGGCGGCGCACAGTTATCTGGAAATATTCGGAGCAGAGCGTTTTTTCATTGAGCTTCAGCGCCATAGTAACGACCAGGGTTCCCATTTTGCAAAAGACGGCAAAATGGGAGCCCAAGCTGATATCTGCGGGCAACTGAAAGAGGTTGCAGCCAATTCGGGTGCGGGGCTGGTGGTTACAAATGACGTTCATTTCCTGAAGCCGGAGGACTACGAGGCTCATAATTGTTTTTGCTGCATCAGTACGGGCAAGCTGGCCGATGATGCTGACCGTATGATTTATCCGAAGGATATCTATTTTCGCAGCCCAAGTGAGATGCGAGAGCTGTTCAGTGATGTTCCTCAGGGATGTGATAATACATTAACGATTGCAGAGCGGTGTAATGTGGAGCTTGATTTGAAGAGTCGTCATGCGCCTCATTTCAGGCCTGCCGGTGGTATAAGCCCCGAAGAAGAGTTAACGAATCTTTGTTACGAATCTGCAGCTCGTAAATACGGCAAGGTTGACGGCGAGGTAAAAACGCGTCTGGACACCGAGCTTAAGGTTATCAAGTCGAAGGGTTTTGCGAGTTACTTTCTCATCGTTTGGGATTTTTGCAGCTATGCACATAAGCGGCAGATTCCGGTGGGAGCGCGCGGCAGCGGTGTGGGTACGCTGGTGGGTTATTTGCTTGGTTTGTGCGATGTGGACCCGATTAAGTACGATTTGCTGTTCGAGCGTTTTATGGACCCGCAGCGTGACGAGATGCCTGATATAGACATAGATATATGCCAGGAGCACCGGGCAGAGATTATAGATTACGTGCGTCGCAAATATGGTCACGTAGCCCAGATAATAACATTCGGAACGATGAAGGCGCGGGCGGTGATACGAGATATCTGCCGGGTGCTAAATGTCAGTCTTTTGGAGGCGGACAGATTGGCGAAGCTGGTTCCGGATTCGCTCGGTATCACGCTTTCCAAGGCGTTTAAGACGGAGCCTGAGCTTCAAAAAGCTTATAAGAATGATGAGCGTACGAGGAAGGTGATAGAGATATCGAAGAAGCTGGAGGGTTTGAGGCGTCACGCTTCGGTGCATGCGGCGGGTGTAGTGATAGCGGAGGAGCCGTTGACGAATTTTGTTCCGTTGTATAAACAGCCTGGTTCTGATGACGTAATAACCCAGTTTGACGGTCCGACGGTGGAGAAGATTGGTCTTTTGAAGATGGATTTTCTTGGGTTGAAGACGTTGAGTGTTCTGAGTCGCGCCAGAAGGCTTGTGTCTGATATTCACGGTGTTGAAGTTGATTTTGATGGAATGAAGGTAGATGACAAGGAGGTGTTCGGGCTTTTTTCCGGTGGGATGACAAAAGGGGTATTTCAGTTCGAATCCGGTGGGATGCAGGAACTTTTGATAAAGATGAAGCCTGACCGGATAGAAGATTTGATTGCTGCCAATGCTTTGTACCGTCCCGGCCCGATGACGCTTATCGGTGATTATGTTGACAGAAAACACGGCGGCAAATGGTCGCTTCCGCATCCTATTATGACTGAGGTTTTGCGTGAGACGTACGGGATAATGATTTATCAGGAACAGGTGATGCGAATATGTAACCGGCTCGGGGGGATACCATTGCGGCAGGCGTACGGATTGATAAAAGCGATAAGCAAGAAGAAGGGCAGAGTGATAGCGAAACAGCGAGAGCGTTTTGTTGCCGGATGCCAGGCGAAGGGGCTTAGCGATGATCAGGCACAAGAGGTATTTGCATTGATAGAGCGATTTGCTGGATACGGTTTTAACAAGAGCCATTCGACTCGGTATGCATTAGTGGCTTATCAGACGGCTTATATGAAGCGGTACTGGCCGGTGGAGTTTATGGCAGCGTTATTGACTTATGAGATGGGCAATACGGATAAAGTAGTAGATTACATAGGTGAGTGCGAGCGGATGGGGATCGAGGTATCTGCACCGGATGTGAATGAAAGCGGGGTTGATTTTACGCCGTTGTATAAGAGTACATCGGACCATAAGAGCAGGCAGGCGGTTATCAGGTTTGGTTTGACGGCGGTCAAGGGAGTTGGTGGTAGTGCGGCGGCTATGATTATAGAGTCTCGCCGCAAAGTAGGCCGGTTTAAGAGTTTGTTTCATTTTTTCGAGAACGTGGATTTGCACTCGGTGAATAAACAGGCTGTTGAATCGCTTATCAAGGCTGGTGCATTTGACAAGATTGGCGGCAGCCGTGCCCAGATGGTTGCGGGTATCGGGGAGGGGATGCAGATTGGTGCCCGGGCACAGTCAGATAAGCGTAACGGTCAGCTCAGCATTTTCGGAGACTCCCGCGAGGTTGATTATTCTCAGGATTGCAAACGTTTGCCGGAGGCAGTTCCCTGGCCTGAAGCTAAGATGCTTGCGCTGGAGAAAGAGGTTCTTGGCTTTTACGTGACGGATAATCCATTGAGTCACCATGCGGAGGTTATAAATCTTTATTCGACAGTTGATAGTTCGCAGTTACATAGGCTGGCGGGCGGAAGAGATGTTGTTATTGGCGGGATGATAACCAGGATAAGGCATCATATTACCAAGCGCGGCAGGAATGCCGGCTCGAAGATGGCGGTTTTTGTACTTGAGGATTTACAGGGCCAGGTGGAGGCGGTTTTGTTTCCCGAGCGTTTGAAGCGGTTTTCCGACAAGCTGGTTGAAGATAAGGTTGTTTTTGTAAAGGGTACGCTTGATTTCAGGAGGGAGAAGCCCAATATAAAAGTAAATGAGCTGGTATTACTCGAGGAGGCGAGCTCGAAACTTATTGCCCGTGTACGGCTTCGACTGGATTCGAAACTTGTTACGAAGGAACGAATGATTGCGATAAAGCAGTTGTGTGCTCGTCATCTCGGCAAGAGCCCCGTGGTTGTCCGACTGGATACGCCGAAGGGTCGTGTATTTGCCAAGGTGGACAAGGGGCTGTTTGTCAATCCTGATGTCGCATTTTGTCGGCAGATGGAACAGGTGGTTGGAGCAGGGAACTTTCAGCTTACTAAATAGTTCCTGTTGCGGAAAGGCGAAAACTTTGGGAGAGAAAAATATCAAAGACAAGCTGGCCGGCAAGTTTATTGTTATCGATGGGCCGGATGGCTGCGGTAAGAGTACGCAGGTTAAGATGCTGGCTGAATGGCTTGGTGGAAGAGGTGTGGAAGCGGTTTGCTTTCGCGACCCCGGGGGTACTCCTATAGGTGAAAAGATACGTGAGATTCTGCTTGACCCGGAGTATGAGGCGATGGAGGTGGCTGTCGAGGTACTTGTTTATATGGCCTCGCGAGCACAGCTCTGGTTCGAGAAGATTGTTCCGGCTTTGCAGTCAGGCAGGTGTGTGTTGCTTGACAGGTGGCTTTCGAGCACTTGTGCATATCAGGGTTATGCGGGTGGTTTCGGGATGGAGAGAGTCATTAAAGTGGCCTGTGATACTATACCGAGTCCCTGGCCTGATTTTAGTATAATTCTGGATGTCGGAGTGAAAACGTTTCGCAGCAGGAATAATGGTGGCGGAGGTGACCGCATTGAAGACAAGTCCGACGAATATCACAGTAAAGTGCGAGAGGGATTTTTGCAGTTAGCAGAGAAAATGGATAGTTTTGTAGCTATTGACGGGAGACGTGATGTTCAGATAGTTCACAAAGAGGTGATAAAGTTAATTGAGGAGCGTAATTTTTAACTAATGTCGTTTAAAGAAATTTTTTGTCAGGACAGAGCAGTCAGTGTGCTTCGGCGTGGTTTTGATGCCGGCAGGAGTTCACACGCATATATATTTTTTGGTCGCGATGGTGTAGGTAAGTATAAGACGGCCTGCTGCTGGGCCAAACTTGCTTTGTGTCATGGGGCCGTCAGGGATGACGACGGTTTATCGGAGAGCTGCGGGTCGTGTGAATCCTGCAGGCAATTCGAGGCCGGTGCGCATCCTGATTTCGAGCATATATATAAGGAGCTGGTGGAGTTTACTGAAAAAGGGAAGGGGAAAAAAACGCCTCTGGATTTGCCGATAGATGTGGTCAGGGAATTTCTGGTTGCTCGGGTGTCGGTAAAGCCGAGTGTCTCGCAGCGCAGGGTATTTGTGGTAAGTGAGGCGGAGAGGCTCAATACAGCCTCTCAGAATTCATTGTTGAAGGCGCTGGAAGAGCCGCCGGATTATTGCACTATAATTTTGCTTTGCACGCGTCCGGACAAACTGCTTGCGACGGTGAAATCCCGCTGTCAGGCGGTGCGTTTTGGTCCGGTGAGCGAGGATGTGATATTAGCGAGGCTAAAGTCAATGGGGTTATCGGATGAGTCGTCGTTGTATTTTTCGCGTTTATCCGACGGCAGTCTCGGCCTTGCGTGCAGGTTGGCTGATTTAGAGCTTGGCGGGGTGAAGTTTTATGAGGGTAAAAAGGAGATTTTAAGCTCACTTTCTGATTTTAATTACGCTGATAGTCTGCGGCTTGCGGGATTTGTTGGGCAGTTGGGTAAGAGTTTTTCTGCCGGCTGGGTCAAGCTTGAGCCCGAGACAAGCAGGAAGGATATAAAACGGCGTGTAAACAGAACTGTTTTGCAGATTTTCATCAGCGTATTACATGATGCGATTAGAGTATGTATCGGTGAGGATAAAGGTCTGACGAATTCAGACCAGGCTGAATGCGTCAGGGTTTTGGCAGAGCGTTTTGGGCTTGAATCAGCGGCGGAGAAGACTGCCGATTGTTACCGTGCAATTCGCCGTCTCGAAAGTAATGTTAATGAGCGGCTTATTTTTGAGCAGTTGTTGTTAAGTCTGGTTAAAAATGGTAAAATGAATAGTTTACGGTAATCAATTGACTTACATAGCCGGCGTGTCGGTATTTGGAGGCTGTATGAGTAACGATACGAGTGTAAAAGCAAGACACAGGAAGGGCAAGGGATATATGCTTGTTCGTTGTGGTCGGATGGGAGAGCCTGGTTTTTTCGAGCATGAACTTACCAGCATACCGCCGATGCATAAGAAAGTGATTGTAAAAACCAGCAGAGGTCTGGAGCTCGGGAGTTTATCTGCGGTTACCGGTATGGCCGGCGTCGGGCGGTATAAGGTGAGTGAGGCAGAGATAAGGGAGTATTTCAGGAATAGTGGGATTGAGGTCGGTAACCGAAAAACCGGCAAGTTTATCCGTTTTGCGACAAGCGAAGATATAAGCGAACAGTGTCACCTGGAGAGGTTGAGCAGTGAGGAGATGCTGACATGCAGACGTTTTGTTCAGGAACTGGGTTTGGCAATGAAGGTGATTGACGTCGAGCACATATTCGGCGGCGAACGGGTCATTTTTTATTTTCGTGCCGACGGTCGTGTAGATTTCAGAGAGCTTGTTAAGAAGCTGGCAAAGGAGTATCAGTCTCGGATAGAGATGCGTCAGATAGGTTCTCGAGATGAAGCGAAGCTGTTTGGCGACGTGGAGAGCTGCGGGCAGGAGTGTTGCTGCCGGAGGTTTCTCGGCAGGCTCAGGCCCGTAAATATGCGGATGGCCAAGATGCAAAAGGCCACGCTTGACCCATCGAAGATATCCGGTTACTGCGGTCGTTTGAAATGCTGTCTTCGATATGAGGACAAAGCTTATACCGAATTGAGTAAGAATTTACCGAAGAACAACTCTCGAGTGAAGACAAAGGAGGGGGCGGGTAAGGTGATTGACAGTAAGATTTTCGCACAATTGGTAACGGTGCGGCTCGAGGACAACAGGACTGTAACGGTATCGGTGGATGAGATTGAGGAGGCTGCAGGTTCCGACAAGACAAAGAAAAGCGGCAAATCCGGCGGCGCAGATAACAGTGGCAGGTCTAAGAAAGGTCAATGATTTTTAATGAAGTGGCGATATGCATCGTAAAATCGCGGTAACCTCGGCATTACCATACGCAAACGGTCCGATTCACATAGGGCATCTTGTTGAGTATGTTCAGACGGATATCTGGGTACGTTTTCAAAAGCTTTGCGGCAATGAGTGCCTTTATTTTTGTGCTGATGATGCGCACGGCACACCGATTATGATAAGTGCACAGTCTGAGGGGATAAAGCCTGAAGAGCTGATTGAGCGTGTGCACAAGGAGCACCGTAAGGATTTCGAGGGGTTTCTGGTTGAGTTCGACAACTATTACACAACGCATTCGCCTGAGAACAGAGAGTTCAGTGAGTTGATATTTAATCGTTTGAAAGAGGCGGGTTCAATCGACAAGCGGGTGGTGAGCCAGTGTTATTGTCCGAGTTGCGGGATGTTTTTGCCGGACCGTTATATCCGCGGGATGTGTCCCCGGTGTAAGTCACCCGACCAATATGGTGATTCCTGCGACAAGTGCGGCGGGGCATATCGGGCGGTGGAGTTGATAGATGCGAGTTGTGCAACTTGCGGAACATCGCCAGTTCTGAAAGACAGTGAGCACTATTTTTTCAGGCTTGCCGATTACGAGCAGCAGCTCAAGGATTTAATGTCCGGTGGGTATGCTCAAAAGAGCGCTGTGAATAAGCTCGAGGAGTGGTTCGAGGCTGGTCTGAAGGACTGGGATATTTCTCGTGACGGGCCTTATTTTGGTTTTAAGATTCCCGGAGAGCAGGACAAATATTTTTACGTCTGGCTGGATGCCCCTATCGGCTATATGGCCTCTGCGAAGAATTATTGTCAGAGGACTGGTTTTGATTTTGCAAAGGTATGGCCTGACGGTCAATCACAGGCGGAAGGTCGGTATGAGCTTTACCATTTTATCGGCAAGGATATTATGTATTTTCATGCATTGTTCTGGCCTGCGATGCTTCTCGGTTCCGGATTCAGGCCTGCAGACAGGCTTTTTGTGCATGGTTTTCTGACGGTTGAAGGCCAAAAGATGAGCAAATCGAAGGGTACTTTCATCCGGGCGTCAACGTATTTACGGCATCTGGATGCGGAATACCTGCGTTATTATTATGCGAGCAAGTTAAGCAGTACGATAGATGACATAGATTTTAGTCTGCAGGATTTTGTCAACAGGACGAATTCCGAGCTGGTTGGTAAGTTTGCCAATCTGGCGTCTCGTTCGTGTCCGATGGTGGCCGGGCGGTTTGATTCGCGTTTGGGCGAGCTTGACGTCGGTGGCAGGGAGCTTGTCGGCAGGCTGCTTGGCGCGAAAGATGAGATTATAGCCGGTTATGAGCGGTTGAATTACGCCGAGGCTGTCAGGACGATTAACTTTCTTGCCGACGAGGTGAACCGTTACATAGAGCGCAATCAGCCGTGGGTGACAATAAAGGATGAGCCTTCGAAGGCGTGGGCGGCTTTGACGGCGGTGATAAGTTCTGTGCGGATTCTGGCGACTTATTTAAAGCCGATACTGCCGAAATTTGCCGGCAAGGTGGAGAAGCTTTTGAATATTGACGAGCTGAATTTTTCCAACGTTGATAGTTTGCCGGCCAATCACAAGATAAATAAGTTCGAGCGTTTGATGGAGAGGATTGATAAAGAGAGGGTTACAGAAATGATTGAAGAAAGTAAACAGCGACAGCAGCCTGAAGATGAGGCGGCTGAGAGCTCGGAAGCATTTAAGCCTGAGTGCACGATAGAGGATTTTGGCAGGATAGATTTTCGGATAGCCCGGGTTAAAAAGGCCGAGGAGGTGGCCGGCGCCGATAAGCTGCTGCGTCTTGTTCTGGATGTTGGTGGGGTTGAAAAGCAGGCATTAGCAGGTATAGCAGAGGCTTACAGCGTTGATGAGCTTGTTGGCAGGCGAGTTGTATATCTGGCGAATCTGAAGCCTCGCAAGATGAGGTTTGGTGTATCGGAAGGTATGATTCTGGCGGCCGGTGAGGGTGGAAAAGATATTCATTTGCTTACAGTAGATGAGGGGGCGAAGTCCGGCTGGAAGGTTAGTTGAGTTCTCTGGTGAGATTCGGCGGTTTGCTTTCCGGACGTAGAGTTATCCGGTTATAATGAAGATATGAAAAAGAGCATTGACGAGATAGCCAGAATTGACGGGCGGTATAGTGCTGAGATGATAAAATTTGTTTACGAAGGCCTGTCTTATACAATCGATAAGTACCGGCAAGAGGCCGGGCACATCAATGGCGAGATGTTGTGTGAAGGTCTGAAGGATTTGGCACGACAGAGATGGGGGCGGCTGGCGAAGCTGGTGCTTGAGCAGGGTGGCGTTAAAAGCAGTCGTGACATTGGTGAAATTGTGTATTTAATGATAAGACATAACTGGATGAGTGCTCAGAGTTCCGATTCGATAGAAGACTTCGAGGGGGTGTACGAGTTCGATGTGGTTTTCAAGGGTGAATTTGAGTTTTGAGCGCAAATGATTTGTCGAGAGTCAAAAATGCAAAAAATTATTTGAAGGTTAAAGTTAAAAAGTTCATAATAACATAGTTTATATTCAGAATTTGCTGATTAAGGAGTTTTATGGGTTCTGTACTTGATGGGTTGATTAGATTGCAGAGTATTGAGAACAGGTTGCGGGCGGCCAAGTCGAAGCTGGCTCGCTGCCGGCGAAATGTGATTTTCCAGGAGAATCGGGTCAGGACACTTCAGAATGCACTGGAGGCCAAGAAGGAAGAAAAGCAGCTTACCAGGGTCCAATCAGACCGTTTTGAGCTGGAATTGAAGAGGAGAGACGAATCAATAAGCCGTCTGAGGGCCTTCCTTAATACAGCGAAGACCAATAAGGAGTACGCCGGGATTCTGACACAGTTAAATACGACCAGGGCGGATAATTCGAAGGTTGAAGAGCAGATTCTGGAGTTGATGAAAGATATCGAGGCTGATGAGTCGGAGTGCAAGGAGCTTCAAAAGCAGATAGATGAGCAGAAGCAGGAATTAGAGCAGACCCGCACGCAGGCTGAATCGGCATCGGTAAAGCACGAGAGAGATATCAGTGAGATTCAGGGCCAATGGGACGAGCAGGCCAAGTGTATTGAGGCTGAGGCGCTGGAGATATTTCAGCGTGTGGCGGATACTTATGACGGAGAAGCTTTGGCGGTTATTGAACCGGAGGAAGGCAAGCACGGTGGATATACGTGCGGGGGGTGTTTTATGGGTATAACAGCCGAGACGGTGAATGTGCTCATGAGCAAGGATGAAATAATCCGGTGTCCGAATTGTACGCGGATACTGGTGCTTGGTGAAGAGGGGCAGGGGAGTTAAGTTTTTTTGATTTCTAAGGATTAAAATTGGTCGAAAAGCTCGACGGCCTGAAGATTTATACAGACGGAGGCAGCAGGGGCAACCCGGGGCCTGCGGCAGCGGGGTATTTATTGGTGGATTCAGAGGGTCGGCAGCTCGAGGGCAGAGGGATTCCGCTGGGCACAAAGACCAATAATGAAGCAGAGTATTTATCTGTTTGCAGTGCACTGGAGGCTGCGGGGAGGTATTCGCCGCGTGAGATAACGCTTTTCAGCGACAGCGAATTGCTTGTCCGGCAGGTTAACGGCGACTACAAGGTCAAGAGTAAAAATATCCGGCCGCTGTTTAAGAGGGTTGTTG
>Ga0180437_10005639_pt1 | contig 16995 bp, 11 predicted proteins | sample SS_ome_4_FD_132410 | JGI IMG/M metagenome (GOLD analysis project Ga0180437, IMG submission 132410) | Hypersaline lake sediment archaeal communities from the Salton Sea, California, USA - SS_3_D_1 metaG | ecosystem: Environmental > Aquatic > Non-marine Saline and Alkaline > Hypersaline >... | reverse complement strand
ATCCTGGTGCGGCCAGAGACCAGCCCTGACGACGTGCACGGTATGCTGGCTGCGCAAGGTGTGCTGACGCAGCGCGGAGGCGCGACTTCGCACGCCGCAGTGGTGGCGCGTGGTCTGAACAAGCCCTGCGTGGCTGGATGCGAGGCACTCTCTATAGACCTCGAGGCCAAGCAGTTGACGGTGAACAGCCGCGTGATCAAGGAAGGCGACAGCATTTCCATCGACGGCACCACTGGCGAGGTGTTTGCTGGCGCCATTCCTACAGTCGAGCCAGACTATGAGAAGGAGCTCAATCTGATCGAACTGCTCTCTTGGGCAGACGGCTTCCGCCGGCTGGGTGTGTGGACCAACGCAGACTATCCGCGTGATGCCGAGCGGGCCCGCAAGTTTGGCGCCGAGGGCATCGGACTGTGCCGCACCGAGCACATGTTCTTTGAGGAAGAGCGGCGGCCCATCGTGGTGCGAATGGTTCTGCTGTCCAGCAAGGCGAATGCCATTGAGAATCAGATAGAGGCGCTGGAGAAGGAGCTGGTAAAGGCCACGGCGAGCAAGGCCAAGGAGCTGCAAGCCAAGCTGGATGCGCTGAGGTCCGATCCAGACCGCAAGGCCTACTACGAGGCGCTGGATGCGCTGCTGCCCTTCCAACGCGAGGACTTTGAAGGGATCTTCAAAGCCATGGACGGCCTGCCGGTGATCATCCGTCTGATCGATCCGCCCATGCACGAGTTCCTGCCGCCGCGTGAAGAGCTGATCCGAGAGGTGACGGAGCTGCGCTGTAGCGGCGATAACCCTGATGAGCTCGCGGAGAAGGAAAAGATGCTGCGGGCGGTAGAGTCCATGCATGAGGTCAACCCTATGCTGGGTCTGCGTGGCTGCCGCGCCGGTATCATGAACCGGGGGCTGACCGCGATGCAGGTGCGAGCCATCTTGCAGGCCGCCTGCCGCGTGGCCAAGCAGGGCGTCGACGTACATCCCGAAGTGATGATCCCACTTATTGGCCACATCAACGAGCTGCGCAATGAGCAGATCGCTCTGGAGCAGGTGGCTAAGGAGGTCATGGAGGCCGAGGGTGTCGACGTTGACTACAAGTTCGGCACCATGATCGAGGTCCCGCGCGCAGCGCTGACCGCGGATCAGATCGCCGACCTGGCGCAGTTCTTCTCCTTTGGCACCAACGACCTGACGCAGATGACCTACGGGATCTCACGCGATGACGCCGAAGGCAAGTTCCTGCTGGCCTATGTCGACAGGAAGATCCTGCCCAGCAACCCCTTCCAGGTGCTGGACCGCGAAGGCGTAGGCAAGCTGATGAAGACAGCGGTGGAGTTGGGACGCAAAACAAGGCCGGGCATGAGCATTGGCATCTGCGGTGAGCACGGTGGTGATCCGTCTTCCATCGAGTTCTGCCACATGATCGGGCTGGACTATGTCTCGGCTTCGCCCTTCCGTGTGCCAGTAGCGAGGCTCGCTGCTGCTCAGGCAGCGCTCGAGGAGAAGCAGGCCCACTAGCGGCCATACCTCCGGCACACGCGACCGATCCAACGAGTGCAAGCAGAGGTAGCGCCCGGCGCTACCTCTGCTTTCTTCGTGTGCCAGGCATGTCGTCGTTCTGAGCCGTCGTTTGACCCTCTGTTCAGCGTCAGTATATCATAGCACGCACCGCAAGGCTTCCTTTGAGGGATAGGTGACCCGGAGATGGCACTCTACATCAGGCGCTTCCAAACGCCATACTGGACCACGCGCCGGCCGTGCCTCGGCCGCTACCTTCTTCCGTGGCTTGCTGTTCTGGTGTTGGCGTTTGCTGCTGTGCCGCCCTCGCGAGGGGACAGCGCTGCTGTGCAGCTGAGCAAGTCAGCGTCTCCGAGCTCGGTAGTGGCGGGGGGACGCGTCAGCTACCAAATCCAACTGACCAACTCAGGGGACATCGCAGCAGAAAACCTGGCGGTCCACGACCTCTTGCCCGCGGGGTTCACCTACCGCTATGGCACGACCGAAATCACGGTGAATGGCGTCACCGTCTCGACCGCGGATCCAACTATCTCCGGCCAGACGCTCACCTGGAGTGGCCTGCGGCTGCCCGCCGGCCGCACTGAAAGGGTATACGGCATTCACACCTTTGTGCAGCGCCGCAACGATCTGGGCTATATCGACTACCAGTTGAACCGCTCGGTCGAGCTGATGGGCAGCGGCGCGTATGTGACACAGCTCTTTGACTGGATCGATCCCAGCTGGCACGGGCCGCCTAACTGGATGCGCGACTTTGTCGGGCGTGCCTATGATCGCTGGCTGACGCCAGTGATTCGCCTGGCCGGGCCGCGCGGCACGTACTGGATCAAACCCAAGCCCGATCCGGACGGCAGCTACACCACCTGGGCGCAGGCCTTTAAGCGGGTGGTTGAAGCACTGCCTCGGCGGGATGGCCACTGGCTGTACATTCAGATCTGGAATGAGCCCAACCTCAACGAAGAGTGGGAGGGACAGGCCAATCCGACGGAGTACGGGCGGTTCCTTGTGGACACTGCAGCGGCGATACGTTCCATCAATGACCCGCGCATTGTCATCCTCAACGGGCCCCTTTCGCCGGGGGGCGAGTACTACTATTTGAACTACCTCGAGGACATGCTGCGCACAGTGCCCGCTGCGCTGTGGGCCTTTGACGCCTGGGCAACGCACCCCTACCCCGGCAACCGCCCGCCGGAGTACAACATTCACAGCGGCACGGCAGGCGACAACTGGGCGGCTATCGATCTCTACCAGCGTGAGTTGGAGGTTTTGGCTCGCCATGGTCGCAGTGGTGTGAAGGTGCTGCTGACAGAGACGGGCTATGCCCTGGGCAATGCGTACGATGTCATGTATGCGCCGATCTCAGAGGCCAACCGTGCCGAGTACATACAGCGTGCTTTCCGCTCTTTCTGGAGTGCATGGCCCGAGGTGATCGGGGTGTGCCCCTACGAGTTGGTGGATCCCGACGAGGAATGGTGGGTCTGGGACTGGCTGTGGGATGACGGGCGCAGCCACCAGCAGTTCGACGCGGTCAAGGCCATGGACAAGACCCAGGCACCGGTGAGCAGTGCGCTGACCATTGCCTTTGAAGCAACCGCGAGCACCAGTGGCGGTACCTACTACAACAGTGTATCGGCCGAGTCGAGCAGCGTCGCCATACCCGCTGCCAGTGGTGTGGCGCCGGTGACAGTGTATGTGCCCCCGCCAACCCGCACGCCCACCCCAACGCGCACGGCCACGCCTTCGCCCACTGCCACATTGTCTCCGACACCGGAACTGACGCCCACAACGACCGTGACGCCGACAGTGACCCTGACGCCCACTGCAACGCTGTCCCCAACGCCGACCCCGACGCCGACAGTCACGCCGGTATGCAGCGACTTGATCGCCAATGGTGGCTTTGAGGCCAGCGCGGCCTGGCAGATACCCAACACGCCGCGTCCAGCTGGATACACGACCGAAGTGGTGCACAGCGGTCTGCAGTCGATGCGCCTGGGCATCGTTCTAGGTGACAACGTGCGCAGCTACTCCACCGCTTGGCAGCCGTTCCGCGTCCCAGCCGATGCTGTCAACCCCAAGCTCTCCTTCTGGTACTACGCCGATTCTGGTGACACAGCGGGCGACTATGTCTACTCGCTGATCACAGATGAGGATGGCACGCTGCAGGAGTGGGTGCTGTTTGAGCGCTCCGATGCCCAGGAATGGGTCCACGTGGAGCAATCGCTGGGCGCCTACGTCGGCGCAGACATCCGCATCTATTTCGGCGTCTACAATGACGGTGAAGGGGGCGTGACGGCCATGTACGTGGACGACGTGTCGGCGCTGGTGTGCCCCTTGGAGCCGACCCCGACAGTTGAGCCCACCTTGATGCCGACGGCAGAGCCTACCGCTACGCCAACGTCGACCATGACCGCTACACCCAGCGCCACCGCGACCGGCACACCCACGGTGACGCCGACCATCACGTTAACGCCCTCCGCGACGGCGACGCCCACACTGACGCTGACACCAACGGCCACGCCGACGGAGCCTCTGCCGTCGACCCTCACAGCAACGGCAACGGCGACGCCAACGCCCACCGAACTGCCCTCACCCACAGCCCCGCCACCCAGCGAGACGCCTTCTCCGACGGCTACCCGGACCGAGCAGCCTCCGCCCACCACCACTCCGACGGGCACTGCGACGGCAACGCCGTCGGCGACGCCAACGACCACGCTCAGCCCCACACCGGGGTGTACGGACCTCATCGTGGATGGCGGATTCGAGTGGGACGATGGAGCTTGGGAGATACCCATACCGGGCCGCGCGGACTATAGCACAAGGTACGCCCACGAGGGTCAGCGCTCGATGCGGATCGGCATCGAACAAGGGGCCAATGCCTACAGCTACTCGACAGTCAGGCAGTCTTTCCATGTGCCCGTGCACGCGCAGGACCCTGTCCTGACCTTCTGGTACTATGCCGTGTCTGGCGACACCGAGCAGGATCTGCAGTACGCCTTGATTGAGGATGAGCAAGGCAACACCGAGTGGGTGCTGCGCCAGCGGTCAAACGGCCAGTTGTGGCAGTATCACGAGCATCCCCTGGCGCAGAGCTACAAAGGCATGGATATCACGCTGTATTTCGGCGTGCTGAACGATGGCAGCGGCGGGGTGACCGCCATGTACGTGGATGATGTGGCGTTGCCTATCTGTGGCCTGACACCTACCTCGACACCTACGTGGGTTACGCCGCCGGCCCAAGTCCATCTGCCACTCATGCGGCGTTCGGGTGGCGACAGCGGCGGCCTGGTGGGAGACGGTCAGCAGATGCCAGGCGGGTCACAGGGCGGCAGCGCTTTGCTTGCGACATCCGAGGCTGCACCGCTGCGCGCGCTGTGGCAACCGCCGGCTCAGGTCGATGTGGGCCATGCTGTTGCTGCAAATCCCGCTGCTCAGCTACTCTACGCTGCTGTCGGCAATGACGTGGTGGTGTTGGAGTCTAACACAGGTCATACCGTGGCCAGCATCGGGTTGGGGTCGCCGCCCCGCGCGCTGGCTGTTGACACTGCACAGGATCGCGTGTACGCCACGCTGCCGGAAGCTGATGCCTTGGCAGTGATTGATGCTTCAAACCACATGCTGCTGGATGTTGTGCCAGGCATCCCGGGAGCCAGTGGCGTGGCGGCGGGCCAAGGGCGTTTGTACGTGACTGCCACCGCCAGCGATGAGCTGGTTGTTGTCGACCAAGAGAACTATGCTATAATGGACCGCGCCGTGACGGGCGCTTTGCCATACGGTGTGGTCTGCGATGCCGACCGCCAGCGGGTGTACGTTGGCAATGCCGGGGATGACACCGTGTATATCCTGGACGCGGCCGATGCAGCATTGCTGAAGGCGGTACACCTGGGCGGCCTGGGGCATCCCCATGGTCTGGCCCTTGACTCGGTTCGCCATCGCCTGTACGTCACCTACGCACGCACGCCAAAGTACCGGGCCATCGCCGTCATTGACACGACATCGGGAGAGATCAGCTCCCGTCTGCTGGGCGAAGAAGGGCGCCCTTTGGCCGGGGCCTATGGCATTGCTGTTGATCCACTGCTGGGACGTGTGTACGTGCCCACTGGCCAACAACTCCTCACCCTGGTGGGCGAACCGCTGCGTGTGGTGGGCAGCACGCCAGGGGTCAGCTTTGTGTATGCCTTTGGGATGGTCCTGCAGCCATCGGATGGCCGCCTGTACTTGGCGGACGGCCAACAGCGACAGCTGATGGTGCTAGGTACTGAGTACGGAGAATCTGGTGAGCGTCGTTAACGAGGTCAAAGAGCGTCTCGACATCGTGGATGTCATATCTGGGTACGTGCCGCTGAAGAAAGCCGGCAAGAACTACAAGGGGTTGTGTCCTTTTCACACCGAGAAGACGCCCTCCTTTGTGGTCTTTCCCGAGTCGCAGAGCTGGCACTGCTTTGGCTGCGGAGCCAGCGGTGATGTCTTCAGCTTTGTGGAGCGCTTTGAGAACATGGAGTTCGGTGAGGCCCTGCGCTTGTTGGCCGACCGAGCTGGGGTGGAATTGCGTCCGCGCAGCAAAGAAGCGCAGGCAGCAGCTCAGCTTGAGGACCGTCTGGCCAAGATCAATGCACAAGCCGCAGCCTACTACCATGGCTTGCTGCAAAAGGCCGAGGAAGCAGCGCATGCTAGGCGCTACCTGGATAGACGGGGTATCTCCGAAGCGACCACTGCTGCATTCCAACTCGGCTATGCTCGCGATGATTGGCAGGCTCTAGGCAACCATCTCACGACCAAGGGCTATTCCTGGGCGGACCTGCTCGAAGCCGGGCTTGTCCTGGAGCGACAAGGCGGGGGCTACTACGATCGCTTTCGGGGCAGGGTGATGTTTCCCATTCACGATGTGCGTGGCAGTGTGACCGGTTTCGGTGCGCGGGCGTTGGACGATACACCACCCAAGTACCTGAATTCACCGCAGACAGCGCTGTTCGACAAGAGTGGCGTTCTCTATGGCATCCATCGGGCACGCAGCGCCATTCGCGAGCAAGGCTGCGCGGTCATCGTTGAAGGGTACATGGACGTCCTGATGGCCCACCAGCATCAGCGCGAGAATGTGCTGGCCTCGCTGGGCACAGCGGTGACCGAGAAACAGATTCGTGTGGTCAAGAAGCTGACCAAGAAGCTGATTCTGGCTATGGATGCGGATACCGCTGGTGATCAGGCTACCCTTCGCGGCCTGCAAGTGGCCAAGGAGACCTTTGATTGGCGTGCTGTCCCCGTGCCGACCTGGCGCGGCCTGATTCGCTACGAGCAAGAGCTCGATGCCGAGATCCGCGTGGTCACATTGCCGTCAGGGGTCGATCCTGATGAACTCATTGTTGAGGACGTGGCAAAGTGGGATGCGCTGATCGAACGGGCGCAGCCAGTGGTGGAGTATCACATCGAGACTGCGATCGCCGGTTTTGACCTCGATTCTCCCAAGGATAAGATGCGCGCAGCGGACCAAGTCCTGCCCATCATCAGGGAAATCCAGAGCCCTGTCGAGCGTTCGCACTACATGCAGCGCTTGGCTAGGCTGCTGCGCGTGGATGAACGTGTCCTGCAAAGGGAAGCGGAGAGGGTCAAGTCCAAACCCGCGGTTGCGGAGGCACCTGAGAAGCGGCAGGGCCGGCTCTCGGCCCAGCCAGGGTTGACGGTGGGCCTGGAGCGCTATGCTCTTGTGCTTTTGCTTCGCGATCCGGCATTGACACAGCCGATGGACGAGGCCTTGTTGGCCCTGAATCTGCCGCCAATGTCGGGCGAGGATTTCGCCGGGACAGAGGAACGGGCCCTGTTGGGCTTGATGCGGTCGCGAATCGGGGATGATGATGGTCTCGAATCCACCGACCTGTACGAGCAGGTGGACCCGGTGCTGCGGACAACGCTGGACCAGCTGCAGCGGCTTGCGGAGAGCATCGCCCTGCCATCAGAAGATCAGGCGCAAGTGGTGGCGGCCGAGTGTGCGCTGAGGTTGCGCCAGCTCAACCTATCGCGAGGGATTGACGAACTGAGCTATCTGCTGCAAGATGCACGGGAGCAGAAGGATGTGGATACGGCTACACAGCTGAAGGGATCGGTGAACGAGCTGGCCGCGACGCTGCAGCGCCTCCAGAGGGCGATCGCTGAGTTGCAGAGCCGCAAAGGCCCGCGCTCCGAGATGCCTCTCGCCTAACAAGGGCAAGGAATGGCCAGAGAAGACGATCGCGAACAGAAGAAAGATCAGCTGATCGCCAAGGGCTTGCAGCAAAAGTTCGTCACGGAGCAAGACATCCGCGAACTGTTCCCCGCTGCTGAGGATGCCGAGGAGCGCACCGCGCTCTATAGCGCCTTCCAAGGCATGGGTATTGCCATCCTGGGGCCTGACGATGAGGAACCGGACGTCGAGGCGTTGGCAGTTGAAGCGGAGCCGCTTAGGGCATTGATGGCCGGTGAACCTGTGCTGCTCGATGACCCCGTAAGGATGTACCTGCGGGAGATTGGCAGGGTGCCCCTTCTCGATGCGAATGAAGAGGTGAATCTCGCACGGGCCGTTCAGCGCGGCCAGGAAGCGCGCAGCAGGCTGCTGCAGGGCAAGCTGGATGCACGAACGCGCCGCGGTCTTGAGGAGGTTGTGCGCGAGGGCGAGGTTGCCGAGCGTCACATGGCCGAGGCCAACCTGCGTCTGGTGGTCAGCGTGGCCAAGCGATACATTGGGAGAGGGCTTTCCTTGCTCGATCTCATTCAGGAGGGCAATATCGGCCTGCTGCACGCTGTGGACAAGTTCGATGCCAGCAAGGGATACAAGTTCAGCACCTACGCCACTTGGTGGATTCGCCAAGCGATCAGCCGGGCCATTGCCGACCAATCGCGGACGATACGTCTTCCCGCCCACATGGTTGGCACCATCAACCGTCTGCTCAAGATGTCACGCTCTCTGACTCAGGAACTCGGGCGGGAGCCCACCCTCGAAGAGATCGCCATGAGGATGGACATTCTGACACCGGATGAGATCACGGCCATTGAGGAGGCAAGAGCCGAAGAGGAGCCTCTGGACGCAGGGCTGAACCGGCGCCTGAAACTGGCCGAGTCAAAGGTCCGCGACATCATGCGCATGGTACAGGAACCGATGTCCTTGGAGATGCCCGTCGGCTCGGAGGAGAGCAGTTCGCTGGGCGATTTCATCGAAGATGACACAGTGGCCGGCCCCGTGGATGAGACGTTGCAGAACCTGCTGCGGGAGCAGATGAAGGACATTCTCGATTCGCTCAGCCCGCGTGAGCGACACGTGCTCAGGTTGCGGTTCGGTCTGGACGACGGGCAGAGCCACACGCTGGAAGAAGTGGGCAAGAAATTCGGACTGACTCGGGAACGCGTCAGGCAAATCGAGGCTCGGGCACTGCGCAAGCTGCGCCACCCCCTGCGCAGCCGCAAGCTGAAGGACTATTTGACCTGAGTTTGACCGAAAGCTGCTGATGGCGTATAATCGCCAGGTAGACGTTCCTCGGTAGCTCAATTGGCAGAGCAGCCGGCTGTTAACCGGCGGGTTGTAGGTTCGAGTCCTGCCCGAGGAGCTGGATCAATGGAAGGGCGGAAACACCACAGCTAGTGTTTCTGCCTTTTCTCTTATCACCCTCCGCGCACGTCGGGTGGTGTGTGTCTGGGGCGTGGCAGCGCTTTGAAGCAGGGCCGGTGCCTCGAAGCGGTGTCTCGCTGGATTGCCGGTCACAGCCTTGTGTCAGCAACCACATCCTTGCCAGGAGGCTCAGCATGACGATGGATTCCAAGTGGTTCCGCGGCCTGTTGTTCGGTTCCATCTACTTCATCCAGGGGGCAATCCTCACCTACTTCTCAGGCTTTAACGCTCTCTACTTGCGCAGCTTCAACCTCTCCTTCAGTCAGATTGGCATTGCCAGCGGCATTGCCTTGATCCCCTTTGTGCTCAAGGTTATCATCGGCATGCTGAGCGACCGGGTGAGCCCGTTCGGGTTGGGTCACCGGCGGCCCTACATGGTCGCAGGCATACTGCTGCAAAGCATGGGGGCCTTTGTCTTGCCGCTCATCAACCCACTGACGTCCTTTGGAGCCTACATCGCTGTGCTCTCGCTGGTCTCTCTGGGCATGTCGACCTACGACACGGCATCAGACGGCCTGGCAATCGATACAACCCCCGAGGACGAACGAGGCTTTGTCCAAGGCGTCATGGTCGGAGCGCGCGCGCTGGCCGCCATCGTATTGGCCACGGCGATGGGCTTTCTGGTGTCGCGGTATTCGTGGGCCGCCGCCTTTGTCTTTGTTGGCGTGGTCACACTGCTGCCACTCGTTCTGGTCCTGCGTGCCACTGAGGGGCAGCGCTCGCGTGCTGGGGCGTTCTCGCTGGCGGGTCTGCGGGCCTTCTTAGCGCTCAGGATGGGCATGTTCCTGCTGCTGGGCTTGGTCTACCCGTTGGTGCTGTATAGCGCCAATGGTGTTATCGGTGCCTTTCTGAATGAGCGAGTGGGTATCACCATGCTGCAGGTGGGCATGTACACGTCGCTGTTCGGCGTGGGCGCCGTGGTGGGTGGGCTGACGGGTGGAGCGGTCACCGATCGGCTGGGGCTCGGGCGCAGCATTCTGCTTGCGCTGATCATCACATCGTTGTCGCTCCTGGCTCTGGCTGCGAGCGCTTCTCCAGCTGTAGCTGCTGTTGCGGTGCTGATGTTCGGTGTCGCTTTTGGATACTATGAGACGGCATATCAGGCAGCCGGCATGGGCTTTGTCGACCCGCGGGTGGCAGCGACGATGTTTGCTGTGATCATGGCGGTAGGGAACATCGGTATCGGGCTTGGCCAACCGCTTGCCGGTGCCTTGGTCGACAGCTTCGGTTTCCAAGTGCTGTTCCTGGTGTTGAGCGTGCTGAATCTTGCCACACTTCCACTGGTCGCCTTGATCTTCCGGCGCGGCCAGAATGGAGAGGGCCTGCTGGGTTGATGGGAGCTCAGACTGCACACTGAACGCTGGCGCCCGGCGCTGAGGGGGCAGAGTTGATCGCATGAGCGCTCTTGACATCTCCAGCGTTGTGTGCTATACTATACTGTAGGGGGGTATAGTAACCCCGCGTCGTGATCGAAAGGAGAGAGATGGGCAAGGAACCTGTACACATCACCGATGACACTTTCAAGCAGGAAGTACTAGATGCCGACACGCCGGTGTTGGTTGATTTCTGGGCGCCTTGGTGTGGCCCTTGCCATATGGTTGCTCCGGCGCTGGAGGAGCTGGCTGCGGAGTATGATGGCCGTGCTGTCATCGCCAAGCTGAATGTCGACGAGAGCGTTGCAGTCGCCGGGAAGTATGGGATTATGAGCATTCCAACCTTGATGATCTTCAAGGACGGTCAGGAAGTAAAGCGCATGGTTGGCGCGCGACCCAAGCCGGCTATCGCCGAGCTCCTAGACGCAGTCCTAGACTCCCAAGGCTAGGTCCTAACACGAGAAAGCGCGTGGTTCTCTCACTCAAGCGAGTGAGACACTGCGCTGGTAGAAGAGTAGGAAGATGCCGATCTACGAGTACCGCTGCGATGAATGCGGAGAAGAATTCGAAAAGCTCCTTCGCTCAATGTCGGCCAGCAGCGATGTCTGCTGTCCGAAATGCGGCAGCCGGCGTGTAGCCAAAGCCATTTCCCTTTTCGGAACGGGTCACTCCTCGTCCGGTGGCACGCGCTTGGATAGTTCCTGTGCGCCGAGCGGTGGTTGACAGATCCGCCGCTGAGAGCAGTTTGCTCTCAAGGATTCGACAATGAGCCGTATTCCTGAAGAGGTGCAGCAAGAGATGCTGTCGCGGCTGCGGCGCATTGAGGGGCAGGCCCGCGGCGTGCAACGGATGGTGGAGCAAGGGCGCGGTTGCGACGAAATCGTCCACCAACTGGCGTCCATGCGCGCCGCGACACAGAGCGCAGCCCTATTCCTGCTGAAGCAGCACGCACGTGATTGCTGGGTGGAGGCCGAATCTCAGGGCGCCGAGCAACCCATCGACGATTGGATTGATCTGGTGTTCAAGGCGTCTCCTTGAGCCCATCTGAAGGCAGAGAACGCACCACGGGACTCCTGTGGTGCGTTTTTCTGTGCCCTGCGTGCGTGTGTTTGCCAGGTGATGTCCCGGTGCTCAGGTGAAGAAGCGTCGCTTCTTCAGTAGAAGCTGCAGCATCAGGACCGCAGCCCCCTTGTCCAGTGGTTCGTTGTTGTTTCCGCATTGCGGAGATTGAATGCAGCTGGGGCAGCCACCTTGGCAGGGGCATTCCGCAATGGCGGTCAACGTCGCCTGCCATAGCTCAAGCAGAAGCTCAAAGCCTTTCTCTGCGATCCCCACCCCACCGGGCATGGCGTCGTAGATGAACACCTCGGGGCGGTTGGTCTGTGAGTGGAACGGCGTGGAGAGGCCGGCAATGTCCAGGCGGTCGCACATGGCGAAGAGAGGCAATATGCCAATGGCGGCGTGCTCGACGGCATGTAGCCCACCAGCAGGATCCAGCCCCGCCTGTTCGACGCGCTGCAGAATCTCGGTTGGGATCTCGAACCACAGGCCGGTTGTGGTGTAGGACTGGGCAGGCATGTCCAGCGGTTCGACGGACAGTATCGTGTCGCTGAACTGCTGCCGCCTTCTAAAGCCCACCACCTGCTGCGTCACGCCCAGTTGTCCAACGCAGGCACGGCTCACCGGCAGTTGCCTGTGTTGCCAAGTCTGCAGAACGCGGACCTCGTTGGCCTCTCGGGGTTCGGTGTAATAGTCCACATCCGCAGGCGAGGCGTAGGCGACCCCCATCTGTAGATCGAGATGGCTGATCAGGTATGACTCTCCCTGATGCAGGTACACGGCTCCCGGATAGACGCGCCGCAGGGCTGTGGTCTCCTCAAGCTCTTCCATGAGCTGGTAGTTGCGCGACTCGTCCAGGATGGCGAACTTGTCGCCTGAAACAGAGCGAAGGCTGGCCTTCTCGGCCGGGTAGCCAATCCCTTGGAAGAACCAGCGGTCATTGCGGTACTCCAGGACGCCGCTGCGCTCCAGCCGGACCATCGCTTCGGCAAAGCCGTCGCCGAATAGCTCGGCATCCTCAGGGGTCAGTGGCCTCTCGTATGCAGCGCAGGGAAGGTGCTTCATCAGCAGGTACACGTTGTCTGGGGCGATGAGGGCGTGCTCCGGGCTCCGTCCGAAGAGCGCATCAGGATGCCGCATGAAGTACTGGTCCAGCGGGTTGTCCAACCCGATGAGGATGTTGAGAGCCTCTCGAACGCCGCGTCCGGCGCGCCCAGCTTGCTGCCAAGTGCTGGCGATAGTGCCCGGGTAGCCGACCAGGATGGTGGCATCGAGATTGCCCACGTCGATACCCAGCTCGAGCGCGCTGGTTGCGGTCACGCCCAGCAGCTCCCCCGAGAAGAGCTTGCTCTCAATCTCACGGCGCAGTTCGGAGCGGTAGCCGGCGCGATAGGATCTGACCAGCCGGGCGAGGTGCGGGGCGTCTTTGGACAAGATGTCTTGCGCATAGAGCAAGATCAGCTCGGCCACCTTTCGGGCCTTGGTGAAGGTGATGTTGCGAATCCCGTGTCGCGCCATCTCTACAAAGAGCGCTGTCGCCTCGACGTTGGCGCTTCTGCGTGCGCCGCCCGCTGCGTCGAGCAGCGGTGGATTCCACAGCACAAACTCCCTCGCTGCCTGGGGTGAACCATCGTCCTTCACTACTGTGGCTGAGACGTTGGCCAAGCGGCGCGCATGCTCCTGCGGATTGGCGATCGTGGCTGAGCACAGAATGAACTGCGGTTGCGACCCGTAGAAGTGGCAAAGACGCAATAGACGTCGCAGCACACAGGCCACTTGTGAGCCAAACACACCGCGATAGACGTGCGCTTCGTCAATAACGATAAAGCGCAGGTTGGCCAGGAACTTGGACCATAGCGAGTGATTGGGCAGAATGCCCATGTGCAGCATGTCGGGATTGGTCAGGATGATGGAGGCGGAATGCCTCAGGCGCCTGCGCGCAGCGCGGGGCGTGTCGCCGTCATAGGTGCCGAAACGCACACTGCGCGGCATCTGTCGTGTCAGCTGCTCTAAGGAGTGCAACTGATCTTGTGCCAAGGCCTTGGTGGGGAAGAGGTACAAGGAACACGCGCGGGGGTCGTCCAGGATTGCTTCCAGCACCGGGGCATTGTACACGACTGTCTTGCCGCTGGCACTGGACGTGGCAACGATGACGTCTTGGCCGTCTCGGATAGCGTTGATGGCCTGCGCTTGGTGCGAGTAGAGCTGCCTCAGCCCAGTGCTTTGTAGGCTCCTCTGCAGCGCAGCTAGCAGTGGGCGCCGCAGGCGCCCGTAGCGCGCCGCGCGCGCGGCGATATGCTCGATGTGCGCGATCTGCTGGCGGTAGTCGCGCTGACTGCTGAGATGCTGCACAAACTCGTGTGGTGTCATCCCCGGCGCTTTCCGTGATGTGCCATCCCGCTGGGGGTTGCGGTTTCCTCGTTGGCCCCGAAGCATTGTCCGTGAGCCTGATGTGGTGCTGCTGGGCTTGTGAGCGCGCTGTGTGCCAATGGGCGATTGGCTCGCTTTGCAGCACGCTCTAGCATCGTCTACTGTTTATGGAGGGCAGTTCCTTCTTTCTACTGACAAATATCTGCAAAAGGTCAGTGTCTTGTCAAGGAAGTCACACACCACTTCAGTATGATGGGCTGATGCAGCCAACAACCTATGGGAAAACAGCGATGAGAGTCTTTGAATGTGCAGGTAAAAGATACCGAATGACCCCACAGCGTCAGGCTGTGCTTGACGTGGCTCGCCAGCCTGGCGCCGTTCTGGATCCAGCCTGGGTGTACGGAGAGGTGCGAAAGACCGTCCCCAACATCAGCCAGGCTACTGTTGTGCGAACCTTACGCCTTCTGCAAGAAGCTGGCCTGGTTTCAGAGCCCAAGGCTGAACAGGCGGCTGAGCCGCCAGAGGCTCATAGCCAGGTCCACGTCCACGCCCACTGCGTGCGCTGTGAACGGATTGTGGAAGCCACAGTCGACGTGTGCAAGGATCTGGATGAGCTGACCGCCGCGGCCACAGGATTTGTCATCCAGGGCCATCATCTCGATTTCTCGGGATTGTGCCCCCAGTGTGCCCGGGAGACCAACTCGCACTAGAGCCAATGCAGGTCAGACATGCTCTTGGTGAACAAGGACCCCAACACCGAGAATCTGGGGCTCCTGGCTTGTTGTGGCTCCACGCCCAGGCCCGTCTACTCGGTGAGGCCTCGTACGGTGCTCTCGTCCAGCTTCATCAGCAGCTTGGTCAGCAGGTTCAGCGCGTAGTCATAGTCACTGCGGTGCAAGATGCTGGCGTGGCTGTGGATGTGGCGCGTTGGCACGGCAAGCACAACCGTAGGAACTCCCTGGTTGTGCAAGTGTATCTCGGCACCGTCCGTCGCGCCGCCGCGCATGGCCGAGAACTGCAGGGGGATGTCGTTCTCCTCTGCAGTGGAGATCACCAGGTCGCGCAGGCGCAGATTGGGGATCATGGCCGCATCATACAGCAGCAGGCTGGGGCCTTTGCCCAGCTTGACCGCTGACTCCTCCGGCTTGATACCCGGCACATCCCCCGCGATGTCGACCTCCAGGATGATGGCGACGTCGGGGTTGACATTGTGCACGCTCGTCCTGGCCCCGCGCAGGCCGACCTCCTCCTGCACAGTGCCGACGCCATAGACCACGTTGGGATGTGGCTGGTCGTTGAGGCGCTGCAGCGCCTCGATGAACAGCGCGCAGCCCAGCCGATCGTCCCAGGCTTTGGCCATGTAGGTCTTGCCTGGGCTCAGCACGGTGAAGGGACAGATGGGGATGATCGGATCACCGGGTCGCACGCCGCAAGCCTTGACCTCTTCGGCACTGGTGGCGCCGATATCGTTGTACATGTCCGTCTTCTTCACCAGCTTGCCAGCCTCTTCGCGATCAAGCAGGTGTGGCGGCTTGGCGCCAAGCAATCCGATCACGTCGCCGGACGAGCTCTTGATCACCACCCGCTGTGCCAGCATGACTTGATCCCACCACCCACCCAGTGGCACGAAGCGGATAAAGCCCTCGTCGGTGATGAGGCTGACCATGAAGCCAACTTCGTCCATATGGCCGGCTAGCATCACGCGTGGGGCGTCGGTCTTGCCCTTGCTGATGCCAATGATGCTGCCCAGCTTGTCGCGTTCGATCTCAGCCACCGTCTCCAGATGACGGCGGATAACGGCGCGAACCTCGCTTTCGTAGCCAGGAACGCCGGGTGCTTCGGTCAGTTCTTTGAACAGCTTCTCTGTTGCGTCCATGTTGTCTATGCTTCACTCCTCGCTGCTAGATTGCCGCCGGCTTGCTCAAGAGACCTACGAGAAGGCGAACCGCATTCTGCACGTCTCCGTAGTCGACCATTTCGGAGGGACTGTGCACGTAGCGGCAGGGGATGGACAGCACACCCGCGGCCACGCCTGCGCGTGACGTCTGGATGGCCATGGCATCCGTCGTGCCGCCCTCCAAGACTTCCAGTTGGTACGGTATGCCCAAGCGCTCTGCGGTGTCGATCATCCAATTCTTGACGCCAGGGTGGGCCAGCATGCCGCCATCCTTGACCTTTATCGCAGGACCGTCTCCGAGTGAGACGGCCATCGGATGCGCTTCGGGCGTATCGCCGGTGAGCGTGACATCCACAGCAATGGCTACATCTGGCTCCACGCCGAAAGCCGAAGTCAGAGCGCCGCGCAAGCCTACTTCTTCCTGGACGGTGAACACGGCGTAGACATCATGCGGCGTGATCTTCAGGTCGGCCAACGTCTGCACGAGCACCGCGCAACCGATGCGGTCGTCAAAGGCCTTTGCTGTGATGCGCTGTCCCATGTCGACAAAGGGGCGCACGAAAGCAGCCACATCGCCTACCCGCTGGGTCAGTTGCTCCTTGGTAGGAGCGCCCACGTCAATGTACATCTTGTCGATGGTAGGGAACTCTGTTCGTTCTTTCGGCTTTTCTCGGCCGATGACACCAATGCTTCCGTCGGCAAAGACAACCCGGCTGCCCGGCAGGTGCGTCGAACGTACTCCGCCCACCGGTGCAAAGCGCAGGAAGCCCTTTTCGTCGATGTAGCTGACGACCACGCCGATTTCGTCCATGTGGGCAGCAAGCATGACCTTCCGCCGCTCGGCGTCGCTCTTCTTGCTGTGCGCCTTGAAGGCAATCAGGTTCCCGAGCGGGTCGACGTGCACCTTGTCCACGTGCTCGGCGATACGGTCGCGAATCAGCTCGCGCACATGGTCTTCGCTTCCGGACGGGCCAAATGCCTCGGTCAATTCCCTAATCAATTGCTTCACTAGCCAATGCCTCCTATTTCGAAATGGGGAAAAGGTTTGAGGACTAACCTAAGCTGATCGATCAGCGGCTCAGGTCCCGTTCAGTCAAGCGGTACATTGACTCTTGCATCAGCTGCACCATGCCGTCCAGGTCGTTCAGGCTCAGCACGCT
>Ga0180437_10005638_pt1 | contig 16998 bp, 17 predicted proteins | sample SS_ome_4_FD_132410 | JGI IMG/M metagenome (GOLD analysis project Ga0180437, IMG submission 132410) | Hypersaline lake sediment archaeal communities from the Salton Sea, California, USA - SS_3_D_1 metaG | ecosystem: Environmental > Aquatic > Non-marine Saline and Alkaline > Hypersaline >... | reverse complement strand
ATTAGATGTATCATTCCATTGGTCTGTTGCTTTTACTCTAAAACTTATTGGACCAGTATAAACAAAATCTACAACCCAGTTATACCAATTATTTAATATTCCACTGATTACACTAAACCAACCTCCATCAGTTTGAGCTTCAACTGTATAAGTTATTGTATCATTATCTAAATCAGTAGCATTGGCCCATGATATATTAACTACTTGGCCTAATGATTCATTATCATAAATTAATTTAAATGAAAAATTAACAGTACCAGTTTGATTAGCAGTAAAAATAAGTGGTACATCACATAATTGATACGGTGTACAATTATTTTCTAAATAATCATTAAACGGAATCGTAAAATTATAGCTTTGATTAATCGTATAATTAACTAAATAATTATAATTCCCAATATCTAACCAAAAAGGAATTGTAGCATCAGCAGATAAATTAGCTTCAACAACCCTTGATTCACCTGGCAATCTTATATATTCTCTATCAGGTAAATAGGCCGGAACAAGCCAAAGCATTGCTTCTTCATAAACGTTTGCTTCAATATTACTACCACCAAATTCTGTTCTCCATTGCGGCACCCATGAAGCATAAGCAGAATGAGTGTTCCAATTACCATCATACATAAAAGCACTGTTTCCTGTAATATAATTTACTCCTAAAAGACTCAAAGCATTAATTCCCACGTTTTGCCAAGCAGTACCATTATAACAAGAAGGTTGAGATTCACCATAATTAAGATGTGCCTCAGAATATATTCTTAACTGAAGAGGACTCTGACTTAAACAAGCATTTGGAAGAAGTATATTATAACCTGACAGACTTCCATGCTCAACTCTCCATAAACTACCATATTGGTATCCAGACGGTTTTGTATAATTAATATATAAATAATTTGCAGTTACATAATAATTGCCTGAATAATTAAGTCCACAATTTCCATCCATTCCTGTTTGGTCACTAATATTAGCTGATTCTTGATAACATGAAATATTTGTAAGAAAAAAACTCATAAATTTTTCTTGTATTGAATCATTAAAAAACACCTCGGTTCCAGGTTTTAACCATTCAGGAGCACTTGGGGGATTACTTCTTACATCTAAATTAAAATCTCTATAATCTCCTCCCCAAGTATCATTGCAAGTAAATCTTATCGTATGAGCACCATAAGGAAATAATGATGTATTAATTGTTACATTACCACCACTAGGGTCTACTGTAAAATATGGGCTATTATCATAATATGTTATTGTATCACTTTCTGAATCAGAACAATTAGCATCAACATCAACTTGTGTGCCTTTAATTATAGTGGTACTTCCTAATGACTGATTAAACGTTGGTTGCCAATTATAGCCTTCAAAATATAAGTTATATATTTGTGGAGTAGCAGTTCCATCAGTTGTAAAAAAATCTAAAGCCCATAACAACTTATCATCTTTTACCTGACAATTAGTTATTGTAGCATTTTGAACATCACTATAATATGTTATTCCACTATCACATGAAACATTATAAGTACAATCATAACTTGGATTGTTACAATTAGATTCAGTAGTCAAAGTAAAGTTTGACATCTTTCCAAGCATATTAATTGTCTCAGAATAAACCTTTCCGTCTGGGCCATATCCTATTGACTCCTGTGTCCAATTGTACAAATAAATATATGATGATGAATCACATTCAAAACACCCAAAACCACACTCACCATTCCAGGCTGAATATGTTCGTGCATTAAAAGAAACTGAAACGTTTGCCCAAGTTGATAAATCCCAAGTCGTTTGTGTTGCACCGTTTCTCTTAACTGTCATCTTCATATCAGAAGCATTATAATAGATATTATAAATATATATTCCAGAAGACCCACTACCACTTCCTCTAGAATAAACAAGGTGGCTGTTGCTTTTACTTCCTGCTCCTGCTGTCTGACCGTTCCATTCTATTGCATTTAAATATGCCCAAGTGTCACCATAACATACTCCTGGTCCATAGCTCCCATCACCGCATTCACTTGCTTTACAATATTCAGAATAATCCATAGCTGCTTGTGTTGAACTTAAAATAATAGTAATATTTTTAGTTCGTGTCATTTCTAAATCTAACTTATTGTTCATATATGCATTAGTTGTTCCACTTCCAACTTGTGTTGCAATCCTTCTAGTATTAACATTAAAAGTTGTTCCTGTCTCTGTACAACTTGACTGAGACCACAAAGTAGAATTGATTGAAGCATCATTAAACTCATCAAAAAATCCTCCTGTTGAAAAAAGTAAACTTAATAATCCGCCACTCACTTGATAGTCTGAAGACCTTGAAGCATTAATATTTGATGCATTATTAAATGGCTCATTAAATACAAAAGTGTGATACTGAGCAAACACTATACTACTTAAAAGAACTAATATCGTCAGGAATATAATAATTTGTTTTCTAACATCTGCCATCATAATAACTCCTTTATTCAAATCTTTTACGATAAGGACCTCTGGTATATCTAACAGGTCTTTTACTGTATGGGCTCATAATTCTACCTTCAGTAGTTTCAACTGTTCGTCTATATGTTGGGTGAGGAGCTGGGGCTGATGGTGCCATTGTAACAGGCGTTGGAGCAATAACTGAGGGAGGGGCAGTTGGCATTTCTACTGGTGGTTCCATGCCTGGCAAAAATCCCATCTGAAGCCCTCTACCAGTTGACGAAAAATATCCCATAGCTAATCCTCTGCCTGACCCAAGTCCTATAAGGTCAGTTATTTTCTGTGATGCGCCTGGCAATGCAGCACCAATGCCTTCTGAGAGAGTCATTGTTGATGTTCTTACTCCTGTTTGTAAGGTCTCCATACCTCTAGCTAATCGTCCTGGTCGTCTACTAACTCCTCTAGCTGCTTGATAAATAGGACTAGGTGCTATGCCTAATGTTTTATATACTTCTTTTCTATATTCTTCTTTAACTTTCTGTTTCTCACCAGTTAATATATCTTTAATTTTTTGCTTCTCTAATTCAGCAACAGCTTCTTTCCTAGCCTCTCTTCTTATTCCAGCTAATTCTTCTCTCTCAGCTACCTGCTCTGCTGTCGGCACAATACCTAAGGCCTCGCCTGCTCTCCTAAATACTCCAGGTTTAGGTTCAGATGGAATCTCTGGTTCTTTTTCAGATTCAGCATATGCTTCTTCAGGAACCGCTAAAATCTCACCTATATCTTTAACCTTTTGACCAACAAATTTCTTAATCCTTTCTGTCGCAGGTTCTTCACCTGCTATTGTGTATTCAGCTTCAACAATGTTTTCCGCAGGCTCTTCAACTGATTCTTCCTCTGTAACACCAGTAACGACTTTTGTTGTTGGTTCTTCTTCCTCTTCTTCAGCAGCAGGAATTTCAATTGGTTCCTGATAAGGTTCTATAGGATATTCAGGAACCATCGGAAGATTAGAATTATTGTTATTATCAAATGGCCCCTGCCACTTTTTCATCTTTGGTCGACAATCAAAGATATTCATCACTCCATCTTTATCATAATCACCAAATAAGTCTAATTTTTTTTGTGTTTTAAGTCTTGTTCTAGCAATCTTTTCAGGGTGTATCATTCTATTAAATAACATCTTTTGTTCAAAGGTTTTTGTCATATCTTTAAATGACCCTCCATTAAGTGTCATTTTCATTTTATTTGGCAAAAACTGTCTCTGCTTTTTCTTAAAGGTTTTGGTCATAGCGCCAAATATATCTTCCCTTTTAGTCTTTTTTGATAATAAATCTTGAAAAGCAGGCATTTTGAGTTCAGGAAGCTTTTTGTTAAATACATTAAGTTTTTTATCTAATTTCATATCAAATTTCATATCAAGAGCAGCAATCTGTCTATCAAATATGTTCTTTTCAATCTTGGGTATAGATATCTTTGTATCTATCGGTGCATCCAAGCCTGGAATTTTTCCTCCAAATATTTTTGACATATTGTCCATTTTTCATAACCTCCTATTATAAGAACGCCTCTTCACGTTCCTTTCTAAATGCTGCTACAATCATATATATCACAACAACAAAAAATAATACAAATGGCATAATATTAAAAAATGCCATATATTTATCAATGCCTGCATTTATCTCTTGCTGTGTTGCGTTTGGAATTATTGGATTATCAACCATATCTTTTATTGTTGGTACCAAATAAGCATTAAAAACCTGACTAAAAACAATGTACATTACGCCTAATCCAAATATCGTAACTAATCCAAAAACCCACGTAAATCCTGTACTATAACCTTTTTTGTTTTTTCTATTAAAAATGCTTTCCATTTTATATCATACTCTTTATTTTTTTTGCAAAATCAATACCTGGGGTTGTTCTTCTCACAGCAGGTGTACCTCTCACCATTGTAGGTGCGGTTCTCATCATAGTTGGTGTAGCCCCTTTGCCAATACCAAATATGTCTGAAAAGCTCTGACCTAATGACCCAACTTTTTCTGTTTGTGGTTCAAGCTCTTTAAGTGCAGGTCCTCCGCCGAAACCCATCATTTTTGCCCTTTGTCTTCCAAAAAATGCTGTACCGAAATCGGCTATTGGATTAACGACGGTCCATCCTGCCATACCTCTACCTTGCTGCCATCTTCTATAACCTTGCGGTATAGCACCACCAATACCTGGCGGAACAATTGGCTTAAAAGGTTCCATTGGTTGCACTGGCAAAGGCGGGGGCGGAACCCAAGGAACTATTGGAATCACTGGTGGCATAATAGTTTTTGGTCTTCCAATTGTCTCAGTAATCTGTCTTGGAACAGTTTCTATTTTTGGCGTAACTTTTGTAATAGGAGTAGTAGTTACAACTGGTACCTTCTTTAATTCAGTTACTGGTGCTACAGCAAGCATTTCAGCCTTAGCTTTTCCTCTTTGTGCAGCAACAGCAACAGAAGGAACCACCCATGGTAATATTCTTTGTTTAGGTAATTCTACAGTCTTCCAAACAAGTTCGCCCAATCCTCTTGCTGTTGGAAATTTAGGAGGCATTGGTCTCATCTTTTCAACAGTTACTACTCTTTCAGTTACTGGTTTGGTAACAGGTTTAACTTCTTCAACCTCCATAACCGTAACCGCCTCTCCTGGGCGTGATGGAACTTCAACCTCTTTTTTTGGTTTCTTAATTTTCTTTTTAATTAATTCTTTTCCTGTCTTTTCCTGCATTTTAAGGCCTTCTAATTCAATCTTAAGTTTTCCAATAGCATCAACAACTTCTGGTGAAAGACCTTTTTGTTTTTCTACAGTTTTAATTGCTCTGTCTAAGGATTCAATTTTTTTATTTAAAGGTGTTTTTGATTCAGGTCTTGATATTTCTAAATCTTTTATTACTTTATTTAAATCTTTCAAGACTGTCTTCTCTGCTACAACTTCTTTTCTCTCAGTTACTTTTAATAAAGCTTCCTGCCGTTCAGCCTCTGATAATTGAGCCTCTAATTTTTTAAGCGTATTTTGTTGTTCTGGTGTTAATTTTTTGCCTCTTAATTCGGCAATTCTAATTTTCAAATTATCAATTTGAGTTCTTAATCCCTCAATCAACCGAGTTGTCCAAGAAACTTTTGGTGCTCTTTCCATTCTTAATACTCCTGTCACCGCCTCTTTCCTAGCAATAGTTGTTTCTAATTCAGGATATTCAATCATAGTAGTTGGTCTTCTCATAATTGCCTCAGTTGTTAAAAGTTCTCCTGCTGGTCCAAATCTCATTTCAGGCTTTGCTTCCCAAACCGGTTCACCAGTAATAGTTTCATATTTAGGCAATCCTTTTGGTCTTTCTCCAAGAGCTAATTTAATATCTTGAAGATATTGTTTTCCTGGAACAGCTCCAACAATATCCTTTCTTACTCCTGGTCCTCTTACATATTTTGTATAAAAATCAGCCTCAGCAACCTTAGCTTTGCCAATCTTTGTTGCTTTAAGCTGTTCTGCCTGCTGTTCTAATACTCCTTTTATCATCCACCCTTTATTAACAGGTTCAGTAACAACATCAACCTTTTGACCTTTCCATTCCTGCAATATTCCTCTACCTTCTTTTGTTTTCCAAGAAGCAACTATTGGGTCTTTTTCAATTTTAATTAGTTCATTAGTTTTCAAAACGTTTTTTAAATCAAATCCTTTAATAGTTTCTCCGCCAGCTCCAATTAATTTGCCTTTATAGAAGGTTTGCTTTAAAGCAGTTGGAGAACCTGCTTCCTGCCTTATTATAATAGTGGTATCACCCATCTTCTCAGTATGAAATATACTGTTATCTGGCTTTATTCTAGTCTCAACTTTTACATCATAAGTCTTTCCAAATCTTGTTACTTGTTTATCATAGTCCAAAACTATATCAGCTAATCTTTGTCTAACTGCTACTTCAGGCATTTCACCGCCCATTATCATTTTTCTAATTCTTAATTCTCTTGCTTGGGCAGCAGCTGCGGCTTCTGCTGTTGGCGCAGCTTCAACCAATAATGCTGATTCTGGAGAAATTTTTGAAACTTCTAATGCTGGCATTTCTCGTGGCATTCCTGTTGTTTCAATAATCTTTTTTGGGGGCTTATATGATACCTTAATATCACCTATATCAGTTACTTTAAATTCAGCAGCTTTGGCTCCTTTACCTGCACCAAAACCAAATGCTAAAGCATCTAAAGCAAGTTCTCCAGCAGCTTCAACCTTATAGGGTGATTGAATTATTTCCTCAAAGCTGTCTTTTGCAGCTAATCCTGTGAGTCCAACAAGCCCTATCGCACCAGCAGCTTTTACTACCCCTTGTCTTAAAGCACTTTGTCCTGCCCATCTTAAAGCACCTGTACCAATAGTTTTTAATACTGCCCCAGCACCAAATCCTGTAAGAGCTGTTAATGCAACCTCTTCAGGGCTTTCTCTCAATTTAGATAGGGCGCCTGCTCCAAACCTTGCAGGATATCTTAAATAGGGGCTTTCAATTTCTCTTGCCCGTGCTTTCATCTCTTCATCAGATTGCTTAATTTCAGCATTCTGTAAAGCAATCTGAATATTTCTTACCTTTTTATCTGCTGCTTTAATTTCTCTTGCATGCTTCATAGATTCTAATATAGGTTTATCCGTCTCCATATATTTTTCAGCAAGTTTGTTTCTTTCAGCCCACGCTTCATCAAAATCTTTTCTTAACTGTATAATTTCTGGCTTATCAGTAGTCTTAATCTTATCAACAAGTGAATAATAATTTTCCTGGTCTTTTTTATTCCATAACCAAGGAATAGCAATAGTCTGACTATATTTCTCCTTCATCTTATCTTTATAGGTATCAACCTGGCCTTTAACTTCATCTCTTCTTAGCATCCTAACGGCTTCTTTTTGTTCATCAATTTTTTTAAATTCTGCCATTATATCTTCCTTGCTTCTTGCTTCATAAGCAGTGGCATCTTTTTGATATGATTCAACATCTTTCGAATAGGCGGATTGTTTTTGTTGAAATTTTTCAATCTTTTGATTTAATGCTGGAATAGCATCAGGATTTTGATTAGCAAATTCATCCATTCCTGTATAAATAATATCATTAACTTCTTCTTTTGATTTTACTTCTCTTAATTTCTGTATTCTATCTGGGTCAATTCCTGCAAAATCTAAAATCTCATTATAGTCCCTTTCAATTTCTTGTCCTCTGTTGGTCAATGCTTCTGCTCTTGTATTAAGCTTTTCTATCTCAGGTTTTTGAACAATCAGTTTTTCAGCGATATCCCCTGGGTCAGTTTTTTGTGATTTTGCCCAAGGAACAGGTATATATTCTAAAGATTTATCAGCACCTATATTTAAAAAGACATCTTTTTGTGGAGCATTAGGATATAAATTTTCTACTTCTTTTCTCAGCTCAGTTTGTTTTAATTCTAAAAATCTTTTTTCCTCTGGGGTTGCTTTACCTTCTAAATCTTTAGCATTATATTCAAAAACTAATTTATTAAAATCAGCCACTTTTTTAGCAGTATTTTCAACACCAATTCCTCTTTCTCTTACTCCCATAGCAATCTCTCGCATCTTTTCAGGTGCTATTGTTGGAGTTGGTCTTTCAAATCCAGGTGCAGAAATAGTTTCTTGTATAGGAACATAACCAGGTTTTGTAATATCAATTGTTGGAGGACCCATCTCCATTTTTATTTTTGATAAATCAACCGTTGGCTTCTCTTCTCCTTTTCTAATTTGTTGTTCGACCTCTTTAACATCAGTGGTACCAAAAACTACTCCACCAACTTTGGTTATTAATGGAGCAGCAGCTGGGAACTTCTTAGCAATAGATTGTTCAAGTTTTTCCCTTTCAACTTCTAATTGCTTTTCTTGCTCTGGTGACCTAGCGAAACCAAATACCTTTTTAACTGCATTAGCAGCAGCATTAAACATTGCAATCTTTTTAGCAGCAGATTGTATCTCAGCCATTTTTCTCGCATCAACGGCCTTTTCAGGAGCAGCAACACCAACTCCAATACTCATTCTTTTCTCTTCAGGTAAAAAATAAGCAGCAGCATCTTTTTTAAAAATATCTTCTACTGCTTTTGGTAATGATGCAGGAGCCTTTGTAACCGTAACAGTTGGTTTAGGAGTAATAGTAGGCTCTAAAACTCTAGTCGAAACCTTTGGAGCAGCTAACGTCATTAGTTTTTGTTGAGCTGTAGTTATTTTAGCAACAGGTGCCCTTTCTCTAACCTCACCAGTCGTTGTTACCTCTTTTCCGGCCTCAGCATATTGTGACCTAATCTTTGCTTGGGTCGTAACAGGAAGGTTTGACCAATTTGAAATGGTACCAACCTTTTTAGATTCTCCAGTAGCAAACGATAACGGTGCCGCTGATGGTTTAGCCTCTTTTAAAACTACCGCACCCCCAGCCTCAGCAACCTGTGCTACTTTATATATATCACTAACTCTTTGAAGAAGTGATTGTGTTTCTTTTCCTTTTGCAGGAACCAAAACCCCGCCTAATGTCTTTACCACTTCAGCAGCCGAAGATATCATTTGTTTAACTTCTGGTGCTTGTCTAGCTTGATGTACTAAAATATTTTCAGCTTCTTTCTGAGAAATTGCACCTTCTTCTCTTCCTCTAACAGCAGCATAAGTTTCCAAATCACCATATCTATGATGTTTTGCTCTAGACATCTTACTCCATTCTTCTGTATATTTTTGCCTTTTATATCTTGGTAGCCCCCTCACGTATTACACCTCTTCAGAATTTTCATATTAAATATAGTATTAATTGCCATATGTACTTATAATTCAATACTTATTTATATATATATTTCCTATTTTAACCAAATATTTCCCTAGAATCAAAATCTTTAATCCATTCAATATGGGTCAAGATACCCATTTCCAATAGTTTATTAGCCATATTATTATCATTTATCGCTCCATATCCCTTCTTATAAGCCTCATCAACTTTAGCGCCACTTAATATTTTGGTCTTAAAATGTTTTTTCATTCTTGGGTCTTTTGGTATTTCTTTTTTCATTATCTTATTAATCGGTGAATACATTTGCATAGCTTCATTATATTCTTCTTCTTCTTGTTTTTCATCCCCTTGAATTATAATTTTAATCCATTCAATTTGATAATTTAAATCCTCAGATTCATTATCATATGTCATTACAAAATTAATACCTGTATTACTTGCGTTTGCCCTCTTCTTTGCCAAATTTAAACTTTGCTTAATAATCATCCACAAGTTTTCTTGAAAAGAAACTAACCCTTTAACTCTTTCCGCTTGCCTTCTAAACCATCTTTTCGGTACTCTACGACCCACATGAATTAATACTGTCATTTTATCCCCTCCTTAACAATGCAAGCATACTCTCTTGCTGTTGTAAATCAAACCTTTTTAATATTACATTAACACATAATGGCATTAATATAATAAACAATATACTCTGCCATAATCTCACTTCATAACCCACCCAATCAAAAAATCTTACAATTAACCATTTATATGAAAAAAACAAAATTATATAAATCAATATAATAAATAAAATGTTTGGCAGTCTGTTCCATTCAAACTTAGTTGATGTTTTTTTAGGATATCTTAAATTTAAAAATTCTTTTTGTTTTTTAATTGACTTAATTGGTATCTTTCTTAACTTATCAAGTTTTTGATTACGCTTTTGTATTTCTTCTCTTTTCATAGAGGAAAATAATGAAAAGAAATATTTTGTGTAGAAACACAAAAATACTACAATAAAAATCTCCGCCAATGACATTTTAAATCCACTTTAATATATTACCATCAAAAAATTTTTTATTATATCTTGGAATCCAGTCTTTTCCTTTTAAATTCCAACATTTCGGTACTACTATATAAAATTTACTAATTTTTTCGTAATTAAAAAAATAATAAACACTACTTCCGGTACGACTAGCTTCGACAAGTATATGATATTTTTTTGGAAACGAATAAAAAATTGCTTTTCCAAATCTTGTTCCTGGAATTGATGCCTTACATACTGCCCCTATCTTACATAAATTATTAAGCTTTCTCCTTAATATAGTTTGGCAGGTGCCATCATTTATTGCTTCTTGTAAAATAGTATCATATGTTTGTGGTATCTGTTTTATTTCTTTAACTACCAAATCAATATTCCAAAGCTTATTACGTATCTCATCTGACATATTACCCCGACCATTTAAGCCTCAATAGCCTGCTCTCTAATCTTAACAACTAATTGTTTAGCATCATTAATAGCATTTTGAACCATTCCTTTCGTTATATTAATATCATATTCATTTTTTATATGAAGTATAATCCTATTCATTGTTAGAGTTGTATCATGCATCATTATATCTCGTAAGGCTAAAATTAATAAAGCATTATGAATATCCTCTTTTGATAAATTTTGTAAAACATTTTCATCATCATAAATATTTTTTTCTCTAACTTTGAGATATCTATTATACAACCAATCTGGTGGTTTAGGAAACTTTATTATTTGCCAAAAATTAGGATGCTTTTTAAGTTTCTGCTGAATCTGTGATAAATTAGTAAATTCGGTATAACTTCCTACTTTATTAAATTCTTTAACTCTCCAACTATCTTGCACAGGATTTCTATCTTTAACATAACAAGCCCCTACTCCTCTTCCAAATAAATCTATCCAATAATTAGTATAGCTCTCTAAATAAGTCTTTTCTAATTTTTCAACTTTTAATGGAAAACATAAAATATATAAAAGATGTTTTGTTCTAACCTGAGCTAGCTTTTTCTTCAGCTCTTTATTCTCTTTTTTGTTCCAATCAGCTGATGATGCAAACCTAATAGCCTCATCACAAACTATTGGTTCAAACTTATTGAGCATATCTATTTTATTCATAACATCAGCATTATTATATGCAATATGCCGAGCTGGATTAAATTGTATGCCAAGAACTTTACACCACTCTCTTGCCATCATTATAGCAGCTGATGATTTTCCTGTACCCTTCTCAGCAGTCAATAAAACCATACTATCATAATTTGCAACATTACGATAAAGTAATAATTTAATGAATTCCCTAAAAACATAATGACCTCTCAACCCTCCCCGTTGTTCAAAATAATGTTTTCCTTCTTCAGTGTTTAATTCTTGAATAATAAACAAAAGTTCATTAAAATTAAAACTCTTTCTATTAGGGTCTTTAACTCCCCAATTATCTGTTATAATTTTGGATATAAGTTTCCTCTTTGCAAAACCTATTCCTTCACTCATTTTTTTCACCTTTTATTGAATAGGTCATTTCATCATATCTAGAACATAACTCCCTAAAAATTTTTGCCCTCTCTAAAGCATATTCTTCTTCAACCGTATTAATGCAAAAAATTTGATATAGAAGACTTGGTTTATTTTTCTTTCTTAATACCCTACCCATTCTTTGTATGGTTTGCTTTGCTGTACTGTTACCAGCAGCAATTATAGCAACATCAAGCTTTGGTAAATTATATCCCTCATCTAAAACTTTGCTTGTTAATACTACATTGTATTTATCATTTTTAAAATCAGTAATGTTTTGTTGCCGTCTATCATTTTCTATACCACTATGAATAATACATGCTTTTACTCCAATATCAAGTAAATACCAATATGATTTATTTGTCTGAGAATTATATTCATTAAAAATAATTATTTTTTCTTCTTTATGCTTCTCAACAATTTGTTTAACCATATCAAACTTTCTATGATAATTATTAATTAAATCCTTTCTTTCATTCATCTTTGCCAGCATACGATATTTAAGACCACTACCCGTTCTCATTATTTTACTAAAACCGCCTCCTACCTGAAATATGGTATTAAGTTCTTCCGTAATTCTTAAATATCTATCATATGTTTCATCATCCATTTCAACTCCTATATTAATAAAATAAAAAGGGTTGAGAACGTTATCACCTAAGGCCTCTTTTGGACTATACTTAAAAACATTATAATCAAAAGCTCTAATAATCTGCCAATGCTTGTCATCTCGCCTTTCAATTGTAGCACTTAATCCAATTTTATATTTAAAAGGATACTCAATATAAGGCAATAATCTTTTAGTGCCATAATTATGTATTTCATCAAATATTACCATATCAAAAATATCCAAAGCAATTCTATTAATATTCTGCATATTAGTTATTGTTATCTTAGCATATTCTTTTACATTGCCGTAATAAACGCCTATGTCCCTAAGGCTTATACCCGCATCATATAGTTCTTTATACCAACCTGTTTCGAGTATTATGTTTTTAGGGACTACTATTAAAACTTGTAAATCAGACTTATCTTGAAGCAGTCTCTTTATTATTTCGATAGCGCAAAACGTTTTACCTGCACCTGTTGTAACTTCAAAAATAGCTTTGTAATTATTCTTAAAGAAATATTTAATTGCTCTAATCTGCCAGTCATATAACTGCATAGATGATGTGTTTTGTTCAACTACAAATTTTGATATAGTTGTGCTGCCGTCCTCGATTTGTATACCAAATGGTTCCATTCTTAAATTGATAAAATTGCTATTACAAACACAACATAAATAGCAGGGTACCATTTAAATAAAAAATTTAATATTTTTGATTGTCTTTCAATTTTCTGATTTCCTGGTTTAGAAGCTAGCTGTTCTTCAATCTTCTTTTGATACACACCAATAATCAAATGAGTAATGACATATAAAACAAACAAAACAACTAAACCAATTATTGACTGTTTTTCAACTTCCATTATCTATCACCAAAAAATACCTTTTCATCCTCTATCTTTATTTTAAACTTCTTCTTAACTTCTTCCCACACCTCTTTCTGCAGATTCATAAAGTCCTTCTCTGATAATACATCATCAGGATTTTCAGCAAAAAACAAATTAATAACTTCAACTGTTTTCATCGCCTGATAGGATATAATATAATCCTCTGCTTCTTTTGGTGTTAATTTAATACTCATTGTAGCATCCTCTTTATTTTGTTTTCAAAATCATTAATCTTATTAGGTTGAATATACTGTACTGATTTATGTCTAATTATCTTTTTTTTAAATCTTTTAGGTTGCTGTAATTTCTGTTGTGGCTGATTAATACCTAACATTTGATTAATGCCGTTGTTTGCATTAAACCCTCCCACTCCCATCATATTGACTGGGTCTTTCTGTTGTTGTGCTCCTGTTCTACTTCCACCCACACCTAACATTTGATTAATTTTATCTGTTGAATTAAGTCCGCCTGTATTTCCCCCAATCTCAAAACCTTTCGCAAGTTTCTCTTTCCAATCACCTTTGGTCTTTCCAGTTAGCTTATCAAGCTCCTGTTGTTTTATTTGTTCTTTTATTTGAGGTTTAAGTTCCTCTATTGCTTCCAATCTAGCCTCTGCTCTTATTTGCTCAAGCTTCTCTGCTTCCTCTCTTTTTCTTCTATTCGCTTCCCTCTTCTTAGCTATCATATCAGGAAAAATTGTTTTATGCCATAATCTAGAAATCGTTTCTTTAAATCTAGCCCAGGCCCCTTTTTCTTCTTCCAATTTTTACACCTCCTTAATATCTATCTAATCCATGTTCCCATAATTTAGCAAATTTTCCATATAACCCTAATAAAAATATTACTAAAAACCAGGATATATATAATAGCCAATTAGGCCATCCTGGGCTTTCCTTATTATATATTTTAATAATATCTTTTGTTGCTAAATGAATTTCTTTTATCATTTAAACTTAGTACCATCTCTTTTTGTTTCTTTAGCTGTCCCTTCCCATGGAAAAACAACCCAATCATCCTTTTTACATTCTCTACAACTAAACTTTGGAATAAACTTAGTTCCTTGCTTTTTGAACAATGTTATCGTAATATAAGTCTCAATATGTAATATACTACTTAAAGTTTCTCCTGTATCCGATATATCATCTACAACTAATGTATCATCTGAAACATTAATAAAACTCCTATATAAAGGAACATCAAGTCTATTAGCTAATGCAACACCTAATACTAACCCTCCTTTTGGCACAGCATAAATGCCGTCTACCTGAACTTTTATTTCTTTGAGATAATTAATAATCTTATTAACGTCATTATCAAATTGTTTCCAACTATACAAAACTTTTTTTTCCATAAAAGTATAAAGTAATATCATTATATAAATGTTATGTTTCTATTGGCTTTGTGTAATAAGGCAGATTGTGTAAAAATAGGTGATTTTGTGTAAAAATCAATAATTTGGTAACTATATAGCTTTTCTCAGTAATATTTAAATAATCAAGCCCCATAAGGCTTTTCATGCAAAGAAATCAGCCAAAACCAATGCAGGACTTCAATATGAAAGATTGGCGTAATTTTGGTATTTATATTACTCTGATAGGATTATTACTTATGTTTGTAGTTGATGAATGGAAAACTGGATTTGGCTTCTTCATAGTTGGCATAATATTCACGGCCATATTTCAAGGACCTAAGCTCCTTAAGATATTAAAAAAGAAACATTGGTGAAACAATAAACATATCTGTATTTACTTTAGAAATTATTTAATTATTGTTTCATTAGGTATATCTAAATGTTTTATTATATGTTCAGAAATCTCAGATATATTTAATTTTTTGTCTTTAACCGCTTTATTTAATAATTCTTTTATCTTTGCTTTGGACATTTCTTCATAATTTTTATCTTTTACAGCTTCATGAACAACTTTGGAAAACTTCCCTAAAGATTCATAATCTAGTTCAACAATATCAAAGTGATGTTCTCTAAATTCTGAAAAAGGTGTTTGACCTGCGGAATTCTGCAGATTTAATTCATCACCTAATTTTTTGTCTTCAAAGAAGGCTATAGCAATACGGTCAAGATGAGTCATACTTGAAGTAATTGCAATCAGTGCTTCATTCAATTGGTTCATAGTATCAATTTTCCATAGTGAAAGACTATTTCTTTTTGTTTTTAAACAGTTAGTAATAACATCTGCAGATAATTTTCTATGGTCATCTACTTCACTATTCAGCATCCATTTACCTAAATCAATTTTCCTAATGTAAAAAGCCATTTTTATAAACTCTCTAAATACTCAATCACTTCATCTAACATAGTTTGTAACCTTGGTTCTTCACACTTAAGATTCTTAAGAATTGAGATATACTCTGGGTTTTCCCAATTCTCAAAAGTACGAATAACATCTTCTCTTACCGTTGCAGATTTATGAGTTAATGCTGCTAACAGCATAGTTATACCTTGAGGTTCTAGAGCACCATAATCCAAATGCATTAAAATTTTTAATATTGATGAAATAATATGTTCGTTGTCGAAATTTTTAATAAATATTTCATTAATCCATTCTCTGGCAAAAGGTCCAAATTTTTTTAGTGATTCTTTAACATATTCTTCAGCAGGGCTTGAAAAGCCATATTCAAAATCAGATTCGTCTATCAAATGTTTAAACTGACTAATAAAATTGTCTTTTTCTTTTTTCTCAAATTTTTCAATAAATGTTTTTACTTCATCTTTAAAATTTGTAGACGATTCAGAGACAAAAGTATCCCTATCGCTAAACAGACTAGAATCTTCCTCAAATGCTAGTTTTGGTAAAATCATTTTAATAATTCCCCATATTCTGTTTTTAAGGATTTAAATTGCGCTATTGCTTGTTGAAGAAACTTCTCAAAATCTTCTGAATCAAATCTAGGTGATATATTTCCTTGATGTGTATTGATATCTGTTGATAATATGAGTCTATTAGCTTTTTTGTTAGGTATTTTTTCAGATAACATTCCTTGAGCCCTGCTTAATTCAGTAATTATGTTTACCTTTTCTATATTATCTTTGATTCTAAAATCTTCAGTAGTTACTTGCCTAGTGTTCCACTCATAAGGGGTTTTCTTTTTGTATATTGATTGAGGAACTAAAATTTTCTTATAGTTTTCCTCCAGAATTTTATCATTTTTTTCATCCAATTGAATGCTTGTTACAAAAGAGAGCCTTTTTCCTTTCCTTTCAAAAATAGGATATAATATACCAAAAACTCCTTTGACTTTGAGAACAAAATCATCTACTGACATTATCTCATTATTATAATTATTTTGTTCAATTAAGAATCTATTTTCTCCAAACCTAATAGTGAAATCTTTTCTTTGTGAAGTCAATAATATTCTCGGTTTTGTGGAAATCACACCTCTATCTCCAATAACCAGTTCTGAGGCAGAAGAAGGTATCAATCCAAATTCTTTTAGATTTTTTGTAAGGTCTATAATCAATTCAGGTTTTGGAGTAATATCTGCTAAATCACAGAAAAAACTTGCTTGATAAAATTGGGTGATTTCCATAGTAAAGCCTATATTAGCTATATTTTTTATATAAGAAGTAGGGATTATTTATATAGTTTCTGGTGTGAAACATATATTTGAAAATAAGTATATTATCATGCGAATTTCAAATTCCCATATATAAAACTATTTAAAATCTGCCAATTTCTGAACATTTAATTCAAATTCATATAATTCCATTTCTTTCAATAATTTGTTATATAATTCAATCTGCTCGTTGGCTTTTTCAATATATTTATCACCTTTGATTGAATAT
>Ga0180437_10005634_pt1 | contig 17010 bp, 22 predicted proteins | sample SS_ome_4_FD_132410 | JGI IMG/M metagenome (GOLD analysis project Ga0180437, IMG submission 132410) | Hypersaline lake sediment archaeal communities from the Salton Sea, California, USA - SS_3_D_1 metaG | ecosystem: Environmental > Aquatic > Non-marine Saline and Alkaline > Hypersaline >... | reverse complement strand
CTTAAAAAAGAATTAATAAAAGGAATGTATAGAGGAGACGGACATCTTGATGTTAAGGAGGGAGTTAACAGTCCTAAAATAGAAGTTCAATACGGGACGGCATCTAAAAGACTAGCTATTCAGCTTGAACTTATTTTAGCTCAACTAGGTTTTGCTAGTAGAACTACTTTTGAGCCTGCTCATACTAGAGGTGATAAAAACTATAGTGATTTTTATACTGTTGTTAGCTCCTCTAGACAATCTTATGAACTTGCTGAGCTTATTTGGGGAGATGTTCCTGGTGTTTGGGATAAGTATGTTCTTTCAAGTGTTGCTACAAATGAGTCTAATAAGTGTGGTAACTTTACTTTATTAAAAGACGATAATTATATTTATATTCCGATTAAGTCTGTGGAGTTTATAGAAACTGATAAGGAAGAGCATCCTTATGTTTATAACATAACTGTTGATAAGACCAACAGTTATGTTACTGACAATGTAGCTTCTTTTAATAGCGCTAAGAGTGGACTGCAAGTCTTCTTACGAAGACTTTTGTCCATGCGTCAATATTTTGAGAACACCTGGATACTTCCGAAGTTTTTCCAGCCAATCATTCAGATAAATGATTGGACTAAGGCAAAACCTTCGGAAGTTGCTCATGGGTACAGGATTAAGAGGACTGCACAAGAGAAGTTAGACTCGAATTTATATATCAAGCCTAAATTAAAGTGGAAGAACAAGTTAGATCCTGCTGTTGATTCTGAGTTACTGCAAGCTTATGGACAGTTGAGGAATTTTGGTTTTGATATTTCGTTAGATTCTGTAGGATCTATTGCTGGGTTAGACTGGAAAGAGGAGACTACTAAATCTGCCAAGGAGTTTGCTGAGCGCGAGAAGATACTTAGCCATGAGTTGGGTGCTCTCAAGGGTAAATTTGAGCAAAAGAACATGCAAAAGGGCAGGCCTCCGGGGACGGCTGGCGGTGGAGCCAGGCCTCCAGGAGCCGCAGGAGGGCCCTCTAGGCTTCCAGGGCTTGGAGGAGATACGGAACCAGGCATGGCTGGTCCTCCGGGTTCAGCGGAGGGCACAGGGCCTTCAGACATGTCATTAGACAGCCCTGGGCCTGGCGGTTCGGACGTGAGGTAGTTTATGCGACATTTTTTAGTAAGAGATGAATTAAATCCTGATGGTTCGAGGTATATTATAGGGACTAGCTTAGCGGGTTGGATGAAGACTGATATTGACATATCAGGCTTACAAGTTGCTTATTCTGGTTACAGGCACTTAATTGTTGATGACGACTGGGATGAATTTTGGTTTGAGGATGAAGAGGATGAGAGCGGAACTAGGCCTGAATCCAGATCAAGAATAGGTGATTTTTATAAGTAGAATACCTCTCAAGTTATTAAGGAGAGAGTGATGAGTGATCGAAAAGGCGGGGATCCTTCGAAAGAGTTAGTAGAGAAACAACTTCAGGATATGATAGATTCATATCCTGAAGTTGAAGAGTTAAAGGATTTTGACACTTTTTTAGTGGGCGATGGTTCTGCCCAATTAATGTCAAAGATAGACAAGCCTGCTAGCGGTGGTTTTAACTTTCAGCTTTCTGGTATTTATTCCTTTACAGACTTAGTTGACAAGAGGGATCCTGAGTTATACAATGACAGTTTAACTAATGACTTAGGTGAATATTGTTTAGAGTTAAGTATAGATGAGCAATATTTTGACCATTACGTTAGGGTAAAGAGCAGAATATTAACCAAATACAATTTTTTAGAGATCAAGTCTAGGAAGTTAGTTGGGAGGCCTTTCAAGGAGATAGACTTAGTAGTAAGTGACAATGAGAGGTATCAAGTTAAGTATTTAGTAAGCAAAGGCGGAATTGATTATGGTATAATCAATTCCTTAGCCCAGTTAAGGGCTTTAATGGATTTAGGGTTTAGCGAGTGCAAATTTAGGGGTCGGGATGGGTGTCCATTATGTTCAGCATTTGATGGGAACATTTATAGTGTATTTGGGTTATGCGATATATTTGGATCTGGCAAATACATTATACACGGAAATTGTATAGGGGATTTTATACCTGTTATAAGGGACAGGAGTATTGTCAGGGATTTTGAGATTGATTGTGAGGAAGTATTTATAGGTGAGACGAAGGTAAAGAATTTACCTTTAGAGTTTGCTGAAGATTTAGCAGAACTTCTTCCAAACTGTGGTTTGGAAGAAGTTCACTTTGTGAACTTGAATGATGAGTTTAAGAACGTAACGAGTGAAGTAGTTGTAGATTATGGTGGAATATTATATGTACACAACACTTATTATGGATCTTATTCTCCGTTTGATTTTTTAAAGAATTGGTTAGAGAGCTTAGACATTCAAGAGCTTTCTAATTTAGAGGTAGAGAAAAAGATAGTAGAAAGGGATTTCTATTATCTTGATGGTAGGAAGGTAGTCGAAGTAAACGGAGTTTACTTCGACGTTGAGACGAAAGAGCAAGTAAGATGAAAAAGACAGGTGCAGGTGACGGACATGTATTAGGTCCTGTTGAAGATTTAAAAGACAAAAAAGAGAAAAAAGAAAAGAAAACTAAAAAGAAAGATGACTAACATAAGTCATAGGATAAACACTAGAAGTTTTAATCTTTCAGATATATTTAATTGGGAAGATGGATTTCTTTCGTACAATGCTGAGGTTATATTTGCTTTATGTGATCTTTTTATAAAGGTAGGTTATTTAAAGAACTGTGTTGTTAGTGAAATTGAGGAGGGTTTTTGAAATACTTTGTAATAAAGAATAAAAAGAGTAAGACAACAGCAGCAGCAGTCGTATTTCATGATACGACTGCTTTGCATTACATAATCAGGTCAAACTCGGAGGCTTTCAGGAAAGCCTTCGAGGCTTCGGTTAGGTTTATGGGAAGCACTAAGCTTGTGAAGGACGGGAACAAGCTTAGTGTCTCTCATTTAGGTTTAGAGTCTGATTATTGGGCTAAGTCAGTATTAGACAAAGCTTGTGGATCGCATTGGGAAGTTATTAAGCAGTGTGATTTCAGTTTAGACGATAACGTTGATTCTATAATAAAAAAATATTTAAGTTAAATTTTCCGACACTAGTTTGCATTAATATAGTTATTGATGAAATTCATCAACTCAGGCTTTCAAATTGAGAGTCTTTAACGGTAGCCTGAAATTCAGGCCAAGAATATTTAGGAGGTGTAGCTATGGTACGCTCGCTAATCAACTATCGACCCTTCAGCCCTGTAATCCCAAATCTTGATCTTTTGTTTGACGAGTTTTTTGGAAGTTGGCCTATTGACAGAAAACCGCCGATTGACAAGTTTCCAATTATGGATCCAGACAATATGCAGGATTCGTTAAAAGGGTGGAATGTTCAGTTAGCTCTTGCTGGGTTTAACGAGGATGATCTTAAAGTTTGGTTCACTAACGACACTTTGCACATCGAGGGTGATAACACGTACAGAGATACTATTTCAGAAAAGTTTAAGAGTAAGTTTCATCACGAAATTAAAGTATATAAAACTCTTGATTTAGACAACACGGAAGTATTATTTGAGAACGGCATTTTAGACATTAAGATTCCTATTAAGGAGATAATTGAAAACAAGAAATTACTTTTTGGAAAAGATTAGCCATAATTGTATTATAACTTTCCCTCCTTTTAATATAAATTTAAAAACTAAACTTTAATTCCCCGACACATTTATAAGTTATACTTGTAAATAGTTTGTCAAAAAAGGGATAAGTATACGTATATGTCTTTCAAGAAAATATCATCGGCAGAAATTTTAGGAGTTCTTAATAAGGGTTCCTGGAATAAGATTTCTTCTGGTCAGACCGAGTCTTATTATATGAATAAGAGCGGGTCAATCGATTTAGAAGAGAGATTAGATGCTGTTGCTGACGTATACAAGATTAGCAGAGATCCTTCAGATTATTTATTGATTCCTGCCAGGGCGAACAGTATTGGCAGGTTTAATGCTAATTTAGATGGATGGACTTTTGACGAAAGCGTAGCTTTTCGTCCTGAGCTTGGCTGTAGAACTTATCAAACATATAATAACAAGCCTCATTTTGTTGAGCACAAAGCCTCTAGGTACGAAGTAGCTAGGGGCGTTATTTTAGATTCACATTTGAATTTAGATAACCCTGCTGACGACACTGTTAAAGAAGCTTGTATGAAGGCTATAGGTCTTGCCCCTGACAACGATGTTTTTGTAGAGGTTGTTTTGGCTGTAGATCAGACAAAGGATCCATCTTTAGCGTCTGCGTATAAATCTGGGGCGATTAAGACTTTTTCCATGGGTGCTGACGTTGCTGACACGGTATGTAACGTGTGTGGCAATGTTGCTACTACGACTTGGGAGTTCTGTGATCATATTAGAAATAAATATTCTAATAGAGAATATAAAATGGATGACGGTACGTTGAGGGTAGCGGGAGAGTTGTGTAGAGGAACTGTTTACCAGGAACTTTCCGCAGTAGCCGATCCTGCAGACAAGAGTGCAGTTATTCAAGAGGGAATACTGGAAATTGCTCGTAAGGCAGCTTCCGGAAAAGATCCTGACTTACAGGAGATTATTTCTTTCACAGCACGTCACGCCAAAGACATCCCCGATTCGCTAGCTAGCGTTATTTACAACTATCTATCAGAAAAAGGGAAATAATATGAGTATTGACAGGATTAAACTGTTTGAGACAGTGCTTAATATTAATGAACAAGGCAAGGCTTCTTTGACTGCTTCTGAGAGATCAATTATAGAAGCTGAAACAAGGGATTTGTTGTCTGCAGCTGGGCGCAAGCATGCAATGGTTGCGCCTCCTGGCTTTGACAAGCTGCTTGCAGAGCTTAAGATGGCTGAGAATCCCGATGACGCTTATATGATGGTTTCTAAGTTTTTGGAGAGTTCTGGAGAGCTTGGTAAGCCTGAGCCTGATCTTAAACCTGAGATTAAGCCTGAACTTCCAGAGCCTTTGCCTGGTCCTATGGATGGCCTTGATGCAGAGCCTGGATTAGCTTTAGGAGGTCCTGTTGAAGATAAATTAGATCTTGAGCCGCCTAAACTTGATTTGGAGCCTGAAAAGGACTCCTTACTTGATAAGAAGGAGCCTTCGATGCCGGACTTTAAAGACAAACTTGAAGACAAAAAAGAAGAGCCTAAAAAAGAAGACAAAAAAGAAGAGCCTAAACTTGACGCTAAGCCTGAAGATAAAAAAGATGAAATGAAAGAGGACAAGTCTGATAAAGAAGCTGTCCTTAACAGGGTTGCTGAGATGAAGGAAGAAGAGAAAAAAGAGGAAGACAAAAAAGAGGAAAAGAAAGAAGAAGATAAGAAAGAAGAAGATAAGAAAGAAGCTTCTCTTACTCAAATGGGTGTTAAGGATGTTAAGACTGCCTCCAAGGTTGCAGTGCGTATTCTTGGAAACAGAGACATCTTGGCTTCCTTTGACGGAAAACCTCTTTTTATTGCTACTCCTAAAGATAAAGAAGATCTCGGTTCCGTTAAAAGGCTTGCTAACAAGGTTTTCGGATGGATTGTTTACGAAGGACCTAAAGTGGCAGCCGCAAAGTGTGGAACCAAGTTGGAAGCTGGCGTTGATGAAGACGTTCAGCCGGTGTTTGACGAAGCTATGACTCCTGAAGCCACAGACCCTGTTACTGAAGAGGGAGATGACCTCGTTAAAGATGCTCCTCAAGAGCCGTCTTCTGCTTCTCCTGAAGGGGCTGAGTTTAACACAAAAGAGACTTATGACACCGTAACTGCGGGTGTCGAGGGTGATGCTGAGTTCGTTACGGACCCGGCTCCTGATTCTAAGCCTGAGAGTGCTCTTGCAGAAGAAGACACTGTCCACCAAGAAAGCTTGGATCCGCCTGCTGATGCTTCTCAGGAAGGTGCTGAAGTTGATTTCCAAAGTGTTGAGGCTAACCTTAAGAGGCTGTATGCTGCTAAAGCTAAGAAGCTTGCTAAAGAGGCTAACGAAAAGTTTATTAAGAAGTTTGTAAAATGCGTGAAGCTTGCTTCAACAAGAATGCTTCTTAACTATGACGAGAATCCTTATAAAGCGGCTTCCATGGATGTTCTTGCTAATCAGCAAGCTTTTGCTAATGGTGACGAGTACACTGGAATGCCTCAAGCTGATGCCGGTGAGCTTATTGAAATGATTGCCTCTGCTGGTCAGGACGAGTTTGTAGACCTATTGCTTGAAAGAACTGCTGGTCTCATGAAGAAATCTGACGAATATCTTACTGATTTAGAATCAGATTTAGGCAATCTTAACATTAAACAAGTTGAAGTTAGTGAAGAAGCTTCCAGGGAAGCTTCTGAACATAAAGAAAATCTCAAGACGGCTGCTGTCGAAGGGAATTTTCAAGTAAATACTGGTAGACCTGATACCTCTACCTATAATGATAATTTAGTTGGTGGAATTCGAACAGCTATGGGTAACACGCGCTTGAGCAAGCGTAGTAACGCTCTTAAGCGGTTTAAGGTATAGTTGTAGAATAACCTAACACAAGGAGATGTGAAATGGCACTAGAACCAAGACGAGAGGCCTTTCGTGTTGATACTATTGAGCGAGGATTCGACCACCAGCGCTCCCAAGTGATCAATTCGTTTGGCGACTATGTTGCTGCGTCTACGGCTACTTTTCAAGCGGGTATGCTTGTTCAGCTCGACGCTAACGGTAACATTGATTTGACCACAGGTGCTGCACTCGGCGCTGCCGGGTCCCCCTATGGCTGGGCTTTGTACAATAAAACCACTACGCTCTACGGCGCGGTCGTGGGTGAGTACATTCAACTTAACGGAACAACCGCTACTAGCTTGGCTCATGCCAATCTTAGAACTGCTGCTGGTGCTGTAGCTGGTGTTCGTGTTGCTACTGATCCTGCTGCAGGTACTGTGTACACTGAGGGTGCTGGTAGCGACTATACTGTTAGCTATGCAAACGGTACTGTTACTCGTGTCGGTGGTGGTACTATCACTGATGGTGCGTATGTGTATGTTAATTATCAATACGCTCTTACGGCTCAGGACTTGCTTGACGACGGTAAGAACTTCTGGAACTTTGATGACGACGTAACTATCCAATCGGATAAGGTTACGGTTGCTCATGGTGCCGGATCTATTATTTACACTACGATGTTTGATCCAGCGGCAACGTGGGCGATCAACGGCGCAGTTCATGCTGGTACTACAGCTGAAGTGCTTCGTGGTTTGGTTACTGATGCTACTATCGGTTCTGGTCCTGTTGTTGGATACTGCGTGCAGATTCCGACACCGGCTGATCCGTTTATCGGCATCAAAACCGTTATTTAATTAGAGAGGTAGGTACTAAAAATGGGTAATCCTTACAGAAAATTAGCATCGAAAGCTCCCTCTCAGGAAACTAAAGAACCTCGTCGTCTCTCCGTTCGTCCCCGTACGAAAATGGCTGACAGGCAAGACGAGTCTCTATTTGAGGGAAATGGAACTTTTAACCCACAAGGTTTTGACTACGACTCCAGCCGTAACGTGACTGCGTCCGATACGTCTCGTCGTATGTTCGACAACCATGGCGAGATTAACGCTGTTGACAAGCGTGATGCGCTTGTTCAGGTTTCTCACCTGTTGAACGACATTACCAAGAGAAATGCTGGCCGTTTGACATTCGCGAATGCCGAATCTGCTCAGTACTCTTTGGACCAACGTCGTGAGATCTTGGCTGCTGCCCTGAAAGATCCTTCGGAGCAAGGACTTCGTGTGGTGGGTCAAGAACTGGCTCTTCCGATTAAAGCTATCCTCGATTACGAGGGCTTTGCTCGTAAGATCTATCGTGTGCGCCAGCTGGGCCAGGCCGAGCTGTTCCGTATCCCGAAAGACATCCGTTCGGTTGCTTACATCATTGGTCAAGACGGTCAAACGCCTGAAGCCAAGATCAAAACCAAATGGATCACGCCGAATGAGCAAAAGATTACGTCTTTTCCGGCTATCGACATCATGGACATTTATCAAATGAACTTTGACGTCCTTGAGCGTGCGCAGGATACTGCTCGTCAGGAAATCGAACTTCAGGAAGACAAGCTTGCTATCGACTTGTTGGATCGACTTTCTACCGCTGTTAACACCACAACTACTTTTGCTTCGCTGGGCGTAGGTGCTTTCGAGGACGTTCGCTTCCAGGTTGAGCAACACAGGCTGTTGGTTGAACACTTCCTGATCAATCGTGCTGAGCTGTCTGACATCATCAAGAACATGTCTACCGCCGTTGACCCTGTCACCGAGCGTGAGCTGCTCTTGGCTGGTTACATCGGTAACCTGTTGAATGCTCAGATCCTTACCGCTGCTGGTACTGGTGTTGAGGAAGTTATTCCTGCTGGAACGTTTTATGCGTGTACTGGCCCTGATTACCTCGGTGAGATGGGTGAGCGTATTTCTCTGTTCTCCGAACCTTACAACAAATATGCGCTTGGTGAGACTCGCAAGGGTTGGGCCTTCGTAGAGATGGTAGGTTTCGGTGCTCCGAACGCTCGTGCCGCTGCTAAGGGTTCTAAGTAGTAGTTAGGTTTTAGGGCACGGCCAGGTTTCCCCCTCCTTTCCCTGGCCGTTGCCCTTTATTTTCTAAAAAGAGGTAAACCTTGCTTAATAATAAGCAGGAGGTCAGCGAAGGCTGGTAATATGGGTAAAGATAATAATATTCCTGTATTAGATTCTAACAATAAGTTTTTATCTTACACAAATCCAGCTAAATCGCGTATACTAATTAAAAATGGCAGAGCCAAAGTGTTCTGTCGCGACCCCTTTATTCTACAATTAAAGGGAGAAGTTGGAGATGATGATATGGCAATTCCGAAACAACAAGAGAGTCGACGAAGCAAACTTATTGTAAACTTTTCTAAATATTTTCAAGAGAATGAAGAGGTGTTCGTACAGAACATGCTCAACTCTCAGATTTCTATGTCTTTTAAAGGCATGTCTGGTGAAGAGTACCACGTAGTTATTCCTAAAACGAGGCGTCCTTATAACCTTACTATGGATGTTCCTGTTGAAATTATTAAAACGAGTCCCGACTTTAGAAAACTCGTGACTCGCTCTCCTCAAGCTCTTAGACCTCTTACTGAAGACGAATATATGGAATATTATGATCGTCTGTCTGAGCGAAATAGCACAACTATTGATGAGGAAATCGGAAAAGCTCTTAACTTGAAGAGCAGGCTCCAGAACAAGCAACAGATGCCCTCTGAGCGTCTTCAGCGAAAAGCCAACCAGGAACTGGAAGAGGCTATGGAAGAGGCTGAGAAAGCTCCTGAGATTAATCCTACGGTTGTTGGTCTCTGCGTTAAGGCTGGCAAAGATCAAGGTCCTATGCGAATTAAGGCTGGAGACTTTGTGGAAGAGCTTGAAATGCTCGAAAAAGAACTTTCCGTTGAAGACTGGGAATATATTTCTTCTAAAGGCGTTTACAAGAGTGTTAAAAACTTTGCTAACAAAATGCTTGAATCTCTGCTAGATGAAGAAGAAGACGATCTCTAGAACTTAATTCTTCAAATTTAACTTTCCTAATATAAATCTGATAAAATAAGATAACGGGATAGATCTAACTTTTTAAAGGAGTAAGATATGGGTCAATATAGACAAATTACAAAAACTCTTTCTATAGCTGCTGCAGCCACTGAAAGACTCTGGGATGCTCCCTCAAGTATGCCTTTCAGGAATGTTTCTATTTCTGTTAAGTCAACTCAACCTGTTTTAGTAGATGATCTTACGTATCAAGTTTTTTTGGGTGGAAGATGGAATGGTACTCCATTTGCTTCTGCGTCTACTCATATAGGTGGGCAGTCTCAGGGCGCAGCTGCTTCAATGACTGTAGTTACTGGAGCAATTACACAATACGCTGACGCTGGTGATGCCACCCACGTCATCGTTACTTCAGCAGGTCACGGTCTCTCCGATGGAGACACCGTGACTATTACAGGATCGACAAACTACAACGGAACGTTTGTAGTTTCGTCGTCTGCTACGAATACTTTTGAGATTGTTGATACGTGGGTCGTTGACGATGCTGCTGGTACTTGGACTTTTCATGGAGATGTTGCTGAATTGATTTTTGAAGATGCTTCAACACATCCTGGAAATTCACCGAGTTCTCCCTCAACTCATCATACTGGAGGTTATCCTGTAGTTGTTGAGTTTGTAAACAGTACTGCTAATGACTTAGAGCTATTAGTAACCTTTGTAAGTGAAACTGTAGGAACAAACGTTTAATTAGTATTAAAGGAGGATTGTTTATGCAAGAGATTATTGATATTTTTACTAACTATGGACCCTATGTGGGTCTTCCTATTGTAGTGGCTTTTATAACACAAGGTCTTAAAAAACGTATTCCGTTTTTCAAGACCTTAACTGGTAAAAGACTTATACATTTTTTGCCATTGATTTTAGGTGTTGCAGGAGGTTTTTTGCTTCCTGAGGAATCTTGGAAATCAAGTATTCTAGTCGGAGGTGGATTAGGATGCTTGAGCCTGTTCTTGTATAAAGTTGTAACTGTAAGCTTAGCTTCTAAAGCTAAGCTTGCTAAAAAGATAGTAACTGAGAGTGTATCCGATGAAGAAGTTGAATAAAGCTTGGATCTTTATTAAAAAGAACTGGAAATGGATTACCGCAACGATTGGTATTATTTCATTGATTCTTTGTCTTTATTGGGGAATTGAAGATAAACTACTTCTTGCAATTACTAAAAAGAAAATTGAGCTTTCTAAGAACCAAAAAGAGATTGATAAATTAGAGGCTAAACTAGAAGTACTTCAGCTCAGTGAAGATAGTGTACAGGAAGAAATCGATTCTATTACTGATAGAATCGATTCTATTAAAAAGGATATTTCCAAACGCAAGGCGGAAATAAATAAATTAACTCTTCAGCAAAAAGCTGATAGGTTTAAAGATTTGGGGTATTAGTTTGAAAAAGGGGTTTGTTTTATTTTTAACACTTTTAGTGTTACTGGTTCCGTTTAATGCTTTATCAACTGAAGTTGTAGAGCATAATGGTAAAGTTGGATTGTGGTTTGATGAAGAGACTGCGACGAGAATGTTGCAGGACCTTGAAGAATATAAAAAGATGAAGAACGAGCTTGTGCCTCAACTTGAATTGAAAATAGAAAAACAAGATTTATTGTTGGATATTACAAAACAAGAATTGGAGGTACAGGCCAGACTTTCCGAAGTCTGGCAGAAAAACTTTCAGGATTCTGAGGACCTCAGAATCCGGGAAACTAGTGCTCTTCGAAAAGCATTGGAGAAAAAGGACTCCTGGTACAGGAGTCCTGCTTTGTATCTCGCGTTGGGGCTTCTTGCTGGAGGTGCTCTATCCGTAGGGTTGAGCTTCGGCTTGCAAGAAGCTAGGGATTAAATTTAACACTTAAATAGGAGAAAGAATAATGTCAAGTACTGCAACTATGAGCGGAACAATAACGGCGTATGTAACTGGATCAGGCCCTAGTGCGAGCATAGCTTTAGGTAGCCCAACAGTTAGTCCTAGCTCAACTTCAGGTCCCTCTATTACTTTTGATGAAAGTATGATAACTTATTATAGCGTTCCTACAAGTGCTCCTACAAGTATTTCTATGGGGACAATTTCTGAGGCTACTTTAGTATACGTAGGCTCGGATCAGGCAATTACTCTTACGCTAGTCCCTACAGCAACCATTAATTTGGATGCTGATGGCTTTATTCTTATTAGTGGAGCCTCAGTTACGTCTATTTCAGCACAAGCTGATTCTTTGGATGCTAATGTTTCTATAGCTATTTTTGGTGCATAATAGGTATTTACTTGTGTTTGTCTTTAGTATAGGTTTTATAACAGAAGAGGAATAAGAAATGTTAATAACTCCTGGAGAACCGCCGACGTCAGTTCTTGATAGTACTACATTAATTCGTACAAATTCAAAAGCTGTTATTAGTATAACTTTTCAAGATGAAAATGGAAATCCGCAAAATATAGATGAAACTATACTCGCTGACGGTTCTGGATCGGGTGAGCTAGACTTAGAAATTACTAATGCTGCTGGTACTGTTATATACAGTGAAACTTATTGGCCAATTACTTATCCTGACAATCGCAGGATAAGTAACCCTTCAACTGGTCGGTACCAAATAACGTTTGGTACCGAAGATAACGAAACGGACTCTTCGGGAGTGTTGTTAGCAAACTGGCACCTTAGAAAAAATTCCTCTTCAGAGGATATTTACAAAACTCAAGTCTGTGACATAGTATCTCCGAAGGTTTTATCGTTGCTTCCAAGATTTAGATTATTAATTGATAAAACTGTTAAAATAGTTAATCCGGCAGAGTATTGTAACTTAGGTTATACAGATGCCCAGCTTACAATATATTTGCAAGCTGGTCTAGCTAGGATCAACGAAGTACAACCGTACCCTATGTGGTCTAGCTTAGAAGCTTTTCCAATTGATACGGCGTGGGAAATACTTTGTAGATCTGCTTTAGTGTTTGGTTTAGACTCTCAAATTTTGTGGGCGGTGGATACTGACGTTCAATCGTTTGCATCTCAAGGGGAATCTCTTGTTCAGACACATTATGTTCCTTTAAAAGCTTTAAGAGATTCTTTAGCGATGGAGCTTGACAGACACGTACGCGAGTTTAAACTACAATATGTAAGAAGTGGTACTCTAGGAGCGCAGCTAGGTATCGGACTTTCATGGTATCACATGCTCAGTTCGGCACCCTCGGGCTCAATTTTTAGAGGGTCTATTGCTGGTGGAAATAGATAATGAAAGATCTAAAACCGGATCTAACAGATCCTCAAGGCGAGGATAACCGTCGCCTTGCAAATCTGTTAGATCCTCAATCATTGAATACGTTTTTAAAGCTTTTACAGGATACCAACGAGAAGAGAACAATAGACGAATTATTTGAAGCTTTACTGGAGGGAAAGCTTTAAATATTTATTAAAGGCAAGCACAATGGGCATAAAAGAGATAATGGAGAATAGGGGAGGTTGTAAAGGCTTAGGGAATATGTCTCCTGGCTATTGGGGTAGGTCTATTTATCAGCATATATTTGAGCTTCAGAAATATGAGAAGAACAGGGCTCTATTACTTGATAAAGTAATAGGGAGCGGTCTTAGAACAGAGTTGTGGATAGGCGTTGACTCGGGAGAGCAGTGTTCTTGTTATAGTGAGCATCATAAAGCCGCTGACAGGAAGTGCTCTTCCTGTCACGGCGTTGGCTTAGTTCCTGGATACACAAAGTTTGGCTACGAAACTTTGTGGATGTCTGCAACAGATTCTGACGTTACTTTAACTGACGTTGAAGTAACGAATACTTTTAAATCTTCAAAAGTTCAGTTAACGAGTACTGCGACAACTGGGACTATTGAATCTGGAGACAAGTCTTTTTCTAGGACTGTTTTTGGGTCTGAGTGGGAATATGATGTTAGTTCTTTTATAAGGATTGCTGGAGACTCTTCTATAACTGTTGAATACTCTGTTGACTCAGGATCTACTTGGGAAGACATAGCGGATTTGCCTACGGCAAATCCTTCATCTGGAACAATTAGGTTTAAGGCCACGCTAACGAGAACTAGCACTTCTATTTTATCTCCTTTATTTGAAATAATTAGGGCTAGATTTTCTACTATTGCTTTAAACGATCAAGTTGATGGTAAGTATGTATATGGACCTTGGATTTATGTAACAAATAGTAAGCCAAGGCAGAATTATATAAAGAGTGAATACGGAGATTTGCCTAATTATACAATGAATTTTTGGACGGTTGGTTTATCTTCATTTGACAGCGTTAATTATACAGAGAATACGCAGGATGAGTTGTTAGAGGGGCCGTCTGTAGCTTTTAGGTTTTTGGACGGAGCTTTAGCAGGGGATCGTAAGTACGTTATGACGGATTGGCAGATGAGCGATCCTAGTGGTTATCAAATTACAATTCAAACGTTTACGCTGAGGGTTGCCGACGAAGTTGGTTATTACAGTTTAATTTGGTAAATAGACATGAAATTCTTTTTAGACAACAGTAATTATAAAAGAATAGCAGAAGTTTTGAATAAAACTTCTATGCCGTTTTTAGCTAACCCTCCTATGTCGCAGGGTGAAACTTACCAGGGTATTTTAGAATACCCTGGTTTTCACACTGCTTCTACTTTTGAGGTTGCCGCTGCCTATGCTGTAGGTAGAATACTAAATTGGTCAACTGAGGAAGATGAACAGGGTAATCATTATGTTAATGATTACCCTGTAGTCGTTAAATTGAATATGGAGGGTTTTGATCCCAAAACTGATTATGATGCTGAGGAAATGGTTAAGCCTGCTTTATATGAGAGCTTAAAACAATTTGTTGATTTATATAATATTAATTCTGATACCCTTGATGAAGAGATAGAAGAAGCGGCTTATGAGTTTTTAGAGGATTCTTCTATGCTTGAGGGAGATTATGTTGACTGGGAAGATGCTAAGTCGCACATTAATCAAGTATTTAGCTATATGGAAGAACCTTTTGGTAATTTTATGAATTTGTCTAATTTTACTGACGAAGTTAGAAATTTTGCTAGGAATAAAGAAATATCTCAGAATGCATTGATGGAAGTTACTCAGCAGTTTAGGTATTCTGAAGATGTTGGAGAGAATAAAATAGTAGCGGTTTATTATCTTAACCCTGTAGGCGCTTCAGCTGATGTTGATTACGGATGGGAGGGGTTTGATATTGTATCTCAAGATGATTTTAGTTATGGCGATTTTAATTTTGCGTATGAATTAGTGTATGGAGATGGTGATGTTGATGGTCAGTATCATGGAACTACCTATCATAATTTGTTGAATGCGGCACCTGAATTAAAAGATAAACTACCTGATCCTCCTTTTCCTTATAAAGGTTAACTAATGAAATTCTTTTTAAACAACAGTAATTATAAAAGAATAGCAGAAGTTGTTGATTCATTTTATTTTGATTATGTAGATCCTAATATACTAGAGCCAACTGAGCATGACCAGGATGATGACCAAATAAAATCTTTATTATTTGATTTTGAGGAGAGTAGGGGTTGGCCAGACGAGTTACCTCCAATTTCTATAACTTTTGATGAAGATGTTGACTCTTATGTAATTTTAAATGGGCATCATCGTTGGAAAGCAGCTCTTGACTTTGGAATTGATAAAGTTCCTGTTAGGGTTTTTAAGAGTGACCCAGTTTTTGTTGATTGGTATTTAAAGACTGAAGAGGAATAAATGGTAGCTGAAAATTATGATGACAGAAAATACGTAGCAACTTCTCCTTATGATTCTAATGATCCTCCAAGGTTCGGTCAACTAGTAGAAACGGCTAAGTCTGCTTTTTTAGTTGAACTAGACCAATATTTTAATTATAAGACTTCAGATGTTACTGAAAAGATAACTTCTATTCCTAATATAGAAAAATATGCATTGGGGGCTTCTACAGGAGAAAACTCTTTACAAACAGTTGTTAACACTATTTTAGCTTATGCAGACACTCCTGACAAATTCCCTATGATTTCGATTACTTCAGCTAACGTGAAGCAGAAATCTATGGGTATCGGTCAGAACTTAGTTTCTGTAGTCCAATATTCTCCCTCTGTGGTTGGAACACAGACTGAGAATTTTAACATAGACCACGGATCTGACGATCCGTGGTACATTGAATTTACGACTTGGCCTGGTGGTACAGAAGATAGTGCTCTAACGAGCACTATCGCTTTTCCTTCAACGGCGTTCAGTGACGCTACAGACGTCACTGCCGCCGAGTTGTGTAACTATGTAAATACTAGCCAAGCTTTATTTTCCACTTGGAGTTCTACTTCAAGTGGTGCTATTAGAATAGCTGCTGGAGGCGCTGCTTCAGCAAATACTTTAGCAAAATACATAGAGATTACTGACGGAACTACAGAACTTTTGACAGCTTTGGGCTTTACTGTTGGAGATTCAGACACTTATTTGAGTACAACTAACGTACCTCGCAGGAGGTACGTTAGTGCAGCTGACATGGTAATTAACATTGATGTTATTACAGATAGTCTGACAACTCGAACAGAGTTGTCAGACCTTGTGTTTTCCTTTTTTTCATATTATATGGAAAAAAGGAGGTTTCAATTCTTTGGAAGAAGCTATTTTGATAGAGATCTAGATCCTGAAGAGTGGTTTCATATTATACTAAAGAATCAGTTTTTATGGTCTACTGAGATAACTAAGCCTAGACAGGGTGGGGAGCAGTATGACCAGATTTATGCTATAAGGGGGAGTATACCCATTTTCATCGAAGATTTTATAGATAAAACAGTAACAGCTCCTGCTTTTGTCGATAATGCCCCTAGAACTATAAATCCTGAGTATGGGGGTTCTGATCCAGGTTATCCGGGTTCTTCTAGCATTACTTCGCCTGACGGTGACTATTTTCAAGGAATAAACTACAAAAAATAGTTTAATATTTATTACTTTAATCTTCCAACTAAGTCTAAGTTATAATACTAGCTGGAGTGTTTAGATCTAAGTTAATTTAACAAGGAGAAGACGAATGGCTCTTAACATATCGAGTTATACAGATCCTGGAGTTTATGTACAGGAGAGAATTCAGCCTAGCTCTGTGTCTGTCAGTGCGGATAGAGTGTTGTGTTTAGTGGGCACTGCTCCTAGAACAAGGCGTACTACAGATGAGGCTATTATTAGAGGTAAGGTCCTTGATGAGACGCTTACGGTTGCCGGTACTGCTCCTCATACTGCTACCCTTACAAATACTTCTGATAGGAATAGGAACAATGCTGTTCTTTACAGAAATGGGAATGCCCTGGCGTTAGGTCAGTGGAGTTTTAATGCTGCCTTTTTGCAAAGTGCTAATGCAACTGCTACGGTAGACACGAGTACTAGAGAGTTGTTTACTGTGTCTATGGATGGAAAAGATCCTATAACTATTACTCTGACAAACAATGCAGTACTCCCTATTGCTACGGCTGTTTCCGAAATTAATGCTGCGTTTTTGGCGTCTTCTACTTATGGAGCTT
>Ga0180437_10005632_pt1 | contig 17020 bp, 25 predicted proteins | sample SS_ome_4_FD_132410 | JGI IMG/M metagenome (GOLD analysis project Ga0180437, IMG submission 132410) | Hypersaline lake sediment archaeal communities from the Salton Sea, California, USA - SS_3_D_1 metaG | ecosystem: Environmental > Aquatic > Non-marine Saline and Alkaline > Hypersaline >... | reverse complement strand
TCTTGGCAAGAAAGGATTTCATGCGCTGGAATTGCTTTTCACGCAATTCTTCGATCTCCTGCTGCCTTTTTTTGATTTCCTGCTTCCGGCTCCTGAAGAACATGTTCACTCTCCCTTATGCAGATTTTCCATGCGCTTCATGTGGTTGATTTCCCGGTCCATCGCGTCGATGCGCTTGTCTTTCTCATTCAGGAGAAATTTCCCGAGCGTGACGCATCCGGTGAAGAGTACGGCGATGGCTGCGTAAAGATATGGGCATGTGGTACAGCTCTGGACTGCATTGACTTCCAGTCCGGCAGAAGGTGCAACAGTCTGTGCGCCGCCAGCCATAGATGTGATAATCTGTAGAAGTATCAGCAACTGGCGTCCTCCTTTTTCATGAACGGGAGTTCCGAAACGCCGCGAACGGCGCTCCGGAATCCCTGATCAGGGGAACCACCCTAATCGCTCTTTTTTTCCGGAACGTAGGGGTCTTCCACTTTCTGTCCCAGTTTTCTCAACTCCGTCACGGTGTACTTCCGACCCTTGAAATTCTCGCGAAAAAGGCCACGGAGCTTGTTCAGCATGTTCTCGTCCTTCTTGGCCTCCGCCTCGGCTTTCTGGAGCTGAAGCACCTTGTAGTCGTTTTTGACCTGAGCGTACCGGGTCTGGAGGTAGGAAAGCCGCTCCTCCGGCTGAGGGGCCTCCGCGTCCTGAATCTCCAGATCCATGTAGGCGTCGATTTCAGCCTCTTCCAGCTCCTTCTCCGTCTTGCCCTTCTTTTCCTGTTCCTTCGCCATGGGTGGTTCCCCTTTCAAAAAAATGGTCTTGACCGTCTACTTTTTCATCAGGAAATACAAAACAGCTCCGACTGCTGCAATGGGCAGGAGCGGAGACTTTCCGATAGCCGCAATCATTCCGGCCCTGGACACTTCGGCATAAACGTCTTTGCCGGGATTGGCAGGAACTGCGGTTTTGTTGAATCCGATGGCATCGATGACGAATGTTCCTTCAGCCGAATTGTCGACTGAGAAATATCCGTCTGCATCGGTTGTTCCCGTTTTTGCAATGGGAGTGCTGATGAGTCCAGCCGCCTGCTTTCCGATGAAATGCACAGATGCATTTACAACAGGCTCGTACATCTCTTTTGTGTAAACGAACACTCCGGTCTTCATTGTGATCTCCTTGTTTATGGCAATCCGAGGTAGGTCCTCACGGAAGCCTCGCACTTGGCCCGCACCTCCGCCAGGGTGTCGGTGTCCAGCACATCCACGAGCACCTTATGCCGGATCGGCTGATCGGGACTCACCGGCGGCACAGCCAGTTCGTCCCAGTATGCGAACTGGGTGACAATCCTGTTCAGATTGTTCTGGGCCTCGGACCGTTCAGTAATCTCGTAAGACCATGCCATGAGTCCATCTCCTAAGCTGTTGATATTCCGTTCAGGCAATGCCGAGATGCGCTTCAATCGCAGCTACGCACTTGGCATCCCGCTGTGCAGGCGTATCCGTCTCTTCAACGGCAACCACCAATTCGCCGGTCTGCGGTGCCGATGTATCCTCTCCGTCGATGAACCAGTACTCGTATCGAGCGATGACTGAATCAGCCGTCCCGCAGGACCGACAGATACATTTGATTTCATAACCCTTTGCCATCACCAACTCCTCTACTGCAAAAGCCCATACGAGATCAAATCTGTGATCAACGTGCCAAGAACATCAGCAACCTCGTCCAGCGTCGTTGCGTCGCAGTCCAGCACCCGGTCTACGTTCAGATTCGTGATTGTGTAATCCGGTCGCGCAATCGGGGTCTGCCCGTTGAATGCCAGCCCAGTCGCGTCCATCTCCATCCGCACCGTACTGTTGGCCAGCAGGAGGACACTGGACGATCCTCCGGTCCCGATGAACATTTTCGTCGCGGCCTGGGCCCGGTCGCTGATCTCGCAGGCATCGGCGAGAGACACACCACCCCATGTCGCAACCGTGGTGTTGGAGTAGGCCATCATACGGATGGACGCAGTGTTGGAGTACGCCGTCCACTGCGCCCCGGATCCGGCGGTAGCATCCGCATTCTGGTTTCGGATCTCCATCATTCCGACCGAGTCCCGACGGAAATCGCCGAACGTGGACGCCGGAGTTGCGATCCCGAACCCGAACCGGAGCGCCGATCCAGTATACAGCATCGAGAAGATACCGCCCGTTGCGGATCCGAGACCTCCGCCGTCTTCAATCTTGAACGAATCGTCTGTCGTGTCGAGACCCATTGTCCATCGGTCCGCAGGAACCGCCCCGTCCTGAAAACGGATCTGCGGGTCAATCGTCGCCGAATTAGACATGTTCGTCAGATAGACCGTCGGAGTGATCGCCGTGTCCCCGTCGTTCGTCAGCTGGAAAATGCACGTGTTGTACATCCGCAGGAGGTCCGTCCCGTCCGACTGTTCGATGAGAAAGATTTCACTGGTCTGAGTACTGTGCCCCTGGAGGTGGAGGACGATATTATCCGCCCCGCCATCCAGGAAGACCGCTCCGCTGTCCACAGTAATGGTGCGCCCGGCTCCCGCGCCTCCAAAGTCGTATGCACCGTTGAGAGTCACGCCACCGCCGCCTGCACCGAGGACCGTGTCTACGTTGGTGTCGTCCGTGAAGACCAGAACACAGGGAGAATCATTTCGGACCCACAGGATTCCCTGTCCGGCAACCGTGGTCCCCGGATGCGCGGCGTGCTCCTTCATCTGGAGTGCCTGTTCCAGCAGGAGAAGCTGATCCTGCTGAATCGTCATCGCCAGGTTCGTGTTCAGTGTTCCGGTCTGGGTGGTCCTGAACGCCCACTGCGTACCTTTGGCCGCGAGACCCCAGTTTTCCGTAGCCTCCAGGATGATCGATCCTCTTGGATTTGTTGAGTCGAAGGACGTTCCATCATGTCCAATTCCGATGAATCCGACGAGATTGTCTCCCGTCTGAACCGCAGCGGGAACAGCGTAGGTGCCACGGGCTTTCCATCCATAGACCCCGGGAGATTTGGTATTGTCGTCCGAGTAACTGACAGCCCGGAAGAATGCGGACACGTTGGCATCCGAAACGAGGTCCATCCGGTTACCCCAGACCGTCGTGTCCGACTGCGCGTCGTACAGGGCATTGCCCTTGAAGACCGCCGCGCCGTCGTCGTCGATCAGGGCGAGGACCGTTCCTGCGTTGTTCTGAACCTGAAACGAATCCCCAGTCTGCGCCGCCGCCTGCTGGAGAATCATTACGACATCCCCAGCCGTGTCGTTCAGCACGTGGACCTGCGCAAGAGGTGTTGCCTCATTCAGGCCCAGATCTCCGTCCGCCGCCATGGTGATATGTGTTGTGTCGTTGGTTCCGATACAGATCGGAATTGCAGTCCGGTTTCCGATCAGCATCAGGGCCGGACGGATTGAAGCCACATCGAACGTCTCGATAGAAACTGCGTCAGCCGTCGTATGCCCGAGAAACGTCGTGGTAGAAGTCGCGGTGTACGCCACCATCAGGATTTCAGTGCTTCCGACAGCCCGGGATCCCATCCGGGCCGACGAATTCCCCGCGTAACTCTGACTCGATAAGACATTCGTGTAGTGCCCGATTCCGGGAGCCGCACCTTCAATATTATGATTTCCAACGGCCCCGGCGTAGTCACCGGAGATGATGTATCCGTTGTCATTGATCCACGCCAGAATCGTTCCCGCGCTGTTCTGGACCTGGAGGGAATCCGCCGTCTGCGCCGCGACCTGCTGAAGGACTGCGACGGGTTCTGTCACCACGTCGTTTGTGACCCAGATTTGAGCCGTCGGATTTACCTGATGGATTCCAACGTTCTGATCAGATCCGAGAATTGTCAGGGCCGCATAATTTCCAACCGCTGCACCATCCGTTATCAGATGCAGGTCATTCGCCGCCAGCGTTCCGACAAACATTCGAGATACGGGCAGGGTGAGTTGCGATGTAACAGACACCGAGTCCGACCGGGACAAGCTGGCGAACACACCGGGACCATATGTTGAAGAGTCAGCCCGGATCGTGATCCCGGCAGTATCACCCTCTACATCAAACGTCGTCATGGCGGCGGCACCCGCGTTGATATTGCGGATCTTCGAAGTGATCTCTGCGTTGACGTTGGCCTGAATTTCCATCATCTCGGTCGGAGCGACACCGATGCCGAGCCATCCCGCCGCACTGAACTGAGCCAGATCCGTCCCGCCACTGTTCTCCAGCAGCAGGAGGGCCGCCGTCTGACCGGCTGTTCCCTGAATCTGGAGCTGAATCTCGTCCGCATCGCCATCGATGAAGAGCTTCCCACCCGCGACTGCGCTCCCGATGGTGACGGTATTCCCAGCCGTCGTCAGATTGATGACACCTGCCGTATCCTGCCAGAGCAACGCTCCAGCGGCACCCGCACCGGCGTACACGCGCCACCGGCTGCTGGTGTTGTCGTAGATCAGCATCGCACTTTCGCCCGGAGCGATGATCTCGTCCAGGGCAGTGCAGGTGATGATCCGATTGGCCGCCGCGCTTGCAACGTCCTGGTGCTTCAGGGTGAAATTGAACGCCCCGACGTTCGTAAAGAGAATCGTCCGATTCGTTCCACCGCCTGCGATTCCCGTGATATCCCACACCGCGCTGGTGGAGATCCGGAAGAATTGTCCCGGTCCCGGGTTGTAGTCGTTGACGTTCCCGACAATCTGCGCCGGGGTCGTCTCCTCGTATCCCATGGCATGGGTGTTCTGGATTATGAACTGGCTTGCGTTCAGGCGAACTGCTTCGGCACCTGCAATCGCCATGGCAAGTTCGTCTGCGCCTGTCTGGTAATACCCGGTTGTCAGAGATCCGTCGTAAACCAGTGCTGGGTTTGCGGCAGATCCTCCTCCGAGAATACGAGCACCGTCATATACCGCAGTTGCGGTAAATCCCTGAACAGGCGACATCTCAGCCATCGAAGTCTCCTATGCGGTACGCAGCGTGAGCATTGCCGTAATCGTCGCGGGTCCGGTACTCTGCGAGATGTTGACAGTATCCGCATTTCGTACCGGAAATTCCAGCGACTGCCATCGGCCCGCCTGCACGACTGCGCCGTTCAGAACAGTTCCCGTGACAGGTGTGCCCGCACGGGTGATTGCAATGGAGAAGATACCCGCCGTATCCGTTACGAATTCGAAAATCGCCACACCATCAGCCGTCATGGCAATCGGGGCGGCAAAAGCACCGACGTTCGCAGCACGGACAACAGCTTCCACGTTTCCGAGAACTGTCATGTCCGAGACCGTGATAACTCCGGCAAATAGCGCATCGACGCGGAGGCGTCCCGTCGCATTGTCGATACTCAGCTCACGTACAACTCCTGTCGTGGCATCGCGCCCGGCACCCAGCGTATGTTGAAATCCGTTCTCAACAACTCCCGTACTCATGCGCTCACTCCCACCCACTGGCCTTTTCCGGAAATCGCTTCCTTTATGATCAGCTGTGCGATATCCGGACGGGCTCCCAGGCTTATCAGAAGTCGAAGAACTTTCCCGGATGGAACCGGAGATCCCTTTTTCTTGAGATAGTCCCGCACATATCCTGTCACCTGACCGCCCATCCAGACGCCGTACCAGACACGAATCCCCTCAAAGAGGTTTTCAATCATGTCTTGCGTGATGCCTGCGGGAGCCGCCGACAGAGATCTTAATCTCCGCATGTTCATTTCTCTTTCTTGAAGAACAGGAAATAAGACAGTACACCTGCTCCGGCCAGAAGTGCGAAAGGAAGAAAGCTTTTCGAAGGAGTTTCGAACAGATCGACGTCTGCATCCGATTCCATGTCTGCATTTTCGGACTCTTCGACAGCCTGTGTAACAGCAGTTTCTTCCGATATCTCAAGTCCGGTTTCCGGATCGTAGTAAGGAACATCCAGCGGATAGGTCCATCCGTCTTCAATGACCGTTTCTTCCAGCAGGTCCTGCTCCGGGAGAACCCATGGAATGTCGGGAGCCTCTTCCTGAGCAGCAGCTTTCTTGACAGCTTGCTTTTCTTTTTGTGCAGTTTTCCTGGCAGCGGCCTTGGCTTTCTGCTTTGCTTTTTTCGTTGCCTCAGCCTCAGCTTTCGCCTTCGCTTTTGCTTTCGCTTTCTGTTTCGCTTTTTTCGCTGCCTCGGCTTCAGCCTGGACTTTCGCCCTTGCTTTCGCCTTTGCCCGAGTATCCTTTTCCGCCTCTTTTGCCTTCTCTGCCTTGGTCATAAAAAACGGCTTCAGGTTGTCCGGAAGTTTTGGACGCACACCCATGACCCGCTCGACAAGATCCATGGCCTCGATAACGGCATCCTGATATTTTTTCGCACGCCAGAGATCCCAGCACTTGTCTCCAGTAGAGAAAAAGATATCCCGCTGACTCTTCGTTCTTGCAGCAGCCCTGGCCTGTTTCCAGATTTTGTCAATAAACTTCTTCGACAGGGTTTTCAGGTTCCCCTTTTTCGCACTTTTGCCAAGTTCGCTGAAAGAGTACACTCCCTTCGGATTGTTGACCGTCGAAACGATTGCCGCAGCCTGAGCAGGACGTATTCCCCGATTCACCAGCATGTCATAGACCTGCTGAATGTTGATGGATCCTCCGGACCGGCTGATCGCATGCGCCACCTGTGACGCGATATGAACTCCTGCCCATGCCCGGATGACTTCGAAGAGCGATTCAGCCTGGGTCGGCTGAAGATACGCATCGGATCTGCGAGTGTTGACCGGATCCGCCGGAGTCATGGATAATTCAGGAACTCTCATGAGTACTTTCCTTCCCTACGAACCTGGAAACCACTGATGCAGAATATCGTTGGCTTCAATATCGAAAGTCGTTCCGTCTGCAAACGAGATTGTTGCATTCTCCGGAAAAGTCAGAAAATCCTGTTTCATCAGATCTTCGTCGCTGATTCCGACTCGGCGAAGTTCCAGAAGAAATGCAGCATACTTGTGTTCGCTGAGATCCTGAATATCGACTGGATTTCCATCTCGCAGAATCTCCATGAAGGTCTTCATCCGACACCCCCGGGATAAAATTTTCCTGTGACGTTCACGGTACAGCCTGGAAAACCCGCTCCGGTGACCTGAAGATACTTTGCACGAATGGGCACGTGAACTGAAATCTGCCCGTTTGCCGGTATGGAAAAAGTATCCGTGTAAACTATGGCCGGAGCAAAAGATGAATTTGCATGATTGACGAAAATATCCCCTGCGGCACCCCCGCTTTCAGTGACTGCCATGCGAAAAGAATCGATGCCCAGGGTGGAATAGGCAATGGCGGTGAACGGTGTCAAACCCAGAGGGAGAATCAACCTCACTACCGGACCCAGTAGAAGCGTAGCAACAGCCTCGGTCCCGAGGTTGTTTGCATTGAACGCATTCTGAGCCATCATCTGGGTTGCCACAGATCAACTCCTTTATCCAACACCGCCGGGATAAAAATAACCGACGGCGTCTACGAGACTTCCCAGGGGAGATTCGGCAGTGATCTGGAGGTACTTTTCCACAATAGGAACAGAAACCGAGAGCCAGGCTCCAATCGCCATATTGAATGTCGTGGTATTCGTCAACGCCGGAACAACAGCAGAATTGTACTGCATTACGTTGACGATGGCCGGATTGAATCCAGTAGCAAACGACCCCCTGTTGCGTACGACAAGTCGAAGCTCATCAATTCCCAGCACGCTGTAAACCGTCGCACTGGTCGCAGTAATCTGAATCGGGAAAACCAGGGCAGGAGGAGCCGCTGCGACAAGCGGCACCGTCACCACGGCCTCGGTTCCGAGGTTGTTAATGACCCACGCATTCTGCGCCATCATGTCTGTTGCCATGACGCGCTCCTAACGGAATTTCTTTTCATCGTGCTTGATCCGTTCAAGCCAGCCGAAGATTCCGCCTGCCACGCGCCGAACAGCGAATGCCTTGCTGTAAGCCACGATGCTTGCAACATTCGGCCCCACGACTTCTGCCCGGATGTTCTGCTGATCGTCCGGATACGTAGGAAGAAGATATCCGGCATCCTGTGTATTCAGATTCGGAATATCCTGATTGTTGATCCGGGGCTGAAATCGAATCGTGCAGGTGTCCGTGTCGTAACACCGTACCTGAAACTTGAACCAGAAAAACGTGTATCCGGTCGGAACCGTGAACGAAGTAATCACCTGCCACGGATCCGAAACGCTGGTATCCGGGTTGATGAAAACGCATGCCTGTCGATGAACGAATCGCGCCTCGAAAGACGGCTGAACATGTCCGGGGAACTGAACGACGTCACGTCTGCTCGGATCACAGAACGGACTCATCGGATTTACGCCGACAGTCTGCTCACGAACCTGACTTGCGCCGTTGCCACCGGGAACATGCACAATCCGACCCGTGGGCTGTCGCGTGACTTTCTGCTCTCCACTATATATACGATCCGGCACATCATCCGTCGTGTATGGAGCTCTTCCGGGATTCTGCCGTTTCTTCATGTCAGATCCTCACTTTGATTCCGTGCATGACCAGCTGAACATCCAGCGTCCAGTCTGTCACAGCCGGATAAGCCGAATTGATCAGAGCGAATTCGACAATGATGTCCGTATTCGCACGGAATCTCCTTCGGCCTCCGATGAATCCTGGGCGCTGCGCAGTCCCGGCGATCATCGTGTTCAGAATGAACTCGTTGTTCATCGTCATGAATCCCTGGTCCTGCTGATCTCCGGACTGGATTCGAACCTTGTACGGCATCGACGCAACGCCGCCTGGAGACGGATCATTCACCTCTGTCATGTAGATCAGGTCGAAATGTCCCGTGGCATCCACAGTCTGAATTGCTGTAGCCGTCGGTGTCGTTCCGGAAAATCCGGATCCGGCACTTGAAATCACAGACGAAAGCGTTGCATTGAAGACAATCATGATCCAGTCTTCGGTTACATATTCATCGACTCCGTATCCGTAAGGTCCGCATGGATTTTCCGAAAGACCCGGAATGGCTCCGAAATTGTAATCGTACATACCCATTCTCCGTTTACAGAAGGGCCTTTCGTCCGTGCAGGCAGAGATGAAACAATCCTCCGGGAGGCGCAGTCAGGGCAACGGATATATTCGCCGTTACGACCACGTACGTGTTGGACGGAATCACGACAGGGTATCGGAGAATGTATGGACGCTGTGCATTTCCAACCGCATTCAGATAACTCACGAGCTGCGAGTTCGATGTGAAGGATTCCGCATCGTCTCCGTACCGGATCGTAGCATCGATGTTCCCAATGACCGGCGCAGTGTGAGGCGGGGTGAGATCGACCAGCTCAGCTGTAATGAATACGACGCTGAACGGCCCGAGCGGATCATTGTAATGCGTCGATGTGAGCGTCAGTACAGTCGGAGGAACTGTGTAATCAATGACCTCCTCGAAAACCATTGCCTGCCATATTTCCGGCGACTCCTGCGACGGATCCGGATGATCCGGAAGGAGACCGGCTTCGGGAGTCTGCATCCCAGCCATAACATTCTCCTATCCGGTTTTTCAGACAGACACTTTCACGCCATGAAACACGATCTGGACGTCATTCGCAAGGCCGGAAAGATCCGTGAGTTCGAGCACAATCGTCGTGTTCGGACGGAAGCGGCGTCTCCCGCGAATGTAATACGGCCTCTGCGCCGTTCCGACCATGTTCGCAAAGTTCACGAAATTTCCCTGTTGCTGCAGATACTTTCCCTGGAAATTTTCACGAACGCGAAGCTGATAGTTTCCATCCTCAATACCGGTGATGAAAACAAGATCGAATGCTCCTGTCGAGTCATTCAGCTGAGTGATCGTCAGGTTTCCATTCGCCGGAATCTGCCCGGCAAAAATGAACATGATCCAGTCTTCGACGACTCCGGACGGCGCAGGTTCATCCGCACGATCCGGAACAAGATCCGCGATCTGATTCTTCAGGCTCATCACCTGAAGCGAAAGTTCGGAGAGCTGATTTGAGATTATACCAGCTGCTCCATTTCCAGCCATCCTGGAGAGGGAGGCCGAACGTTCCATGGCATTCTCCTTGCCTGACGGAATAAGAGCTCTTACTGCGAGGAATTATATGTACGAAATACGAGAAATGCAAGCAGTTATAATCAAAAAAAGTCCCCGGCACCATGTGAGTGCCGGGGATCTTTTTTTGTGCAGCAGTACTGACCGGAACTACATGGTCGGTTTCGCACGCGGACCGAACAGGATGTAGCGAAGCCGGATGGCCTCGGACGGCGTAAACGCAGCCGCCGCATCCAGGTCAGCGCGGAACGTGTCGCCCGGATCGATGATCACGAGGCCCGGTTCCGCGAAGGTCATGGCGTTGGTGATGAAACCACTGCCAGCAACCGAACGGAATTCCGGAGCCGCCGCAGGACCACGCACCGATTCGATCAGAGTCGATCCGCCGAGGATGAACTCAACCGGAATCGGATCCGGGACCGGGGTGTCGTTCACAATCAGCGTGATCGAGGTGGTCTGGATGCTCTGCGCGTTGGCAGTCAGGATCAGGTCCTGCATCTTCACAACCTGAGACTTCACCTTGATGCTGTTCACACCGGTGAATGTCGCGGGGGTGATGACGTTGGTGTCAACGCGGGTCTTTCCGGCCTGACCCTGCTGAATCGTGAAAAACGACGCGGTGTTGAAAGCGACACCGTTCGCCAGGGTGAGCGAGTCATACACCCATCCCTGCCAGACAGTCTTTTGACCCTTTACGCGAGCCATTAGACAACTCCTTTACTATTCCGCATACCCACTCCGCCTCCGCCCGTCTCCACGGGTCGGGTCATGTCTTTTTTACGTTGTGACACCCAACGGAGCGAAACAGGAGTCGCTCACCCCTTTCATTTTCAACCGAACAGCGTGTCTTCCTGGGACAGGCCGTAGAAGCCCTCGTCCTCGGCGTACCGCTGCTGGCCAAGCGCTGCATCGTCCGGAATCCGGACCTGGCCGACTCCGCCGCCTTCGTAGTCGTACTCGTACCAGCTGCCGAGTCCCTTGACGCCACCCCATCCTTCGGGGAGAAGTTTCGACTCGATCTGAGTTCCGATGTACTGAGAGATGAAGCGGGTCGCGGCACCGATTGCGGCCCACGCGGCGATGTTCTTGTCGACGCGCTTCCCGATCTCCCATGCCAGCCCGGCACCGACAAGGTCGCCGACCATGTTGGACATAAAGTCGGTCTGCTTGTCGAGCGCAGCATCCGTAAAGATGAACTTCTGCGCAGCGCGAGCGGCGACGAGACCGAGCTGGTTTCCGCCAATGACGCCCGCAGCGGCCTTCATTCCGCTCTTGGTGGCCAGATACTGATAGGCACCCATGAACGCACCGGCACGCATCGCCTTGGCGACGTCAGCCTGGCCGAATTCGGAGATACCCGTCGAACCGAAACGACGCGCCACTCCCCTGCGGCCTGGAAGGCCGAGACCGTACATTTTCTTGTATCCGGCACTCATCTTTTTCTTTCCAGCCTTGCGCTTCCGAGATTTGCGACGAGCTTTTCCCATTTCAATCCCCATTCCGAGAATGTTCCGGACGCTTGCCGAGGACAGCCCGGCAGCGGCCTTGGACGTGGTCTTTTCCTGCTTCGCCTTCGCCTTTTTGGCCTGAGCCTTCTTGCGCTTCTTCTTCCCGAAAAGATCCAGCGGACCTACTCGCCCGCTCTGCTTTGCAGCGGGAAGACGAATGCGACCTCGACTCAAACCGGTCAGTTCGACGAGGGTTCGGCCAAGCTTCGGCGACCGTTTCGCCTTCCGCGCCTTTCGACGCTTGCGCTTCGCCATCCTTGTGACCTCCACTTTCCGGTCATAAAAAAAACAAACCCCGCACCAGAATGAGACGGTTCAGTCTCTTCGGAGCGGGGTGACGATATTCAATGATTCTTCGTGTGCCCTATCGGTTGTTCTGCGACGCGATCCGTTTCACCTCTTCTTCAATCATCAGAGACATTGCTCTCAAGTGCCTGCTTATCTTCTCCAGGAACCTGAGCTGTTGCATGGCGTAATTATGCGCAGTGACAGATCCGATGTCAACTGGATTCTGATGAGGCTGCGAAAAATTTTTCGGCGGCTTCGGGTGGCCCCGCATCACGCATCCTCACCATTCCAGACAGGGTAGATCATCTCCCGCATAATGACAGGAGATTCCCATCCAAGCGGCGCATCCTTGATGGACGGCTCCGCAGGAATCCAGTCTCCTTCGTGATCCCTCATTTCAACATAGACATGCGTAAATTCATCTGGATGCTTCTCGCTTGCCCCGATGGCCTTGAACCGGACAGGAATTCCTATGGATATTGCCATGGATGCCAGCAGCGTGGAAAGACAATCGCAATCAGCCGCTCCAACGCCCAGTGTCCTCCATGGAGCAGCCACTGTCTCCGCCGTTCCAATGTCCGGCGTCCATCGAATGTTGTTCTGAACCCATTCAAGCAGCCGACCCATCTCACAGTGCGTATCACGGACTTCGCAGTGATTCCTGATATTCCGGCCTGCAACGGCACGACGTGACGCCTCCCACACATCTTTGTCGTGGGCACCCTTCAGAGCCAGCTTTTTCATGCAGGCCAGGGTTTTCCGGATCGCAGCGTCGCCTTCTCCGATACTGTATTCACTGCTCTGCAGATCAGAATCCCCGTACCTGCGAAGCATATCCGGCGTCACGCTCCCCAGTACGCGAATGCCTTTCGGCGTTCTGAACTTCCCGAAAACACCTCCGCGAAGACCGGGAGGGAGATCTCTCTTCCGCACGTATCCGAGAAACTCCATCTCTCCGAGTTCATCTTCCCTGAAGCGTCGCCTGATCAATCCCATTTCATAGGCCCCCGACTTCTGCTCTGAATGACTGTTTTCAACAGGTCCAGTACGGCAGGCAGGACGCTGGATCCAGGACTGAAGTCCTCATCCAGATCGATGTCGTCTCCATCGTCGTCCACAGGATGCGCATCCACACGTATCCTCTCCGACTTTCCTCCAAGGAAGCCAGTCAGATCCGATAGCAAGTCTACACCCCTGCCGACCTGTTTGTCAATCGAGCGAAGAAGCTGGAGAGCCTCGATGGCGTCTTTTTCCGTCAAATGATCTTCTTTCATTTATGTATGTATTACGATGCGTGGGCCGGGTCGACGGTCACCGAAGATCCCGAATCCATCTTCATCAGGGACTCTCCGGATTCAGAACGAACTTCCATTCCGGAATGCCTGTCCGGCTTCACGACCGGATCGCCTGCATCGTCTCCTTCGTCATCATCCTCATCGTCCGATTCCATCATCAGTCGGAGGACTTCCTTGATCCGTGCCTGCATGGATTTCCACCATGCCGCACCCCGGTCCGACTTGAATACCGCAACCTGCTCGGGGCTGAGGTTGCGACAGATCTCAGGTGCGATCTTTTCGTACGGCCAGTTGGTGATGATGGCACGAACCGTGGCGGGCTGCTCGATCATCATGGCCACGGCATCATCCACCTCGCCGTTCTCCATGAGGATCAGGATCGTGTCCATGATCTCCGGGGCCTGCTCCATGTACTTGTCAATCAATGCTCCCATGCTTCCAGCTCCTTGCATTCGGGGTTCGGAATATTCCTCAGACATCCTTCGACGTTCCGGTACAGGTGCTCCGTAATTCGGCGGAATCGGACCCGGGGTCGAATCCAGTCCTCCGGGCATACCCGGCATCTTCGTCGGCGGAATACCGAGACCCTCCATGACCTGCTGGGCCTGCTGCGGAGAAATGCCCATCTCCTTCATCGCCGCCTGTGCCAGCTTGGCCTTGGCGTCGACTTCCGCATACGGAGCCACGACCTTGCCGAGCTGCTCAATGATCATCCGGGTGATACCCGGATCGTCGTCTTTCTTCTCGACCGATCCGATGGTGTCTTTAATAGTGGAAGCAACTTCCAGAATCGACCGGGTCGCAGCCGTTCCGAGATTGAACTGCGCCGTGGACGCATTCAGCATCTGCTCAGACTGCAGGCGCGTCATTTCCATGAGCTGCTTGGATGAGGAATTCGTATCGTCCTTGAACATCTTCAGAATAAAAAACAGCTGTTCCCGTTCCGCCTGAGCGCGTTCCCGGTTCTCCCGATCCTTCCGCTCCATGTCCTCCCGGTGAAGCCGAAGCTCCTCTTCATGACGACGCCGGGCTTCCGCCTCGCGCCGATCCTGAGCTTCGCGCTCGGCTTTCGCCTCCCGCTCGCGCTCCTTGCGTTCCTGGTCCTGGCGGGCTGCCATCTCTTCCCTCCGCCGCTCCTCGCGCTCTTCGCGCTTGCGTTCCTCTTCCTCCTGTTTTCGACGCCATTCCTCGTTCCGTAATTTCTCGTCCTGCATCATCTGGAACATCATGGTCGCCATCTTGTCTTCTTTGGGTTCCGACAGCTTCGACTCCAGCAGGGAAATCTGATTCCGCAGCATATCCAGCTCTGCACTTCCCTGACTCGCAGCCTGCTGAGCCATGAACATCTTCATCATCTCCAGCATTTCAGACGATCCCTTTTTCCGGCCTCCCGGAGGCGGGCAGTCATCCGGAATATCATCCTTGGGCGGAATCGGCATATCTCGCTCCTCATAGTACTCCATCCACTGAGAAAGGTACGGATTGAACTTCTTTTTCGTCCGTCCGAGGATTTCCTCCTTGCGCTCCTTCAGCTTGGCCTCCTGCGCAACCAGTCGAAGGTGCTCCTCCTCGGCCTTCAGCATCTGCTTCCGGTGCGCAAGATCCGCCTTGTCCGGATCGTAGTCTGCGCCCATTCCATCCTCATCTTTCATCTTCATCTCGAACGTGAAGAAATCCTCGTTGGGAATGACCTGCCGATTCTGCGTGCAGGCCTTCACGAGATAAGTACCCGGACCCTCGCGCGGGACCACCATCCTCAGGATGTGGTTTCGAAGATGTCCGTAGGTATCAGCTCCGATATTCCTTGCCAGGACCCAGTCCGCAGGAATCTCCTGAACCGTCCCTTCGTCCATCTCCACTTTCACGATCTGCCACCAGCCGACGGCCCGCTGATCCGGAGGAGATCCATGGATGACTTCGCCGATGCTGCGATCCTGATCTGAATCATCCATATCCTTTTCAGATTCGAAATGGATCCCGTCCTCGTCTTCCAGCTCCTTCTTTCTCTTCTTCTTCGGAGGCATGCGAATCTCCCTTTCGCCGAACAACCAATAAAAAAAAGTCAGTGCCAATGCGCAGGAATCTACCAGCGAAGACTTGACATGTCAAGTACTCGTCACTAAAATTTCAATAGAATAATAAAAGCCACTACCAAGAATCCTATTTAAAGATCCATGGCAGAGCCAAAGCCCAAGAGCGAGAAGTGGAAGCTTATCGAGCGAATGCTTCGAATGCTGAAGGAGCGTACGTGGGATTCCATGGACCCGGAAATCAAGGAAACCTACGGATTTCGGGCGTACTCCCAGGCACGAAATTACGTCCTCATGCACCTCCGACAGTTCACAATACCCGAGCTTGAGGTGATCACAGAGTGCGATGTATCCGAATTGTTCATTCAGGCGCTGCAGGGGCAGGATCCATCTCAATACACAGAAATCCGTGGACGAGGACGTCCAAGAGGAAGCAGGGACATGCAGCCCCGAAAACGCAGGTGGAAAAAAAGGCCTGATTAAGCATGATTCCGGGGAAACTGCCGCATCCCGAAATGGAATGGTGGAAGTCTTTCAGGGGAGACACACGATGCCAGAGGATCATGGCGTAGAACTCAAAAACACAAGTGGACTCAGGCAATTCTACTTCCGGGTCATGCACACCATATGGCCCTTTTCGTGGATCCACAGATTGTGGTGGAAACTGTTCCCGCACCCGAATCAGCGGACGGAGTGGAAGTGGGAACTGAACACAGCCCAGCTCGGGAAAAACTATGACGCAGGTCTTGACCAGTTCTATAATTACGGCATAGCTGGTGGAGAGGTCTGGTCGGAACAGACCGGGTACTGTCGGATGGACTGGACGCGCGGGAAAATGGTCTGGGAACGTCTGTGGTACACGGGCAGGTACTGGATCGGCACATCTCCCGAAGACACCAATGGTAAGTCTATATCTAAAAAGGAGTTCCAGCTACTCAAAAAGAAGTTTCGGTTCATGTACGATACATAAGCGCGAAATATATCAATTCTTGACACTTAATATCCAACCCGGTATAATGCATGGCAAAGGAGGGACTGCCATGCATCTCGACGGGGAAAAAATCGAACAGCTCCGTACATCCATGTTCCTTTCCGCAACCGGACTGGCTGCCAAAGCCGGAATCCATCACAAAACGATCCTGAGTATCGAGCGCGGAGAACGAACCAGAATCCACGGACCGACACTGAAGAAACTGTGTGAAGCCCTCGGCGTGGTCCCAATGGACATTATGTCTGACGATGACACGGCATCACGGAAGAAATCAGAAGCTCATTCAGAAAAACGCATAACAGAAGCGGAATAAATCCCTCACGGCTTCACGCCTTCCGAGAACGCTCACGGCAACACGATCTCACGACAGCATGAAACTCTCACGGCAACACGCCCTCACGCGAAGCGGCGTTTCATGCAGAAAATTTTTAGAGACCCCTGCGTCTGCTTAATTTATAAATGAGCTAACTTTTTAACTCATTTAATTTCTTTAACTTTTTAACTCAATTCATACCAGTATATATATAACAGATATGACATATCTCATATATAAGTAGTTCAATCTTCACAAAACCTGTTTCGAAACGATACACTTGACGTTTTTTGTCTATACTGACGGAAATTGTTACCAAAATACGCGCATATGTTAAATTTAAATCTTTTGGCGTTTTGCAAAAAATATATAAATCATTGCAGTATAATAGCTTACGCGATTTAAGCGCGAAAAAGCGCGAATCGGCACGAACATTGCATTAGGTCATACGATCGATCTTTGACAATCGGGAAAGCGCGGGGATCCTTCAAGGAAAGGAAGGAACCCATGCAGAAAATGAGTCTCAACGGAAGATCATCGTCCAATCTGAAACATGGAGCATGCCCGGAGGGCTGGCACCCCAGATGCACTAGACTGTATAC
>Ga0180437_10005631_pt1 | contig 17021 bp, 37 predicted proteins | sample SS_ome_4_FD_132410 | JGI IMG/M metagenome (GOLD analysis project Ga0180437, IMG submission 132410) | Hypersaline lake sediment archaeal communities from the Salton Sea, California, USA - SS_3_D_1 metaG | ecosystem: Environmental > Aquatic > Non-marine Saline and Alkaline > Hypersaline >... | reverse complement strand
CCCTTTTGTTTTTCTTTTCTTTCTGAAGTATTGGATTTCTTTTCCTGTTGTTGATTTTCTCAATCTCTTTGCTTTCTTTTCAACTATTTTAAATGGGTCTTCTTTGCTTAATCTAAACTCTCCAGTTCCGAATGTTTTTAATTTACTAGCCTTTATTTTCTTTCCGCTACCCTCTAAGAATCCTGACGCACTTAATGTTTTTCTTAACTTTTTCTTTAATAGCTTTTCTGCCCCCACTTGCGTTTTTGTTTTTCCGATACTGACTGCTTTTCCTTTTATTGTTGCGAAAGCTTCAAAGCCATCAGTTTCAACTCTCTTTAATAATCTTTTTGCTAGCGAACCTTTCTTTATAGGTGGGAGGGGTACAAATCCTTTTCCTGGCCTTGGAGTTGGAGATCTTGGTTTTTGTATAATTGTTGTCTCTATTAATTGCCCTAATTCTTGTTTTAACTCTTGTTTAGTTTCTTGTTTTGTCTTCTGTGCTACTTTTTGCTTTACTGCTAACCTATCTTTTCCTACAATGTCTTGTGGTTGTCCTAGGCTTACTCCTAGATCTTCTGATGCCTTAAATCCTTTCCTACTTGCTCCTTTAATTTCGGCTCCACTAATTAATGTGATCTCTACGGAAGGTAATGTTCTTTCCTGGAGGATTCTAGCACCAGTACCTAATTCTAAACCTACTTTTCCAGGAATCCTACCACCTACTTGGGTTAATTCATAAGTGCCCTTACCTGCAAATTCTGATTCAATAGCGACTAATGGTTTAAATGAAGTTGGAGTATCAATTTTTGGTTCTTCTAATACCACTCGGCTTGGTTTTGCTCCTGTTGGCTTTGGTAATGGGGCCTCTGCTATTGAGGTTATACCTTTCTCTTGCATAGTCGTTAAGAATGGTGTCCTCTTTATATCTGCAGGCGCAATGAATCCCATCGCCTCATCTCCTACTTTTTTGGATTTTAGACTAAATATATATGTTTCCATTTCAGTAGGACTTTTAATACGTTCAACTTTTTTTGGCAATGTAATATCTGCAGCTTGTGTATCTACTTTAAAGAAATCAAAGTCATCTGTTTTTTCTATTAGTCTTCTTTTGCTTATTCCTATTTGTCTTGTTGTTCTTCTGCCTATATCTCCTGACCTGATTGAGATTTCATATTCCTTTCCTACTTGCTTGACTCGTCCTAATTTGCTTGTTTTTGAATATCCGAAAGTTAATTCTGTTTTTTTACCTAAGACCTTTGGGAGATTTTCTAATGATATGGGCCTTCCCAATGCTTTCTCTGCTTGAATCTGAACTAATCTTTGTTCTGCTCTTGGTAACTGTTTTAGTTCACTCAATGTAATCTTTTTTGTTGGTGAATCTACCTTGAATAACGTTTTCCAAGTCTGCCTCTGTATTTGTCTTTCAAAATACATTGTTTCTCCAACAAATCCCCTGCCCTCCACTACATAGCCTCTTGCAGGGATCCTTGACTCCCTTCCTAGTTGTATCATTGGCCTCTTTACCTTTTTTCCTACTTGGATAATCCTTCCTAGTGTTTCATCCCAAAGTTCTCTTCCTTTAGTAGTTTTTATGACTCTTAATGGGGGCTGATATTCTCCAACGATTCTTACATCCTGGACAACCTTCATTTTATCTCCAACCTTCACCTGTTTTTCTAAGACTGTTTGTGTTGGTTTCATTATAGGTCTTTCTGGTATTGTTTTAGTGATTGGCGTTCTAGCCCACTTCGTTGCCGCTAGAGTTACCATCCCAACTCCCACTCCAGCCTCTACTGCACCTAATAATTTTTGTTTGGTAGTTGCCTCTGGATCTAATGCTGTCTTTGTTCCTGAATAAATTAAGGCAGGCGCAACAATATACTGTGGTGCTACAGTATAACCTGCAATTATAGTTCCTGCTGTAGCTCCCTCTTCTACTCTTTTCTTTTCAAAGATAGTTGCCACTCTTTGTTCCGCATAGCCTTCAGTTCTTCTTTTTTTAGCTGCAATGAACTTTCCTTCTTCAGGTACTTTAGTCCAATCTAAATCTTTATCTTTCTTCTCAAGTTTTATCTTTGGTGTCTCGAATATTGCAGTTCCGAATTGTGGTTCAAGATATTCAGCTTCTCCAACTTTTCTTGTCCATCTTACTTTGATTCCTTCTTCGGGAGCCAGATATGCAACTGCCTTTCCAATAGAGGATGCAACTCCATAGGCAAGTTCCTTTGGGCTGTATAGTTTAGTTTCCTCAAAATTATAAACTGTTTGTTGAGTCATGTCTCTTTGTTGAGGTTCTTTTAAATCTTTTATCATTATTGGTTTAAATTCTCCTTTGACGAAAACCTCTTTTATTTTTTCCTTCTTGGGTACTACCTTTTGTGATTGTACTGTTCTAACTTTTCTCATACTGCCACCCCCTTCTGGAACCCCATATTCAGCATAAGCTATCTTTCCTGTTTCTAAATTTTCTACAGTCCTAACCTTTGAACCCACTCCCTTGTACTCGACAACTTTTAATTTTTCTTTTGTTTCTACATCTCTTGATTCTATTATTCTAGCTTCTGAACCTCTCCTCTTTAATGAAGCTATTCTTTCTTGGATTTTTCTTAACTCTTGTTTTGCAGCCTCTTGTTGGGCTTTCCTTTGACTTGCTTGTTGTTCAATCCTTCTTTTATTGGCCTCATCTATTGCTTTTTGTTCTGCGATTCTTTTAGCTTCTTCTTGAGCTTTTCGTGCGGCCTCTATCCTTTGTCTTTCACTTTCTCTTTGTTCAGATATAGCCCCCACACTTGAGATTCCCTTTCTGCTTAATGTCCCTTCCTCTACGAATTTACTACCTCTCTTTGTATAAATAGTTCCAGAAGGTTTCCTTATATCTTCTATCCTTGCGTAAACTGCCTGTCCAGGTTCAACCATTTATCTTAACCTCCTTGTAAGTTCCATCTTCTAATTTTTCATAAGCAGTATTTGGGAAATCTAAATCATAGTATAATTCTACTTTTTCCTTATATCCTATTCCGTTTACTGTTTCTTCCGCTAAGTGAGGTAACTCTTTTTCAATAGGGTTGAAGCTCACGATTATTCCGGTAATAATTATGACTGCTAGAACTATCTTGTAGATCATTCTAAAAGTAGCCTCTTTAATTTTATATCTACCCTCATGTTAAGAAGATCTTCCTTAGAAATTCCTGCCTTCTTCAACTTCCCCTTACGAAGAGAGGTATTAAATTGGCCATTCTTTTTGTTTTCTACAACCTTGCTAAGTAAATCCTTTAATTTCATAAGATTACATGTAAAAATGGTTTTATAAATGTCGATTATCTCTGCTTACTTAGTCCAATCTAAATCTTTATCTTTCTTCTCTGATTTTGGCTTTCTATCAATCCCATATTTCCTTGAAATCATATCAGCCCACATCCAAAGATCACTCATCATAATAGTCCAACTTCCTTCGTTGGCCCCGTTGGCATCCTCTATCTTTATCTTGAGTCTCCCTTCTCTTCCTCCGTAAGATATTCTTTTAAGTGGCATTATACTCCTCCGCTTATGAAGGCATATCCAATAATTCCTAAGATTATCAGACCTGCAATCCATTTAATCATTCCACTCATCTGCTTCTTATTTTTTAGTTGCTCTTTTTGCATTTTATCCATAAGAATTTTATAACCCTTGGTATTACTTCCATCTTCTTGAGACTTCTCGAACATAGTTTTAGCACTTAATGGTTCTACACTCCAAGATGGTAAAAATATCCATGGATTCTTTTTGAAATAGAATACATATTGTGCAGTTGCTAGTCGTGGTATTCCGTCTTCAAGGATTGTTTGATCGTCTATTTGAATCTTTTTTATATCTAAGTGGCTGTTCTCATTTATTTTAACTACTGTTACAAAGTTTTTCTTCTTTTGTCCTGTTGATACCTTTTTTCCGAAAGGTAGCTTGAACTTCTTTTCTTTCTTTTTCTTTTCTTCAGCGTTCATTGAACTAAATATGCTCTCAATTTCTTCAATTCTTTCTTTTAGATTTTTTTCACTCATTTTTTCCTCCTGTCATTTTAGTTACCTGCTGCTCCGGTTGTATCTCCCCCAGATTCTTCTCCCTTTTCTTTCCCGAACCAACCCTTGTTAATCTTTCTTCTTTTGGTGACATCAGCTACTTGTTTTGTTTGTGTTGTAGCTTGTCTTACCAGGAATCCATTTCTCGATAGTGATGTTGCTAAAGTATCTTCTGCTTCGTCTTTAAAGTAATCTGAAAAGTAAGTATTATCCATAATCTTGTCTGCAATTCTTGCCAATTCTAAAGAACCCCTTACACTATGTGGGGGAAATCCTAGCTCGTTTAATTCCTTATCGTCCCTTAAATTTCCAACCTTTGTTGAGGTTTTTGCTGTTGCTACATTGTGGAGGAAGGTGTGAACTGACTGCTTATCTTCTGGGTTGGTTGCGTTGTTCTTCATTGCTGAAGCTATTTTCATAATAGCTTCCTCGTCTGTCATTTCTTTTTCTTCACCCATTCTTTATCCAGCCTATTTTAATCGCCCTAAACATTGATGCTAAAAAAGAAGAAACTATTATTATGCCAGTACTTAAATTTGAGACATTCATATTAGCTACGTTTGCTAATGCTAGGATTGTTAAGGTTATAATTAAGGGGGTTGCTACTCTGTAGAAAACGTCACAGGCCCCTGCCGTTGCAATAATTATTTTTATTAGTTTATTCATATTGTTCTATTGGTACTGAAAATGCTTCTCTTATCTCCAGTATTATTTCTTTTAATGTTTTTCTGGACAGTCTTGAGTATATCATTAGTGCTAGTCCTAGTAGAATCGCTACTGTTAAAAGATTTTGAAATAGATTTTCTTTCCATGCCATTAATTTAGTAAAAGTTTTAACTTAAATTTATTTAGTCTAATTATATTTACTATTGATATAATTGTTAGTATCAACATAGCTGGAATTATCAGTTGTAGAAGCATGAATGCTAATGATATGTATATCTCTCTGAAAGTCTTTAGATCTACTCCAGTCATATAACAAAATACTAGAAAAAATATCCCTATCTTCGTTATTAGTGCTAAAAATTCATATGGGATCATTAGAACGTTTGATTTGACTCTCTTCCTATTGACTATTTCTTCATAAGCGTTTCTCTCTACTAAAGAGAATGAATCATATCTCTTCTTTGCTTTTAATTTATCTCTCCTGTTCATTTTATTTTGATTGGCCTAAAACCTTCTCGCTGCATATGGCGTGGTTTATAGCCATGTTTTTTTAAATCTTCTATCACATATTTCATTCTTTGTATCTCAGTATCAAAGGAATCTATTTTTTCTTTGAATCTTTTGATTGTTTCTTGTTTCCAATCTTTTTTTTCTTTTAAATCTGGATGCTCCCTTATACAACCTGCCTTTTCTAGTTGTAGATTGTCAATGGGAACAAACCCTCCCCCGAACTGTCCTGTTCTGAAGAGGCAGTTGTTACCGATTATTCTTACTTCGACCATTTGGCCACCAAATTCAAAAATTGTTCCTATCATCTTATCCTACAACTCTTTTTATTTCTTCTACTTTATTTAATAAAAGAACTATTGCTTTTTCAGTAGATAAGTATTCTTCACTAGGTGTCTTGATTGCTAGACCATATTGTGTTGGTACTTCTACTAACTTATATCCCTCTTCAGCAATTTCCTCTACTTTTTCTTCAACTTCTGGTTTTTTTTCTGCCATTTTTTTCCTCCTCTAAAAATTTATTTATTAGTTTCAAATTATCTGTAACTAAAACAAGTTTCCCTTTTTCTATTGGTGATTTTTTTGGGATGATAACCATTTTTACTCCATCCTTCCTCTGTAAAACTGTTCTTACTTCCATTCATCTCGCCCCCTAGATTCAAGTATGCATAAGCCATGATAATCTATGGTAATAAGGTTTTATAAATGTCGATTATAATCTATTGTAATGATTCATAAGCTCCTCGAATCGCAAAGTAAGCACCTAACATTAGAGTTATTATTCCAAGGCCCCAGGTATATGTTGTATCTTTGAAACCTGCGATACCATAAAATAGTGTAAATAGTCCAACTAGTATGGATGCGAATCCACCTAAGACGATTATCCAATTATCTTGTATGTAAATCCTGTTATCGCTAATCCAAATGAGATGAGAATAAAAATTATGTATAATCCTACAGAAATACTTTTACCCGAGGGAGTTATTTCTATACAAAGGTCCTCATAATAGGGGGGATCTGCCCCATTTTTATCTCCAATAGTTCCATAACTGATGATACCTATTTGAGAAGAATCTGGAAGGCTGTAATTAAAATTTATCCCAGTCTGAACCATTTCATCATTTAGAAATGTGGTTCCGTCTGGGTAGGTTATTGAAGTTATATTTACATAAGAGCAAGATGGACACTTCTGGATTAAAACAATCTCTGTATTTTGTTCAAATTCCCCCCAACAATCTATAGCACTTGTAAGACTAATTAAAGACAACATGCAAAGTATTAATAATATTGGTTTTTTATCCATGCTCCTCATACCAAAAGAAATTTACATCAACAACGGTGTCAGCCGTACTTTTTTTTGTTATCTTAAAGAGATAGCAAGTATCTGTTCTTGCCATTATTTCATAGTCTAATCCAAGTGAGATGCCTACAGGATCTCTACCCCCCCCATTTCTCGCAGCCCACATTAAGTCTCCCTCTTCAGAAACATTAGGCGTTGCGAAGGCAGTTAGTTCTGCAATATTTGCAGAGTTTCTATCATTATTTTGCCCAGCTATAGGGACTCCATCTGTGAAGGTTGCATTTTCAAATATTTCAAAAGTATTGTCCGTATCAGAAAAGAGAATAGCCTTCGCATGAATCCTAGTTGTGGTGTTTGGGGTACAGAAAGAAAAGTAACTAAATGTGTTCACCCCCTCATCATTAAATTCCCACGTTTTGATAAAATAGTGGTCCCCCTCATGCATTTCATAATGATCTTTAGAGATTGTCATTACTTTTACTTCGCCCATGCTAGTCGTGGGTTCAGTAATCTTTACTCCTCCTGTTTCAAAATTAAATGCAGAAGTAGTGCTAAAAGAAAAAATTGTGAGGAAGATTATCGAGAAAATAACTAGTTTAAAACGCATAGCCTTTCTCTCTTCCTCACTTTTAGAGTTTTTAATCATATTTTATTGTCTCCAATTTTAGATCAAACCGCTATTTCTTAGACCTTGAGCTGCGATTCCGATTGCAGAAGTTGCGATAGCCAAAGCGAAGAATAGAGTAGTTAATCCAACTAGAGTATCTGCAGCACCAGTAACGTTTCCGTCAGCCTGTGCAGTACCTACCTGTTGTGCAACAGTTGGCAAAAGAGCAGTACCTACAAGAATAACAATAAATCCACCGATAATATTTCCTAACATTTTACATCTCCCCTCCTGAAATATAAATGAACAGAGTTCATTAAGTTTGAAGTATGAGTTACCATAGAATAGCAACAAGAATAGGTTTTATAAATGTCGATTATGTTTCTTTATAACTTTTTGATGATAATCCCTTATAATCGACATTTAAAAAACATTGACTACTTAGACTATTATGGGTTTTAAGAATGATATAAATGAATCTGAATCTGGTGGGCAATCTTCAAGAATCAATGCTGCAGGATTGATTAATGCTACATTAGAAAAACTGTGGATGGGCTGTTATACTGCTATGTCAAACTCAGATTATCTTGCTTGGAATATTAAGCTAGATTCTATATGGGCAATCTTAGGTGGAGATGAGCCGGAGGGAAAAGTAGCGGATAAAAAAATGAATGAGTTTGATATGAAAATATACGGGCTAGGTTCTCTCTCTCCAGATAAGTCTGTAGGATTTGAAAGCAAAATTAATCCCAATCGTGCAAAGCAATATCAACTTCTAAAAAGAAAATCACTTTATCTCCGTAGGCTACAAAATCAACAAGGTAAGGGAACCGCATACCAAACTGATGATGAAGATGATTGGGATTAGTTATGGGAAATGCTGTTGTTAAATTAATGAATCCGGAAACCAAAGAAGAGGTTAAATTTTCTATGGATACTAGGCTTAAAGCTAATTTAGACAAAACGGCTAAGGATGTTTTAGAAAAAAAAGATAAAGATTGTTTTATTGTTGTTGATGGAGCCGAAGGATCTGGAAAGTCTACACTCGCACTTCAAATTGGAAAGTATGTTGATCCTACTTTAGATCTTTCGAGAGTTGTTTTTGATGCAGAAAGTTTCAGACAGGCAATTCTTAAAGCAAAGAAGAATCAATGCGTTGTTTTCGACGAAGCTTTTAATGGATTGAGTTCTAGATCAAGTCTTAGTGCAATGAATCGAGTTTTGGTCGGTCTTATGATGCAGATGAGACAGAAAAATCTATTTATTATAATGGTTTTACCTACTTTCTTTCTTTTAGAACGTTATGCTGCAATCTTTAGGACAAAAGCCCTAGTACATGTCTATGAAAGTAAAGGAGTTAGGGGATATTTTAGAGTTTATAACAAAAGGAGGAAGAAAATGCTCTACTTAATTGGGAAAAAGGACTATTCTTATAATCATAAATCTCTTAGGACTAGATTTTATGGGAGGTTTTATGGGAAATTCGCACTTGGAGATAAAAAAGTAGAGGAAAAGTATCGAAAAAAGAAGATGAAGGCATTAGAATCCACTTCACAAGACCCAATGACCGCAGGACAGATTAAATATAAGCAACAAAGGGACATAATGGTGTGGAGACTACGAAAAGAGTTGAAAATGACGTATCAACAGATGCAAAGTTACCTCGAAGACTTCGATTTCACTATTGCTTTCTCACAATTACGCAATATTTGTGTAAAATTTGGGGATAAAGCTGAGGAAAAGGTAAAAGAACCCGAAAAAAGCGAACCAAATGCTGAAAAAGTGGAATAAATTACTGAAAATAGTACGCAAAAGACAAATTCTAAAGGAAAAGGCGAACTTACCACATAAAATTCGGGAAAATCCCAGGCATTTCGGGGCTTTTTAGCGGTTTTATGGTGTTTTTTGCTATTTTTTATTTGTAATTATAATATAAATAATGTATATTCTTCTAAAAGGGGGTTTCCCTTAGTATAGAGTTAATTTTTCGGGGTTTCTCTAGGCATCCGGCCCTGTTTTACCCTATTTCCATGTGAAACACCCCTAAACTAGACGTAATTTCTATAAACTAGGCGTATTGCGTCTCGAAATCAAGGCATTTGGACCTAAATCTTATTAGATTAGTGTTATAATCAAGGCATCTAGATCTGAAACTAATTGTTTAGTGTTTGCATCAAGGCATTTGGGCTGTAGGAAGTTTTTTACTAGGCACTCGGTTTTGTAAGTGTCGTTTAAGGGTGTTATAGGGTGTTATAATGGGGGTGTGGAGGGCTTGAAAAATGGGTTTATTTTGTGTCATATAATTATCATTTTGTGACAATTCTTTTAATTTCTATGTGGTGCTGTCTTCTTTTTGTGTCGCAATATATGTTAAGCTAATCTAAAAACTAAACCTTCCCCATATATACCACAGCATTCTTAAAATAGTTTTCCATGTGCGGGGGTAGGGTGTGGACTACATATCGAAAGGTTTATATAGTAGGTCTTCTTTATATATTCAACAATAAACAAAGACCACGAGCCACGAATCCCCCCGGATCACGGGCCACGGGCTTTAACTCAAACAATGAAAACAAAACAAGATAAAAAATACATCCTCACAGGATACAGGGCGGAAGGTGTGCGACTTTATAGGCGAATATATAATAATAAAAAGAGATTTGGTTTAATGGCTTTAGTAGTTGGGTGCATGATAACGCCCGGGACTAATTGGCTTTTGACTATTCCAAAACTCATAAGTAAATATAAACCTTTATGGGTGTTTCAATGATACAATATAAACAAACAGAAAAAGGCAGAGAGATTTTAAGGGTAGTGTTCGGAACTTACTATAATAAAGTTTTTTATGATATGATGAAAGGAGGTTTAAAAGAATGATACAAGATATTAAAGAAAAATTAAAAGAATTGACGAATGCAGAACTTCAAGAGATACAAAACGAAGTAGTTCGTTTAAAGATGTGTAATCATTCCATAGAATTTTTAGGATGATTAAAGAACCATGTACTTTGAAGGAAATTGATTCTTATAGTTTGGGAGAAGAGATAAGAAGAACTATTCGTTTTTGGGGGTTTGAATATGATAATTTTAAGAATCTTATAAATTATCATCAAGGAAATAAACTTATTTCTTGGGGATATAGTTTTAAGGATAAATATTTTATTGCCTATAATTATTTAGAAAATTCTTTTTTTAGATGGGATTTAAAAACAGAAGAAGAAGTTTTAAAATTTCTTAAAAATTTAAAAACTAAAGCTGATGAAAAAGATTATTCTAATAATTAATAATAAAGTTTATGGAATATTTGAAGATGAAGAAATAAAAAAAGATTAATAATATAAATTAAAATGGTAACCGCAGAAACAACGGAAGAAACTTTTAAAGAGTTAAATCAATCTGGGGAAAGAGAAAAAAGACAGCTTCAAGTTTATAATATTATTAAGGGGCTTGGGGCTTGTTCTAATTCTATGATAGCCCATAAACTTAAACTCCCTATTAATTGTATAACTGGAAGAGTAAACGAACTTAGAAATAAATTAAAGCTTGTCGGGTTTTCTCATAAAGATACAGACCCCTACACTAAAAGAAAAGTCATTTATTGGAAGGTTGTTCGAGATTGGCATAAGGAATATAAGAAAGTATAACACTTTTTCGGTACTAGAGAGATTCGTCTGCCTTGAGTGAATGCCTTGATTTATATTTGAATGCCTTGAGTGCCTTGATAATCGACATTTATAAAACGTTTATTACATGTATTAATATGGATTTCATTAAAGCGGAGATTGAAAAAGAATTTTCTAGTATAGGTTTTAAGAATCAACGAAGAAACGTTAGGACTTTAGAGCAAACTCAAAAGAAAAATGTTGATGTTAAAGCGGATGCCTCGAGGAAGGCACTAATGCCTGGAAAACGTATTTCTAAGACTGGGAAAGTGTATTGGGAGACTCGAAGGAATAGGTCTGATGCAAAGGGCCGGAAGATTTAGATAACCTTAGCCTTTCTTAAACCCCCCAAAGCTATATCCATAGCCATACTTGCAACTTCCATCTGATAAAACAAAGGTACTATCCCTTCTAATAAAATTTCAGAAGTAGTCGGATATGCCTCACGCCTTGAGATTTCTCCCCAAACAAACTTCCTAAACCTGTTTAGATCTTCTTCTCCTACTATCTTTAGTTTAAAATTTTTAAGCTGTTTCATTCTTCACATCCTGTCTTGAAGATCATAGATTTATCATTTAACTCTTTTGCTAACTCACATAATTCTAATGTTTCTTTTGAAAACCCTGTCTGAGAACTCCATGTCGTTCTGAACTCACATGAAAACATTTCGCAATAACAAAAGTTAGATCGCTCTTCGCAGAAATCTCTGTAAACCTTATAGTCTTGGTATTCTTGGTATCCAGCATAAACTGCCATTGAGAAACAAAATAAAATTGCTACTATAAATATGAATCCCCAACTTGCTTCTACGAATTCTTCTCTACTCATTTAATTTTGCCTCAATCATAATTATTTTTCTGTGGACTTCTCTTACCCTTTCATAAGCAAATAGTAATTCCTTAGCGGCTTCTTCTAATTCAAGCCTCATCTCTGTTGCAGGGTTCATTAAAAGACCTCCCATGCTCTTTCGATTGTTTTTATAGGGTTTGCTTTAGTATATATTCCTGTGGTGTCTAGCCTTGAGTGTCCTAACATTTGTTGAACCATAGGTAGGGGGACACCCTTCTCATTAGCCATGTAGTTACCAAAACCATGTCTCAGAGTGTGGAAGTTTAGTTTCCTCCCTAAAACATTCTTACAGAGGTTTGTGAAGCGTCTCTGGAGGGTTCTACGAGTGACCTGGAGTGGAAGTAATTTTATATTGGTCTTATTTAACCAAGGACTCGTAACTGTTATTCTTTCCTTATCCCTTTTTCCTAAAATCTTTATCTGATGTCTTTCTAAATCTATCTGACCTTCTTGTAGTGGTTTTATTTTATTGTAACCAACAATCTCGCTTATTCTAAGTCCAGATCCGAAAGCTAATGAGTATGCTAACTTCAATTCTCTGTTCTTTTCTGCAGCTAAAACTTTCCTAAATTCTTCTATTTCAATGAACTTTACCAGTTTTTGTGCCATTTTATTGAATCTCTCTCCTCTGTAGGTTATTCGATTCTGTCGCATAATTCTTATTTTGTGACAGTTCTATTGACTTCTCGTTCTCTTCATCTATCAACTTTCGTGACTCAAGGAAGACTTCTCTAACATGTTCGAGTTCTTTTATCACGTCTTTTAAGAATATTTCATTTCCCTCAATAAGTTTCAGGATTTTTATCAGAGCTTCCGCAAAATCCACCACTAAAGTCGTGTCCTTAGTTTCCGTTAAGCTTTTCATCTCTTTTCCTCCCATAATATTCTCTTGACTTTTGTTTCTTCTTTTCTCTGAACTCTTCGTCTTCTTGATATTTTTTCCTAAAGTAATCTCTCTTGTACGCTTGATATTTTTTTGCGATCTCTTTCTTTCTTTGTTTTGATAAGCCAGACCAATATTTCTTATGGGCCTCTTTCTTTTTTTCAGGGTTTAGATGATAGTGAACAGTTGAAAAGTTAATTCCCATTGTCTTTGCGATCTCTCTTAGAGTCATTCCTTCTTTTGATAATCTTTTTATCTCAAGTTTCTGTTCTTGTGTTATTTTCATAATCCTTTTATTGATAGATAGATTATCCATAGCCCTGCAAAGTTTGTAAGGTAAGCAACTGTTAAACAGAGTATATCTATTTTAGTTTCCTTATCCATCTTTCTTCCTCAAATTTATCCTTTGTCCAATATTTGCACCTTGGGAACAATTCTTACACATTTCGTATTGTCTATTGAAGATTCTTTCTCTTATTTTATAATTCCTAAACCAAACTGCTTGTTTTTCTTTTAAGATATTTCCATAAACATTCTTTCCATGCTGATCATAACAACAGATTCCAACATCCCCATTAACATAGATTACCATCTTCTGCGACCAAGCACAAGGAATTGTAGTCGGCTTTCTTATGAATCGTTTATTTTTAGGTGTGAATATATCTTCTTTGTCTTCAACCCATGCATGATGGAGGGATTTTAAAAGCAATACATCAACTCCGATTTCTTTTGCAAATTTCTTTATCAAAGGAATTTCTGGCTCACTCTTTCTTGTGACTAAAAAGCTTAACTCTATTTTTGGACTTGTAGCTCCCCTTCTTTTCTTTTCATTACATAAGGCTGTTATGTTTTCCTTTGCCTTTTCAAAATCTCCTCCGGCATGATAGAAGTTGTAAGTCTCTTTTGTCATTCCACCGAAGCTTAGGAAAATATTAGAAAGCCCACTATCAAAAATCTCGTTTATGTTTTCTTTGTTTAAGAAATGGGCATTTGTTGCTAGAGAAGTTTTGATCCCTTCTTTTGCTGCAACCTTAACCATCTTTAGGGTATCTGGGTTTATTAACGGTTCTCCTCCCAAATCAAAGTCAATAGATTTTGCACTTGATTTTATTAAGTAAAATATCTCTAAGAAAGTTTCAAAACTCATATTCTCTTTTTTTCTTTTTAATCTAGGATTGTCACATAGCCGACACTGAAGATTACAAAAGTTTGTAGTTTCAACTATGTATTCGCTTGGCATAAAATATTTTGTTTCTATTAGTTTTCTCTTTAGCAATATTTTATTTAAGGGCGTCTTATCAAAAATCTCTTTCGCTTTTCTTAATATTATTCTACTCATTTTTATACTCCCTCGCATATTTTTCAAACATTCTTGAATAGGCGTTATCGTAGTGTTCTTCGTCTAGTCTCATTAGTGATCTTCCTTCGTTATGCATTTTCTTTTTTATCTCCTTTAGGTCTGGAACTGTAAGACCTAGCTCAGTTATTATTTGTTCGATCTCCGTTTTGTTTACCTTCTGAATCCTCCTCAGGTACGAATAATCCTATTAGAAAAAGAAAAATACCTACCATTATGTACCCCATAAAATAATCGCCCGTCATGGGGACTCCAAAATATCCTGCTGTGAAATTTACAAATCCAAATACTATCCCACAGATACCTATCTCAGAAATCTTCATTCTTTTCCCTCCGATAAGGCGTCTTCTAGTTCTTTTATTGATTCTCTCATAACCATATTATAGACATTTGAACCTTCCATCATCTTCCAACATAAATCTTCTTTTTCATTTTTACTTAATCTTTTGTATATTTTGGATAGTATCATATTATTCTCTCTCCTCTAGCGATGCTTTATTGATATTCTGAGTCCATTTATCTTTAATATAATCAAACTTTATCACTTTTCTACGTTTCAATTCTCCGATTAAAGTTTCAACTGGCATTAACTTTGCTAACTTTTTTAATAAACTTAAATGTGCTTTTGCTAAGGATTTATACGTATCGAAATTTAAACTTTCTTTAGTATCTCTTGGACAACATTCTTTCATTAGTTTTTCTGTTTGATCTTCTTTCATATTACTAATCTCCTTATTTGTTTTTCCATCTCATCTATATCGTCGGAAAGTTCACTTTCTTCTATCAAGCACCAATCACAGGTGAAGTTGTATCTATCGAAGTTATCATAATATTTGGTTGTCTCTTCTAACCACTTCTTTGAGACTAACCTTTGGATTTCATAACAGATTATTTCTTTTGTTTTTATATTCTCATAATAAACGTCGCATATCTTTCCTTTCCCAACTGGATATTCTGCATAGCACCTCACCCAATATAATCCACCATTATGTTTTCTTATTATCTCCCTCATAAGTATTAGCTTTGCTACTTCATGCTTCACACTCGTATTGCATATTGGCTTTAATCTAAACTGTTCATTCCAATCTACCTTCCCAGAGTTATGTTCTCCCATCTTTTAATCCCTCTATTATTTTGCTTATCTCTATGCTTGTTTCTTTTCCGGTTAGTTTTAGATCGAAGTTATTTTCGTCTGCTAGTTTTTGGACGTAAGCTAATTGTTTTGCAGTTGCAGGCTTTGAGGAATCCTTCACCACTCTTTCCCCTTTTCTAGGTTTTCCTGCTTCCTCCCCTCGATAGCAAGTTAGAGCTTCTGAGAATAATCTTTCATCAGAAATGGTTAGGCCTTGTTCTTTGACTACTTTTTTTAGAGAAGATATTATTTGGTTTATTCTTTGTTCCATGTTATTCTGTATACTCTCAACTATTTAAATCCTTCTTACCCTTATTTAGTGACGAACTTTTACAGGACTCACAATACCATTTTCTATCCACACACCAACACACTTTTACTTCTCTACCACATTTATCGCATTCCATCTTCTTTGTTTCTTTTTAATAGTTCCATAATTCCTCTAGCATTTCTTGCTGTCTTAATTTGATCTCATCTTCGGATTTGTTTTTCTCCTTCATTATTTCTCGTACCCTCCTTTGTTCGTCCATTAAATTATTTATTCTTTCCTTAACTTCATCTATGTCGATTCCTCTTCCTACTAACATTCTAAAAAGATTTTGTCTTTCATCGGTACTCAAAAAAGAAGAAGAACGTTTTTTCTTTTTGTTTATCTTAGAGCCTTTTATCTTAGGGAGAGTAGGTATCATTTCTATCTTTCTTCTTTCTCTAGATCTCCTAGCTGACTCTGAACTACTCTTATTTTCTAACCTTTTTAACTCCTCTCCAATTCCTTCTGACTCAATAGTTTCCTCTCGGTGTTTCTTTCTATTCTTCCTATAACAGTCTTTACAAAATCTTTTCCCATTAACTCGTTTTAGGTACTTTGCTCTCTCAACCTCTACCCCACAATCATCGCAATCTAATTTTATGTGCATCTTTTAATCACCCCAGAGTATTCTGCATCGCATAAAGAACACTTGAATACTACCCTTACTTCCTCTTCAGAAATGTTATTTTCTTCAATACAGTATAATTCGTGTTCGCATCCCATCGTTTCTACTTTTTATAATAGCTTATAATATATAAACATGTGTTATGACTTTTGAGTTAATAAATTCCTGCAAGTTCGTATAACTTTTTGTAATCTTCCTCGAGGTTTATCTCAAAAGATAAGATTCTTATTGAGTCCCTGTTTACTCTTTCTATTAATTTCTTCTCTTCCATTTCCTTTAAAACTAAATGTCTAGCGTTTTTGGGTACATCACTTTGCCTTCCTAGTTTGCAGAAAAATTCCTTCCTGGAGATTATTCCATTTACTCCATGATTTCTTACTAAGTTATTGTGGAGTCCTATGTAAAGGATTCCTATCTTCACTCCCTCCATTTTATCTACGGTGTAAAACTAAACATTGGTGTTTTGTTTAAACATTCGTTAGCTATTTCTACTATTGAATTATATTCTAATATTGCTAATAGAATTAATAGAGATAATACTCCTATTGAAATTAGTTTAAACCAACTTCCTCCAGAGATTAAATTCTTCCAGCTAATTTTCCCGTCTACTTTTATTGGGTGAACAACCCCCCATCCAAATATCCTTGACTTTTTTATGAAGACTCTTTCCCCTTCTAGATCAATCTCTTTTATCTTTAAATCCATTTTAATTCTCTGCATATCCTGTAAAAAGTGCTGCTGCGATTGGGATTGCTAACATAGTTATAATCTTTACCCATAGTGGCATTATCTCCTTATTCCCCATTGCCTTTAAGATTGCTAACATAAAAACAAATGCCCCATATCCTACTGCAGTTAATACCCAGAATACTCCTGATTCTGCAAGTTCACTTATATCCATTTACTTCTTACCTCCTTTTGTGTTTAATGTTATCTCTTCTTTGCTAATCTTATCTTCAACCTCGTCGAATATATCGTCTAAAGAAACTTCTTTAGTTTTTGAATCTAAATCTTTTATAGTATTTATCTGTTGCTTTACTCCTAACTTTTGAACTCCGGTTACGACTAGCCCACCGAAAAGAATTAT
>Ga0180437_10005630_pt1 | contig 17026 bp, 9 predicted proteins | sample SS_ome_4_FD_132410 | JGI IMG/M metagenome (GOLD analysis project Ga0180437, IMG submission 132410) | Hypersaline lake sediment archaeal communities from the Salton Sea, California, USA - SS_3_D_1 metaG | ecosystem: Environmental > Aquatic > Non-marine Saline and Alkaline > Hypersaline > Sediment... | reverse complement strand
TATAAAAACTATAGCTTACGAAGAAAGCAGTTTTTAAACAAATTAGGAAAAACTAATCATGGTAGCCATAGTACAGCATTGAATCTAGCAATATCACAAGGATATACAGAAATTGCCAAAACTTTGATAGCTCAAGAGGGGCTGGACGCTACACTTGTAGAGAGTACTGGGCAGACAGTATTGCACAAAGCTCTGTGGACGACAAAATTAAAAGAGAGCGAGAAAGAAGAGCTGATTAAAATAGTCATCAATAATATAAATGATGAAGATAAGATGGTTTTAAACAAATTAGGAAAAGATAATCATAGCAATAGTGATACAGTGCTGAATATAGCAGTCTCACAAGGATATACAGAAATTGCCAAAGCTTTCATAGACAAGGGTGTAGATATTACGCTTGAAGATAGTAATGGGCAGACGGTGTTGCACAGAGCTCTGTGGACGACGAAATTAAAAGAGCGTGAGAAAGAAGAGCTGATTAAAATAGTCATCAATAATATAAATGATGAAGATAAGATGGTTTTAAACAAGCGAGGAAAAGATAATCATGGCAATAGTGATACAGCATTGAATCTAGCAGTATCACAAGGATATACAGAAATTGCCAAAGCTCTCATAGACAAGGGTGTAGATATTACGCTTGAAGATAGTAATGGGCAGACAGTGTTGCACAAAGCTCTGTGGACGACAAAATTAAAAGAGAGTGAGAAAGAAAAGCTGATTAAAATAGTCATTAAGCATATAAATGATGAAGATAAGATTGTTTTAAACAAAGTAGGAAAAGATAATCATGGCAATAGTGATACAGTACTGAATATAGCAGTCTCACAAGGATATACAGAAATTGCCAAAGCTCTCATAGACAAGGGCGCAGATATTACGCTTGAAGATAGTGATGGACAGACGGTGTTGCACAAAGTTCTTTGGACGACAAAATTAAAAGAGAGCGAGAAAGAAGAGCTGATTAAAATAGTCATCAATAATATAAATGATGAAGATAAGACGGTTTTAAATAAACGAGGAAAAGATAAGTACGGCAATAGCGTTACAGCACTGAGTCTAGCAGTATCACAAGGCTACATAGAGATTGCCAAGTTGCTCATAGACAAAGGAGCAGATGTTACGCTTGAAGACAGTGATGGGCATACACCATTAGTACGATCAATTATAAGTAACAATGCTGAGATTTTTTATTATTTGTTAGAAACCAAAGAATTAAATCTGGATCAAATAGATAAAAAAAAATACAGGACTCCATTGCAATGGATTGTAAGATTTGTTGAAGGTTCGGTTGTGAAAATTAATAACCCGAATGCCTGTAGATTAAGCCTAAAAGATGCAAAAGAAATGATTATAGAGCTTCTTAAAAGGTGGGCATCTCTTACGATACAAGATGCTGAAGGTTTCAATGTTTTACATCAGATTATCTTACGTGGAGAACATGCATTACTGAAGACTATTTTAGAGCATGAATCTGGATATAATGATTTATTGGAAGCTTTCGAAGCCAAATCGGCTATGGGACAAACACCGTTAGAGCTGATTTTACGAAATAAGATTAAAAAAAATAAAAAAGATGTGATTGATATATTGTTAAAAGCAAGAAATGAAGATAATCTAACATTGAGGGATCAAGCCCAATATGTAAAAAAGTGGAATATTATCAGAGAGCTCAAAAGCTTAAAGTAATATATCCAAAACATGTAAAAAAGAAAAAAGAGGAGGAGCTATAGTGAAAATAAAAGCAATCATTGTATTAACGATTACTTGTCTGCTATTTTGTACGCATTCTCATGGGATGAAAAAAAAGAAAGAGTACAAGCAGGCTTATTGTAGTTGTGATCTACACATTGCAGTTTTAAGAGGGGATGTAGGAGGTATCATACGTTCTTCAGATATTACAAAATTAGACAGGTGTGGAAAAAATGTACTCCATTTAGCTCTGTTAGGGTATCGAGGTAATCGAGCCAAAAGATTAGACCTCGTGCGTGTCATTCTTATGAAACTAGATACGTTATCATTGAAGAAAAAAGAAAAATTAGATTTTATAAATGCCGCATTTGTAAATGATAATGGATGTTCATGTACGCCATTACAGTTAGCAATCTCCAGAGGATATACCGATATAGTGCAAGAGTTGATTTGTGCAGGCGCTGACGTCACTGCTATTGATGGTGTAGGAAAAACAGTATTACACCTAGTTATGTTGTTGCCTAATCGTATGCAAAGAAATCGTATATTTGCTATTCTTTTTGACGCTTTAGATGCAAAATATAAAAACCGTCTCCAGCTTCTGCAATATATCGATCGATTAGGAATAATGGGTAAGCATAAAAAAAATGGGTGTTATGCAACAGCGTTGAACCTTGCGGTTTCAAGGGGATATGTGGATCTTGTTACAAAGTTACTTGATACAGGTGCAGATATAACCATTGGAAACAAATATAGGCCACAAGATAAAGCAGACTACATAACTTGTTTGCATTTGGCGGCTAGTATAAAGAATAAAACCGTCAGAAGTAGTATGATTAATCTTATTCTTGAAACGCTGAACAGTCCAAGATATAAAGACCAAAAAGTTTCTTTTTTAAATGCCCGAAGCTTCCTAAAAGATAATGCAGAATCAAAAAATAAGTTTAAATGTTTTACAGCTTTGAGTGTATTATTAACAAAATCAGATTTTGAGATGGTTTCTCGATTGATAGATGAGGGGGCTGATGTTACGATTTGTGATAAAAATATTTTATTTGACGAAAAGGAAGAGGAAATATCCAATTTGATGAAAGTAGTACACATAAAAGATCATACTACGAGAATGAACGTATACCATAAGATAATAGACGTACTCAATGATGAAAAAAGGTATTCAAAGCAAGAAAAATTGGCTTTTTTAAATAGACGGAGCCATATACTGAGCGTAAAAATGAATCTGCTCGATTCTACCACTGTTCTCAATGTTGCAATTTCAAAGGGAGATTATAATCTCGTAAAAAAACTAATTGCAGAAGGTGCTGATATAACCAACTATTCTAAAAGTTCTGACCGATCAGCCCTGCATAGGGTGTTATATATAAAGAATAGAGGAGTTAGAAATAAGATATTTAGAAAGATAATCAACGAGCTAAAAGATCAAAAATACAAAGATAAGAGGGCAGATTTTTTAAATGCTCGATCTCCTATTTATAGTATGACAAGCCAAAAGGCATTGGTTGAGACGCCTTTACATATAGCTATTAAGAAGGGATATCTAGATATTATCAAACTATTAATTGAGGAAGGTGCTCGGTATCCTGTTGATGAACTAGTTCATCTTTCACTTAAAAAAAGAGATTTTAGGATTATTAGATATTTTCTCTTAAAAGGCATAATAGATTGGGATCATCTTTTAGATAAGTTTGTTTTTCCAATAAAAAACTTGTTATGTAGGTTGCAAGCCTCTCTTAATATAAAAGATAGCTCAGGACACAATATATTTCATAGATATATATTTGGTTGTGATCATGCATTAATAGCAAAAGTTATACGTTTTAATACAGGCAAAAATAATATATTTGAGGCTTTATTGCAAAAAAATGATTCTTATTACGATAAGAATGGCTTTTTATGTGATAGAAAAGATTCGCCTTTAGATTTATTGCTGAATGAGAGATTTAAAGTTAAAAATAGGGCAGTTATGAAAGCATTGCTTGAAACTAAAAATGAAAAAACAAACAAAACGCTTTTAGAGCAAGCAAAAATTGATAAGAGAGCTGATATTGTAGAGAAAATTATAGAAATAAAGCGTAAATATGATTCTATACAAGATCCGGGATATACTACTCAATCATACCAATCGCAATATAATCAGTATTATGGGCCGTATTGTTACGAGCAAAATTATTATTTTCAACCGTATCAAAATCAAAATCCGTATGCCAATACCAGATTCTGTAATTATAACTATCAATAAGTAAGGTTTTGTTCGTATGGTTCGATACTTGCTTCGCTTGCGCTCAGCAAACTCACCACGAACGGGATTTATTAATTTTATTTTTTCTTTGTCCTACTAACTCTCTTTTTTTTAAAACAGGACTTTGCCAAAAGTCAAAAAAATTTAGGTTTTAAAGCAAAAAAGATGTGATTTCAATCTTTGATTTAAGGTGCTTTTTTGTGTGTTGCTTTTATTTTTTTTCAAAGTATCGCAACAAATTACCAAAAATCTTTTCTAAAAAACTTATCACATGGTTTTGGAAAACGTGATTGGATGCAAACTTTCAGCAAAATGGCAAAGTCCTGTTAAAAAGTATAAAGCTGATCTAAAGAAAATGTATATTCTTTCGGTAAACAAGGTATTAATATTCCGTTCGTGGTGAGTTCGGAGCGAGCTAAGCGAGCCCGTATATCGAACCATACGAATAATTTGCCTATTTTGGATTTACAAAAGGGTTGCAAGTTAACACCCTTTTTATAATCAACCACAAGGCTTTAAAAAAAGGTTTTTCTTTTAATTGTATTACTGCATATTCGGTGCAGCTTATGGGATGTTTACAGTGGGCTGGACCTAAAAGTGGGCGTAGGCCAGTAATTAAAACTATCAAAATGGTGCCGACCACTTTTCCGATCAACCTAAACACCTGCATATTGTTTCCTGCCAGGTATAGACTCCTGTAAGATTAGTTTGAGCTGGTCAAATTTGCAAGTAAGAGCCTCTTTTTTTATGATAATGATGCAGTCATACAAATGTTTATAGAGTTTTTCTTCATAAAATATCGATCTAAGTCTTCTTTTTATAAGATTTCTTTTATGTGCTTTTCCTACTTTTTTCGAAGTTATAACTAAGATTTTTCCAAAATCTCTATCTGTTACAGGTGCACATAAAATATCGACATATGGAGATCGCCTCATGCGCTTGGCATTTTTAAATAGCTCTGCAATCTCTTTTTTAGTAAATGTACCGATTTTTCTTGATATGCTTGGCATTTTTTCTATTAGTATCCGCTAACAGCTATTCTCTTTCTCTTTTTAGCTCTTCGGCGGTTTAATATCTGTCTGCCACTTTTTGTTGCCATTCTTGCTCTAAAACCGTGTTTTCTTTGCCTCTTTTTACGGCTTTTTTTAAATAATGTTACTGACATCTGATTTCCTTTCACTGATCGATCAATACTGTATATATACCCTTATTTTAAGGCAAAATTGATTTTTTTTCAAATTTTTTGTCTACAATTCCATTTTTTCTAGATATCGTTCTGCATCTAGGGCTGCCATGCAGCCAGAGCCGGCAGAGGTGATCGCCTGCCTGTAGACCGGATCCATGACATCTCCAGCTGCAAAAATACCATCTACAGAGGTCTTTGTATGATTTTTAGGTCCTTTTATATCGATATAGCCATATGAGTCTAAGTCGATTTTCCCTTTTACAAAATCAGTATTTGGGTTGAGTCCTATTGATATGAAGACGCCGTCTACTGGCATTATTTGCGTTTTATGGGTCTTTTGATCTGTTAGTTCTACCTCGGTTATATGGTTTCCATCCCCTTTGAATTTGGTTATGGTATTATTGTAGATGACTGTAATATCAGGATTTTCGAGAACTCGTTTTTGCATCGGAACTGATGCGGTCAATCTATCACCTATATGTACGAGAGTAACATCTTTTGTAAATTTGTATAAAAATGATGCGTTTTCCATGGCAGAGTCTCCTCCACCCAATATTATAACCTTTTTGTCTCGATAAAAGGCCCCATCACAGATTGCACAGGTGGTTATTCCTTTACCCCAATATTCTTTTTCTCCTGGACACCCAAGTTTTTTTGGAGATGCTCCGGTTGAGATTATAACGGTATGGGCTTTGATTTTATTCCCTTTATCAGTTGTTATCTCAAACGGTTTTTGAGACGTATCAATATCGGTTACAATTTCAGATAAAAATCGACTCCCAAAATGGGCTGCCTGGTCCCGAATATTTTTCATCAATGTTGGCCCTAAAATAGTTATATTTCCCGGCCAATTTTCAACGGAAGTTGTTCCCATGAGTTGGCCCCCGGGTTCTCCTCCATCAATTATTAATGGATTAAGCTCGGCCCTTGAAGCATAAATTCCGGCTGTAAGACCTGATGGTCCCGAACCTATGATGACAACGTTTTCTACTTTATTATGTTCCATGACATTTCTTTCTCAATATATCTGTTATCGAAGGGGACAAAAAGTTTCTTCCATAATACCACGGCTTTTGAGCTGCCGCCAACTATTTTCGAGTAAAGTGGTAAATGACATAGTTTAATGTTTTTTCGCGTGTACATTGTTTTCGGATTATCTCTGAAGAGATGGGCATCTCTTGCCCCTCAACGGTCGTATTGGGAATTTTGAAGTATATAAACTCTTTCATTCTGGGTCGTTTGGTCAGATTTAAATAGCATACGATATCCTCATCGGTTGCATTTATATTTTCTTTATTGGCGAGCTGATCGATCAGTATAATTTCTTTGATCTGCTTTTTGGATAGTTTTCTTACTTGATCTTTAAAGTCTTTTTGATTTTTATAGACATGATAATCGGGATTTTGTTGGAGAAGCTCTAAAATTTTTTGTTGTTGGCGTAATATTAAGTAGTTAGGAACATCGAATTTATATTTGGATAACATAAGCTTAAACGCTTCATCTACCATCGCGTGCCTTTGAGAGACATCATTTCGGTAGGAAAAAACCTCTATAAGTCTTCGTGCGATCTCTTTTTTTGTTTTCAATCGAAACTGTCGTTTAAACTTTTCAAAGCAGAAGAATGAATATTTTACTATATCCTTAATTTGGATGCCAAAATGGTAGTTGCTCCCTATCTGACTTCCAAAGTATTCTTGTATAGTATCTTGAGCTGCATAAAAAATATCGCCAATCTGTTTTTCAAGAAAAAGCGTTTGAAACTCTTGGTCCGCTTCTTCATCGCCTATTTTAATCCATAAATTTTCCCTATGGGTTCCAAAAATAGGATTATTATGCTCATCGATTAGCCAGATATCAAAAGAGACCCAATCTTCGATTTCTGCTGTTGAACTACTATTTTCCTTCATACAACGACGTTCTGATTTCATAAATGTATCTACTTGTCGATCAAGGTCTTTATAATTTTTTCGCTTTGGAGCTTTGAAGGGATAATATTTCCAGTTTTGGAACTCAATCTTTGGAAATAACGAAATATCAAAATGAAATGACGAATCATTATCGGTATGTATAGCTATATCGGTGAGTCGTGGATCGCCAGCAATATTTAGTTTTTGCGCTTTTATTTCTTGGTGTAAAAAACTTAATGCAAAGTATTTGAATAAAAATTCTTGCAGATGTTTTTTGATATTAAATTCAAAATGTTTCTTAATATACTCAACTGGTACATTTTTTTTATTAAATCCATATGCCCGGGCCGATTTTTGTTGTGCTAAAACCGCCTGTTCATATGCTTTACGGGATACTTCTTTTGGAATAATTATAGTTGCTTTGCAAAAATGTGGAGATGTTTGCTTAAGCTCAAATCGTAAGGACAAATCAGTTTGCTCCATATCTTCTCCTTATTTCGTATCGATTTATTACGAAGTAATAAATGGTGCAAGAGAAGGGACTTGAACCCCCACTCCCTTTCGGGAACTGGATCCTAAATCCAGCGCGTCTACCAATTCCGCCACTCTTGCATTGTCCTGGTGGGCTGCATTGGACTCGAACCAATAACCCACAGATTAAGAGTCTGTTGCTCTGCCAAATTGAGCTAGCAGCCCTACCTTCCTTACGATAGTCTGATATTATTGTAACACAAGAAGCAAGAAAATAAAGAAAATATGTCAAAAAGTTTTTTAAACCGCTCTTAAATCTTTTTCTTTTTTCCCGCTCATCTCTTCTGCTAATTTGATGTATTTATTCGTTACTTTTTGTAGGGAATCATCAAGCCTATTGTAGAAATCTTCTGAGATTGCTTTATCTTTCTTGGCTACTTTCATAAGATTATGGAACTCTTTACGTACATTTCGTATGCCAATTTTGCACTCTTCAAGCTTTTTATGCAAAATTTTAACAAGCTCTTCTCTTCTTGTTGTGCTCATATCAGGGAGTCTTAGACGTATTATTTTTCCGTCGTTATCGGGGGAAAGACCAAGATCAGACTCAACGATGCTTTTTTCAACATCACCAATTATTGATACATCCCATGGTTGAATAGTGAGCAGTTTTGCATCAGGGGCGCCGAGAACAGCAATCGTTTTAAGCGGCATAGGAGCCTGTCCATAGCATGCTACGGGGAGGTCTTCTATCATATTAACATTTGCTCTTCCTGTTCTTATTTTAATAAGCTCGCGGTCAAAATGATCAAGCGGACTTCCCATTGCATCACTCATTGCTTTTTCAAAAGAGTTACTATCATTTTCGGTTATAGTAAAATCTATCATGATGAGATCCTCATTTGTTTATTATACTACCAAAATTTAGGCTTTTTGATGCTCTTAGTAAGGCATCAGGTTCAAAAATATTAAATACTCGTATCGTTACATTATAGGTTTGTGCGAGGGCCATCGCTGTAGTATCCATTATACCCAATTTTTGAGATATAGCATCCGAATATGTTATTTTTTTTATTAGCGTTGCATCTCTATCTTTTGCAGGGTCAGATCCATATATGCCATCAACTCCGGTTCCTTTCCAGACCTCAGATGCGCCTATTTGTAGGCATCTCACTACCGCATTAGTATCTGTTGTAAAAAATGGAGCCCCTGTGCCACCAACAAAGAGTATGACTTTGCCTTGATCTAGGCTAGCATCAACCTGTTGTTGTGAAATAGGATCAGCAATTTGAGGACATGTTATTGCAGATAACAAAGATGCTTCTAATCCTTGTTGATCAAATAGGTCTTTTAAGATTAATCCGTTTATCATGGTGCTAAGCATTCCAGCCTGATGTCCAAACGTGGGAGTGAGTCCCAGCTGTTTTCCTTGCTCCTCTCCTCTCAAAATATTTCCCCCACCGACTACAATGCCAAAATGATGTGTATTTTTAAGTTGCTTTATCTGGCTTATTATTTTTGTAATCAATGTAGCGCTGAGGTTATGCTGTTTAGAAAGAAGGATCTTACCAGTCAACTTAAGGAGGACCCTTTTTTTCGTTTTCATGGGTTTAGGCACCTATCTCAAACCTTGCAAACCGTTTTATTTTTATATTTTCACCTATTTTACCAATAAGTTCTTTGAGGACTTCTTCAATGGTTAGTTGGTCATTTTTAACAAACTGCTGGTTGAATAGGCAGATTTCAGAGTAAAGCTTTTTTAGCTTTCCTTCTACTATCTGATTGACGATGTTGTCCGGTTTTCCTGAATCGGCAAGTTGCTCTCTCATAAGGTCTTTTTCATGTTCTAAAAACTTAGGGTCGACCTCTTCTGGAACTCTATAGAGTGGCTTTAGTGCTGCAATATGCATACAAAGATCTTTTGCAAATTGTTTTAATTCGTCGGTTCGAGCTACAAAGTCTGTTTCACATCCTATTTCAACCAGAACACCGACGCGTCCTCCTGGATGGATATAGGAATGTACTAATCCTTCTGATGTCTCTTTACCTTCACGCTTTGCGGCTATAGCAGCACCTCTTTTACGGAGAATTTCAATTGCTTTTTCAACATCTCCTCCAGCTTCATCTAAAGCCTTTTTGCAATCAAGCATGCCAAGACCGGTCATGTTTCTTAACTTTTGAATTAACTTAATATCACTTTTTGCCATATTTTCCCTGATATTTTGTAAAAGTTACTCATTTACCTAATTACTCATGTATCTAATTAAAGCATGCCATAAATGGGATTTTTCATCAAATTCTATTTTTGAAAGCAAGCCTATGTATTTACATCTTTTCAGGTTTGCTTATCCCAAGTAAGTCCAAACAGGTTTCAAAGGTTTGTTGGAGGTTTTGTATCATTAACAATCGGCCACGGCTTTGTGCTGGATTTTCTAAATCTATTACTCTGTTTTTGCTGTAATAACTATGGAAGGCGTTGGCAAGTTCTATAAGATAGTATGTCAAAAGATGGGTATGAAAGTTATGACTTATATTGGTAAGCATCAGTTTTAAAGAAACTATTTTTTTGATTAAAAAATGTTCCGGTTTGCCGATGTGTGCTGCATCACAATCGGTGATGTTGCTCAATATTGCTTCTGATGCGGCTTTTTTTAATATACTTTTTGTCCTGACATACGCATACTGTACGTAAAAAACAGGATTTTCTTCCGTCTTTTTCATGGCTAGATCAAGGTCAAAGTCCAGTTGTGCATCGGCCTTTCGGTTTAAATAAAAAAATCGGGCAACATCCTTGCCGACCATCTGTATGACATCAGCGAGCGTAATCATTTTTCCTGTCCGTTTTGACATGCGGACCATCTGGCCACTGGCTTTCATTTTAATGAGCTGATAGAGAATAATTGAAAGGGGGGCAGATATAGCAAGAGCCTGTCGCAACCCTTCAAGACGAACTGCATAACTATGATGGTCGTGGCCTAAAACCATTACAAGATGATTAAATCCTCGTTTGATTTTGTTTTCCATATAGCCAATATCAGACGCTACATAGGTCATCTGGCCGTCTGATTTTATGACTACCCGGTCCTTATCATCTCCAAATTCGGTTGACTTAAACCAAATTGCGCCATCTTTTTCAAAAAGAAGACCTTTTTTGCCTAAAATATCGAGTGATGCTTTTACCTGCCCATCGGTATGAAGGGATTTTTCTGAAAACCAGACATCAAATTGTATGCCATAGGCGAGTAACGTTTGTTTGATCTGGTCGAGCATGTTATCTTTTGCATAATCTTGGAAAAAGGTATCAGATTTCTCTAAAATTGCGTTACCTTCTTGGGCAATAGCCTTTTTTGCTAAATCGACTAAATATTGGCCATGGTACGCATCGTCAGGAAGTTTTGTATCGATTCCTAACTCCTGTTGGCATCGTATTTTAAAAGAGATGCCCAGTTTTTGCATTTGGGCCCCCGCATCGTTTACGTAGTATTCTTTTGTTACATTGTGCCCAATAAAGCGTAAGATGTTTCCGAGCACATCTCCGATGATTCCTCCTCTTCCATGTCCTACATGTAAGGGGCCTGTCGGATTTGCGCTGACAAATTCTATGTTGAAGTTCTGTTTTTGAAGATGGGTTGGTTTAAAAAAACTATTTTTTTTGATAAATAGTTGTTGAGCCAATGTTTTGAATACCTCTTTTGTAAGAAAGAAGTTAAGAAATCCTGGCCCTGCAACCTCTATTTTTTCAAGATACTCATTGTTAAATGTTTCTTTTATTGTATTGGCTATCTCTTTTGGGTTTTGTTTGAGTTTCTTTGCTAATATCATTGCACAATTGGAGTTTATATCTCCAAATGCCTGTTTAGAGGTATCTATATTGAGATCAAAAGTGCATGTAGCTATTACGTGATCAGTTATATCAAAGGTTGATTTTAAAAAGGCATGAAATGACTGTTCTACTTTTTCAATAATATTCATCGTTTTGTTTTCTTTGGTCATAGATTATTCAATAACTTATCTACACAATATTTTAATATACATTATTGAAAATGTCCATCTGATCAATTATGCTGTGGATTTTCTCTGATATTATTCGCTTGGCCAAAATTTGCAAGTTGAATTATTTGGTGTTGATAAAAGAGCAGAACTATAGTATAGTAATATTAGTGATAAGCCGTGTGTAAAGGGCGTCTAAAGAGGTTTTAGGATAATATGAAAATAGCAGTTTTAGTTTCAGGTGGTGTAGATAGCTCGGTTGCTCTTAATCTATTGAAAGATCAAGGCCATGATCTTACTGCATTTTACCTTAAAATTTGGCTTGAAGATGAATTGGCTTCATTGGGAACATGCCCGTGGGAAGAGGATTTATCTTACGTAAGGGCTGTTTGTAAGCAGCTCGATGTCCCGCTTAAGGTTATTTCTTTACAACAGGAATATTGGGATTATGTGGTCTCTTATACGATTAAAGAGATAAAATCTGGGAGAACCCCAAATCCTGATATTTTTTGTAATAAGCTGATTAAGTTTGGTTTTTTCTTCAAAAAAATAAGTGCTGATTTTGATAAAGTGGCAACTGGCCATTACGCCCAAGTTACTGAGCGTGATGGAATATCCTATCTTTCCTCTGCGCCCGACCAAGTAAAGGATCAAACCTATTTTCTTTCCTATCTTGATCAAAGCCAGCTTTCAAAGACACTATTTCCCATTGGCCAGTTCACAAAAGATCATGTTCGGCAGTTAGCTCATACCTATAATTTGCCTAATAAAGAGAGAAAGGATAGTCAAGGAATCTGCTTTCTGGGGAAGTTAAAATTTGATCAGTTCATCAAATACCATTTGGGAGAAAAGCCAGGTGATATAATTGAAGCAGAAACTGGTACGGTATTGGGGAGGCATAAAGGATTTTGGTATCATACTATTGGCCAGCGCAGAAAAAGTGGGCTTTCTGGAGGCCCATGGTATGTGGTTTCAAAAGATACTGAAAAAAATATTGTATATGTTTCAAAAGATTACTATTCAGAAGATAAGCAAAGAGATAGATTTGAAGTTTCTCATATTAACTGGATAGCCGGCCAACCGCCATCAAAGCATAAGTTGCATGTTAAATTGCGGCATGGGAAAAAAAAGTATGACGCAAAAATAACCTATACCACTAATAACTCTGCAAAAGTAATGCTTGCATGTAGTGACCAGGGAATTGCTCCGGGGCAATTTGCTGTTTTTTATGATGATAGGGTATGTCTTGGTGGGGGTGTCATTACAAGGTCAGTAATAGCTTAATAGATTATTATTTTTCTCTCTTTTTTTAAAATGTAAAAACTATATGTCTAGATAAAAGGGAATTTGAGGGATTTTATTTATTTTCTTTTATTTTAGTTTATTCATTTGGTTATATATAACCGAAAAAAGTATATTATTTTTCGTATAAAAATTGGGAGAGAGAAGCATGAAGTGGAAATCGATACTGCTCATCGGTTTGTCTATTTTTGTTCAAATAATGGGTGGTCCAAGAGAAAAAAATTCACGAGAGCCTCGCACCTGTATAAGAAAGGATGATCCGTGTTGTGTCAGAACAGAAGGAGCTTCACAAGTCAATGCTGTTGCTCGATTTGCCAATACTATTGGTACGGTAATAAAAGCTTCTCCGGTTAAAATTGATGATGCAGGAAATATCGAAATAAATGGAATAGTCAAAGATGGAACGCAAGTAAATTGGCCAACCGATTATGGTCCGGAAGGAACCTTTCTGGCCAGTGATGGAGAAGGCAACCTGGTTTATAAGACACCTGAGGGAGGAGGAAATGTTTACACTTCAACCGCATTTTCTACTAATAATGCGCTTGTGCTTACTGACATTCCCAATAAAGCAAGAAAGTCACCAAATGAAAGTACCACAGTCAAACAGTCGGGTATTATAATTGATGCTGCGGATAACATAACTGGTGTAAATAGTTTGACTGCAAATAAAGTTGAAGTTTTGGCGCCTATTACAAATCCGAAAGATGCTGCAACCAAGGAGTATGTGGATAACTTTATCTCAGGGGAGCTTGTCGTAAAGTCTCCAGCGCTGGTTGTAAGTAAAACTAATATTGGGGTTTCCGGTATACAAACTATTGATGGTGTTGCGCTTGCGCCCAACGATAGGATATTACTAGTTGGTCAAACGGATGATAGAGAAAATGGTTTATGGTTGGTTGCATATGGAGCCTGGAGTCGACCTTCTGATTTTGATACAGGAAATTTGGCTGAACAATCGTATGTATTAATTTCTTCAGGAGATACGCAAGCCGGTTCAAGTTGGCTTTGTGAAACTCCAGCTGCTGTTATTGGCGTAGACTCTCTTAGTTTTGTTGAGTTTGCATTTCCAAGTAAAATAACCGCGGCTAATGTTGGTTCTGGTAATGGCAGATTATTTAGGGATAAAAGTGGAGTTACTCTTAATTTTAAATCGATCAAAGCTGGCACTCATACGGTGGTTATTGATAATCCTAATGACGTGAAAATCGAAACCGACGCAACAAGTGCCAAAGTGCCAGAAACAATCGTAGCCCGTGATGCATTGGGAACTATTGCTGCTGATGTGACTGGGGCGGCTTCAGAAAATGTTCTTAAAGCTGGTGACACAATGACCGGTAATCTTAATGTAGCAAATCAGGCGGAAATTAGATTAGAAGATTCAGCTGGTGGAGACTATGTTGGTATTCGTGCACCTGCGACAATTGGTACAAGTTACTCTATAGATCTTCCGGATAAAGCGCCTCTGGTAGGGCAATATTTGCAAGCTTTATCACCGTCGAGTATGCAATGGGGAACAATTGGGGGGTTACCTCTGGTAACAAAAAAATACTATGTTTCACTTGATGGGGATGATTCGAACGATGGTTCCTTTTCTGCCCCATTTAGGACAATAAAACATGCGGTTGGTCAAGTAAATGGAGTAGCAAGTCTCATGAATCCGGTGGCAATTAGTATAGGGCCAGGAATTTTTTTTGAAGATAATTCGGGTGGTGCGATTACGCTTACCGCAGATGGGATAAGTATCATAGGAAACTCTGAAGCAAGTACTGTTATTATCCCTACCGACAATACGACTGATTTATTTCACATTAGTGTGTCTAACGTTCAGTTATCTCAGTTTACCTTACAAGCAAATCCAGGTTCCCCATCGAATGCAACAGCAATTGTTTTTGAAGCTGAAATGTTAGGTTCTACACAAGTGAGTGGAATAAATATCTACTCCTTTAAAACTGGTTTAAGTGCAAGTAGTTTGTCAGGACAGCCTGTTATTGTATGCAAAAATAATATACTGGCTAATAATGGGACCTGTATTTCATATAATAACGTACGCTCTTTAATTCAGAGTTGTCTCTTTAGGGGGCAGTTAAGTAATATTGCCGGAAATAGAGGAATAGAAACGATTGGCGTAAAGGCAGAGGTGGCGATTTTAGACTGTTTCTTTACTGCTTATGAAACAGCTATCTATATAACCGGCGGAGCTTCGCAACGTATCCTTGGTAGTAATATCGAGACGAGTGTACAGGGAATCGTGTGTGAGGGGGGCTCTATTTCAAGATTAGTTGGTCTTAATTTTATACTGAGTGTTACACCAATAGGGGTAAATGTTGCGGTATCGGGAGCAGGTACTGAAGCGTCTATTGCTGGAAGTCATTTTGATGGAGCTGATGTTGCGGGAGTCCCTCAAGGTACAGCGGTACGATCAATAAATGGTGCTGTGTTAAATCTGGCATCTTCTACTATAGACAATGCGGATATTGGAATTGCATGTGGGACCATTGGAGATGCGCTAACCACTTTTGTTCGAGCAAATTCCGTGAGTATAATAAATTGTGTGACCGATATTAAGCAGGTGGGAGGCTCCACGCTACACTTTGTTGGTGGTGGTTTTGATGTACATAAATTAGATATTGATAACAGTGCTAATGTTGATATAGCAGCATTTGATAGTAATGGTAATGCAAATTTTGCAGTAGGTGATACTACCGATACTCCCCAAATTATCTATCAGGTAGAAAATGGACAGCCGATTTCCCCGTATCTCAAATATGAATCTGATTATTATGGGAACAAGGGAACAGCCTACAAAAATGATAATGCAGATCCAACCTTTAATGCGACACAAGCAAAAAGCAATGATGCAAGTTATTATGTGATCACAGGTGATAGAACAAAAGAGGCAAAACTTAGATTGATATCAGACTCAGGCGATATTGGAAAAGGGGATAATATACGAGGTTGGGAAATTGCAAAAGGTGGCATACAAGCAGATCTTGCATTTACCTATACCAATAATGACACATCAGGGCTTGCAGCACGTGGTTTAAATACTGTGCTACAGTTGAATGGGTTTGATAATCAGATAGAATTTCCGGTAGCAATCAATGGCCCATTGCCAACAAATGAGACTGCCAAGTTGGTATGGGGATCTGATACGAATTTATACAGAGATACAACCAATACGTTAAAAACGGATGGAAATCTGGTAGTCGATAGTCTAACGCCAAATAAGATAGTTGCAACCGATGCCAATAACAAATTAATCTCAAGTAACGTCAGTCAAACCGAATTGGGTTATTTATCAGGCGTGACTTCACCTATACAGGCACAAATTGATGGTAAAGTTGCCAAGGCAGGCGATACAATGACCGGTGTATTGACTATGCCGGCAGGAACTGCCGCAAATCCATCCATACAGTTTACCGGCAGCAGCAGCACCGGTATTTCTGCGGCAGTAGCAAATACGTTGTCCCTTGATACTGCTGGTGTTGAGAGAGTAAAAATTTCTCCAGCAGGAACGGTGGCTATAAATCAATTTAGTTCAGCGGGCGTAGTGCACAATGATGCGTCAGGGCAATTGAGTAGTTCACTTATAGTCAATGATGATATTAGTAGCTCAGCTGCAATTGTTGATACAAAATTGGCAACAATAAGTTCTATAGGAAAGGTTGCAAATTCAGCAACAACGGCAACAACTGCTAACACCCCAAATGCTATTGTAGCACGGGATGGATCAGGTAATTTCAGTGCAGGAACCATTACCGCAAATCTAGTAGGTGATGTGACAGGAGATCTAACCGGTAATGCAGATACGGCGACAACTGCAGCAACAGCAACTAGTTTTAGTGGCTCTTTATCTGGTGATGTAATCGGGCCTCAAAATAGTACCCAGGTAAGTACGGTTGGAGGCCAAACAGCGGCAAATGTTGCCTCAGGTGTGATTGCCGCAAATGCAGCTACCGATACAAATACAAACAACACTATTGTAAAAAGGGATGGGGCAGGTAATTTCATTGCGGGCACGATTACAGCTGACCTCGTAGGAGATGTAACAGGAGACTTGATCGGTAACGCAGATACGGCAACGAATGCAACAACCGCAATCAACTTTAGCGCTGCTTTATCTGGTGATGTAATAGGAAATCAAGGTAGCACGGTAGTAAATACGGTGGGTGGACAAACGGCAGCAAATGTTGCATCGGGTGCAGCTGCAGCAAATGCAGC
>Ga0180437_10005627_pt1 | contig 17033 bp, 17 predicted proteins | sample SS_ome_4_FD_132410 | JGI IMG/M metagenome (GOLD analysis project Ga0180437, IMG submission 132410) | Hypersaline lake sediment archaeal communities from the Salton Sea, California, USA - SS_3_D_1 metaG | ecosystem: Environmental > Aquatic > Non-marine Saline and Alkaline > Hypersaline >... | reverse complement strand
TTCAGTAAGTAGTGCGCGCAAGGATACAGCCCGCGCCACGAGAGTTCGTCCGCGGCCACATAGGGTGGGACCAGCCCCGCCTCCTGGAACGGCAACTCCGTGTGCGGATGCAGCACCCGCGCATAGACCCGGCCCTTCTGTGCCGCTCGAACCGCAAGAAAACCGCCGCCTGAAACCGGAATTCGCGTGGCCGCCGTCCGATTATTGTTGATGGTGATGTTGCGAAACCGTCCGTCGAGGCCCATCTCGATGCAACCCGTGCCGATGCCGCCGAGCGGCGCCCCCGAAGGTTCAACGGCCCCCGAATTCACCGAATTATCCTGGTACTGCGCCATGCGTTTAGTCTACTCGGGATTCCCAGCCAATGTCACCCCTCGACGCCCGCTCCGCGTAGGCCCAAGCAGCTGCTCCCCCGAAAGCCGCTTCGCGCGCACGTACAATGTCGCCGGCAAGTCCGACCTGGGCGACCGTCTCCGGCCATGACGGTGCTCAGGCGAGTAAAACTGGCCCCAAACGCCGACGCCTCACAGCTCTTTCAGCATCACAATGGCGCTTTCGTCGGTCTTTGCATAGTAGCCCCGTCGAAAACCCACTATCCGGTACCCAGCCGAGTTGTACAGCCTTCGCGCGCGGTAGTTCGATTCCCGCACCTCGAGGGTCGTCATGCGGGCGCCCGAACGCCTTGCCGCGTCTTCGATAAACTCGAGAAGTCGCCTCCCCAGACCCCGGGAACGCATCGTGTCACGGATCGTCAGACTCGTGATGTGGGCTTCATCCAGCACCAACCAGAATCCGCCGTAGCCGACCAACGCCTGCTCCACGAAAGCCACGTAGAAATAGGATTTCTTGTTGCGGATCTCGTCGCGGAACATGCCGCGGGTCCATGGCTCAGGATACGCCTCGACCTCGATGGCCAGGACCTCGTCAAGATGCAATTTGTCCAGCGGCACGAAGCAGAGCGTCGTCTCGTTCGCAGGTGTCATTGGGGCGCAGTTCCGCCACGCTTTTCCTCTGCCTGCGACTTTCTCAAGTAAACGGGGACCACAAGCGTCGGATCTCCGGAAACGCCACTGGCGAAAAGCGCCGCGCCTTCCGCAGCGACAGCCGACCCGCGCGGAACCGACGCCCGCGCCGGCGCAAACGCCGCACCGGGAACAACCTTGGTGATGCGCTCCCGATAGCGCAGTGCGCCGTTGCCCAGAAAGTAGGGCTTGCCGCCCAGCCCTTCCAGAAGATCCTCTATCGGACAAACGCGATCGGATGTCAATTTGCTGCGATTGCCCGCTTCAAAGCGATAGACCGCGCCGTAGACCTCGCCCATTTTCGCGTCGAGCACACAGCACGCCAACGCATACTGCGAATCGACAAGGCGCGCCATGGCGTCGAGCGTGGGGACAGCGATCAGGGGTTTGCGAGCGCCGAACGCGAGACCCTTCCAGGCGGCCACGCCGATTCTGAGCCCCGTGAAAGAACCAGGCCCGACGGCAACGGCCAGGACATCCACATCGGCCAACGCCAATCCCGCCTCGCCAAGGACCCAGTGGGTCGTCGCCAGAAGACGTTCACTGTGTTTCCGGCCGCATTCTACAACCGTCTCCGCCAGAATCCGATCGCCGTCACAGACGGCTATTGTGTTAATGGAAGTACTGGTGTCGGCTGCAAGCGTTTTCATCATCAACGGTATCTCGCACCCAAGCGGATCCGAGCATCGGCGCCCGTCGCACAATCCCTAGCGTTGGGAAAAACCGCGCCGCCCCGAACACGCTTCTTGGGCATCCCAGGGCCGCCACGACCAACGCAGCCGAAACAGTCAGGAGTCTGTCTCCCCAATAGACGGCGCCGTGGGTACAGCAAAGCTCTGGACCGCCTGGGCTTGGCCTAGAGAAGGGGGGGCCGATGTCGCACCGCTGACGAGTTCTTTCATTCGCTTGCCGGGACGAAAGGTGACGACGCGTCGCTCCGGCACGGGAACTTGGTCGCCCGTTCGTGGATTGCGCCCCAGGCGAGACGCGCGTGTCTTCACTTCAAACACGCCAAAATCCCGCAGTTCCCAACGTTGCCCGCTCGCGAGCGCCTGAGAAATAGCATCAAAAGTCCCCTCGATAATTTTCGAGACGTCGCTCTGGGTCATGCCCAGTCTACTGGCAACGCGCATAACGAGTTCTCGTTTCGTCATTGTCACTTGGATTCATCCCTCCTTGCCGGTTCCGGGGAAGCCGGTGCTCTGAAACGCCGGAATAATTCCCATGCAACCATAGTAAGAATGGGATGTATTATACGTATCGCATTTTGCTCGTGCAACACAGAATACGGGTGCCATAGCGTCACGGGGCGCAGAATGCGCGGCGTATAGTGCAACGCGCGTTGACTGGACTTTTCGAGATGCCCTATACTTCCGTGGAAAACACGGGGAGGAGGGGCTCCATTGACCATTCATCTTATAGCCCAAGGGCTGCTATGGTACTGCTGTCTGCTTTTCTCCCTCTGCGTGCATGAGGCTGCCCACGCGGCCATGGCGTTTCGATGTGGCGACCCTTCCGCGAAGTTCCTGGGGCGCATGACGCTCAATCCCTTGGCCCACATTGACCCCATCGGCACCGTGGCCCTTCCCGTCCTCATGATATTCTGGCGATTTCCCTACTTGGTCGGATGGGCTAAACCGGTCCCGTTCAATCCCCGAAACCTCAAGGATATGCGTCGGGACCCCGTTTTCATCGCGCTGGCCGGACCGGGGTCCAATCTGTCAATCATAGTGCTGTTCACCATCATTCTGCGCGTCGGGGTCGAGTTGGGCTTGACGCCCGAATTGGCTCTCACGAGAGTACTTGCCTCGCTAATTATGATAAACATGGTCCTGATGGCCTTCAACATGATTCCCGTACCACCTCTGGATGGCCACCACGTGCTCTATTTCTTCCTGCCCCCAGGCGGTAAGCGTGTCCTGGAACAGATCGGCCCTTTCGGCATCGTTATCGCTATCCTGGTGGCGCGGCCATGGCTCAGCCTGGTGGTAGTGAAGCTTGTCACCGGCATCAATGCCCTCTTCCCGGGCAACTTTTTCCTGGAGGCGCTTCGGATGGCGGCGAGATAGGAGACCATGAAGACCCTTACTGCAGCACAAATGCGCGAAGCGGACAGACGGTGCATCGAGGATCTGGGCATCCCTGGGGTCGTCCTCATGAACAATGCCGGCGCCGCAGTGTTTCGCGAGATAGACAAAGGCCCCGTCGGGGTCGTCTGCGGCAGAGGCAACAATGGCGGAGACGGCTTTGTCGTCGCGAGGCTGGCGCTCCTGGCCGGCCACGAAACCCGCGTCGTGCTCGTCGCCAATCACGAAGACGTGCGGGGCGACGCGGCAACCTTCATGAACGTCTATACGCGACTGGGGGGACGGTTCACGAGCGCGCCGGACGAGGCCGAGGCCGAGGCCGCCGTGGCCGCCTTGGAAGACTGCGCCGTTCTTATCGACGCACTGTTGGGCACCGGCGTGCGCGGCCACGTGCGCGGGCCTATCCGCGCCGCCATTGAAGCCTGGCCGAGGGTGCATACGATAGCCGTCGATCTGCCCTCGGGGCTCGATACGGATTCCGGCGAACGGTGCGGATGCTGCGTCAAGGCCGACACAACGGTCACGTTCCAGTTTCCCAAGAAAGGGTTCGAGAATCCGGCCGCCCGGGAGCTCGTTGGCCGTCTGGTCGTAGCCGACATCGGGATTCCTGCCGCTTGCGCCGATAACGAGGCGTGGGGCCGCCTGACCCGAGCCCAACGGCAGAACCCAGCCCGGTGAGAACGATGAGAACCTTCATCGCTATCGAATTACCCGAGCCTATCAGACGCGAATTGGCCGCATTGGGCGCCGCGCTCCGGCAATCCGGCGTCCGCGCATCGTGGGTGACCGCTGACCGCATCCACTTGACGCTACGCTTCTTGGGCGAGATTGATCCCGAGGACGCCGATCACCTAAGTGAAATCCTGACCCAACACTACGCGGGTCACGAAAGCTTTCGGCTCCGCGTAGCGGGTGTGGGCGCATTCCCCAATCTCAAACGGCCCAGCGTCGTCTGGGTCGGTGTAGGACCCAGTGAGGGCGGACTGTCCTCCGCGCACGCCATCGCCGAAACGGCGGCTCAGACTATCGGCCTCGCCCCCGAAAAGAAGCGGTTTAATGCGCACCTTACCCTGGCGCGGGTCCGCGAAGCGCGCGACATCGCCCCCTTGGTCGAACTGATAACGCGACACAGCGGCTTCTGCGGAGGTGAATTCGATGTGACGGGTGTGGCATTATTCTCGAGCAAACTAACGCCCAACGGACCTGTCTACAAACGCTTGAAAGATTTCCTGTTTCGATGAGCGCCGAATTCGGAAACGCGCAATGGCTGTTGCCCCGGGCCGTACAAAACCTCCTTACCTTATATATGATAATGATTCTGCTGCGTTGGCTGGGGACATGGATCGAGGTTGACGTCCGAAGCGGCCCGGTGCGATGGATCTGCCGGCTTACCGACCCTCTGATCCAGGCCCTGCGGCGACTCCTTCCGCCAATGGGCCCCATCGATTTTGGACCTCCGGCAGCCCTCTTTCTTGTGTGGGTGGTCAGGATCCTGTCCGTAAACGCCCTCGTGGGACTCCCTTGACGCCCCTTGGGGCGCGCCCGTCTCGCGCGATGATGCGCCCCTTCCAAGCGGGCGCGGCCCTGCGATGGAGGAAGCAATAGACCATGAGCGGTGACCAATACACTCGACAACGAGCGCGCATGGTCGAATCGCAAATCATCGCCCGCGGCGTACACGACCCCCGTGTACTGCACGCCTTGAGAGAAATCCCGCGACACCGGTTCGTCCCGGCCGAGCTTCAGCCACACGCCTATGAAGACCGACCCCTGAACATCGGCTGCGGCCAGACCATATCGCAGCCTTACATTGTTGCCCTCATGACCCAGTTGCTTGAACTCAGGGTCACGGACCGGGTGCTGGAAGTCGGGACCGGCTCGGCATACCAGGCCGCCGTTCTTGCCGTCCTGGCAGCCGAGGTCATCACCATAGAGCGCCAGGAAACGCTCGCCGAGCGCGCGAGCGAGCGCTTGGTGGAACTCGGTTACGCGAACGTCACGGTCGTGACCGGCGATGGATCGTTGGGATACCCGAGTGGTGCCCCGTTCGACGCCATCATCGTCACCGCTGCCGCGCCCAGGGTGCCCCCCTCACTGAAGGCGCAACTGGCGCCAGGCGGACGGCTTGTCTGCCCCACCGGCGCTCGAGGGTTCCAATCGCTCACCAGACTGGTCCGAAAAGGGGATGACTTCGAAGAGCATCACGACATCCGTTGCGTGTTCGTGCCCTTGCTGGGAAAAGAAGGGTGGGAAGAATGACCCGGCACCAAGTAACCCGCATGGTTCTATGACCGTTCCCGAGCGTATCGAGAACGTTTCGGCGGGGCGGCTTGACCCATCGCTCCCGCAAATAGGTGCGGCTATCTCACTTCATACGGCCCACGGCCCGAGTCTATGGCCGTAGACACCAGTTTGCGGACGTCGCTCGGGGACATCCCGCTCGCAAGACACTCCGCCACGCTCTCATTTACGCGGCCGCAAACCATGGCGCGCGTCTTTTCGCGGCACAGTTTCGGACCTTTATCGGAAACCGTTACGCCGATGCCGCGCCGCATACGGACCACTCCCCTCAACTCGAGATCGCGATAGGCCTTTGTGACCGTGTTCGGATTGACGTTGACGGCGGCAGACATGTCGCGCACCGAAGGCAATATGTCCCCCGCCTTAAGCCGACCGGCGGCAACGGCGAACTGAATCTGGTTCTCGATCTGAACGTAGACCGCAATAGGACTGTCTAAATTTACCGAGAAACTGAGTTCCCTCTCCATCCGTCTATCTCCCTTTGGCTGCTTCTCCAGGTGCCCCATCCGAGTAGTTTGCGCGATAGTCACGCACGACTCTTGCATTATTTTACCCCGTGAGTCCCATACATACAAGCGTTTTGTTCTCCCCTAATCGCGGGGCGAGGAAGTCGCACGCGCGCCCCGCGCGCCGCTAGCAATATCGCGGGCGCGGCGTGCTCACTGAAAACGTGGCTCGCTTGCGTCCGTGCGTTTGTTCCGCACATCCTTGGCCGGGGATTGAGGCATTCCGAATGCGGGCCGCCCCGCGCGGATTGCCACGCCGGGGACCTCAGCACTCACGTCACGTATCTGGAACTGCGGGTTTTCCCCGAAACTTCGGGTGGTTGCCGGCTATCACGACCGTTACCTCGCCGCGGACGCGCTCGTCACAAAACCGGGCGACAAGTTCCTCGAGATAACCGCGCTGGACGGACTCGAACTTCTTGGTCAACTCGATGCACACCGCGGCAACACGGTTCCCCAACACGTCGAGCGCATCTTGTAGAAACTTGCCCAGCCGATAGGGCGACTCAAAAAAGACCAGCGTGTGGGGAAGCTGTCGATCCGTCTCGAGAAACCGTTTGCGCGGCCCCGGCTTGCGCGGCGCAAATCCCTTGAAGGTGTAGCTCGACGTGGGCAGCCCGGACGCGACCAGCGCGGTGGCGACGGCCGAGGCCCCGGGTAGGACCTCGACGCGGATGCCGCGTTCCCGGCACGCCGAAACAAGCCGGTAGCCCGGATCGCTTATGCCGGGGATGCCGCTGTCGCTGCATACCGCCACGGAACGCCCCCGGCGCAGCAAATCCATTATCCGTTTACCCGCCCGTGACTCGTTATGCTCATGGTACGAAAGTAGGGCCTTCGGACTTATGATGCCGTGCCGATCGAGCAATCGCCGGGTATGACGCGTGTCTTCGCAGGCAAGAACATCCACCTCGCCCAACACCCGAATCGCCCGGAGCGAAACGTCCTCGAGGTTTCCGATCGGCGTCGCCACTATAAACAGAATGCCCGATTCGGAGGTGCCCATACGCGTTCTCAAGCTTCGGGTCAAGAAAATCAGTTAAATAAACCGGATTCCGCACAAAAGACTCGGGCATCAGCGGACACGCCCGAACTGCGCCGCAACGAGGCAAACCACAGGCCGCGCGGCCCCGGTTGTCTGCCGGCGCGCTCCGTTATGAACCCGTCTTGCGTCCCGCGACACCTTTCGTGGTCTTAGTGATGGCCTTGGCCTTTTCTTTGGGGCGAAGCGACCGCACCGCCTGGCCGGCCCGCCACATCTCAGACCCACCCAACGCGCCGAGTTCCTTGGCCAAGCGCTGTTTGTAATCCTTTTTGCCGCATACGTTAAGGACGCGCCGGGTCTCCTTGCCCGACTTGACCGAGCGGTACAACTCCTTGAACAGCGGCAGCACGGCCTTCTTGAACTTCGGTTTCCAGTCCAAGGCCCCGCGCTGGGCCGTCGCGGAACAATTCGCATACATCCAGTCCATGCCGTTCTCATCGACCAGCCGGATCAGGCTCTGCGTGAGTTCCTCGACCGTCTCGTTGAACGCCTCGCTCGGACTGTGCCCGTTCATGCGCAGGACCTCGTACTGCGCTTCCATGACCCCGGCCAGGGCGCCCATCAGCACGCCCCGTTCCCCCGTCAGGTCGCTGTACACCTCCTGCTCGAACGTCGTCCGGAAAAGGTAGCCCGAGCCCACCCCGATGCCCAGTGCAAGACAACGCTCCTTGGCACGGCCCGTATAGTCCTGGCCGACCGCATAACTCGAGTTGATCCCCGCACCCGAAAGGAAATTCCGCCGCACCGACGTCCCCGAGCCCTTCGGCGCAACCATAATAACGTCCACGAAATCCGGAGGAATTACCTTCGTCTGTTCCTTGTAGACGATCGAAAAACCGTGCGAGAAATACAGCGCGTCGCCCGCCTTCAACCGCTTCTTGATCCGAGGCCAGATCGCCCGTTGCGCCGCGTCCGAAACAAGCATCTTCACGATCGTGCCCCGTTCCGCCGCCTCGTCAATGTCAAACAGCGTCTTGCCGGGCTTCCAACCGTCCTTGACCGCACGATCCCAATCGGCCTTGAACGCTTTCGCTTGACCGACGATTACATTGAACCCATTGTCTCGAAGGTTCAGCCCCTGCGCCGGACCCTGCACCCCGTACCCAATCACCGCAATCGTCTCGTCTTTCAACACCCGCCGCGCCTTCGCAAGCGTAAACTCCTTCCGAGTAACCACTTCCTCCTTGACTCCGCCAAAATCGATCCGCGCCATCGTTCCGTCCTCCTTCACGACGTATTACAGAGCGTCCGGCCGTTTCCGCCGCACAATCTTCACGACCGGCAAGATCACTCGCCTCAATTCACAGAAAGTCCGCAGCCCTCAAATCAAAGATGCAAACCAAGGGTACCATTTGACGAACACCCACATCAATTTGTCCGAGAAGAAGACTTCTGGGAACAGCGCGCCGCATGAAAACCCCAGAATCTGACGCAGGCCCGCTCATCAAAACGCTCGCAAACCACCGGCATTTGCAGTATCATAAGCCTGCACAAGCAGATGTGGCGGGAGGCTGCAACACGAAAGCGAGGGTGACGCAAGCGGAACGAGTCCCCGAGCAAAGACGGGGCTGCCCTGGTTCTTGGGTCTGCCTTGAAAATAGATCCTATACCCCCGCGCGAAACCATAAAAAGCCTCATTTTCATCGCTTATGAGGGAGCCTGAACGGCTCATGGAGAGCCGTCCCTGGTTTTCGCGTCCTCGTTTTCACAAAGACACGGCCAAACCAGTTTGACCGTGCCACCCGGACCTAGTGGAGTCTGGCCCTCCAAGACACTCGCCACCCTCGACCATCCGGAATCGGCCACTTCCTCGGCTACTGCCTCACACCACAACAACCTCCAACACACTCGAACACCCTCGACCATCCAGAATCCCTGGAAGGGATGGCGGCGTAAAGCCCCGGGTGGAGCGAAGCGGAACCCCGGGCAAGCGCAACCCCCACACACAACAGCCCGCCGAAGGCGGGCGACGGACAACCTTCTTGCTGCTCTTGGCTACTTTCGCGGTTCAGAAACACCGCCAAGCAGAATCCGCGTCATCTGCGCAATCCGTGGCTCAACCTCTCCCCAATCTTCGATGCCCCATTTCCCATGCTAGGTCTTCATTTTCCCGCCGTCCTTGCCCGTTCGCTCATTCCAATATGCGCAATCAGCGCAATTCCATGCACATTGCGAACTCAATACCCCTTGTCTCCCAAAACAAACACTTGCCCAACTGGTCCCGCGTCAGGACGACGAGCGCGTGGACCATCCCTGTTCCCAACGCCGGAGTGCAACAAAGAGCCTATATAAGTAAGGGCACATGGTCGGGTGCGCCCACATCGTAAGGGTTCACGGCGGGGACCCGGCGTGCGAGGGCGCTTGATCGGCGAGCCCGTGGCGTCTGGGCGGAACGCCGGAAAGCAGGGGCCAACGCAAAGTGCAGGTGTGCTCGAGACGAGCGCGTTAACGGAGACGGGGGTCTGGATCTGTGGCGCAAGGCCGCATCCTGGATTTCTTGTTCCCGCCCAGGGAGGAATCTCCCGCAACATCGCCGGGAGTGCTGCATACCATCTTTGTCATTCCCGCGCAGGCGGGAATCTCCGCGCCCCCACACGCGCCGACAAACGAGGATCCAGATTCCCAATCAAATTGGGAATGACATAATCGGGGCTTTCCCAACAGTCCCGCTGTCCCTGCTCTTGCCACGAAGACACGGCCAAACGAGTTTGACCGTGCCACCCTGGTCAAGTCGGAGGAAGAGGATGCACAAGATGATGCGTAATCGCCGGGTAAGCCGACGTTAAGCGTGCTCTAAGTAGTCGGGGCAGATGTTTGCTGAATGCCCCTAGGCACCAACGCGCTGATCGCGAAGAAGCAGGGACAGGCCCGTCTCGCTCCCTGACGGTGCGCGTTCATGGTGAACGCGGCTCGCTTGCGTCAGTCCCCGCTTTTCGCTCATGCTTACCCGGCGATTACGGATGATGAGTACGCTTGCCATGTCGCGTTTTGGTCGGCTATCATACGCCGTCCGGTTTGCCAGTCGTGTTACGCCACGTTGGCGCAATGCTATCGTTACAGGCCAAGCGCGAGGGTAAGCGCGTTTATTGCAGGGGGATATGGCGTGGGGTTTATTGAGGCAATCATCGAGCAGGCGCAACGGGATCCGAAACGAATCGTCTTGCCGGAGCCCGAGGACGAGCGGGTCCTGCGCGCGGCCATTGCGGTCGAGGAACAAGGCATCGCAGCCGTCACGTTTGTGGGCGAAGAAGAGGTGGTGGCGGCCAAGCTCAAGGCATTGGGCTGCTCGAGAGCCTTCCCCGTCGTCAACCCCGCAACGGCGGATTGGCGGGACGACTTCGCCAGCCAGTTCTATGCAATGCGAAAAACCAAAGGCGTTTCCGAACAAGAGGCCGACGAACTCATGCGCCGGCCCATCTATCACGGCATCATGATGCTATACAAAGGCATGGGGGATGGGTTGGTCGCGGGCGCGATCCATTCCACCAGCGAGTCGTTGAGGCCGGCCCTCCAGATCCTCAAAACGCGCCGTGTGTTGGCCTCGAGTTTCTTTTTCGTCGTAGCCAGGCAAACCACCTATCTGTTCGCGGACTGCGCCCTCGTCGAAAATCCAAACCCAAACCAGCTTGCCGAGATAGCGCTCGACACGGCCCAGTCGGCCATCGACTTCGACATCGACCCCACGGTGGCCCTGCTTTCCTACTCGACCCGGGGCTCGGCCAAGAGCCCGTTGACGCAAAAGGTCGTCGAGGCGACGCGAATTGCCCAAAGCCGCATCGGGGGACGGTTCGGCGAACGTTCGGCCGTGCTCGTCGACGGTGAAATGCAGGTGGATGCGGCCCTGGTCGAAGCCGTGGCTGCGCAAAAGGCCCCGGAAAGCCCGGTAGCCGGCAAAGCGCGGGTTCTCGTGTTCCCCGACATCAACGCCGGCAATATCGCGTACAAGCTCGTGCACCGGTTGGGCGGGGCCGACGCCTACGGCCCGATTATCCAGGGGCTCCGCATGCCGGTGAACGATCTGTCCCGCGGCTGCGCGGTCGAAGACGTCGTCGGGGTCGTTGCCGTGACCGTTGTCCAGGCGCAGCGGCGTGGACACTGAGCGCGCTCAATGTGAGCCCATGAACGTATAGAAACACGGAGACAGCTCGATGAAGGTCTTAGTGCTCAACAGCGGCTCGTCATCGGTTAAGTTCCAGCTATTCGAGTTCGACGACGGCAACACCGTGCTCGCAAAGGGCATTGCCGATCGGATCGGGCTTCCCGACGCCGAGATCGTGTGTACGTGCGAACGCCAGGCCAAAGGGCGATGTCCCGCGAAGGACCGTCGCGAGGCCGACATTCCCGACCACCAGGCCGCTATCGATTCCATCTGCAAAACGTTGTTGAGTGCCGAATGCGGGGCCATTCAAGACCTAACCGAACTCGCCGGCATAGGCCACCGGGTAGTTCACGGCGGGGAGCGCTTTACCGGCTCCGTCATCATCGACGATGCCGTCATCGAAGGCATCGAGGAATGCGTGCCATTGGCACCGCTCCATAACCCGCCGGCGCTGCTCGGCATCCGGGCCTGCGCAAAGATCTTTGAGAATATACCCCAAGTAGCCGTGTTCGACACCGCGTTTCATCATACAATTCCGCAAAAGGCCTATCGCTACGGCATCCCGAAAGAACTCTACACAAAACACCGCGTCCGCAAATACGGTTTCCATGGCACGTCGCATTACTACGTGGCCAACGAGGCGGCGCGCATTCTCGGCAAACCCATCCAAGACCTCAAAATCATCACGTGCCATCTCGGCAACGGGTGTAGCATCACGGCCGTCCAGGGGGGTAAATCCATCGAGACCAGCATGGGCCTTACGCCCCTTGCGGGCACGATGATGGGCACCCGCTCCGGCGACATCGACCCGTTTATACCCTTCTTCATGGTTAAAGAAGTCGGCATGACGGTTGACGAGGCGGAGAAGACGCTCAACAAAGAAAGCGGGCTGAAGGGCATCTGCGGCCACAACGACGTCCGCGACGTGATCGAAGGCATGGAAAAGGGCGACAAGGACTGCGGGCTGGCCCTCGAGATGTTCACGTATCGCATCGCAAGCTATATCGGCAACTATGCCATGGTCATGGGCGGTGTGGACGCTATCGTGTTTACGGCCGGCATCGGCGAGCGGTCTCCCCTTGTCCGGGCCAAAATACTCCAACACGCCGGATTCCTCGGCGTGACCATCGACCCTGAGAAGAATGAGCAAAACGAGATCAATATCGCGACGGACAATTCCAAAGTCGCGGCGTTGGTCGTCCCAACAAACGAGGAATTGGTCATAGCCCGCCAGACCAGACGCTGCGTCGAAAACCTGCGGCAGAATCCATAACGGAGGAAGGGGGGAGGCCGCGCTCGCGCAAGCGCGTCACCGGGCCTCGAGCCACGTCTCGAACACGGCGGCGATATTCTCTTTCGGGTCCCGGATACCCCACTCGCACTGCGCGATGACGCCGCCGGCCCCGTTGTCCAGTGCGCGACGAACGCGGCGCACGCCTTCACGCACCTCATCGACCGTGCCGAAGGGGAGGAGACGTTGCCGATCGATTTCGCCCCAAAACGTCACTTTACCTTTGTACTGTCGCGCCAGTTCTTCGATGTCCATACAGAACAGTTGCGAGTTCACCGCATGTATGCCGATCTCGATGAGGTCCGCATAAATCGCCGCGATATGGCCGTCACTGTGAAAGAAAACGTACTTGCCAGCTTCCCGGAGAATCGAGCAATACTCCCGGTACATCGGTTTGAAAAGCGCACGCCACAGGTCCGGAGAAACCAACAGCGCCTGCTGCGTACCCCAATCGTCCATGAACGACACGCCGTCCACAGCCGTCTGCGCCCAGAGTTCCATCTCGCGCACATTGAACTCGTGGATCATGTCTCGAAGGCGTAGAAACTCCGGGGGCTGCAACGCCAGATCCATAAAAAGATTCTCCGTGCCGCGCAGAAACTGCATCCGCTCGAACGGCCGCACCTCGGTGCCCGGCTTCACGAACTTGTCCGTTTCCGCGCAACTCGCGTCGACCTTGCTGAAGTCCGCGTGGTCAAGCAACTCCCACGGCGGCGTCCAGGACTCGAGCGCGCGCCAATCGGCCAACGGCGGATTCTTAACCTCGCCCACCACCCCGGGTTCGCCGACCGTCCACTCACTGCCCCAGGCATCGGTGTAGCGCCCGACCTCGCCTTCGGCCCCTCTTGCCCGGCTCGACGCGCCGTATCGGAACTCTGGGCTCGCAAAATCGCCGGGAAACCTTGCCAGCAGCTCATCGACCTCGGCTCTTCGGTGTGCCGTTACTCTCGGCAGCGCCCACAAGTCGTGCGGCGCCCGATCGGGATTGTCAAAATTCAGCGTCCGAATCACCCGTTCTCGAGAAGTCATACCGTTCCGCCCCTTGCTTCCAATAGCCGCTCGATTCGGATCTACAACCGCGACAGCGTAGACACTTGGGCATGGATAGTCAACATTTTTGTCAAAGCGGCTCTTGAATCGTACCCTTTCCTGAGCGCATGGCGCGAACCCAGGAGACTTTGGAGGGGCCAAGCTGCTTCTCAAGAACCGTCATCTGAGCTGTCCGAAGCCCGTGAGAAAAGCCAAGCAATGTCTCCAGAAAGGCCGTCTTGTTCTTTGGGTCGAGTTTGTGTAGTATACGTCGCATTTCGGGGGTGTCCTCGACACAAAGCATGTTCGCCGGCGGCTAGCGGGGCTTCGGCGTAACGAGAGCAATCGCCGGGCCGCCGGCCAGGGCCAGGCCGCGTTCGCACTCACGCACCCCTGCAAAGACAAGGATAGTGTTTCATGGCAGTGATGACGGGCATCGAGCGGATCGGCAATCTGCTCCGCCGCAAACCCGTGGACCGTATTGGCGTGTTCGAACATTTCTGGGGCGATACCCATAAGAAATGGGCGGACGAGGGTCATATCCAGGAAGACGAGTCTTTCGAGGACCATTTCGGGCTGGATTTGAATCTGTGTTGGCCGTTCAATTTGGTGGCGAAGACCGATTTCAAGCCCGAGGTCGTCGAGGAAACCGAGGAAACCGTGCTGACGCGTGACGGCAACGGCGCGCTGCTCCGAACCCACAAGCTCCATGAAGGGACCCCCGAACACGTCGATTTCCTCGTCAAGGATCAGGCCGGGTGGGAAGAGCACATCAAACCTTTTCTCAAACCCACGCGGAACAGAATCGGGTTCGAGGCGTACCGCGACGTGAAACGTCTGGCTGCCGAGCACGACCGTTTTTTCTGCTGGAGCGGCGTGAACGTGTTCGAGTTGATGCATCCCGTCTGCGGGCATCAATACATGCTGATGGGGGCGGCGACGGATCCGGATTGGGTCCGGGACATGGTGCAGACGTATTCGCAGCTTACGCTGGATCTCCAGGAGACTTTGTTTGCCGAAGAGGGCTATCCGGACGGGATTTGGTATTACGAGGACATGGGATTCAAAGGGCGTCCCTTCATATCGCTCGACATGTATCGGGAACTGATTCAACCGGCGCACACGGCCACGGTCGGCTACGCGCACAGCAAGGGCCTGCCCGTGGTCATGCACTCTTGTGGTATGATCGCGCCGTTGGTACCGGGGATCGTCGAGGCGGGCGTCGACTGTCTTCAGGTGATCGAGGTCAAGGCCGGCATGGACCTGTTGCAGTTGTACGAAGACTACGGCGACCGGCTCTCGTTAATGGGTGGAATTGACGTAAGGACCCTCTATACGAATAATAGGGAAGTTATCGACCGTGAGCTCGAGGGCAAAATACCCGTGGTTAAAGGCAAGAACGGCTACATCCTGCATTCGGATCATTCGATTCCGAATCAGGTGGAATATGAAAGTTACCGGTATTTCGTGGAGAAAGGTCTTGAACTGGGCACGTATTGAGGCCTCGGTTTGATCGGGAAGGAGAATCAAGCATGTCGGAAGATCTTCTGAAACAGATTGCTGACTGTATCCAACGCGGCAAGGTGAACGCAGCTTCGCCCTACCCGCCGGATATGAAGGGCGAAGACGGCGCAGACGAACTGACCAGGAAAGCACTCGATGACGGCGTGCCGCCGAACGACATCCTCGAGAAAGCCCTAATGATCGGTATGGGCAATGTCGGCCACCTCTTCAGCGAGAACAAGGTATTCGTGCCGGACTTGCTGATGGCCGCCAAAGCCATGTCCGCGGCCATGGCCCATCTCGAACCGTTTTTCTCGAGTGGCGAGGCAAAACATCGGGGCGTGTTCGTTATCGGCACCGTCCAGGGCGACCTTCACGACATCGGGAAGAACTTGGTCTGCATGGTCATGGAAGGCGGCGGCTGGAAAGTCATCGATCTGGGCGTCGACGTGTCGCCCGAGAAATTCGTCGAGGCCGTAAAGAAGAACCCCGGCTGCGTGGTCGGGCTGAGCGCCCTCTTGACCACCACCATGGTTAATATGGAGAAAACCGTCACCATGCTGAGAGAAGCGGATCCCGCTATCAGGGTAATCGTAGGGGGCGCACCGCTGACGCAAGAATTCGCCGACAAGATCGGCGCCGACGCCTATTCTCCCGATCCGCAGGGGGCCCTCGATTTTCTGGCCCAGTCTGCCTGAGGCAATACGCACAGACTCAGGAATTGGGGCGGGACGCCCCGACCGTGAAGCCGCCTCACCGGGCCTAATTTGGCACGCGCCGGATTGAGCCCGGTGAGGCTTTCTTACTTGGCCTACGGCTACCGGGAGACGTGCATGAACACTATATCCGATACGCTCAAAGCCAAATCCGTGCTTATTTCAGATGGCGCGTGGGGTACGTTTCTCGCCGCAAAGGGCCTCCGGGCCGGTGAATGCCCCGAATTGTGGAACGTGGACAGGCCCGACGACGTGCTCGATGTGGCGCGCAGCTACGTCGAGGCCGGCGCCGACATGATTATGACAAACAGCTTCGGCGGGTCGCGGTTCAAGCTCGAGCATTTCGGCCTCGCCGCCCGCGCGGCGGAACTCAATGAAGCCGCAGCCGCCATCTCGCGCAGGGCCGCCGGCCCCGACCGACACGTGCTTGCTTCGATCGGCCCGACCGGCAAGATCCTGATGACAGGCGAAGTCTCCGAGAAAGCGTTGTACGAGGCGTTTGGCGAACAGGCCGCCGCCCTCGAAAAGGGCGGTGCAGACGCCTGTGTGGTCGAGACGATGGCGGCCATCGACGAGGCGTGCCTGGCGATTCGTGCGGCTCGCGACCGAACCGATCTCGACGTGCTGTGCACGTTCACGTTCAACGCGTTGCCCGACGGCTCGTATCGGACCATGATGGGCGTCTCGCCGAGCGAAACGGTGAGCGCGGCACTTGATGCCGGCGCCGCGATCGTCGGCACAAACTGCGGCCAAGGCCCCGCGGGCATGGTGGGCATCGTACGGGAGATGCGCGCCGCCGCGGGTCCCGACGTGCCCATCATCGTACAGCCGAATGCGGGCTTGCCCAAACTCGAAGACGGCAAGAATGTGTTTCCCGAGACTCCGGAAGGAATGGCCAAATATGTACCCGACCTTATCGATGCTGGGGCAAACATACTAGGCGGTTGCTGCGGCACAGGCCCGGACCACATCCGGGCAATCGCGGCAGCGGCACGGAACGCGACAGGGCTCAGTTTGTGAAGACGGGAAAGGAGAGGAACCGTGGCCATTGAGGGTCTGGCGATTATCGGTGAATCGATCAATGACTCTGTGCCCTCGACAAACAAGCTGTTTGCGGCATACGACCTCGACGCCATCAAAGCCCTGGCGAAGATGCAGGATGACGCTGGCGCCAGGTGGATTGACGTCAATGTAGGCCTCCGCACACCGGATTTCATGGCAAACATGGTGCGGGAAGTCCAGAGCGTTACAGCCAAACCCTTGTCTATTGACACGCCGGACGCCCAGATCGCCGCGGCCGGCCTTGATGCGTATGATGCAGGCCGGGCAGACGGCAAATTGCCCTTGCTTAACTCGATCGCGCTTACGCGAACGAACCTGTTCGACTTGTGCCGCGTTCAGCCGTTCATGCCAATCCTCCTTGCGTCGGAAAGG
>Ga0180437_10005624_pt1 | contig 17046 bp, 15 predicted proteins | sample SS_ome_4_FD_132410 | JGI IMG/M metagenome (GOLD analysis project Ga0180437, IMG submission 132410) | Hypersaline lake sediment archaeal communities from the Salton Sea, California, USA - SS_3_D_1 metaG | ecosystem: Environmental > Aquatic > Non-marine Saline and Alkaline > Hypersaline >... | reverse complement strand
CCTGGAGTTAAAGAAACTGGTTCAATAAAAGTAGGAAAATCCCCTTCATATCCTTCAATTTTTATTCCAGATAAAAATTTACCACAGATTTTTGTTATATCCTTGATTTTCAGTGATTTACTTTGAACAAATTGTTTTACAATTTTCAAACCTTGAGTTATGTCTCCATTTGTTAACGCTTTTTTAATTAAGTTTTCAAATTCCTCGATTTTTTTCTCTTTATTTGGATCTGAATTCATTTTATCATTTATCTCGTTTTTATTGATTAAGTTTAAAAATTTTTCAGTTATTATCAATTTTTTTATTATTCAATTATTCTTTTAATCTCATCAACTACCTTTAAGGCTCCAAAATATGAACTAGAAAAGTCTTTACTTCCATATAATATTGTACAAACAGGATCACCAGCGTGTAAATCCATTTCAGATCCTGATTTATCGTGAACATATTTCAGTTCATTAATTTTTTGAATATCTTTCTTACTAATATTTTTTGAAGCAAAGAATATCAGTTTTGTAGTAAAATTTTTAAAATCTGCAGAACTAATGGTATTTTTAATACCCTTCCAATTAGATTTATCAAAACTAAGAATGTGTAATTCCAATAAATTTAGATTCATTGCATTTTCCGAAACTCGAATGGATCCAGGAATTCTAGGATTAATTTCCATGAAATACGGGTAATTATTTCTTAATACAAAATCAAATCCATTAATTCCTTTAAGTTTTAATTCAAGCGCTAACAAGATTGAAATCTCTTTTATTAATTCTTCTTCTTTTCGCAGAATATTACTTGGAACAACATTTCCACAATAGATGAATTCTTTTGGGGCATTTACAAAATCTAATCCAATTATTTGGCGATTTATTGAAATTACCTCGCATTCTTCTCCATTAGATATTGTAGTACAACTAACAGGTAAGCCTTCTATATATTCTTGAAATACCCAGTTTGAATATTCAATTTTAGGATCTTGTTGTAGTTTTAATTTAAGCTCAAACTCGTTATTGATTTTATCAACATTTATTCCTCCCGAACCAGTTCTTTTTTTTAAAATGAAAGGATATTTGAATTCCGATTTTACCTTCTGATAAGCTTTCACATTCATTGTTTTAGGAACACGATAACCGTAAGGTTTTAAAATCTGGTGAATTGAATCAAGGTTACGTGCGCTCTTAATTGTTTGAATATCATTGTTTAAACTTACTACTTCGTGGCCATTCCTTACAAGATCGGATAAAATTGATTCTCTCTCTTCAAACGCATCGTCTAAACCGCTTCCAATGATTATAAAATCAATTTTGGGATGTTCATGGAGCATTTCCTTGGCAAATTGTGCTAAAAACTCAGCATAATTATATTTCATTGTTGAATAGTTTGTCCCTAATTTCTTGATAACTATTATGCTATCTTTCACGCACGGATAGAGATCTATATCGCCGAAAAAATCTACGGCATATACATCATACCCGGCTTCATTTAAAGAATAAGCTAATGGGCGAGTGTTAAATCCAACAATTAAAACACTTTTAGCTTTTTCAACCATTAATTGTCTTAGGAAAAGAATCTATTTAGAAATATCTGTTGTATAGATCAAAATTCTTTCATGAATTTTCGAACCGTGTTGTTCAAAGGATTTTCTCTTCTTAAATCGTAGAATCGCCTTATTTTCCTCCCAATTATGGGAATACTATCTTTTGGTACCAATTTTACATGCTTTGGCGTTATGAATGTTACTCCATTAATGACATTCTTGATAATTTCTTCACTAACGCCGTTGCCTTCAATATATATGGATACAGTGTCTAAACCAGAATCATCATATACAACAAACAAGTAATTTTTCACCCCCTTAACTGAATACATCGCTTCCTCAATTGCATAAGGACTCATGAGCGTGCCTTTTATTTTTACAAGATCATCAATTCTCTCCTCGATATAACTAATCAATGGAGATTTTTCTCCACAAGAACAAGGTTCATCGATAATATAACCTAAGTCCCTGGATCTAAATCTAATAGCAAGCGTTCCTGTTTTTTTAAGTGCCGTATAAGTAAGCTCCCCTTTCCCATATTGTTCGTCAAGCACTTCAACAAGTACATCCTCGGTTGGCCAGTGAAAACCTCGTTTTTCGCAACATTCTGCACCTGCACCAACCTCAGACAACCCATACCCGCAGAAAACCTCGATATCAAAGAGATCTTCAATCAACTCTCGCTTTTTGTTAGGTAAAGGCTCTCCTAAACAGTATGCTTTTTTGAACGATAGATCACGAGGATCCTTTCCCATATCTGCGTAAACATTCCCCATTTTAAACAAATATTGTGGTATGCCTATAAAAACGGTTGGATTAAACAATTCTATCAAATTAAAATGTGCGTTTATAGATGAGAGATTTCCAGCAGGTATTATTTTAGCACCAATTCTAATAGCAGCATCATGCAATACTAAACCTGCGAAAAACATACCGTAGGGCGTTCCATTGTAAAACATGTCGTTTTTTGTAGTACCGATTAATTTCAAGCATTTTGCATTCTGTTTAACATAGATATCCCAATCATTTCGAGTAAAAGCAACAACCGTAGGCGTACCACTCGTACCTGAAGAGGTGTGATATTTGAAAACATCTTCTGGTTTTCCAATTGATTTGGTAAAATCCTCAACTAAATTTGCTTTTGAAACGGTAGGAAGCTTCCTCAAGTCATCCACGCTTTTAATATCATTCCGGGTTATGCCTCGTGCTTTATATAATTCCGCGTATAGTGGCGTCTTGAATGCCAAATCTAACATGTTGTTGAATGTCATATTTATCGTGATAGTATTATTAATAATCCCTAAATTTAATTTGCGTTTAAGGGTACAAAATATGAAAATAATAATAAAGAAATCGTTAACTAATTAGAGAATTTTTTTTAAGTTTAAAATAAGGGAAGAGGGATTGTACCTATCGAATTGATACACTTCTGCTTTAGCATATTGTTTAAAATTCTTTTTAATCTGATCTGCCGAATACGTGTGAACACCTAACGCCCTTGTAGCGTATGACTTTTTTGGTTCAAGGACAACAGTGTGTATATTCTGTTTCGCTAAAGTTTTGGACCATTCTTTGAGTTCTTCAACAATTACTTGGTAATCAGATTCAACTTGAGCGATTAAATCAGGATGTTTAACAGAAATGTTTGCGCCGCAATCAGAGCAAATGAAAATGACAGGAATGATATTACGATTTTTAAGTTTTTCAACCTTTATAAGTTCAGTGCATTTTTTTAACGCAGCAGCCATGGGAGTGTACGATTTACCTTCTATTCTCTTCAACTTGCCAATAGCGTTTTTAAAGTAAACTGTTGGTTTCTGTAAAATAATGGCTTCTTTTCCTCTAAACACGATTAAGGAGAGCTTGTCCTTTTTTCGATACCCTTCCTTTTGCAGGGACAAAATGACATCGGTCATCTGCTTGATAACATAATACATCGAGGCTGAGCTGTCGAGGACGAAAAAGAGCGCTAAAGGAGCGCGATACTCGTAAATCTTATCCATTAAATCGTATTTATCAAATTGAATTGGAAATGAAATGTCTGTTTGGTTGTAGACTACATTTTTCAAGTAATTCCTAATTGTTGCATCTAAGGCAATGCTTTTAGGTCTGTTTATTGGAGATCTATATGATACATACCTTCCCTTTTGAGAGGAAGCCATCTTTATTCTTCTTCCTATTCCTCGACCACCAAAATCCGAAACTTTTCGGTCTTTACGAATATTATCTAGAATAGAAGACATTTTTTTTTCCATTTTGTAAATCAAAGGAATGGGATCCATCTCATCTATAAAAAAATCGTTAGGATTTTCACGTTCAAATTGAACATCTTTCACTTTCCATCCTCCTGCTGGACTAGCCCTGCGTTTCAGCTTATCTTCCTTTTTTGGAGGAGGCAATTTCTTTTCTTTTGTCTCAGGAATATCAACTTTTTCAGGATCTACAGGTTGTCTTTTGAATTCCTTGTAAGGTTTGTCCGAATGTCTCAATGGCCCTTCCGTGTTTTTATTTGGTTTATATATATCTTCATTTTCATAAACTTCCTTTATTTTCCCAAAAACCTCTGATATTTTAGCTTCAATTTCTTTAGGGGTTAATTCGTAATGGAGCGATTGAATTCTATGCTCAAAAACAAGATCCATCGCAGCGTCTACATCCTCTTCCAAAATCGTGGTTCGATCATTAAAAGCAGCGTGAGTTCGAGCGCATCGAATAAAAGTAATGTCTGCTCTTTGCGAAAAAATTCCTAATTCATTAACGATTTGTGAAACCAGTTCATAGACCGAAGAGGGAATCTTAACATCCCTAATAATTTTCCGAGCTTTGACTATTCTTTGTTTTAACTTTTCTTGCTCATCAATATAATCCTTAATGAAAGCTTTTGGATCGTCGTCAAATTCAATGACTCTTCTTGTGATTTCAGCTCGTAATTTTGGGTCATCAGGTGCTTGAATTTTTACTTCAAGGCCAAGTCGATCTGCTATTTGAGGTCGTAATTCTCCTTCTTCGGGATTCATCGATCCGATTAATATGAACCTTGATGGATGGATTACTGAAATCCCCTCCCTTTCTATTATATTGACGCCCGACGCTGCAGTATCCAAGAGTACATCAACTATGTGATCTTGAAGCAAATTAATTTCGTCAATGTATAAAATACCACGATTTGCTTTTGCTAACAATCCTGGATGTAAGCTTTTAATGCCTTCCGTGAGAACCTTATCAATGGATAAACTACCGCACACCATGTCTTCTGTAACACCAAGAGGAAGATTAATAATCTTCATATCTCGGACTTCTGTTTCCATTTTTCCTTGTTCTTTCTTTTCTCTACAATTTGCACAGAGATCATCAATATTGGAATCAGGATCGCAGGAAAATTCACAGGTTTTAACAACCTCTAATCTTGGCATTACCTCTACTAAGGATCTTACGGTTGTAGACTTGCCCGTACCTTGATGTCCGGTTAAAAGAACTCCACCTATTTGAGGGTCAATAACATTTAAGATCAATCCCAATTTCATTTTTTCTTGTCCTAAAATCGCAGTGAACGGAAAGTTAATCTTTTTCATGATAACGACTTACTTATCTATTTAGTAGGGATATAAATTTGTATAAACACTTATTTGAATAAATAAAATAATCTCTGCTGATTAAATAATTTTATCAAGATTAAAAATAAGATTAGCCGTATTATTAAAAAGAGAGAAAATAAAAGTGTAATAAATAATCTAGAATTTTTTCGAAAGTTGGGCTAATGTTGAGTCTATTTTACTTACTGCCTCGTCCCATTCAAACATGATTTGTTGCACTGCAGGTACTATCGTTTCTCTTTCTTTGTATTCTAAATACTCTAGAAATTCCTTGACATTTCCTATTTTTATGAAAGTTTCAGCAATATATTTACGAATCTCTTTCTTTTGATTTTCTAATACCTCTGGAACCCTACTGGCTTCACCTTGTCGGACAAGAGTTTTTAAATACTCTTCTGTTCCTAATACCAACGCATTTAATTCGTTAATCTTGTCTTTTATCAGCTTGTCGTATGTTTCTATAAGGTTCTCTTTAGGAAAGGAAATAGTGAGATCAACAACGAATTTTTGCATCTGAACAATTAATTCTTCCATGCTATCAAAGCCCTGTATTTGATAATCTACTTCGTGATATGATGCTTGAACGCCCTTATTGACATCGTCTAATCTATAAATTTTAAAACCGGGATCGTTTTTTAATTTAATTTCAGGGTCTCCTTTTTTTTCAGGCATTTCAGTTTGTTTTATTAATCTTAATGGATTAAATACTAACGAAATAGCGAGAGGATTATTTGTTTGATAGCTCAAGGTGGTTCTTATGTCAATATGACTCATCATTACTTTAAATCCTGGATGAGTATGCCACCATCCAACAGTAAATTCTGGGGGATCGCGACAAAAAGCCTCGTCTTCAATAGTGGCTAAGGCAATATAATCTTCATCTGCCCATTTGTATTGATCGATAACAGCGTCTTTATCTAGTTCTTGGTGCATGATTGGGAATGCTTCCGTGATAAAGACATTAGCATCGCTTCCTTGTCCCTCATTTCTTCCAATGAAAATTCCACTGACTTCCAACCAATCGTCTTTGTCTATTCTCGCGTTTGCAAATCTGACTGCAGCTGCAACGATAGTTAAGTAAACTTTTTTAGGGATAATTATAGTCATTTTCTTTCTCAAGTTTAATTTTCAATTAAGATTTTAATAAAACTTTGCGTATTTATGTGTTTTTTTTTTGAATGGAGAGAAATTATTTAAATTTATAAAACTCAATTTATATTAACTTTATAACTAACTAATTCATCTGAAGATTTGATTTTATAATCGTTATTAAATAATAAGCGTGAAAATATATGGCTGAAAAAGGATTCGAACCACTCTCGAGTCAATTGGGGATTTCTGGAACTTCATACCGTATTCAATTGGGATTGATCAATGAAAAATGGGCATCCCGAATATTAAAAGGAAAGGATGTTATTGATTCTTACGTGTATAAGGATGTAGAAGGTGACTTCCCTAACCAGAATCTTATTGTTGGGTGGGTTCTTCGCACTGTTGCTATCCCAAATATTAACCCTCATCAAATTATGAAAACAACTCAAGCGCTCTGCAAGCAGGCTATCGAAAAGAAGAATCAACGCAAAATTATGCCTAGCGTATCAGATTCAAAAGAAGTAGAGCTAGCTAAAGTTCCAGAAGGAGAACTTAAAAGACCGACGGTTAAGGGCTGGGTAAAAGAGGGTGGTATGAAATCTACTCAAGAAATGGAAGAAGAAAGGCGTCAAGCGTTTAAAGAAAGAATGATTGCCAAGAAAGAAGAAGAAAAAGCAAAAACCACGACTGCTTCAACCGTAAAGACGACAAGACAATTACCAACAATTCCTTCGGGTGATTCTCCCGGAACAACAGCACCTGTACAGAAAGCTTCAAAGGGAGGAACTGATGAAGTATCAAAATTTTGCCCATTTTGTGGAGGGAATCTGGATTGGCGATTTTGTCCCTATTGTGGGAAACCTTTGCCTCACGAACATTAATTAAGCTTGCTTATTTTTTCTTTTACTATTCTAAACTTTAAAAATACATTTTTCAAAAGAAGTTAGTCATGAATAAATCATTAATATGTATCATTATATTATAACAATTAATAAGAAAAATAAAAATATATGACTAGTATAATGGCCTTTTCTAGCGTATTATTTAATATTTTAAAAAGAATTGGAAATACTTAATTAAAACGATAATAAGTGAAAAACTTGAAAGATAAAACTACTGTTACTGTCAAACCAATGGCATATTACAAGATGCTCGTTCACGTCCTTCGCTTTGGCTCCAAAACTCGAGATAGGAGGCAATATAAAGAAGTAATGGGAATGTTGATTGGACATCTCGAGGGAGAGGAGGCGATTAAAAATGTTATCATTGAGGACGCTGTTCCCGTCTCTCATGGTGGATCTATTGAAGTTCAATTTGCTCCTGGAGATTACATCTCATTTGCTGCCATAGACGAGCAATTTGCTGAAAAAAACTGGTTTACCGTCGGTTGGTATCACAGTCACCCTAATCTGAAGATATTCTTCTCTGCCACAGACATTAAAAACCAAATGGGTTGGCAAACTCCGAATCCAAGTGCGATTGGTATTGTATTTGATCATACTTATTTAGAAAAAGAGGGGGATATGGGCTTTCGAACATTTAGATTGGACGATCCTAATAAACCAGGCACTAATTATCACGAAGTCAATACAATCGTAGAACCCCCGGACAATTTAAATTATTATGTAAAAATTATGGAATTAATTAATAGCATTCATACAAGAGAACCTCCAATATTGGAACTAAACGAGACCCCAGATTTATTCGGTGATATCTCTATTCCTTATCCGAATGAATTAATGGCCGAAAGACCAGAATTGCAACTAGAGGAATTGCTGACGGCGTTTCAGAGTGGTATATCATCTTTCTTGGTGTCATCTATCGAACCTTTAATGAGTTACTTGAATACATGGAGTCAAAATGTTATAGAAAAAGTCATTCAAAATAACTTGCAAATGAGAGGTAGCTTAGTCTCTTTAAAAGAAATTCTTAGCGAGAAAATAGCTAATTTGCAAAATGCATTTAAATTCTCCCTTACAAGTAAATTAAACGATTTAGATGTTTATATTTACGATAGATTTGAGGGTTTTGATAAAGATCGAGAAAGAATGAGAAGCTCAATTGAACAGATGAAAGAAGAGCTTATCGGCCAAGTCAACCTAATCTTTAAAGAAAAGGTAAAAGCTTCGGTTGAACAAAACTTATCATCGATCAATGATGGTACGGCTAAAATAGCAGATATGACTGAAAAAACTTCAAGTAACGTTCAAAACGTCCAACAGCAGCAAAACTCTTTAGGTAGTTTTTCAGAAGCTCTTAATTCCGTAAAAAGTTCATCTCAAGACAAATTGAAACAAGCGCAAGAAAAGATTGGGAACGTTTTAACTGAAAAAATAGATCTATTAAAAAATTCTCTGTCTGAATTAAATAAACAGGCTAATGAATTATCATCAACGCTAGGAACTGCGATAACTAGCTTTGAAAGTTCTCAAAAACCAATACAAGACCTTAAAAATAAATCTAAGGAATTAAATGATAAGTTGGAAGGGTTAGAATCTGAAAAGCAAACCTTGGAGCAAAAAGTTAAATTACTAGAAAGTGAAAATCCAGAGTTATTAGATAAAATTACGCAAGTAGATTCGATTGAGGCTGAAAAACAAGAATTTACAAAACAAATAAAAGAATTACAATCAAAAAATGAATCTCTCCAGAAACAATTAAAAGAAATCGAAAAAGAAAAGGAAGAACTTCAGAAAAAGCAGAGTAGTACTGGAGCAGAGAAAGAAGAACTTCAAACTCAGTTAAAGGAGTTATTATCCGAAAAAGAATCGCTTCAAGAACAATTACAAAAAAGTGATGTTGATAGACAAGAGTTTCTAGAAAAAATTAATGCGTTAGAAACAACAGATAAAAAAGGAAAGAAGAAAGAAAAGCCAAAGAAAGAAGAGAAGGAAAAAAAGGAAGAGAAAAGCAAGAAAAAAGATAAAGGGAAAAAAAAGAAAGAAAAAGAAGGAGGCAGTAAATAAGAATGGCATCTGAAGGCAAGATACTCATAAAAAAAGAAGCGTTTAGAAATATGATAACTCATGTTTTGAGGTTCGGTAGTGAAGCTTTAGAGACCAGTGTAGAAGTTATGGGAGTTTGCATGGGAAAAAAAGCATCGAATGGGAAAGATATTGAGGTTGTAAATGCTATTCCCTTAACTCATGGAACTCAGGTTGAAGACGATTTTTCTCCCGAAGACTTTGAATCCTTCTCTAAGATAGACGAACAATATCGCAAAAAAGACTTATCAGTTGTAGGTTGGTATCACTCTCATCCTAACGAAGGTTTATTTTTTTCTGATTTTGACAAGGGTAATCATTTATATTATCAACAAAAGGAAACACCCCATGGATTCGGCATTGTTTTTGACCACGCGTTAATGGGTAAGGAAGATGATCTCGGATTTAAAATATTTCGATTAGTTGATTACAAAGAAGCAATGAATAGCGAAATTGAAGAAGTTGAATACGAGATTGAAGTTCCAAATACCCTTGATTACTTTAATTGGGCAAAGAAATTCGTGGAAGACTCTCAGAAAAAGGCTCCACTATTAATTAAAGAAATTGACGAATTTGTTGGACCTAAACCTAGCGAACTTCAGGAAATACCCATAGCTTCCGAAGATTTAGAAGAACTGGACGAAGATATTTCGGGGATGGCTCCTATCTTCTCAGGCTTTCATCAAGGTGCCGCAAGCTTCTCTGAAATATTCATGGGATATTTCATAACTCAATTAAGTAAATGGACCAAAGATATTAACGAGGGAACTCTCAATGGATCTGAATACCTCCGCATTACTCTGCTTCAAATGAAAGAATCTCTCGAGTTTAGCATGTCAAAAGTAGAAAAATGGTTTGAAAATAGCCTAGATGAGAACATTGAAACATTCAAAGAAAGCGTATCTGAATACGTGGACGAGCGAATAGAGGCTCAGAAGGAACTAGCGGCACACACAGCAAGCGTAAAGGAAGAAGCAATAAAGGAACTCAATAGTTTGATTGATAATAATATAAAGAACGTAATGGACCAAATTGAAGGAGGAATAAAAGGTATTTCCGAAAAGGTTGCTGAGTCTACTCAAGCAAGCTCTAAATTGGAAGAGGTCATTAAAAATGCGACTGAAAAAATCAATACAATAACTAACGAGGCAAATAATCTCAAGACTGAGGTTATAAATGCCATTGACTCTTCAAGTAATGCGACAGAATCAGATATCGTGGGTAAGATCGATAAATTAAACTCAGAACTCAATCCTATAAAAGATTCTTTTAATGAAGTTGGTAATTTAATCCAAAAGCTGCAGGAAATTGCAAAAAGTTTCTCTGAAATATAATTCTTTCTTTTCTCTTTAATATACGGCTACTTAAGATCGATATGAATCTATACCTATAAATAATGCAATACCCCCAACTATAAGCATCATGATTGACATGAAGGGATAAACAAAACCCCATGACCCCCAAAGAAAGACATTATTTGCGGTGTATTCTAAAGGTAAGTTTGTAATAATTAAAGATAATACGAGAATTATTGCTCCACCTATGAGCATTGGAATACCTATGATTAATGCAATCAATCCTATTTTGCGAATTTTATCCATTTAATAGCACCATCATTCAGATATTGGATTAGTTATTCACTATTAAATCTAAATTATATATTAAACATGTTTAGTCCAATCTTTCAAGTGGGAAAGTGATAAGAAGACTACACTGTGGATAAATATCGGCGAATATTCAAAAATGTTAGGCGTTCCGCAAATTGAAATATTCAAGTTTATTTTGCCATAGCTGTACTTTATCTCGTCTAATACTACAGTTATTTTATTTTCGTATAATACTTTTGGTATGTTTACTGTCATAATATTCAATCTATTTATTTTAAGTTAAGTAAAAGGAATATTTGATAAGTGTATATAAAGAAAAAAATAGGTGAGAAGTCATGAAAGTATAGGTTTGAAATATTAACTTTTTTTTTACTACCTTATTTTTAGCTAAAAAATCGAATATATTTATATAAAGTGTCAAATAAATGTATTATTGTAAATTATTGACAATATTAATTATCACTAATTTATAAAAATGAAAAGGTTAGAAAAAAATGGTTGATCAAGCTTTAATTAATAAATTAAAAGGATGGCAAGAAAATCCACCCTCACCAGAGGATGTGGATGAAAAATTCGGAGAAGAATTTTTAACGACGCTTTTCACTCTTTTTAAGCAAATCTCGGAAGAAGACGAGGACATGAAAGAAGAAGTGGAAGATGCGGACATCTGCATGCAATTTACGATGATTAATGAGGGACAAGAATTTAAGTTCTGGATTTCTGCTCGAGGAGCAATTGATTTTGGCATCGGAGAAGGTCCAGATGTGACTGTTTCAATGACTTCATCCGCAGAGAATATGTTTCAAATGCTATCTGGTCAGGCCGACGCAACAGCAATGTACATGTCAGGTGACCTAACAATAGAAGGTAATTTACAAGACGCAATGGCGTTTGGTGAGATTTCCTCTATAGCTGCTGAATTGATTCAAGACATGATGGAATAAACTCAAATAATATGGACAAAATCTTATTCTATTTTTTTTTTCCTAATTTTTTATTCTATTTTGGAACTTTTAATACCTTACAAATTAAGGTTGAAGGAATCATTTTAAATATTTCTTGTCGTTGAGGGATAATATCTGTTTCCAATGGTTTAGGCTCAAGAATATTTTCTATAGTAAAGCCAATACTGATTAATCCATTGATGATATCGCTAATTTTTGATGCATGAACTCTAAGATCTATTCCTGTAGACTCTCTAAATGTCACCTCTTTTTCAAAATAGCTTGTCGATATTTTGAGCTCCTTTAGATCAAGGTCCTCTGCACCAAGAAGGTTGTAAATCGGGTGTTGCAAGCTAAAGACGAAAATGCTATTCGGTTTTAAAATTCTATGAGCTTCCTTGAATGACAAATTCAAATCTTGCATCCAATCTAACGCGAAAATTGATATTGCAATATCAAATCTCTCATCATCGAACATTGTTAAATTCTCTATATCGCCTTGTAATAACTCAATTTTAACTTTATTTTCTATCATTAAATTTTTAGCATATTTCAATTGTTCTAAAGACATATCAACTCCTGTACAAATACCTCCCTTCTTTGCTAAAGTAATAGAGTTTTCAGCGCCTCCACATCCCAATTCTACAATTCTTTTTTTTTCAACATCCCCAAGCAGATTAAGTTCAGACTCCCTGGCATATCCAAGAGCATATTCAATATCATCAAACGATAACTTTCTTTTCTTTTGATATTCTAAAGCTATTGAATTCCAATGATCTCTAATGTTTTTTTTACTCATGAAAATAATGAATTAACTAAGTGTATTAAATTTCATGCTTTGTCGGTTCCGCCCTTGTTTTTTACTTTATATAACTTGTACTTATGAGTTGCGTAAGATTAAAAATTAGCTCATTGATGTGTGTCTTGAGAAATAGAAATACTTATGGAATGATGGAAAAAAGGGCAGGGGGAGGAAAGTGGATATATTGGACATTTTTCGGTATTATCCTATTCGTTGCAGTATACCTTCCTTTTTTTGGCACCAATTTACGATTTCATTCCAGTTATCTGTTTTCTAAAGTATTTTCTATAATAGGTACGCTCTCTATGTTTATAGGAGGATTGATGGCCTTTTTTGGATTCGCAGGAATATTTGTAGGGGGAAAAAACTAGATATAATCGCTAATCCTCGGTGGATTACTATTGTGGATTGGATGCTGGTGTCTCGGAATCCCATCCATTTGGGACGCTTTTAGCACCGGATCTGCCACGGGAGGGTCAGGAGGATATCACTAAAATGAAGATTTTAAATATGTATTCGAAAATACTTAAAACCAGTGCTTAATCCGCAAATTGCTAATAATATTAATGACACGACCATGACTCCGGTCATCTTGTACTGCATTCTCCCTCCAAAAATGAAAAATATTAATCATATAATAAAACCTAACACGCCCATTATGGATCCTAATGCAATTAGAAACTCAATCCCTTCTCCAACTTGATCGAAATAATCGAAAATCATTGTGATAAAATATTATTGTAACATATTTAAAGAAAAAAACATTCTGTTCGATTTTTTCCTTCATTTGGAAACACTTTTATATAATTGCATTATTTTGTTAGTTTAATATCATTATAAATTAAAAAAAGTTATCGGGTGCATTCAAAAATTGATATTTGGCGAACCAGTAATTGATCCAATAACAGGCTATATAATAGTCTTCGGTTTGTGTTTTTTCACTTTGTTGTGGAGATTAATTGTGTATGGTCCATAAACAAAGTTTTAATGTGCTATCACATACCACCCTATTTATGCTTTTTTTTTATTTCTTTTACCCTCACACTCACATTAACATTAATACCCTACTATGAACAAAATTTTAATATGCTAACACATTCGTCTCAATAATTTCTCATGCAAGATCAGTTAACGATAATTTTATTGAGTTTTACACCTACTCGAATTTTTTCCTTTAAATAATTTAGATTTAAAATCACCGTAATAATAATTTATTATGATATTAAAAATGAGAAGAATAGAAGAGATTGCCTATTAATTGGTGAATAACAATTTTTAATTTGATCTTGATTCAGAGTTGATAGATGAATTTATTAATGGGATAATAAAGAACACGTGAAAAACAAGATTTTACGTGCAAAATATTTTTGTCGGTTAGTCGTGTCGAAGAACTAGATCTTCTCAAACACCTTTGGCTCTAGCATTGAGATAGATTAGGAAATTAAATTTATTTTACAAAAATATCTAGCGATAGAAGGGCATATTTTTATACATATTAAGGTAAATATTAATAAAATAAATGGAATTTTGTTTTTAGGTCAAAAATGAGCTCGGGTATTGCAACAAAGACATATGGTGTTACATTAGAAGATCAACAACACGTTGAAATCGCAAAATCAAGTAAGAATTATATTCAAAGACAAAAATTCGATTTACTTTCCATATTTGTCTCTGAATTGTTCACACACAAGAACTCAGAAGAAGCAATAAAAAATGTTTCGAACTTGATAGTCCTCTCCCTAAAGTCGTTTAAGAAAAATCATCAAAAGTGTCTTGCTTCTAAAGAAGAAATTGATCTATTTTTTGCAAGCCCGTCAGAATATAGATATGAAAAAACTCAAGGAATTAAAAACCCATTTATTAAATATGGTAGAATATTAGATATCATTCACTCGATTATCGCAAATTGCCCAAATTTACCCAACAACGAGAAATTACAATATTGCAATATTGAAAGGTTCTTTATAAAATCAGTATTTAAAGAACTGGCAATAATAGCTTAATGTGCTAAAAAGAATCTGGTATTAATTTTACAAGTAAGCCCGGTTAATGCCTTAATGAGGGCTTCTTCTATTCTATCGAAGGATTCCATATAGACTCCGCCTTCTTCAGCTACATAAATAGCAAACCAATACACAAAATATTATATTTATCCAAGAATTATTATTGATTTGTACAATTATATCTATACAAAAATGTAAAAATAGAGGGTGAAATTTAAATGAGTTTAATTGAAGAAGTTGAGGATAAATTAGAAGAAGAGGAGAGTATATACAGGAAACTACAGCAACATCTTGATAAAATGCCCGTAGGATTTCCTCCTACCGAATCAGGCGTGGAAATCCGCATTCTAAAGCATTTATTTACTCTTGAGGACGCAAAGTTAGCATTAAACCTCCCATTATTTCCTGAGAAATTAAATAAAATATACCGTCGCTTAAAGAGCACGGGGATATCAAAGGAGGAACTGGAGGAAAGATTAGATGATTTAGTCAATAAAGGTCTAATTTTGGGAGGAGCCATGTTAAAATCGTTAGGCGAGGGAAAATTCTATGGCCTTTCTGTATATATTGCAGGGATATTCGAATATCAAGTAAATAAACTGTCAAAAAAGTTTATGGAAGATTATGAGGAGTATTTATATAATGAATTTCTTGACGAGTATCTCAACCCAAAAACGCCGTTTCAGTTTCGCACCGTCCCTGTAGAACAGAGCATCCAACATGAGCAGGTCATTAGTACGTATGACGATGTAAGGCAACTTATTGAAAATTCAGAAGGACCATTTGGAATAGCTAACTGCATATGCAAGCAAGGCAAGGATCTCCTCGGACAAAAATGTGTCCATACGGATCTTAGAGAGGTTTGCATGCAATTGGAGGAGATGGCTTCGCATTATTCAAACTTGGGGTTAGGTCGTATAATTACTAAAGAGGAAGCTTTAGATATTTTGCGTGCAACCCAGGACGCTGGTTTAATTCTTCAGCCACACAATGCTCAGAAGCCTTTAGCAATCTGCGCGTGTTGCGGAGATTGCTGTCAAATTATAACTAGTTTAAAAATGATGCCTAAACCAGTAGAAATGATATCTTCAAATTATTTCGCAGAAGTAGATTTCGAGACTTGTGAAGGTTGCGAGACGTGCATTACTCGTTGTCACATGGAGGCGTTATCGATGGTGAATGAGATTTCTCATGTCAACCTTGACCGGTGTATTGGATGTGGAAATTGCGTGGTCTTATGTCCTTCAAATTCAATCCACCTCGTAAAAAAGGAAATAGAAACTGTACCTCCTAAGGATGCAGTTGAACTTCTAATGCAAATTAACGTGAAGAAATTAGGTTCGTGATGAATTTAAAATATATTTAATAAATTTTTTTACTATTTTTTTTAGAAATTACATAAAAATCTTAATGGGCTAACACGATCGTTTCTATAATGATGTGTGCTAATTCATTCAAAGCTTTATTGAGTTGATCTTCGATTTCATCCGACGTCTCCAAGTATATGCCCCCCTCTTTCTCTATATAAGATTGAATCTCACCACGGTCTACAGTAGAACGTCCTGAATCTGCGATACCAATGAGGATAAAAGGTATTTTTTTTGAAGTGATATTTCTTATATTCATTTGTAACTTTTTTACCTCTTCAAACGAGCTTCTATCGGACAGATCGAAGACTAAAACCGCCCCAAACGCGCCCTTTATCAAGGCTTTTCGGAAAAACTTGAATTTTTTTTGCTCACCAATGTCCCAAAAGGACAGAGTTGCCATATCGTCTGATTTGTATTCAAAATCCTTAACATAAACGTTTACACCTATATTGATTTGATAATTAGACAAAAATCCTTTCCCAAAATATCTTTGGATTGGAACAGGTTTTCCTAAAGACCCCGCACTATAATAAACGATTTTTATTTTGAAGCTTGACATTAAATATTAGCTTATGAATTTTAGATCTATTATATATTTATGCAAGTTCTATTTAATTATTTTTTTACTCGTGGAATAAAAAGTGAAATATCTGAATGGAAAACAAGAAATTTAAAGCTCATTAATTCAAGATTCTTATTCCTTTATAGTCAAGGCGATAATTAAGCTCTCGAGAATGACCCCTTGAAATGATATTCATGATTTTTTCTCTTGAAATAAAATCTCTCGTTAAAATATTGTCTAAAGATTGTATCTATCATATTACTTGTAGAAAAAAAATTTGTTTTGACTTAAAGCCGGATTAAAAGAACTCTCGTGAATTAATAGCAAGTTTATATCCTCTTTCTGGCACGTCATGATTAAAGGTAATAACTGTGATTCATGAAACTCATTTAACTTCAAAATTACTGCTTTTGCATTGCTCAATTTGGAGATTTCATATCTTAAATGGTGTGATATGTTTTCAATTATGATGAATTTTAAATTGGGAGGAAAAACATAGTTTCTATTGGAAATATGTCTTATAAGCTCGCTTTGTTCAGAGAATGATTTTTTTTT
>Ga0180437_10005622_pt1 | contig 17052 bp, 16 predicted proteins | sample SS_ome_4_FD_132410 | JGI IMG/M metagenome (GOLD analysis project Ga0180437, IMG submission 132410) | Hypersaline lake sediment archaeal communities from the Salton Sea, California, USA - SS_3_D_1 metaG | ecosystem: Environmental > Aquatic > Non-marine Saline and Alkaline > Hypersaline >... | reverse complement strand
GGTTTTTGAGGGGGTTGCAGTCAAAACCTTGCATTTGGGACTTGAGTTTCCTCGTCAACCTATCATATATTTATTGCATTATCAATAAGTTATTGCAGATTTTTAAGTTTATCAGGCGACCCTTTCTTAAATCAAGTTAGACTTGAGATTCCTGAGATTGCAGAGCTGGTTTCTCCTGAACCTTATGATTTAGACCGTATTCAGGAAGAACTCTTAGACCATGAGACGGTTTTGCTTGAATATTTTTTAGGAAAGGACCGATCCTATATATTCACAATTACAGACAACTCCTTTATTTTGCACGAATTACCCTCAAGCAGAGAAATTTATGAATCATTGAGGGCGTATCTTAAGGTAATCTCTGAGAAGCCGTCAAATGATTTTAAGGGCGTAAATGCATCTCTCCGTTTATATAATGAATTAATTTCGCCAATCCAAAGCAAAATCGATAACTTAACGAAAAACTTGATTATTGTTCCCGATGGGATTCTGTGCTATTTACCTTTTGAATCTTTGATGTCAAAGCAAGAAGGCATTGGAAAGGCAAAAAACGAGTTCTTGATCGAACGATACAATATATCTTACATGCCGTCTGCTTCTTCTCTTTTGTTGCTTCAAAAAAAACGTAAAGAGAAGCATTTCAAAAAAGACCTGTTGGCACTGGGGAATCCCAATTACCGAGTTGATAGCTCAATAAAATCGAATCCCTATTCTCCTGCCCTAATCTTATTCAATATTTATAATTCATTGGGCTTCAGTTTCTCTCCATTGCCTTACAGTGAATTGGAAGTCAAAAGAATATCTAGACACTTCGCCGAAGATAAGAGGAGTGTATATCTCGGGGAGCACGCCAACGAGTCAGCTTTTAAAGATATTTCCCTATTAGACTATCGTATCATTCATTTTGCTTGTCATGGATTCGTGGATCAGCGATTCCCATTACGTTCCGCACTCGTTTTATCTTTGCTTGCTAACGAAAACGAAGATGGCTTTTTGCAGGCTAGAGAAATATATAATCTGAGAATGAATTCAGAGATTGTTGTTCTCTCTGCGTGTCAAACCGGCATTGGAAAATTGGAGCCCGGGGAGGGCTCGCTTGGACTTTCGAGAGTATTTTTTTATGCGGGAGCTCATTCGGTGGTTTCCGCATTGTGGGAAATTGGGGATAAGCCTACGGCATTATTTACGGATTATTTTTACACATATTTATCGAATGGAGATAGCAAGACTGAGGCCATGCGGAATGCAAAGATTGACATGATAAACTCGAAATATTCGCATCCGTTTTATTGGGCAGCTTTCATCCTGAGTGGGAAATACAGATCCTCTATTTTTTAACGGTAAAGTCCACAAGTGACGATTCAGTCTTAAATCCAGCTTCTGAATGAGCGGTTACCATCCAAAAATAGGTTTTCCCTTTAACAATTTTCTTGAGTAGGGTCTCTGAAGGCTGAAAATGATTCTCTAATATTTTATCACTTTCCCAGATTGATAGCAGAGTGTCATCAAAAACTTCCAAAATATAGAAATTTGCTTCAGGTACGTTCTTCCATTTGAATTTCAGTTCTGAAATATCCAAATGGATTTCGTTGGGATATACGGTCCGAAGCGGACTTGCTCTGACCCTCCGATATTCAATTTTTTGAGGAATTTTTAAGACAACCATTGCTAATACGATTAAGAAAAGTAACATGACAAAAGCTGATACATATCGCCAACCAAATCGAGAATAAAATTGAGAACCAAACCAAGTTCCGCCCTTTTTAGTTGGATCTCCTTTACTAATAATATTCTTTGCTTTTTCAGTTAATTCTTTTTCTATTCTCACAGTGTCGAGAAGAAATTCGAATTCCCGAGAACAATGGATGCAGCTTGATAAATGAGCGATTAGCTTCTCTCTTTGTTTTTTTGAAAGATTTGAACGAAGGCTTTTAATCAGAATATTCGGTTCTGGGCAATTTATCCGGGATTGCGAGGATTTCCCCTCCAGATAGATGTCATAAAGTTCTTTTAGAACTTTATTGTCTATTTTCATATTCGATGCTCTTTTCTTTCAATATTTTCTTAAGGTCCGCAAGGCCTCTATAAAGTAAGTTACGTGTTTTGTCCTTGCTCCAACTTAGATATATTGAAATCTCCTCAAGGGTCATATTTAATAGAAAGAGACGTACTACTTTCTTCCGACTCTCCATGAGAGAGTCAATTGCTTCTCCAACGATTGTGCTGAACTCTTGGTCGGAGATCATAGTCATTGTATAATAACTTTTATATTCCGATATTTTCTTTTGCTTCTCGCGATTTAGAATGCCTTCTTGTCGTCTAAATTTCCTGAGCTGATCAATTACTGTGGAATCCACTATCTTTCGTATATAAGACGAATAATTATGGATATTTTTCTCATCTTGAAAGATCTTCCATATTTTGATTTTTATTTCCTGAGACACATCTTCAGGATCTATTCCAATTTTTTGAGGATCGAATTTTTGAATATTTGATTCGATAAAGCGCGAGAATCTCTCGACTAGTTCCTCAAAATTTTCCCCACTATCTTTTTTCCATCCCATAATTTGTCCCACATTATATCATCGCACTTTTATGCTCTCAATTTAGTGACATTAATATAGAGTGGGTAGGCGGGGAATTTTTCTCATTTCTTGGAAATCTTTATCGTGATGCAGGGGAGTTTATTTTGAAGTTGATCTGAATGATCGATTTCTTTTTATGTAAAAAAAAGAAAAGGCGATAGTACCAAAAATAAGCGAAAAACCGAGGAGTATGTATAACCGATTCTTTTTGGGAAATATAACTTGATCGGCTTTTCCAGAAACAATAAATCCCGCCCAATAAAAGGGATGTGAAAGAACATCAGAATTGATAAGTTCGAGCTTTGCTTGTCGAAGTGAATTCATGATGGATTTGCCGTTATTTAAGTAATAATAAAATCTATCCATTAATTGGAAAGTAGCTTGATCATTTACCGGCCATAGGCTCATCAAGACAGCAGAGGATCCAGCATAAAAAAACGCCCGATTAATTCCCTCAATGCCTTCTCCTCTTACTAATTTGCCTAGTCCAGTTTGACATGCTGATAAGGCAACGAGATCTGAATTTAGGGCTAAATTGTATATTTCACTTGTATATAAATTTCCGTTTTCTTCCTGATCATCTATAGATGAAAGGGCTATATATGAATGTCCTGGTGATTTGTTATCGATCTTACTATGAGCTGCAACATGGACTATTTTAAATTGATCAATTTCTTTTGCGAGAAGATATTTTTTTGATGCATCTTTTCTCACAAGAGTCTGAATTTTTTTTGAACTTAATTGAGAACTGATTTTTTCAATTTCAGTTTTGCTATATTTTAGTCGTTCGAAATGAAAATCACTTCCATTGTCCTCCCCATTTGATTGATTTTCAAATTGACCATAATATGGATCTCCAATGGCAAGCAAATCATATTTTCGTTTATGCCCATTGTTTCGCTTTCTATTGATGATTTCGTAATGCGCAGTTATTGAAGGCACGTATGCAATTTTGTAGTCGCAGATTAGCCATCTATTGCTTGAAACTTGAGTAATGAGAGTTTCAAAGGGCAAATAATTCAAAATATCGTCCGGAACAAATATGATGTTTTCGATTTGGTCATTTATTCCAGGAGCTACCAATAGATTATAAAGCTCGAGTCCTAAATTGAAATCTTTGTTTGTTTTATCTGAAAGAATCTCTAAGTATTTTGAGACCTTTTGTTCAATCTCTTTTTTTGGAGGCAACTTAAATATTTTGTATCCATTCTTTGTAATGACAAATGCAATCGATTTCTGTTTTCCAATTAAATATTCAAAGAATGCGGTTTTATTATCTCTTAACTCCTCTTGGACCTCTGTAAGTTCAATAATTTGAGGATCAAATAGGTTAGCGTATGCGGGACTTTTTGATCTGATTTCTCGTTTTATATTTTCAAGCTCGATTTCTTTTGATTGAAGTAGATCTTGCCGTTTTTCAATATCTTCATGTGATTGTCCTGAAGTGTAAAGAAGAGAAAGTGTTTCAGTAATTTCTTTTTGTATCTGTTTTTCTTTATTTTGAAGAATAAAATCGACATGTTGAGAAATGTTTATTTGGGATGATTCTAACTGGTCTAAGAATGCGCGAGCTTTTCCTTTTTCTAAATATTTAAATGCCGTTTTTCCATAATCCTTATTTGTCTCATTTTCGTTTAGTACTACTAATAAATAAATTAAGTCTTGGTATGCTTCTATTCTTTTGTCAGTGCCTAAATAACTAGCTCTTAATTCTTCTAAAATAATGTTTGATCGGATATTTTCAATAATTAATATTGATTCTTCAAAGCTTCGTAGTGCTTCTGCATATTCTCCTTGTTTTACATAAGCTCTTGCGAGCTCTAAATATGCTTCCCAAAGCGTTTTCTCGTCTTCAATTTTGAGCGCAAGATCAATTGCCCTCTGATAATATTTTGTTGATTCAGAATAATTCCCCTGGTTAAAGTGAATTATTCCGATATTATTGTTGAGCATTCCTATCGATTCTTCATCCTCAATCTCTTCGGCAAGGGAGAGTCCTAAATTGAAGTGATATAATGATTCCGTATAATCTGATCTGTCTGCGTAAACAGTTCCCATATTGTTAAGAATTCTGACTTCTGTTTCTTTTTCATTCATTTCTCTTGCGATTGAAAGGGCTTGCGTGAAATACTTCAACGCTGTTTCAAAATCTTTATCATTTTCAAAGGTAAGTGCACGCCGCCTATGCGTTTCACCTAAATTATTTAATGCTTTCGCAATTTTTGATTTTTCGCCACTTTCTCGATCAATTACTATTACTTCTTCTAAATAGTCGATAGCTTTGTCAAATTCTCCTAAATTTTTATAAATAATACTGATGTTATTCTTTATATCCGATTCTGCAACCCGTCTGTTGAGTTGTTGCGCTAATTGGGAAGCTTCTTCGTATGTAATAAGAGCCTGCGAATAGTTCTCAATCTGGTCATAATAAATGCCTAGGTTATTCAAGCAACGCATCATTTCAAGCTTATGATTTATAGCCCGAGCAAGTTTTAATGCTCGTTGATTCAATTTTTCGTATTCTTTCAGATTGTTTTGCTCCATATATACAAAACTTAATTGACGTAAGAGCTTAATTTCAAATTCGGGTCTTTCAATCTCGCGTGATATTTCGATGCCACGATCAAACAATGAGATCGACTTATCTAGTTCTCCAAGTTCGTCTCTGAGTTTCTTAGCATTCGAATATAGTTCATGAATTTTCAGGCACTCACCTGAAAGTTTTTCATGTTCTCTTAATTCAAAATCTTTAGCAACTAGATTTGCATTTTTGTAAAATTGTAATGAATCATCCATATATCCTAAATTCCAGCTTACTATTCCGAGTTCAAGTAATGCTCTGCATTCTTCCTCTACATTTGAACTTTTGCGAGCGTTTTTTAATGCAAGCTGGAATTCATCAAAAGCTCTTAAGTAATTCCCGTTGCGCTTATCTTTCAGCCCAGATTGAAAATGATTATTTGAGGATTTGTAGTTATATTGTGCCTCGACAATATTACCGAAGGTGGGAAAATTAGCAAGCACTAGGAAGAGAATGACACAGGTAAGGAATATCAGTAGCGCATTCTTAATCACGAATCTCAATTGATACTCCGCTAACTCTCTTTTTATTTCTATAGATAGATTTTACACAACTCTATGGTTGATGCAATCGTCTTTTGGGATGAAACAGGGGGTGAATTTAAAGTAAAGTGAAAGAGGTTTTCAGAGAGGGATTGAGTGGATGATCTTACCTTCTACCCATAAGGGAGAAGTGTGAAGTAGATGAATTATTTTTTTTGTTAGTCTTCTTTGCTCGGCCGGTGTGAGGATAATCCTCCTGTAATCTTCATCTTCTTCGAGAGCTTTTTGGTGACTGTCTTGGTTTCGTACATTTGGGGTTCATCAAGTGATGGCATGTCATAGAAAGGGAGAAATGACATGAACTGGGCAAATAAGGCCAGGGGTTTTCTGAAGAAATTCTGATAGTAGTACTTCGAGGATCGCGGCTTGGCTTCAATTACGCCCGGGAAGGCCAGGAGCAGGAAGGCAAAGCAGACTGCAATCGCTGTCACTTTGAGAAGAGATTTTTTCATGGTAACCTCCTTTGCAGGTTACGCATGCCGTAGGGGAGTGATGGAAAGACAGAACAGGCGACTAGGATCTTTCACTCCATCCTAGTCTGTTTCACTCTCATCCAAGGCAGCGTACGTAAATTAATAAAATTTTGGCAGAATGTCAAGCTTTTTCTTTCTCTAAGTTATTAATAAATAATAACTTATACCACAGACCCTCCTTATCTTGTGGTTCTCTGGTTTTGTAGCTCAATATATTGAGTCGTTGATTGCGGAAAAAAATTGAAGAAAATTTAGAAATTTTTTAAGATGTTGTTAAGTTCTTGGCAAAAAAAAGATTATGAGGATGGGAATCGGTTTTTTGTTGTGCACCTCCATTGGAGTTTCTAGCTGGCCTAATTTTTAAAGAAGTAAGCGATCTCCCATGCTGCCGTCTCAGGTGCATCGGAGCCGTGGGTGGCGTTGCGTTCCACGGAGAATCCAAACTCGCGGCGAATGGTGCCGGGCTCCGCCTGGGCTGGATCTGTGGCTCCCATAACGGTCCGCCAAGTCGCTATAGCTCCATCTTTTTCAAGGACCATGACCACGATCCGGCCAGATGACATGAAGTCGGTCAGGCTGCCGTAGAAAGGCTTGTCTTTGTGAATGATATAGAAGCCTTGGGCTTCCTCTTTAGATAAATTCAGCAGCTTCATGTTCTGGATCGTGAACCCTTCATCTTCTATGCGCTGTATGATTTTTCCGATCACTCTTTTCTTAACTGCATCCGGTTTTATGATGGCTAGTGTTTGTTCACTCATGACGGCTCCTTGTTTAGTGGTAGTGAAAATTCATGCTTGACGATGAAACTTAAGATGATGAAACTTAAGATAATGATATAACCCAATCCAAGCAGGCAGTCAACCACGCAAGGGAAAAGACAAGCCGGGGATTTGATGGTGATGAAGTTGGCGAGATTTCAGCTCGTTTTTACTGCTTTTTGATGGGGATCCAGATCTCGGTGCGGAGGCTAGAAGGGCTGACATCCTGAGTGGGAATGACCAAAAACTGTCCCAGAATCGGGCCGTCCTGTACGTACCGATTAGCTTCCATCCAATCCAGGATCTGATCGATGGTATCATCGGTCGTGTCATAGGCTCCTCGATGCTCGGCAGCAGCTACTACTAAATGATTCCATTCCTTTTTTTGCAGGGGAGGCTGGGGAAAAAGTTGGGCCGTGATCGGGAAACCAACCTCGTATTCGACATTCTCGGGGATTCCTTGGGTGGGATTGATATTATAGACCGCAATCAGGTCGCCTGAGGGACTTAGGCGCTGACTTTGCATGATTGCGATCAGATCGTTGAGTACCGAGCCCATGTCACCGAAAGCGCCCTTATGGGAGATGCAACAGTAGGAAAAAGGTTCGAGCTCCTTCACGGTTACCCTGATCCGCTGGTTAAAATCGGATGCGGCTAGGGCGGAAGACCCGAGAACGAGGAAGGCAAGAAATGCGGCGGATAAACAATATGGTCTTCGCATGGTATACTCCCGAGATTTCATCTCTAAGTCATTCACTAGTTTAGTCGTATAATTTTGGGAATTCAATGATTTTAATTCCCGCGTGCTAAACCACATCCTTGTGATAACGGGAATAGAGTGTGATCACTGGATTATGCCCAGTTAAGCGGTCCTTGACGATCAATGTGGTGACCGGCGCCAGGGAGGTCTTGGTAAATAGCATATCGTGTCCCACGCATAATCCTATCAGGAGGTTGAAGTCGGTGCCCGTTTGATTTAGGATCTCGGCCTGGAGGAGGGGATTGCATGCTGCTTCGAATTTCTCGGGATCGCGGATCTTGAGCTTCTTCGGAATCCCCAAGTCGGTCTTCTCAACTGCGCCGCAGCAGCACACTACCGAGCTTATATCTAGACCATGGCCTTCCAGGATCGAACAGGCACGGGCTGCCTCATCGGCCAAGCCGACACAGAAGGCCATGCCGATTTTGTGGGCGTCGATGGCTTCGGCAAATGCCGCGATCTCTCTGATTCGCGGACGCACGGGGACCGTTCGGTTTTGCTCGCGTGCCGCTTGTGTGTCATAGGAATCTTTTTCAGTACGCGCGCTCATCAAGTAGAAATGGCGGATGTCGGAGGAGGAATATTTCTTCTTGACCTCTTTGACCAGGTCACGGTAATGGATCATGGGACAGAACGCAGGCAGCGTTTTCTCATTGGTTGTGCCCTGCTTACATGGCTTGGATTTGCACTGCGCACACCGAGGTTTTTTCATTTTGCTCCCTTTCATTTGTCGGTTTATAATTATCGGGATAAAGGTGTTGCCACCACTCCGGCTGCCGCTTGAGCCACCGGTCGAACCATGCCAGGATGGTTTTGGTCCACAGGATGCGCTTGTCGTAGGTCATGATGTGGTGGTTTTGATCCAAAATCTGAATGTATTCCACTTCTCTTCCCAGAAGCTTCAATGCGGTGAACAGCTGAGTGCTCTCTCCGGGCGGCACATTGGTGTCAACTGAGCCGTGGAGGAGCAACAGAGGGGTCGATATTTTATCGGCATGGAACAATGGACTTTGGTTGACATAGATGTCTTTGCGGTTCCAAGGAAAACTGTTGGCTGTGGCCAATGCACTGTAGCTGTATCCCCAATAGCCTTCTCCCCAATAACTGGCGATTGAACTGATACCGGCATGTGCGATGGCAGCGGAGAACAGGTTAGTCCGTGTCTGCAGGAGCATGGTCATGAAGCCCCCGTATGAGGCGCCAATGCAACCTAGACGTTCGGGGTCCACAAAGGCATGCGCGTCGAGAAATTTTTGAACCCCTCTGACGATCTCATCGGCCACTATAATTCCCCAGTCGTTGACGTGACGGGATGAAAATGCCTGCCCGAATCCTATGGCGCCGCTGGGCTGCATCACGTACACGATGTAGCCTTGAGCCGCATAGAGGTTCAGGGGATATCGTCCGCCGAAACTGCGCGAGACCGGCGTTGTGCCGCCATAATAGTTCACAATGCACGGATACTTCTTATGTGGATCGAAATCGGCCGGATAATAGATGCGGCCTTCGATCTCGACTCCTTCCTCATTATTGAATGTCCAACGTTTGATGGCACCGAATCGAACATCGGCGTAATCCTCTGCGCTCGGGTCGTTCAACACCCGGTACTTTTGTTTCGCCAGATCTATGACATAGGCTTTCGGGGGATCGGCGGCGCTGGATCCGATGTAGACGGCCGTCGAATCTTCTCTGGCAACCGATAGCGCGTGGATCACATCCACTCCGGTCTCCACTAGGGAGAATGACTTCCTTTTGAAATTGTATTTGTACAGCTTGATATAGGATTTGTCCGTGGCTAGCGCAAATAGACAATTTTCAGCCTCATGCCAAAAGACTTGATTTACCGCCGGATCGAAGTCTTTGGTAATGGCTTCAACATCCATGCTGTCCAGATCGAGGATATAGGCTTGGGTGTCATATTCGTTAGGTATAACCCCCTCGCTGACATCATGCCCGATTTCGCCGAACAGCGAAGGACCACCTAGACAGAGGAGTCGGTTTTCATTGGGAATCCAGTGTGCGCTCCTCAGCCATGGACCTTTCCAAATGAGTTCGGTTTCCAGGGTGTTTAGATCGAGCACATGTAGCTCGGACTGAGAGTAGGGTCTTTGCGTGAGATCTTCCATGGTCCGCGTGAAGAGGATTTTTTGTCCATCCGGACTTATGGCGTTTAAAGAAGTGGTGAACTCACCGGCGGTCAGGCGCTGGCGCACGCCCTCGGGAATAGTGACCTTGAATAAGAAGCTGCGGTCGCGCCATTGAGGCTGACGGTCGGGCAGGCCTTGATATCTTTTGAATCCAGGAGTATCTTCTTTGCCCTTTTCCGTAACCGAATAGATGATGTAATCCCCATCGGGCGACCATGTGTGATCGCCCAGATTCGATTGATCCTCCAAGATCGGCAGGGTTGTCCCTTGTTCCATATCCACCACCCAGATAGTTCCTTTAGAGTTCGCGAAGGTGGCATAGGAGAACTTGGCGCCCTGCGATGCCCATGTCACACTGGAGAGGGCGTTTTTCCCGCGAAAGGTGTGAGATAGACGATTTTTTCCAGGTCGTAGAGTTCCACCCATGATTCCGAAGTGTTACCGGGCGGAAGGGTGCGGCGGATGGTGAGGGCCGCCAGTTTGCCATCCGGAGAGATGGAAATATCGCTCGGTTTCGGCCCATCTAAAAGCCGCTGCAGGCTCATTACGTCCTTGGGATCCAGCGTAACGGCTGGAGGAGGGTCGGCGTATTTGTCCTCGAGGCTTATATGACCTTTAATGAACCAGCGCGAGTTAGAACTCGGATCATTTGCGGTTTTGATCACAATCCAATGTTTTCCGGTCTCGAGGATCATATCCCACGAGTAAGGCGTCTCCCTTTCTTGCACCCTGCCCTCTTGGCTGCTATCTTTGCGGGATTTCACGCCGATGCTTTCCCCATCCAGGCAGACTCGCAGGGCCTGTGGTCCGGATAAGGTTAATTTTGCCTGGGTCCATCGTTTGATATCGAGGTAGAATCCGAGATAGGCGATAGAAGGATGGCCCGGTTTTGTCGGCAGTTCCAATCCCTGTTCTCCGGAATCTACGGTGATCCATTGCGCGCTGCTCCCATCATGCCAACGAAACGAGCGGTTCTTTTGGGGTTTGAGATTAGCCATTTCAGTCTGTTGGAATTTGACCAAACCTTCGATGTAATTCCCGGTCTTGAACTCTTTGTGCAGCGCCGGGGCCGGAGTTGAAAAAGGTCCGAGGAGGAGCCATTGGTCGATGGCAAAGGATCTGCGATCGGATTCTGCGTCCGGAAACGCTTCAGATACATGTGCTGTCAGCAGCAGGATCATAAAGATTGACTTGACAAGCTTAGACATCTTGCTTCACTTCCTCTCAGGGAGGTCTTGTGACGGATCAAATATACCCAAATGCCGAGCCAAATTCAATTGAGCGGCGTTGGGACTTAAGGGACCTTTTGTGTCTTTTCCGTTTTTTGTTATAATTTCTCCTCTGCCCATGTTCCTAATGTACGCGACACTTCCTAAGGAGGATCCATGAAAAAATACCGCCCTTTCTGTATCGGCTGTACGTTCGCCGTGGTGGCTTTGCTCACTTTGTCGACATGCGCCCCCAAAGAGCCAACGGAGGTCGTGCCTCAAGCGGATCTGGTGTTCACCAACGGATACGTGTTAACCATGAATCAGGAAATGCCCAAGGCCTCGGCAGTCGCAGTAACGGGCAACACGATCACAGCGGTGTGCGCCACATATGAAGAGGCACAGAAATACATCGGAGAGAACACCCGGATCATCGAGCTCCAGGACGCGTTTGTTACTCCGGGAATCATCGACGGTCATGTCCACTTCAATCGAGCCGGTGCATTGATCAACGATGCCAACCTTATGACGGTGGCGGACGATGAAGGCCTCCGTAAGGAGATCTCCCGTTTGGTGAATCTGCTCGAAGATGGAGAATGGATCACCGAGGGGCTTTGGGGAGCATATGAACAGTGGTCGTTGGGAGATGCCGGTGATCTGCCGGCCAAGAAGAGAAAAAAGTGGCGTCCCCACAGGGACATGATCGACGAGCTGAGTCCGGATAATCCCTGTTTTCTCTGCCGATATGATTATAATGAGTGGCTGGCTAACACCGCCGCATTGAAAGCGGCCGGCATGGATTCCAATATATATAATGGCATGGTGATCGATGGCAGAGGACGGGCGACCGGTATCATCGTTCGGCCTTCGCCGGCGTTTGATATGATGCGTAAGGTCGTGAAACCCAAATCCCGCCAACGTCTTCTGGATGAAAACCGGGCAGCGCTAAGGGCCTTACGGGAAGCTGGTATCGTCGAGGTGCACGATATTGAACGGCCCGACCAAACCGATCGCTTTATCGAGTTGCAGGAAAACGGAGAGTTGACTTGTCGGATATGGCTTAGGCCGGATCTCAGCCGCGGGGCGGAATTGGGCGAGCAGGGTTTCACAATGGGAGTACACCCCAAAACAAAGCTCAGAGACTATTGGCTGCGATATGGGGCGTTGAAAGGATATATCGACGGAATCATGGGGACCCACGGCGCGCTGTTTTTCGAACCCTACGACGATCAGCCCAATAATTATGGGCATTGGCGGACTCATACTTCCGACGACCCTGGCTACAAGGTCAGGAACATGGAGAAGATGTACAATCTGATCCGAGCAGGTTTGGAACACGGTTTCGTCCCTAACGTTCACGCCATCGGCACGCGGGGAGTCGCTGAGATGCTCGATCTTTATGAAAGGCTGAAAAACGAAGGTGTGGATCTCAACGGATTCCGTGTCATCCATGCCCAGGTGATCAGGCCGGAGGATTTTCCCCGTTTTAAAGCGTTGGGAGTGATCGCCGAAGTCAATCCGTATCACATATCCGACGACATGCGATGGATGGAGGAGCGGATCGGATTTGAGCGCTGCAGGGGAGCCTATGCCTTTAAATCTCTACTCGATAACGGTGCCGAATTGAGTTTCGGATCGGATTGGCCGGGAACCAGTGCGGCGGAATATCATATGCATCCCAAATACCTGATTTATGCCGCGGTCGCCCGGAAAACTCTGAATGGATTACCTGAGGAGGGGTGGTTTCCGGAGCAGCGCATATCCGTGATGGATTGTCTCAAGGCCTATACCATCAATAACGCCTATGCCGCTTTCGAGGGCGATGTCCGCGGTTCCCTGGAAGCGGGCAAATTAGCGGATATCACCGTGTTCGATCGAAATCTGCTCCAAATTACAGTGGATGAGATTCTTAATGCCGAAGTGTTGTACACCGTGGTGGACGGTAAGATCGTGTTTGAAAAATAATAGTCAAGTTCATTGTAATCAGTGTCTCCTGTTTAAGTTTTTGGAATCGGCTCCAGTTTCACCACCTTTATGCGTCCTGATATGGCGAGCGTGAGCTTGAAGCAACCCCATGAATTCCTGACTTGGATGGAGCAGAGATGAGAGACGGTTCCGACGGGGTGGAAAGTAGGGGTGTTGTTGGCTTCGATGCGGACGCCCGCCAAAAAGCACTTGGGTCCAGAGATCCATTGGTCTTTTATTCGGTCATGGACTTCAATCCAATATCCGTCGTGGTCGAGCCGTAGCCTGACACTTGTCCCTGAATATATTGCGCGGTAGCGGGCATGGTTCATGCGGGAATGGACTTCGCGCACCGCCTTAAGGAGCTTGTATTTGGGTGACAGATTCATAAATGGAAACGAAGCTAAGGCAATGACCACGCTTATGACCGCCAGCCCGACAAGTGTTTCCAATATGGACATTCCCTTGTGTTTCATGCTTATCCTCCCTAGGTGGTTGAGGTTATTCGGTACGGCTTTTCCAGACCATCGGTCGAATTCCGGTGAAGGTGAGAATCGGATATCGGGATAGGGGGGCGTTACGGATGAACGCCTCATCCGCAATCAGTCTGGTGTCCATGTGCACGCGGAGCGTATTGTCTTGCGAGTCATAGTCCGTGAAATGCAGGCTGCCCAAGAGATCGGCCGTCCTGTCGTTTCCGGCGAAGGAGATTCCCTGTTTTGCGGCGGTCAGGCTGGCCTGAAGTTTTAGTCCGTCCGGCGCTTCGGAACCTATCACGATCTCACCGGCGCCGCCGTCTTCTCCCCAAATATCGGTTCCGGTGGCCAGAATATGAAGTTGTGATTCGCCGTCTTTCACATAAGGGACACCATCCTGCCATTGGACACCTTGGTGGATGAGATGTGATGTGATGGTGATCCGGTCGGAACAGATGATAGTCAAATCTATGCCCCGTAGGATGCATGGTATTTCCTGATCGGTCGGCAAGATCGGATCTCCCGGGTTGTTCACGATCCCACTGCCCAGGCTTTCCACATTTCCATCCACGATAATGATGCCCCGGGGAGAGAGGTTGAACGTTTCCTCTCCTTGGGGAGATGTAAACCGTGTCTGGGAATCTGATGGATTGTATCTCAAGACCCAGCAGCTATCATCCTGCCAGAAGGCGATCACCTGATAATCCAGGTCGATGGCAAGGATCATGCGCGATAAATCTCCCTGGACATAGATCCCTCCTAATCCGAGGTCATCGCGCATCAGATATACGCCGGGGGGAACAGGCTCAGGAGAAGGCTCGAGTCCGATCGCCTTTCTAAGTGTGCCCGGAGTGAGATCTTGCGGCCGAAAGATATCGATGTTGAGGGCTTCTTGGATCAGCTCAGTGGCGTGCTGGGGGATAAGGTCTTCGGCTGTAATGGGAGCAGGGGGGAGGAGAGGAGTCGGTTCCGTCCTTTCCATATGAATATGATTCTCGGCCAGGAAATCTTCGACCGGAGTATGTTCGAGATCCTTATTGACCAGGACTGGGATAAGGGGAAGTGGCAGCCGTCCGGCATGGAGGTTTAATAGGGCTTCGATATGGGCCTCGCGTCGACCCGGAAAGTTCCCGATTCGGCCTTGGACAGCAATGTCCGCATGGTAATCTGCCGAGAAATAATGGTCAAAGAGTTTGATCTTATGGAGCGAAAAAGAGACGGATCCCTGCCACATCTGGTCTTGGGTCTGTCCGTTGAAATCAAGCGGCAGATCTCCAACCGATAGAAGGTCCTCGATGATCTTAGTGCCCAGATCGACAGAATCGCTTCTGTATATTTGATAGCTGGCGTCCGATAGTCGCAGGGGAGATAGAGTCGCTTGCAACTGATTGGAAAGGCCCGTCCAGCCGTCCTTGAGTCCGTTCTCTGCCGCATAGTCGAGACGAACGGAATTCTTCTTATATGCGGCCAGCCGTGCATAGACCTGGGAAAGGAAAATCATGCCCAGCCCCAAAGTCGAGAGGATGATCACGAGAAATGCTGCGAGCAGGGTGGTTGATCCCTGGGGGTGGGTATGAAATTTAATGATAGCCCGCCAACAGTAAGTTTTTGGGTCGCATCGAAAATGCATGCTCTTTCTCCTGTTTGGATTGGATGCCCAGGGCGATCTGAACCAGGTTTGAGGTTTCATCATAGTCCCCTGCAAAAAGTGTCGCCTCTTCTAACAAAGGCTGCCCGGAGCTGGTATTGACTTTGCGCCTTATGGTTCGAGTCAGCCGGTCCAGATACAGGCTGATTTTTTTGATCAGCACCAGCTGGGAATCGGGTGCGGAATAGCCGTGCTGGAGAGGCCGGGAGATAACCATGTATCCGGATCCACTGGATACGACCGAGGCTGTTTCTCCTTTGGCGGCATCAAAGATACATATCTCTCTGCCGATTCCGATCCTATACGTCTCCGGGAGATGAATCTTGGTTTGACCGAGCTGAAGATCGTCTTCTATTTGGAGCCTCCGCTCCCGGATGCAGATATCCACCCGTTCCGGCTCCACCTTCAATCCTCGGATTAGACCTAGGTTCATAGGAGTTGTAAGGCCCAGTCCCGCCTGTTCCAGGTCCAACTTGATCTTATCCGCTGCAGCGAACAATGATTCGTTGGTTTCATAGACTGCTCTTAGGCTGAAAAAATGGAATTTGACGGAGCTGAAAAAGGACATGCTCCCTATGAAAAGAAAAAAGAATAGAGTCAGGCTGATGAGGCTTTCCAATAGAGTGAATCCTCTGATGTATCTCATCGTTTTCCCTCCGGTAGAAGACAAATGACATGGCTAGAATCCCAGTTCTTGCGAAAGCCATAGTGTGACTTGGGTGGCCCGCTCCCGATATCCCGCTGGATGGGAGGAGATGTGCACCGACTTCAGAGAAGGGGAGATATCCTCGATAACCCATTCCATGATGTAGATGCGTTCTGATTCTGGGTCCTTGAATTCTTGGGAGGCTTTTCCGGGTTCCAGTTCAGAACTCTGAAATGGGAACACACGGAAGCGTTCCAGTTGATTTGAAATTAAGTCCATGGTCTCGAGATGGTCTCGATATCGGATCTGGCTGTGCTTGGAAAGCAGTACCAGCTGTGCAGTCCCTAGTATGACGGACATCAGGATCATGAATGCGATTAAAAGATCCAATAATGAAAATCCTTTGCAATGCGGGATCATTAAAGCGAGAATGGTTCGTTTCGGCATCGTTTTTTGGTATATAAAATATTGCACGAAGCGTGCCAGCGTAAGGAGAGTCGCGGCCCAGGGTAATTTGATCGATAATCTTGTGGGGGATGTCAACCAGAGTGTCGAATGCGGCCGATGGGATCATTGGTGGAGTGAATCTCTGTTTACGCCCACCAGGATAGAAGCTCTGTATGTAAGTTTTTTTGTGCGAGGATAAATTTACAAAATATTGCAATTATATATTGACAGAAGGCCGAAAAATGCCTATCATATGCGTGCTCTCGTTGGCGTTTTTTACCTAAATTTTAAGGGTAGATATGCGGATGAGGAGCCTCTCTCTAGGTTTAGAGAGAGTTTGATCTTTGAATTAAAAGCAGAGCAGCCTTGAAACATTCCATTGTCAATTCGTCTAGTTTCTAAGGGCTCTTCGGAGCTCTTGAATTAACTGGAGAGTTTGATCCTGGCTCAGAGTCAACGTTGGCGGCGTGCGTAACACATGCAAGTCGAACGAACCTCAAGTGGCTTGCCATTTGAGGAGAGTGGCGAACGGGTGAGTAACACGTGAGTAATCTACCCTCGAGTGAGGAATAACTTCGCGAAAGCGGGGCTAATACCGCATAATACTATGAAGCACAAGCTTTCATAGTCAAAGTCTCTTAGGGGACGCTTGAGGATGAGCTTGCGGCTTATTAGCTAGTTGGTGGGGTAACGGCCTACCAAGGTAATGATGAGTAGCCGGCCTGAGAGGGTGTACGGCCACACTGGAACTGCGACACGGTCCAGACTCCTACGGGAGGCAGCAGTGGGGAATTTTGCGCAATGGGCGAAAGCCTG
>Ga0180437_10005621_pt1 | contig 17053 bp, 16 predicted proteins | sample SS_ome_4_FD_132410 | JGI IMG/M metagenome (GOLD analysis project Ga0180437, IMG submission 132410) | Hypersaline lake sediment archaeal communities from the Salton Sea, California, USA - SS_3_D_1 metaG | ecosystem: Environmental > Aquatic > Non-marine Saline and Alkaline > Hypersaline >... | reverse complement strand
TTCTCCGTGGCCGCCCACCTCGAGCCGGAGATACTGCTGGTGGACGAAGTGCTGGCGGTGGGTGACGCCGCTTTCCAGAAGAAGTGTCTGGGCAAGATGGAAGGGGTCGCCAGTGAAGGACGGACGGTGTTGTTTGTGAGTCACCGCATGGAGGCGATTGAGGCGCTTTGTCATAGTGCCGTTCTCCTAGATGCCGGATGCCTGGTGGTCGCTGGGAAAGCGCACAGCATTGTCGAACATTACCTGAAGACCACAACCGGTGAGGCCAGGACTATCGAGGTGGGGGATCGCCTCGATCGGACAGGTACTGGAGAATACCGATTCACACGAGTATGGTTCACTGACGAGCGAGAGGACACCGTCAACGCGGTCCGCCCGGGTAAACCATGCCGAATCCACGCCCTCGTTTCCGCGAGGGACGGGGCCGAGCCTACAGACGCATTCGCGAGCATAGCTGTACACGACAGAAGGGGCAGCCCTCTCTTCACACTGTCCTCAGCATTGATCGATACGAGGGTGCATCTCGAAGGGAACACGGAGATCGTTTGGGAAGTTGATCGTCTTCAGTTGTATGAGGGCGAGTACCCGTGCAATCTCTTCTTGGCCGAGAGCTCATCCGGGGAGGCCGTGCACGGCATCATCGACCTGGTGCGGGATGCATTCATTCTACCGGTAGGCCCCGGGGACTACTACGGTACCGGGCGCATAGCACGGACTCGAGACGACAAGTTGTTTGTCGACTTTCGAGTGCAAAGCACGCCGGGTGTCGAGCACGGGGCCAACTGAGTCCCAGTGTAATCGCCGACAAGAGCAATCGTACTAACACTCCTCATTGTCGCAGAGATAGGAGCGTAGACTGATGGCAGCGAGGGGCGCCGACAGCAGTCTCACTCCAGGGGTGCCGCCAGGTCAGACGAACAGAGATGCGGATCGGTATACTCACATATCACTGGGTGTACAATTTTGGGGCGAACCTGCAAGCGCTGGCTACGTGTCGCTATTTCGCTGACGCCGGACATGAGGTGTCGATCCTCAACTATCGACCGCCAGAACTGGTCGACGCGTATGCCAGCAGGGTGCCTCCGGCGCAGGCAGAGGCTCATGAGACTTTCTGTGACACCTACCTTCCGGAGTCTCCAGTCTGTCGGTCGGAGGATGACCTCGTAGAGTTCTGCAACGCCGCAAAACTCGATGCTATCTTGACCGGGAGTGACGCAGTGTTCCGTCTAAGCGCGAAGCTGGATCGTGAAGACACCCGCTTCCCCAACCCCTTCTGGCTGGGGTGGGTGTCGAAGAACCTGCAACCTACTCCCATCACCGCCAGCCTGGCGGCGAGCGCGATGGGAACAAACTACTACTCGCTTCCTTTCTCCGCACGGCGGAGAATAGGCGCTGCGATCCGTAATCTGACAAGAGTAAGTGTGCGCGACCTGTGGACCCAGTTGATGGTCTTGGGGATGACCTGGGGACGGTGCTGGCCGTCATTGTGCCCCGACCCCATTGTCGTCTTGGAGGACGTGTTCAAGATACCAGATACCTATACGGCTGAGCCATCTGCCAGGCGACGGCAGTATGTTCTGCTCAGCGCGTACGAAGGGATGTTCTCGGCCGATTGGCTCGCTGAGTTCGTCGCTGCGGCGCACAGCCAGGGTCTACAGGTCTACAGTCTCCCTCTGCCCGACAGCCCCGCGAGTCTTGCTGTGGATCGAGAACTGCGCCTGCCGCTATCTCCGCTCGAGTGGTATTGCTGGATCACTAGCGCAGCCGCTTTTGTGGGTGTTCGCTTCCACGCACTGGTTTGCTCGATGATCGGCGCTGTACCCTTTCTAGCCTTCGATACCTATCAGACGGGGCGTCTGCGCCTGTCAAGCAAGTCATATGACTTGTGCTCTCGCGCAGGAGTTCGCTCTGCTTGTCTCGATTGGCGGCAGAAGAGGGAACTGGGTCCGAAGAAGGCGCTTGCGCTTCTCCTCGCCTCAGAGACGGACCGGGCCAGCAGGTATGTGAAGAAAGCAAAGCAGGATTACTCACGCATAGCGATCGGTCTTCTAGAACACTGATCGCTATGCAACGGTGGAAGCTCACGGCGCCGAGGACGGACAACAACAGCCCATGTTCATGATCAAGGGTTTGGCCGATAAGTTGAGTCGCACAGTGGCCCGATGGCTGCGGCGCGTCACGAGCATAGTCCGTGATACGCCAAGAATGCCAAAGGACCTCAGGAACACCCTAAGCACGGTTGAGGTGGTCATGGCACTGCAGACTAGCGGAGAGATGCTGGACGAGGACTTCTGGGCACAGAAGCTCAGGCAAGCAGCACATATCATCGACAAGGGGCTGCAGAGGCCTGACGCCGAGCCTGGGCACGGCGCGCAGTGGTATCGGTCGGCGCAGGAGGCACTGTCGCACCTCAAAGGCAGCCCTATTCTTGACGATCCGTCCCTGACTTGGTCGCTCAAGAAGCTGAGTGACTATGAGGCAGTACAGTCCGGGCAATACCGTTCAGCAGAACCCCTGCCGGCGCGAGAGCCTTCTTTCAGCCAGGCGAGCCTGCAAGACCTGATCACGAGCCGACGCTCCGTCCGCTTCTTCGAGGAAAGAGAGATCAGTGCGGATGCGGTGGAGAAAGTCGTCGAAATGATAGACTGGTCGCCCACCAGCTGCAACCGACAGCCCGCCAAGGTCTACGTAGCCAATGACCCAGCGCTAGCGCGCTCCTGTCTTGACACGTGCCAGGGAGCTAGTGGCTTCGGCGATTTTGTGCCCTGCTTCCTCTGTTTTTGTGCTGATTTGCGATCGTACTGGTTGCCCAGAGAGATGTGGCTCCCGGTAATAGATGTTTCGCTGGGGATCCAGAACTGCTGCTTGATGGCTCATGCCATGGGCCTCGGCATCACGCTACTGTCTTGGGCCCAGCACACAGAGGATGAAGACGCGAGGCTACGCAGCACGCTCGGAATCCCGGAGTACTGCGAGATAGTCGTGAATGGCGCTCTCGGCTATCCCGCGCAGACGCCGGATGTGCCTTTGAGGAAGTCGGTGGAGGGGACATGCGTGATGAGACCGACTTCAAGGACCCACGAACGAAGGTGACATGAAAGCGGATGCGTCCCAGCTCACACCACCCTGGAACTGGCGCAAGGGACCGCTTGAGCTGATTGAGGAGATAGCATGTCTGGGCTGCAGGCATCGGTCATCACTGCATCTCTAAATGCGGGCGCACACATCGAGACAGCGATGAGAAGCGTCGCTGCGCAAACGTATCCTCTGATTGAGCATTTGGTGATCGATGGGGGCTCAACAGACGGTACCTTGGAGGCTATTGAAAGAAACCGCGAATCAATAGGCTACTTCGTCAGCGAGCCTGACCATGGCATTTACGACGCCATGAACAAGGGCATCAGGGCAGCAAGCGGGGACATACTATACTTCCTCAACGCCGATGACCAATTCTGCGACGACCGGGTGGTCGAGGACGTGGTGACCGTCTTCGAGCGCGATCAGTCCCTCGAAGTGATCTACGGTAACCTGGTGTGGGACAGACCGGACGGCATGGAGAGAGAGACACAGCCCAGCACTGTGACCAGGGCCTCGTTGGCGGCGGCAACCATACTCCACCAGACGGTTTTCGCCCGGAAGCACGTGTTCGAGGCCACGAACGGATTCTCCGAACACTACAGGGTGGTCAGTGATTACGAGTGGATGCTCAAGGTGTTCATCAGGGACCAGCGCAACTACCAATACATAGACCGCGACATCGCGGTGATGGGCACGGAAGGCCTCAGTTGGACCTCTGCGGACTGGGAGAGCGAACGTATCGACGCCATGAGGCCCTACTTCACCAGGTACGAGATACTACGGTACCGCGTCCTCCCCCACAAGATGCAGCCCGTGGCGAGAACACTGTACAGCATTCGTGGTTTCCTGTACCTGGGGAGAATCCGACGACTGTGGGGTGGCTGAGAGTGCTTCCGACCCATCGTGGGCTGTCCCCACGCAACCATCGTCACCGCGCCATGAATGACCAGCACAGAACCGATGGATATTTCCGTCTACATCACCTCATACAACCAGAAAAGATACCTGATTGAGGCCATCGAAAGCGTCCTCAACCAGACGCTGCGCCCGTCCCAGATCGTGGTGGTGGATGATTGCTCCACAGATGGTTCACAGGAGGTGATCGCCGGCTATGCCTCCAAGTATGGTGACCTCTTCACCCCGGTGTTTCACACCAGCAACCAGGGCATAGCACCGACACGCAATGACGGGCTCCGAGCGACAACTGGAAGCCACGTCACTCACGTTGATGGAGATGACAGGTTCCTTCCCACCAAGCTGGAAACCGAGGCGAGACTCCTCCAAGACAATCCAGATGCGCAGATCGCCTTCTCAGACTACTATTACATCAATGGGGAAGGCACACGCACGGGCCGCTGGGCCCTAAGGGAGAAACCGCCTCAGGGCGACGTCTTCTGCCAGGCTTTCGCCCGCGACTTCCCGAATCACTCGCTATTCCGAAACGCACTGATCAACCGCGAAGCCTGGCAGTCCATCGGTCTCTACGATCCTAACCTGTCGATCTACGAAGACTACGATATGCTGATCCGGCTGACGAAGCGATTGCGCGTAGTCTACTCTGATGAACCTTTGTCTGAGTATCGCTTGCACGAAGTCGGGCTTTCGAGGGCGAGTGCTGACAAGCACCTGGCAGCCGTTGAGTACATCTACGAGAAGAACCTGCCGCTCCTCAGCGGGGTGAGCAGTGCTTCCACCAGGGAGGTCGAGGGCAAACTCGGCGAGTGGAGGGCCCGCATCGCGAGACGGGCCGTAGAGGAAGCTGTGGAAGATGCCCGACAACAGGGGCGAGGATACGCTTTGCGCCGGTACCTCCAGATGGTCAGGGCACAGCCTGCCTACTCTGTCCAGTACAGACCGATCCTTCGAATCCTGTTGCCCGACGCTGCGTACGAGTCGCTGAGAGCAATCTCCCGTAGGGTACGACGCTATGCAAGTTCAGTGCAGAGTTGAGACATGTTCGCCCAGTCGGGATTCGCAGGGCGTGAAGGTCACAACTCACCCGCCCAGTCCTGCGGGAAGCGGGAACTACCTGGCGCGTGGGAAAAGAGGTCTCTGGCACCACGGCTCCCGCTCGATGGACTGGCACCAGATACGATCTCGCAGCATCTGCTAGCCCATCGTTGGGGCGAGCACGCGTGGCGACCTCTCGACAACTGCATATCGTGCGCCACTGGCGGTTGTGCGTGAAGGCCGCAGGAAAGGTGATATAGTCCGAGATGATCTCACCCGATGGCGACAAGCTGGTCTTTCTGTTGTCTCTGCCAAGGTCCGGATCCACGATCCTCAGTCTGTTGATGGGCAACCACTCCACGATACTGAGCCCTCCAGAGCCCTGGTTCTTGCTGAAACTCTCCACCCTTACAGAGCCAGGCAACGTGCACAGCGCCTTCGACGACACGTGGGCGACGATCGGAACTAGCCAGTTCTTGTCACACGATGCGTTCCACGAAGCAGCGCGTGCCTTCGCGGCCACGACCTATAACCGGTATCTGCAAGAGGCCAACAAGAGCATCTTCGTCGACAAGACACCGCGCTACTACCACATCCTCGACTTCATCGAGACCCTGTTCCCCAAGGCGCGTAAGGTCTGGCTACGGAGGAATCCCCTCGACGTTGCCTTGTCTTACGTCAATACCTGGGGAGTGGGCATAGATGTCATAGCAGGACGAAGAGTCAGGCCCGCGTCCTTCGATTTCGCCGTTGGCCCCTTCGCCCTGGCCGACTACTTCGACAAACCGTCTCCATACAAGATCGAGGTGCAGTACAGTGACCTCGTCCGAGACCCGGCCTCGGCCCTCATCGATCTCTGTCGCTTCTTGGGCATAGAGTACGAAGAGACCATGCTCGACTACGCTCAGAACGAGCAGACCGTGTCCCAGCATGCCAGGTCAATGGTGGGTGACGTAGCCGCGCCGGCCACGTCGGCGGTACACTCAGCATCGGTCGGCAAATGGGCAACGGGTCTTCAAGTCGCAGATCTACAACAGATCGTGAATGTGCTGGGTTTCGACATATTCAGGCGGATGGGATACGAAGACACCGTGGCAACCCTACAATCAATGGGTGTCAGGGTCGGTTCTGAAGCCGAGGCGGCGGAGGCGCGTCGCCGCGTTGCGGATGCGGAGATCGACAAGATAGCTCAGCTATACAAGGAGGTAGCTGCGCTGCGTAAGGGGGCCAGAAGTAGACGAATCATCGCCCACATCATGAGGAAGTTCGGGCTAGATCGGTTCCTGGGTCGTGTATCGCGATGAGTAGATGGTGCGACCGCTTGCATTACGCTGAAGCCCCTTGGTTGGTCGCGCCATCACGGAACGATGCGACAGGGTGACGTACCTTAGTAGAGTCTGATCCAGGCCAGAGGGAGGACCAAAGTGAGTGGTAAGAAGACCGTGGTAACGGGAGGCGCTGGCTTCCTAGGTTCCCACGTGGTGGACCGTCTCCGGCAGACGGAGTGGTGCAGTCAAGTCTTCGTTCCCCGCAGCCGCGAGTACGACCTCAGGGAGAGGGAAGCGGTCATCCAGATGTACGAAGATCTCCAGCCCGACATCGTGATCCACATCGCGGGCGTGGTGGGAGGCATAGGGGCCAACCGTGAGAACCCAGGCCGGTTCTTCCACGACAACCTGATGATGGGCGTGCAGACCATGCATCACGCCTACCTGCATGGCGTGGAGAAGTTCGTAGCCATCGGCACCATCTGCTCATACCCCAAGTTCACGCCCGTGCCGTTCAGAGAGGACAACCTCTGGGACGGGTATCCTGAGGAGACCAACGCTCCCTACGGCTTGGCCAAGAAGATGCTCTTGGTACAAGCCCAGGCCTACCGGCAACAGTATGGATTCAAAGCGATCTACCTCCTGCCGGTGAACCTCTATGGCCCCCGGGACAACTTTGACCCAGCCAGCTCCCACGTCATCCCGGCGCTGATCAAGAAGTGCCTCGATGCCCAGGATAGCGGAGCGGACGAAATCGTCGTCTGGGGCGACGGCACTCCCACACGCGAGTTCCTGTACGTGGAGGACTGCGCCGAAGGCATTGTGTTAGCCGCCGAGAAGTACGACAAGCCTGAGCCGGTGAACCTGGGCGCGGGCTTCGAGATCTCAATCAAGGACCTGGCCCACCTCATCGTCAAACTGACGGGCTTCGAAGGACAAATCGCCTGGGACACCAGCAAACCAGGCGGACAGCCCAGGAGGTGCCTCAATGTAGATCGGGCGGAACGCGAGTTCGGCTTCCGCGCTCGGACCAGCTTCGAGGAGGGCATGAAGCGAACCGTCGAGTGGTATCGTGACCACAGGCACGACCAGTAGAGGGCAAATGACTGACGACCTGCCCCTGATCTCCATCGTCACGCCGTCCTACAATCAGGCCTCTTTCCTCGAAGAGACTATAGTGTCTGTCCTGAACCAAAACTATCCGAACCTGGAGTACATGGTCATCGATGGTGGCTCCACCGATGGGAGCGCAGACATCATCCGCAGATACTCGGATCAGCTGGCTCACTGGGTCAGTGAGACGGACCAAGGTCAGTATCACGCTCTGCAGAAAGGCTTCGCCCGCGCCAGGGGAGATCTCCTCGGCTGGCTGAACTCGGACGACGTCTATCTACCCGGGGCTCTCCTCGCCGTGGGTCGCACCTACGCCACACACCCTGGCCAGTGTATCGCGGGACCGGTCATCAACGTCGACCACCGATCTGGCCGGGCGAAGTACATACCGCAGCGCGGCATTACCTTCGAGAATATGGTCAAATTCTGGGAGCAGCAGTATAGCTGGCACCAGCCTGGGTTGTTCTTCCCCCGCCCAGCGTACGAACTCGTGGGGGGACTCGACGGTAGTCTCAACTACGCCATGGACCACGACCTGCTCTGCCGTCTGCTCCGGCATTGTCGGGTAATCTACATAGATGAGCCGATAGCCAGATTCCGGGTCCACGAGGCCTCCAAAACCTGCACGGCCTGGGATCGGTATATGTCCGAGTTGAGCGCGGTATCGCAGCGCTACTGGCACCTTGTGGAACCAGTGAACCGCCACGAGCACGACAGGCATCTGGCAGAGCGCCTCCTGGTCGTTGCCGTCAAGAGTCTGCCTGGCCAACCTAGAGAAGCGGTGCGACTACTCAAACACTCCCTGGCACTCTCCCCCACGGCAGCACCACGCGTCGCCCTGCGCGTAGTCAAACGCTGGCTGGTCACCAGCAAAGGGCGCCAGAGCGGGTGAACATGCGAGGAGTCGCGGAGACGCCCCTGGTCAGCGTAGTCATGGCCACCTACAACCGCGCTGCCTACATCGCCGACGCCATCCGCAGCGTGCAGTCCCAGGAATACGACGGTGTGGAGATCATCGTCGCCGACGACGGCTCCACAGACAGCACACCAGAGATCGTGGGCCATTTTGGCGTAGCGGTGACCTACCTCGAACTACCACACCGTGGACAGCTAGCCGCCACACGGAACGCCGCGCTGGAGGCGGCCAACGGAGAATTCATAGCCTTCCTGGACTCAGACGATCTCTTCTTGCCCGGCAGGTTGGCGAAACAAGTCTCCGCCCTCGCAGAACACCCCGATGCCGGCCTGGCCTACTCCAACGGCTACTTCTTCCGGGACCATCCCGGGCAGCCGACAGGACACGTGCTGGATGGCCTGCCGACCCCCAGTGGCGAAGCCCTCGCCGATCTGCTGCGAGGAAACTTCCTGTCCTCGCCGGTGGTGCTTATCCGGCGCAACTGTCTGGACACCGTAGGGCTGTTCGACGAGAGATCAGAGTTTTTCGCTGTGGAGGACTACGACCTGTGGCTCCGTATCGCAGCGCGGTTCCCTCTCATCTACGTACCAGGGGATGTGGCCGCCATCCGCCGCCATGGAGAGAGTATCAGCCGGGATGTGGCTGCCCTTCGGACGGGCGTCATCCAGGTCCTGGCCAAGCTGGAGACAAGCCACCCACAACTAGCACGACAACATCGGACTGCCCTTTGCGAAGGCTATGCCCGGAATCACGGCGCTGTTGCGCTGGCGCGATTTCGACAAGGGCAGATCTCTGGTGGATTGCGGCACGCCGTCCAGGCGCTTCGCTACAGCCTGCGCACACCAGGATGGGGCACGCGTGCGTTAGTCCAATGGATACAGCGACGTCGGCTACGCGGAACGGGGGCCGTCCCGTGACCAGTGTGCTAGAACTCGTGGCCTCCTCCCGCGGTGGCGGAGCGGTACATGTCCGGGAGTTGACAGGCCTTTTCGACAGGACTCGGCTCTCCGTGCAGGTCGCCATGCCCGAGGATGGCGGGCACGTGGCCGCGGCGGACTTCACCACCCAAGGGGTTCCATTCCATCGAACCGACATCGCGAGTGGCCCCTCCCTGACGGCGATACGTGGGCTACGCTCGCTTCTAGCGGAGCAGCGTTTCGATATTCTGCACTGCCATGGAGCGCGAGCGGCCTTCTACGGCCGGCTGGCGGCTGCACTTCTAGGAAGGAGCCGACCCACGATCGTCTATTCCATCCATGGTTTCGCAGCACCGCACTATGCCCTTCCCAGGCGATCAGCCCTACTGGGGATTGAGCATCTCCTGAGTCCTCTCACTGACGCAGTCATCTGTGTTTCTGCTGCCGAAAGGGGAAGCTTCACCGAGGCAGGGTTCGGGCCTCCAGAGAAACTGCATCTCGTGCGCTATGGCATCGACGCCGTACGATTCCGCGATGTCCTGGTGGATCAAGCTGAGCAGCGGGCTGCTTTGAGTGTACCTCTCGGCGCGTCACTGGTCACAACCATCTGTCGTCTGTACCGGCCCAGGGATTTTGAGACGCTGCTGAGTGCGTTCGCCAGGGTTCGGGCAGAGTTGCCCACCGCCCACCTTCTGATCGTCGGTGATGGTCCCTATCGAGAACGGATAGAGTCGCTCATCGAGGATCTGAACCTGGTGCGCCACGTAACTATGGCCGGCTTTCGCCGGGACACCCCTGAAGTCCTGGCTACCAGTGACATCTTCGTGCTCTCCACCGCCATGTGGGAGGGTTTGCCCCTCACCATCCTCGAGGCCATGGCTTCCGGGCTACCGGTCGTGGCCAGCGACGTAGGAGGCATCCGCGAGGAGGTCGTGGATCACGAGACGGGCATCGTGGTGCCGCCCAAAGACACCGCAGCCCTATATCAGTCCTTGCTCGGCCTTCTGGCCAATAAGGGCAAGGCAAGAGCGATGGGTCAGAGGGGGCAAGAGCGAGTCTTCGAGTACTTCACCCTAGAGAGAATGGGGCGAGAGACGATGGCGGTATACGAAGGCCTCACCGGCCAGCCGTAGCCCGGAGCACCGATGAGCAAGTATTCCACGCAGCAGGCACCTGTCCCACGGCTCTGTCGTGAGCAACCGACCGGCCCCGATCCGGAGAGCCGGCGAGAGCAGGTCCTAGTCTCCCAATGGAAGGCGCTCGGGAAGGTGGAGGCAGGATGAAGGTCTGCATAGACACTTCGCCAGCCGTACACCGGCGCGCTGGACTGGGGCGCTATGCTCAAGAACTGACGACCGCGTTGCTCGCCGCTGATACCGATGACAGCTACGTGGCCTTCTACCACAGGCCAAAGGATGCAGTGATCGATCCCCCATTGGACCAGATTCCCCACCTAACGACGAGGCTGGACACCAAACCTTGGCGATTCAGCGCGCTACTGGGACAACTCTCACACATCCCGCAGGATCGTATGTTCCCCGGCATCGACCTCTTCCACGCCACCGACCACCTCCTGCCCCGGCTTTCCAGGGTAAAGTCGGTCTTCACCCTGCACGATCTGATCTTCCGTCTCTACCCGGAGACCCACAAGCCTCTGAATCGTTGGTTCTTGACCCTGATGATGCCCCGCTTCCTACAGGCCGCCGGTGCGGTGATCGCGGTCTCCCAGCACACGAAGCGAGACGCGATGGACTTCTACGGCATTGACGAGGCCAAGATTCACGTCGTCTACGAAGGCGTCAGCTCTCGATTTCGCCCCGCGCCGGTTCAGGCCATGGCCAGAGTCCGGCAGACCTACAAGTTGCCGGAGCAGTTCATACTCTCCTTGGGCACTATCGAGCCCCGGAAGAACCTCTCCTCACTGCTGGAGGCCTACCGTGTGCTGCGGAACCGAGGGTCCGAATCGGGGCTGGTGATCGTAGGGAAGAAGGGGTGGCTCTACGAAGGCTTTTTCCGCAGGCTGAGGGAGCTGGGTCTGGAAAACGAGGTGCTGTTCACCGGCTTCGTGCCGGATGCGGATCTCCCCGCAATCTGCTCAGCTGCGGAGCTCTTTGTGTTTCCCTCACTCTACGAGGGATTTGGACTCCCCGTCCTCGAGGCCATGGCCTGTGGAGCTGCGGTCATCACCAGCAACGTTTCCAGCCTGCCAGAGGTGGCAGGAGACGCGGCCCTGCTTGTGGATCCAGCCAGCGTGAAAGAACTTACGGAAGCTATGGCTGCTGTGCTAGAAGACGAAGAACTCCGTATATCATTGCGGGCCAAAGGTCCGAGGCAAGCAGCCAGATTCAGCTGGGAAATGGCAGCGCGAGAGACGATTGATGTCTACGAATCCGTTCTCTCGCGCTGACCGGCTACAACGTAGGTTATGACGACTAGTCCACCAAGTCGACGACCAGCCGATCAGGCGGTGGCCGCCGCCCTGGGACGTGCCATGCTGGCTACTACTCCGGCTTCACCCCCGCATAGATGAGACCACCGAACGCACCCACCCCGGCAGCAATGGCCAGCGAAATCCCGCAGCACACCGAGCCGCACGCGATGATGTCCACGGCACCGGTACCTGCGCCAAAGAACATGCGGGGATCGAGGCCCGCGTCCACGAGCTCTTGCAGTACCTCCGGCGGGATTTGCCTCATCACCGAGGCCGCCTGTGCAGGTCCCAGCACAGCCGTTCCCACCACGTTCACTCCGATGCCCACCACGCCGCCGATCACAGCCGCGATGACAGCCGCCAAGGCCCCTTGAGCAGCGGCCGGGCCCATCCTCCTCACGGGGAGCATCCAGTAGGCAGCCAGCGCTCCGATACAGCCATATGTCACCCACTCCAGCGGCATGGCGCAGCAACCGACACAGGGCAGAATCACTGCTCCTATCAGGCCCACTACCTTCAGCACAATCACGATCGCAGCACCGATCAATCCTGCCTTGAGCCATCCCGACATTGTTCGCTCCTTTCTCCTTTGATGACTGGAGGTTCTCAGAACTAAGGGGGGTGCAATAGGTATACCATACCTCGAGGAGAACAACAACTCCAGCGGGCCAGCTCCGCGCAGAGTGGCCCGTTCAGTGGAACTTGCGGACGTAGAACATCTCGCCGGAGTATTCTGTCTCCGCCAGCAGCTCCGCGTCCACCAGGCCCTCGACGACGGACCAGCCCGCGCCCGCCTTCGAGAGAAGCGCACTCACCGCATCCCTGCGCATGGGATGCACCGCCGTGATGCTCAGCAAGTCCTCCTCTGCGCCACCCGTCAAAGCGAATGAGACACCTTCGTAGTCGATGAGATACTCGACACCATCTAGCCTCTCGCTGAAGACCTGATAGGCCTGGTTCAGATCGTCTTCGGCCGGCGTCTGTACCCAGTCTTCCGCGGGAGGGCGGGTGGGGATTGACAGGTAGGCGACGGAAGGATGAACCTGCGACACGAATTCGGCGACTTCTTCCAGATGCGCACGGCTATCGTTGATCCCACGCACGAGCATGGTCTCAGTCACCAGGCGCCCGCCGAAGGTGGCAGCGAACTCTGTCACACCTTCGAGGATGGAATCTAATGCCAGGGAGCCGTGGGGCCGGTCGATCTGGCGCCAAGCATCCGCCCTCGTAGCATCAACCTTCAGGGAGACCCAATTGGCCTTCCTCAGGTCCTCTCTCACGTCTTCACGCCAGATAAGTGATGAGTTGCTGATGACCGCGATCTTGAGACCAAGGGATCTCAGCAAGTCGATCTCACGGCCTAGATTGGAGTCTAGCGTGGGCTCGCCATCGGGCACAAAAGTAAGGTAGTCGATCTTCTCATCACTGTGCCCCGCCTTCTGGACCTTCTCCTCCACAGCCCGAAGAAGCTCCCTGGGCTGATAGAACTGCTGCCGCTCCACGCTCATGTTGATGGTACGTCCCAGCTGACAATAGACACAGGCGTAACTGCAGACTTTGGGAGGCACATTGTTGACCCCCAAGCTGCGCCCCAGCCGCCTGGACGGTACGGGACCAAAAGCGAGACCTGTTTCCATCTCTTTCTGCTCTGTCATATCATTTGATGTCCGATAGGGAGATACCCCGCTCCCTGGCCCGCTGGGCCATCCAGTCCTTATGGTCCAGGGGCACCGGCAAGATCTCAGCGTCAGGCCTGCGCTCGAGCCGCAACGCCTCAGAGGGGCACACGGTCGCACACTGGCCGCAACCCACGCAGCGAGCGTAGTCCACCACGCAGACGTCGCCAGGAACGGACAATGCCCCGAACTGGCAACGTTCGCCGCAGTCCCCGCAGCCCACACACTCATCATCGTCTACAACCGCTCTGAAATCGGAGTGCGCGACAGCCGTGGGCACCCCAAACTCTACGACGCTTCTCAGGAATCCACAGCAGCAGCTACAACAGTTGCAGATGTAGTAGTGACCGTCGCGGTAGTTGGCCGTGGAATGAACCAGCCCCGCCTCCTCGGTCTCTCGCAGAATGCGCAGCGCCTCCTCCATGTTGATGGCTCTGGTCACATCGCTGTGATCGAAGACCCCCTCGACCGGAGCGAAGAGCAGGCAGACTTCCACCGGGTGATCGCAACCCTTGCCCACCAGGCGCTGCTGAACACGGCAGATACAGTCGCGTACGCCCCACGCCTTGGCACCTCGCAGCAACTCGGAGGCCCGCTCGTACGGGAAGATCTCTGGCTCGAAGGCGATGGACTGCTCAACCGGTATCACCCGGTGACCGGACGGCGCGGCCTGGATGATGGCGCCACCACCACCCGTCTCCTTGTAGTAGTGCTCGAATAGCGTCGCCAGTTCTTGATCCAGGCGTGGCAGCTGCTCTTCGTAGATGCCCACCACAAAAGGCATGAGGCCGTACACCAACTCCCCCTTACCTTTGCTAGCCAGGATCAACCCCTTGCGCGCCATAACCTTCAACTGTCGACGGGCATCCTTGGGACTCACACCGGCTCGGGACGCGATGCTCTCCGCCGGTTCCTTCGTCAACCGCATGGCGGTCGCCAGGTGTGCCTCCTCCCGGGAGAAGATCTTGGCCAGGAGTCTCAGCTCCACACCACTCTCCGTGGAGGGAAAGCCATTGGGGATAGCATCCAGCCGTTGGGCTAACCTACGATAGACATCCTCGCTCACCACTCACGCTCCGTTCTCGATACGCTGGCTGCCGGCAGCTAATGGGAGGTGCAAACACGGACACAGGGCCAAGCCACCTCTCAAGTAACCGTCAACCGCTGGCCTGGGAAATAACGAAGATAACTACGTTCCTCCGCCACCCGCCTGATACGGTCTACTCCCTCCCACACTTCCTCGAAAGTGGTATAGAGAGGAGCCAGTCCCAGCCTGATGTTGTCCGGCTCGCGGAAGTCCGGTAGCACGTCCATCTCCTCGATGAGCACCCGGTTGATACGATAACCCTCGGGGTGCCGGATGGATACGTGGGACCCGCGCTGTGCCGGATCCTTGGGTGTCCCCAAGGAAAAACCCAGCGGCACGAGGATGGTCTCCACCAGATAGATCAAATACGACGTCAGCGATACCGACTTGCGTCGTATGGATTCGATCCCCGCCTCCAAGACGACGTCCAGCGCCGATTCCATGGCCAGCGTCGATAGAATGGGCGTGCTGCTGACCAAGAAACGGGTGATGTCGGGGGCGGGATCGTACTCGAGTTCGAAATCGAAGGGAGAACTCTGTCCGAACCAGCCCCAGATGGGGGACAGTGACTCCTCCTGCAGATCGCGGCGCACGTACAGATAGGCCGGTGATCCTGGACCGCCGTTGAGGTACTTGTACGTACATCCGACGGCGAGATCCACGTCCCACTCGTCCAACTGTATGGGGACCGCGCCTGCCGAGTGACCTAGATCCCACAGTACCAGCGCCCCCACCTCGTGAGCCCGTCGAGTGACCGCTTCTGCGTCGTAGAGAAAGCCGCTCTTGAACACCACGTGGGAAAGCGTAACCAACGCCGTCCGCTCGTCCATGGCATCAAACAGGGTTTGCTGGTCCACCGTGATACCATCTGCAGAGGGCACCAGATGGATCTCGTGCGAATCTCCCAGCAGCCGCACGCACCCTTGCAGGATGTACAGATCAGAGGGGAAGTTGAAGACGTCGCTGACGATACGGTTTCGCCCCGGTCGACTCCCCAGGGCTACCATGACTAGCTTGAAGAGGTTGGTCGAGGTGGTATCGCTGACCACCACCTGCCCCTGTCCAGCGCCCAGCAGGCGAGCTATCTTCTCGCCCACTCTCCGCGGTGACTCCCACCATCCGGCGTTCCAGCCACGGATGAGATCACGTCCCCACTCATCCTCCACCGCCGCTCTCATGCGGCCCACCGTGCGGCGGGGTAGGCGACCCAGCGAGTTTCCATCGAGGTAGATCAAGTCGGGTTCTGGGAAGACAAACTCCTCTCGAAACGAGGCTAGCTCGTCCTGTTCATCCAGGCGCTGAGCAATCTCCAATCCTGGCTCAAATTCGAACTCTTGCATCCACCGCCCCCTTGTCGAACAAGCCTCCGCCGCGATTCTTGCTTCCCCAAGACAGCCGAATCCCCAGACCTACACCGCCCATGGGGCATAACCGACGGTCTGCGACCAAGTTACTGCCGCCCGGCTTCCTCAAGGGCTTTGTCCAGTTGCTTCTGCACCTTGGCCCGTTGATCGGGGAAATCCTCCGTATACACCTCCAGCGCACTGCGATAGGCAGCGATGGCCTGGTCGAGGTTCTCCCTGCGCTCGCCTGTTTCGCGTTTGAAGTAGGCGAATCCGAGGCTGCTCTGGGTGCCGGCCCAGTGTGAGGGAAACTGCTCCCGATTCAACACCTCGAGGGCGGATTCATACGCTGCGATGGCCTTGTCCACATTCTCCGCCTTATCGCCTCGAATCCGCTTGCGGTAGACCGCACCGAGGTTGTTCTGGACCATAGCCCAATCCACTTGCAGGCCGCGCTTCTCGGTTACATCAAGGGCGGCCTCGTACGAGGCGATGGCTCTCTCCAAGTTCTCGGCCCTGCTACCCCGCCGCCGGGCGGCGTAGGCGATGCCCATCTTGTTCTGGACCGTGGCCCAGAAAGCTGGCGCCTCGTCGGGCTTCAGCTCAGAGAGTATCTCCTCATAGATCTCCATCTGCTCCTCAAGGCCCTTGCCGCTGGGTGGCAACTCCTGAATCCGGGCGATCTGTTTCCGGAACCGCCGTGGTACCTTCACCGAAGGCTGTTCAGCACTATGTAGTTCCCGGCGAGGCCAACCTCTCTGCTTACGAACCCTGGCTACCCATTCATCCTGTCCCTGCACGGTATCCATGGCCTCAGCCCATGCGCGAGCCCGATCTGGACTTTCGCCAACTTCCTCGCGAGCCACATCCCTGACAAACGGATAGATGTCGGGGTGATTGGCCTGGAGTTGCCTCATCCATTTGGGTTTAATCCACGAAGGCTGGCTGAACCCGATGACGAAGGCCACTACAGAGGACGGCGCCACCAGGTACACGATCAGCCGCTGCCGAGTCTCCAGGTCTCCGGACAGAGTGACCAACCCCATCAGGCACAGAACCACCCCCGCCAGAGGTAGCGCGTGGTAGGCTGCAGGGCCCACGAACCCTCTCTTCTGTCTGAGGAAGTACTGTTTCGAACGGCCGAGGCGTATATACATACCGTAGCCAAGTAGGGCAACACCGGCCGACACGGAGACGATGACGGAAAACCACTGCGCGGCTGTCTGGGTAAGTTGCGGGCCCATAGTACACCATACCTGGGAGTATCTCAATCT
>Ga0180437_10005620_pt1 | contig 17053 bp, 20 predicted proteins | sample SS_ome_4_FD_132410 | JGI IMG/M metagenome (GOLD analysis project Ga0180437, IMG submission 132410) | Hypersaline lake sediment archaeal communities from the Salton Sea, California, USA - SS_3_D_1 metaG | ecosystem: Environmental > Aquatic > Non-marine Saline and Alkaline > Hypersaline >... | reverse complement strand
TCGCAGGCTGAAGCGATCAGGGACAGGAGCGGTTCCGCTCCGCCCCGCGGCTGGCTGAATCGCAACGTCGTGGGCATGGGCCTGACGAGCCTGCTATCGGACGCTGGGCACGAGATGGCCACCGCTGTCATGGCCGGTTTCCTGGCCGTGCTCGGTGCGCCGGTCTACGCTCTCGGCGTGATTGAAGGAGTCTCGGATGCCCTGTCGAGCTTCGTCAAGCTCGGGGCCGGTTGGTGGAGCGACCGCCTTGGCCACCGCAAGGCGATTACGACGGCTGGCTATGCCCTGACGGGCGGCGCGTTCGCGCTGTTTGCCGTGGCCGTGACTTGGCCATTGGTGCTCGTGGGGCGGATGGTGGCCTGGTTCGGCCGCGGAATCCGGGGGCCGCTGCGGGACGCGATGCTGGCCGAGTCGGTCGCGCCCGGCGACCGCGGCAAGGCGTTCGGCTTCCATCGCGCCGGTGATACGCTGGGGGCGATCATTGGCCCGCTGATGGCCGCCGGGCTGATGTTCCTGCTTCAGCCCTATGCCAGCGCAAATCCCTCGATGCCGTTTCGGATTATCTTCCTCCTGACGCTGATGCCGGGTCTGGGGTCCGCCGTGGCCTTCGCCCTGATGGTCCAAGAGAAGCGGCGGCCAGCGAATCACGGGATCAAGTTCTGGGCGTCCGTGCGGGCCCTGCCGCGGAGCTTCCGACGCTTTCTGGTGGGAGTAGGCATCTTTGGGGCGGGAGACTTCTCCCACACGCTGCTGATCCTGGCGGCCACGCAACTCCTGACCGGCAGCTACGGTGCCGTATCCGCCGCCCAGATCGCGGCGCTGCTGTATGCACTGCGAAACGTCCTCTACACGGCCGCTTCGTATCCCGTCGGTGCATTGAGCGACCGCTTCAGTCGTCTTGGACTCCTGGTGCTCGGCTATGTCCTGGGGGCAGTCGTGATGGTCGGCTTTGTCCTTGCTTTCCTGACAAGTACCAGCAGCATCCTCTGGCTAAGCGTCTTGTTCTCGCTGGCTGGTGTGTACATTGCCGTAGAGGACGCCCTGGAGGGCGTCCTGACCGCCGACCTGGTTGCCGAGGAGTCGATCCGCGGCACGGCCTACGGCGTGATGGGCACCGTCAACGGCCTAGGCGATTTCCTCTCCAGCGCCGTGGTGGGCTTGCTCTGGTCCTTCAAGCCGGCGGCCGGCTTCGGCTATGCGGCCGTGGCAATGCTCCTCGGGGCCATGCTATTGTATCGGGTACGGTAGCTCATGGATTCCTCGGAAACGCACGATCGAGTGCCTGCCCGCGTCGGTCCAGCGGCACAAGCCCAGACGGAGGGCGAAAGTATCCAGGAATTCGGTTGCCCCGTCTGCAACAACCTGGTAAGGCCGCATTTGAGTTTTTCTGCGAGTGGCAATACAGGCTGTCTTCCGACGAACCGACCCAGCGAGCCTTTGCCGATCAATTCGGCTTCTGCCCACTTCATACCTGGCAGCTTGCCTCTATCGCATCGCCGCGGGGACTCAGCCTCGGCTACCCGAAGCTACTGGAGCGACTGTCCGCCGTCCTGTCGAGTCTCTCGGGCGAGCCTTCGGAAACGGCCGGCCCGGTGGCGGCTCTCCTTCGGAGCCCCGAAAGCTGCCAGGTCTGCCGTCTGTTGCAGTCCAAGGAGCAAGAACACATTGCGCGACTGTCCCAGTTCCTCACCGAGCCTGCCGGGCGAAACGCCTACGCCCAAAGCCGGGGTGTGTGCCTTCGACACTTGGCTTCCCTGCTGGCCGCCTCACCGCCAGCCGATCTCGCCAGGTTCCTGCTGAGCGAGGCAGCGCGGCAATTCGATCAGCTTGCCGAAGAGATGCGAAACTACGCACTGAAGCGAGGTGCCATCGAAGGGGGCCCGCCGACCGGCGATGAAGGAAAGGCGTATTTCCGCACCCTGATTCATCTTGCCGGTCACAAGGCGCTCTGCGTGCCTCGATGAGCGTGCGCCGCAGAGCAGGTCAAGTTCATCTTCTGAATCTAGCGCGATACGCCTGCCGCCATTTCCGTGTAGCTTGACGCCATTTCGTTGGCCGAGGCGAAGGTTGCCTTTTCCCGCGTGTCGAGCCGTGTGCGACCTTCCACTTCTTGAGAAGACCGAGGATGCTTTGGACCCCGAGGACACCGAGCGGAATCTCCAGGACGAGCACGGGATTGGGAGACTCGGGGTCCAGGATGTTTCCGATCCATACGTCCGGTTGAGAGCAATAGATGCCCAAGTTCCCGTCGCTCTCCATTTCGAGTCGGTAGCGGCTCACAAAACTCCGTGCCTCCGTCTAGCTCAGCAGATCAATCCCCACGCAGGCTGATGTCCTCGCCGAAGTAGCACTGCCGGGCCTCGGGATTGGCCAGCACCTCGCTGGGCGTGCCGTGGCAAAGGACCTGCCCGCGGTGGATGACGTAACTGCGGTCTGTGATCTGAAGTGCCTCGCGGACCTGGTGGTCGGTGATTAGGATGGCGATCCCTTGGTCGCGCAACTGGCGGATCGTCTCTTGGATGTTATCGACCGTCACCGGGTCGATGCCGGTGAAAGGCTCGTCGAGGAGCATGATCTTGGGGTTGGTCACAAGAGCCCGAGCGAACTCTACGCGGCGGCGTTCGCCGCCGGAGAGCGACATCCCCATCGTCTTGCGCACTTGCGTCAGACCGAATCGTTCGAGTAGCTCATCGCAGCGCTTACGCCGCGTCTTGCGATCCATGCCCAGCATCTCCATCACGCCCAGCAGGTTGTCCTGGACGGAGAGCTTGCGAAAGATGCTCGACTCCTGGGCCAGATAGCCCATGCCACCGTCGCGTGCGCGGCGGTACATGGGCCAGTGGGTCACGTCGATCCCGCCCAGCGTCACGGTGCCGGCGTCAGGCTCGATCATTCCGCAGATCATGCGGAAGGTGGTGGTCTTGCCAGCGCCGTTGGGTCCTAATAGCCCCACGATCTCGCCCGAGTAGACATCGAAATCGACGCCGCTGACCACTCGCCGCCGACGGTAAGCCTTGGCCAACCCACGAGCTTGGAGAATCAGCGCGGCCCCGGTATCCCCATGTCGCCGGGATGTCCCGGACTTTGCTTCTGGCCTGTGCTGAGTTAGCTCGGGCATAGGAACTCCGTCTCCTAAGCTGAGCACAGTCAGTCCTTCTCCTCCCGCTCGCAGTCTGCCTCTTGGGCTTGGTGCCACCCGTCATGCCACAAGCTGGATTCGTGGGATTCCCGCGGATAGGGATTGTCGCTCAATGCGACACCAGCCCAATACGCATCGTACCCTTCCTGGAAAGCATCGTTGGCCATGTGAGTTCTCCTCTTGACCGAGGCAGTTCTGACAACTCACGGTCTTTTCGGCGTCGTCGGCGCTCAATCCGTCCATCTCCTACGTCGGCGCTCCATCCTCGCAGGCCAACACGCGAGCCAATCCCTCGATAACGTGCTTTGGCAGCGGTGCCGCTCGGAGTGCCGCCACGGTCCGTTCGACCTCGTAGGGAATCTGTTTCAACTCCATCTGGCCGTCGCGGTAAACCGCATAGCACGCTTTCCCTCGATGATCGCGGGCAAGCCCCACGCTGCCGGGGTTGACCACGGTGAGCTTGCCGAACGCCCGCATCCCTTGGATATGGGTGTGGCCTAGAAGCACGAAGTCGCCGTCCACGCCCACGACCCGATCAGCCCATTGGTCGATCGTCAAATACTCAAAGAGATCGCCCCGCGGTGTGGCGTGCGCCATGCGAAAGTGTTTTCCCTGCCACTCGAACCAATGGCGGATGAGAAGCGAGCAGAGAAACTCTCGTTCCCCCTTATTCAACAGGCGCGTGTGCCAAGCTCGCGTAGCCCGCGAATACTCCCGAAACTCCCGTGTGCATCGGCAATCCACATCGAATCCGAGAGCATTGTCGTGATTGCCACGAACGAGATGGTCGGCGCTGTCCGCCAGCCAGCGGACGCACTCGACGGGCTGCGGGCCGTAGTCCACCACATCGCCGCAGAATGCAATCGCGTCCGGGCTTGGCTCGGCTTGAAGGACCGCCTCCAGGGCGGGCCAGTTTCCGTGGATGTCCGAGAGGATAAGGAGCGTCATAGTGCCTCCAACGCACGAATGCGACTCCGCGTGACCAACAAAAACCCCCGGGAACAAGGCGCTCCCAGGGGTAGGTGGTCACGTCGGCGAAGCCCCCACCCCAAGAAGAACCTTGTCGGTAGGGGTTATCATCCGCCAGCCCGCCAGGCTCGGCGGCATTTGAAGGCGAACCCCATCGCCATAACTTAATTGTAGCAATCGCCTATCCTTGTTCAAGGGTCGGGCCATCCGTCGGGGACAGGCCCTCGTCCGCTAGCCACTTCCGAGTGAACGTGTAGCTCAAGTGCTGAAAAGCGCGGATTCCAACGCTCTTCGCTGCCTCTACAAACATGGGCTGCTCTTCCACGTACACAACGGCCTCGGGCGGCACCTGGGCAATGTCCAGCGCCATGTAGTAGATGTCAGGGTCCGGCTTCCGGCAGCGCACGAAGCATGAGAAGATGAAGAGGTCGATGAACGTCTTGAGCGCGAACTTCTCGATGCGGTGGGCCGCCAGTTCCCAGCCTTCGTTGCTGATGGCCACGACCTTCAAGCCGTGACGGGCCTTCAAGCCACGAACCAGTTGGATCATCGGGGCTCGGGCTTCCGACTGGGCGAGCATGAAGTCTTGGAAGTCCTTTTCGGAGAACGGACGGTTTTCATAGAAGACCGTCCGTTTCAGGTAGTCGTCCAGGCTCAGCTTCCCCTCTTCGTAGAGACTGGAAACCAAGTGGTGCCGTCGGTTGAGCCCTTCGTGATCGAGGTCAAAATGTTCCGCCGCGCGATGGCGCGAAATATGGTCCCAGGCGTTTGTCAGCAGTACGCCGCCGACATCCACAAACAGGGTTGTAAACGGGCAAGGCATCGTGCGGCCCCCAGCGAGCCCGGTTGCCTTCTCAAGCGGCCTTCCGTGCAATCAGCACCGCACACGGACAGTGGTTGGTCACCTGGTCCGCCGTGCCGCCGAGGCCGGCGTCGCCGTCCTCGGTGCTGGCCCCGACGACGAGCATGTCAGCGTTCTCCTCCTCGGCGCAGCGAATGATTGCTTCGGCCGGGTGCCCCTCGCGGAGGATCGGGGTCAACCGCACGCCCCGCGACTTGGCGTAGTTGGCCGCGGTTTGCAGCAGTTCTTCCAGGTGCCGACGCGCCTGGGTCCTGACATCCTCGGTAAGGTGGTCCAGTGCGGGATTCCCGGTCTGCTCCAGGACCGTGACCGCAGTCAGCCGGCCGCCATCCTGCTGGGCTAGCTTGACTGCGGCCTGCAAGGCTCTTTCGCTACCGCGCGACTCATCCAGTGCAACGAGAATTCGGGGCATCGCTCTGTCCTCCAAGAGAAGCTGTTTTCCTGCCGGAAGGAAACGCAACGAAGCAACAAAAAAAACCCTTGGGAACAAGGTGCTCCCAAGGGTGGTTATTCAACGAAAACCCCCTACTTCCAAGGGAGAACCTTGTCGGTAGGGGTTATTATCCGCCCGGCGCGGCGAGCGGCACTTGAAGGCGAACCCCATCGCCTCAATCCGTCGTAATCCTACTTCGGTGCTGCCCGTGTGTCAACTTGAGTTCCCCGAGTCGGATTCTCCGATTCCCTCAAGTTTCCCCTTTTATCCCAGTTTTCTCATTTCCCCCTTGCATTGCATGATACGCCGTCCGGGGGGTACGATTGCGCCTCCCCTTTGTTGCACCTTCTCCGAGCGAAGCGTATAATTTTGCACAAAGGGGATGGGGTCCCCCGTAACCGCCGGCAAGCGGCTGATGACTCCTGCCTGGTAACTCTGGCCAAGTGGGAGCCGTTTGCTCCGCTCGCGGACGCAACTCCCACAGGCTCGTGCCTCGGTGGGAGTGCGTCATGCACCAGAACGCGACGGTGATACGCGGGGAATCCTCTTCCGTTGACCCTTGCGGGTCCTCTTCCTTTTCAGCCTCTCGACGAGCGGCAGAACTCGGTTCGCTGTTCGACCGCCTCTCCCACTGTCTTGGCGAACTCGGGCCGGCATTCGCCCGGGACGAACACCGGCTTGCGGAGTTGACCAAACGCCTGGACGAGGGTCGGTTCCACTTGGCGGTGCTCGGCCAGTTCAAACGAGGCAAGAGCACGCTGTTGAACGCCTTGCTTGGCGAGCCGCTCTTGCCTACGTCCGTTGTGCCCTTGACGGCCATCCCCACGTTCCTTCACGCTGGCCGGAGATGGCAGGCGAGAGTCGCTTACACGGATGGGCACCCTGGAGAACAGGCCACGAGCGACCATCCGCGTGACATCACCGCGCTTTTGGAGAAGTACGTCACCGAGGCAGCCAACCCGGGCAACCGCTTGGGGGTCAACCACGTCGAGGTTCGATCGCCCTCCGAGATTCTGGATCGCGGCGTCGTGCTCATCGACACGCCGGGCATCGGCTCGACGTTTCGCCACAACACGGAAGCCACGCTGAATTTCCTTCCCCAGTGCGACGCGGCGCTGTTTCTCGTCTCGGCCGATCCTCCCATCACCGAGGTCGAAGTGGGCTTTCTCAAGGAGGTTCGCTCCAAGGTGGTCCGCCTGTTCTTCCTTCTCAATAAGGTCGATTACCTCAGCGATGAGGAACGGGACGCGGCCATCCAGTTTCTTCGTCATATCTTGAGGGACCAGGTGGGCATGAGTGACGATGTGCCCATCTTCTGCGTGTCCGCCAGGGCGGGTTTAGAAGCGAAGCAGTGCGGTGACACCCGGCTCTGGATGCAAAGCGGCATGGCCGAAGTCGAGCGGCACCTGATTGACTTCCTTGCCTTGGAGAAGGCCGCAACGCTGCGCCGCGCGATTACGAGGAGAGTGCAAGGCATCGTCTCCGACGTGTTGATGCGGGTCCGGTTGGCGGTGCGGTCGCTCCAGATGCCTCTCAGCGAGTTGCAGGATCGGATGAATCGCTTCGAGCAGGCCATCGCGGATGCCCAGCGGCAGCGGGTGGCTGCCGCCGATCTTCTGGCCGGCGACAAGCGGCGGACGATCGCTCGATTGGAAGAAGACGCGGAGGGACTTCGCCGCAGCGCGCGGCTTTACCTTCAGGCGGTCGTCCAGGAATCTCTGGCGACGGCTGCCGAAAAGATGCAGGAAGCAGCCGCCCAGGAGTCGCTCCACCGCGCCATTCCGGCCTTCTTCGAGCGGGAGATGGGAACGATTTCGCGCCGGTTTAACACGCACGTGCGCGAGTCGCTCGAACCTCACCGGCAGCGGGCCGGTGCCTTGGTCCAACAGGTCCGCGAGACGGCCGCCACGCTGTTTGACATCCCCTGCCACGAGAAGGCGGCTCGCGAGCCGTTCGAGCTGCGCGAGCAGCCCTATTGGACCACGGATACCTGGGATTCATTTCTGGGACCTGTGTCGCCGGAGTTCATCGACAAGTTTCTGCCGGCCACTTTCCGCCGGGCCAGGGTACGGAAGCGACTGATGGAACGGGTTGAGAAGCTCGTCCTACGGAACGTCGAAGACCTGCGGTGGTCTACGCTCCAGACCTTGGAGCGGGTGTTCCGTCAATTCGGCTTTGACCTCGATGAGCGGCTGAAGGAAACCATCACCGCGACGCACGGAGCGATCCAAGCCGCCCAATCACGCCGGCAGGAACACGCCGATACCGTCGCTGGGGAGATCGAGCGGCTGGAGACCTGCGCGGGAAAACTGGGCGAGATTCAGTCGAGTCTGGCCCATTGCGCGGATTAGCCCGGGAGCGTCCGTCAGACTTCCCGGAAATCGCGCGGAAGCCGGCCACAAGCCGGCGTTGACGGCAAACTAGGGGAGCGGTAGAATCTCGGCGGCGATGGGGTTCGCCTTGAAATGCAGAGGGACACCGCTGCTGATGACCCCTACCACGAGGGTGCTCCTTCGGTAGGGTATATGGGAAGACAGTGAAGCCCCGCCAGGAGTAACCATAGTCCTGGTGGGGCCTTTTTGTTGTTCCGTGCCAGGAGCCTTCGATGAAAGCCATTACCATTGCTCGCGAGTACGGTGCCGGGGGCGGCGAAGTAGCCAAGCGCCTCGCCGAAGCTCTTGGCTGGGAGGTGCTGGACCGCCAACTGCTCCAACAGGCCGCCCAGATCGAACAAATGCCGGACGCCGAGTTGGACCGGTTGGACGAAAAGGCCGTGAGCATGGCCGACCGGTTCCGCCTGCACCCGCCCCATCAGAAGTACCTGCATGGCCTGACCGAGGCGGCCCATCAGGCGGCCGAGCGTGGCCAGGTGGTGCTGGTAGGTCGGGGCGCGCGGCACCTGTTGGGCGAAATGCCTGACGTGTTTCACTTGCGGCTCGTCGCGCCCCGAGAGTCGCGGATCGAGCGCATGGCGAAGCTGGAGGATTGGTCGCTGGACCAAGCCCGCGCGCGGTGCCTGGAAGTGGATCGCACCCGCGAGCTTTTCGCGCGGTATTTCTTCGGCGATGCGGCGGTGCAACCGGCTCAGTATGACCTAGTAGTCAATACGGCTCGCGTGTCGCTGGAGGATGTAACGTGCGTGGTTGCCGGCGTCGTTCGTCCTGGTCCTCCCGAAGCCACAGGAAGTCCTGGACGGAATCGCCTGTTGACCCTCTCGCGGGAATTCGGGGCGGGCGAGGCCCAATTCGCGGCGGCTCTGGCTGAACGACTCGCGATGCAGCCTTACGACCGCGAACTCCTGGAGCAGGAAGCGGTTCGCTTGGGCGTCCCCGAGGCCGAGATCGAAAAGATCGACGAGCAACCGGCCGGCATCTTCCAGCGGTTCCGCCCGGGAAGCATCTATCAGCGTTACATTGAAGCCTTGGAACAGATTATGAATCAACTGGCCGAGCGCGGCGACGTGATCCTCGTAGGCCGGGCCGGCAATTGTTTCTTGCGCGACGATCCCCGCGCATTCCATGTTCGCTTGGTCGCCCCGATGGCTGTCCGCTTGCGGCGAGTGATGGAGTATCGCTGGGTGCGCGAAGGTGTCGCCAGGAAGCTCATTGCCGAGAGCGACGCCCAGCGCCGCAGCTTCTACGAAAGCTACTTCGGCGTCGATTGGGCCAACCCCTTGGAATACCACCTTACGGTCAACAGCGGCCGGCTGGGACCAGCCGCCGTGGATTTGGTTTCGTTTGCCGCCGAGCGTCACTGGAGCCGCGCCGAGTAGCCTTCGCATCTCACGCACGATTAGGGAATCGCTTATGGAATTGACTTGGGGGATCGCCGCGATCTGGCTGGGGCTGGCGCTGGCGGCCAGCCTGCTGTCGATCCGTTTCAAGATGAGCGTAGCCCTGGTCGAGATTCTGGTGGGGATTGCCGCCGGGAATCTCGCCTTGCTCCTGGACCATTACCACCTCTTCGGCCTCCAGTGGGAGTTGAAGACTAACCAGTGGATCGCATTCCTGGCCGGCTTCGGTGCCATCCTGCTCACATTCATGGCGGGCGCAGAGATCGAGCCGGCCGTGATGCGGCGATTCTTCAAGGAAAGCATGGCCATCGGCCTGGCCGGATTTGCCGGCCCCTTTCTTGGTGCCATGCTGTATGCACGGTATCTCAGTGGGTGGGATTGGAACGCGGCGATGATTTGCGGGATTGCCCTGTCTACCACGTCCGTCGCCGTGGTCTACGCAGTCATGGTAGAGACCGGCTTGAACGAAACCGAGTTGGGTAAGCTGATCTTGGCCGCCTGCTTCGTCAATGACCTCGGAACTGTGATTGCCCTGGGAGCGTGTTTCGCCAATTACGACTGGGAATTGCTCGTGTTTGCCGCAGTGACGGGCGTGGTCGTCTGGCTGGCGCCGCGTTGCGTGCGCTGGTTCTTTTCACGCTACTCGGCGCATGTGAGCGAACCCAGCATCAAGATCATCTTCTTGTTGCTGTTTGCCCTGGGGGCGCTGGCAGCGACGGCTCGGAGCGAGGCGGTCCTGCCGGCGTACATCATCGGCATGGCCCTGGCAGGCACGCTCGCCCAACAGCGAGATACAGTTCGCCGGCTGCGAACGACGGTGTTTGCCTTGTTGACGCCGTTCTATTTCCTGCTCGCAGGAACGAAGGTGTACATGCCGGCCCTATGGACTGGCCTGAGCTTGGTCGTCATCCTGCTGGGAGTCAAGATGGCCACAAAGATCGTCGGCGTGTGGCCCTTGACGCGGCTCTTCGGCCTCGCGCGCCGCGAGGGCAACTATACCACATTGATGATGTCCACGGGCTTGACCTTTGGGTCCATCAGCGCGCTGTTCGGACTCAACAACGGCTACATCACTCAGGGCCAATACTCGATCCTGGTGACTGTGGTGATCGGCAGTGCGGTCGTGCCGACGATGATCGCCCAGATGTTCTTCAAGCCCCAGATCGAGCCGCCTGTGGCCTTTGAAGTCGGCTCATCGGCGGCCCCGAGCCCGATCGTGGGGGCGTCGCCCGTGGACCCGACCCCCGACGCACTCTCTGAGGAGTCCTGAAGTGCCGCACCGGCTTTTTCGTAAGATCATGGTCAAGTGAAGTGAGGTTGCCATGTTTCACAAAATCCTCGTGGCCATCGACGGCTCGCCGAACAGCGAGCAAGCCCTGGCGGCGGCGGTCGATCTGGCCGCACACTATCAGGCCGACCTGATCGCGTTGAGCGTGGCCGAGGTGCCCGAGGTCGTTGCGACGCTCGATGAGGTCGATGAGATTCGCCAGAACGCGGAGGACTACTTCCGCAAGATTGGCGAGGCAGCGGTCGAGTTCGCCAAGAGCCGGGGAATAAACCTGCGGTCAGTCGTCGTCCGCGGCCACGCCGCCAGCGAGATCATCCGCTTCGCGGAGAGTGAGGGTGCCAACCTGGTCGTCCTCGGCCGCCAAGGGCACTCGCGGATCGCCCGCTTCTTCCTGGGCAGCACAACCGACCGGGTGAGCGAGCACTGCCACTGTGCCGTGATGATCGTCAAGTGAGGCGGAGGCGTTACCATTGAGAGACTTCCTGCACGTGTTGGGCTCGTCGTTCTACGCCTTCTTGACGAACAAGCTGGTCCTTTTGGCCATCGGAGGAGCAATCGGCACGAACGCCCGCTATTGGCTGGCCCGATGGCTCGGTGGCTTGTCCTGGGTCAAAGGTTTCCCTCTGGGCACGTTTGCCATCAATGTGACGGGCTGTTTCATCCTGGGCATGGCTGCCGTGCTCATCCTGGAGCGGCTGCCGCCCATGTACCAGGACTGGTATTTGCTGATCGGCACCGGGTTCTGCGGAGGTTATACGACTTTCTCGACATTCGAGTGGGAGACGTTTAAGCTGGTACGTGACGGCAGCCTGTGGATGGCCCTGCTGAACGTGGCCGGCAGTGTCGTGGTCGGGTTTCTGGGCGTGGTCGTGGCAGTGTCCCTCACCGGGTTGGTCTTGCCCAGGCGATAAGAGGAAACGCATGAAGATCGAAACCGACGCCCGGCTGGTGACCGTTTACGTCAATAGCACCGACCAGTGGCGTGGGCAAGCACTCTACACGGCGATCGTTCAACTGTGCAAAGACCGTGGCATCGCCGGGGCCACGGTCAACCGGTGTGTGGAGGGCTACGGCGGCAGCGGGCGGCTCCATACGACCCGTCTTCTGGAACTCAGTGAGAACCTGCCCGTGCGAATCGAGATCGTAGACATCCCCGAGCGGATCGAGCCGCTCCTAGCGGCCCTGGAGCCCATGATCGGGGAGGGGCTCGTGACTGTGGCGGATGTCCGAATCGCGCGGTACTTGCCCGATCCGAAGCAGTGACTGCCCCACATGTACCGGTGGCCCCGTCGAGAACCCGATAGGATCGGCGGAACGAACCGGGAAGGCTGGCTACTGGAAGTGCCGCGACCCGACTGGCGGTGCCGCGAGTGGCGTCAGTTAGGTTGTCGGTCGATGCGCTGGGTCTACCCCAGCTTGGCGTGGCGGAAAGGAAACGGCGTGAGGCCGTGCTCTTCGGTGATCTTGGCGCAGTAGGCGGCGTCGATTTCGATTAGCGTGCAGTGGATGCCAAGGCGCTTACACACCCTCAATGTCGTCCCTGTACCGGCGAAGGGGTCGAGGACGGTATCACCTTCGCGCGTGGTCAGCTTGATGCACCGTTCGACCAGCCCTTCGTTCAACTGGGTCGGGTGCCAGGGCCGGCGCTGTTTCGAGTTGCCGGTCACGCGGGGAAAATCGAAAACGTCGCCGGGCACCCGGCCGCGCGGGTCCGCCCGTTTGTCGCCGTTCTCTTGCCGCCAGGAGGGGACTCGGATGGCGTCGGGATAGAGCGGGGCGTCGTGCCAGCGGAGCCGCCAGAGCGGACGATGATTGTTGCCCAGGTCCGTGTGGCTGTGCTGCCCGAACGTGAACGTCTGGACGCAGGGTTTGGCTTCCAGGCCGCGGATGCAGGCAAGCATGTCGGCCACGATGCCGCCCACGTGGAACGTCCAACGGGCATTGAAGGAGAACCAGACGGTTTGCGAGTGATAGACGAAGGCGTGAAGCCAATCGTGGAGGAGCTTCACGTATTCATCTTCCGGCAGACGATCCCTGTAGCCGTTGTACTTGAGCCCGATGTTGTCCGGCGGGTCTGCAACGACCGTGGTCCACTGCTGGTTGCTGCCAGCCAGGTAGTCGAGGCAATCGGCGTTAATCAGTTGGTGCTTCACGCCTTCCTCTTCACGGCCACGTAGGTGCCCAGCCAGCCCCCGAGCGCGCAGGCGGCGCAGGCGAGCACCGCCTTCTCGACGATCAGCACCGTGGACACCAGCGCACAGAGGTAGATCAGCACCGACATGTTGGCAGCCGATAGCGGCCAGCGGGTCTGGACGGAATCGACACACCTCGTCCAAACCCAATCCAGCGCGAACCCGCACACAAAGGCGGCGAGGGCTACCAAGGTGCCGGTCATGGTTCCTTTTCCTCGCTCAACTCGCCCGACATGCTGTGGCACTCGGGGCACTCAAGGTTGGTGAGTTCACTTTCGGCTGGGGACACGACGACCCAGGTGTGCCCGCACACGCGGCAGCACGCAAAGCCGGCTACCCACCCCTCAAAGCCGCGGTCTTCCATCGCCCTTTGCTGCGGATTCGAGGTAGTCGAGCACGAGCCAGCCGAGTTGGGCCAGGAAGCTCCCAGCACAGCCGGACCCGAAGGCAACCAGCGGGCTGCTGCCCAGCAGCGCGAGGCCCAGCAGAACGCCGCACCAGAAACCCGAGCACTGGTAGCAGTCCATCAGCTTGCCGAGCATCTTGCTCCGGGCCTCCACCCACTTGTGGACCGGGGCCATGATCTCGCTGTCCACGATGATGTGCGTCATTCCAACGACGCCCAGGATGAAGAGGATCAGGTTCATGTTGGCTCCGTGTGGATTCGCAGACTCAGGGTGACAGTCGGGATCAAGTCGCCGGCCTTCGGCTCGTCGCTCGGGGCAAGGTAGTCCAGGTTGATGGCTCCGCTCGGGTGCCCGGTGTTGTCGAGCACGAGGGCCAGCTTCTCGAAGACATCCGCCACCTGCCGGTCGCTCAGTGCCGAGGTGCGGATGCGCTCAAGCATGTAGTCGGGGATGGGCATGGTTTAGTGGATGAACTTGGGACGGGTGACTTCGTTGAACCATTGGTCCAGGGCCGAGCCGTCTGAAGTCAGCCCCACGGCCATTTCTTCCAGGACTTCGCGGCGGGCATCGCTCTCCTCGCGGGTCATGCTCGTGAAGACGTGGCCGCTGGTGATGGCCTGCCAGCAGGTCGTAACCCGCTCGGCGAGCCTCCCCTGATAGTCGGCCTTAACCCGGCCACGATGGCGGGCGTAGCGAAGCGTGGGCGGGTTGCCCTCGCCCATGAACTTCGCACACAACTCTTCGATCCCCAGCACTACGTTCTCGTCGCCGACCTTCTCGCCAAGGAGCCAGCCGTAGAGGCAAAGCTGGTCGGCGTACTCGTCGTTGCAGAACTCCAGGTAGCCGGAGTTGATCGTGAAGCCGCGGAAATCCATCGCCAGGAACATCCCGTGTTCCTTGCCGTGGCTCCGGCTGGGCTTGTCGGTCTTGAAGCCGTCCAGGCAAATCGCGTAGCCCTTTGACGGGCTGGCCCCGTACTTCGAGCAATAGCCGCGGACCTTCCAGTCGAAGATGCACGAGATGCGGCCCTGCCCCAAGTCCAGGACGAAGCGGCAGTCGGGCTTGCCTGTGAAGGGTACGCCCCGGATTTGCCCGTCTACCTTGAACTCGAAGCGGGGCGGCTCGACGGATTGCTGGATCAGCTTTCGCAGGTCGTCGTAGGCGCCGCAGAGCTTGTAAGCCTTGAAGACGCGCTTGCCGGCCTTCAGTGCGAAGTCGCGGTTGTGTGGCTCGACTTGGCTTTCAAAGATGGTGCCGAACTCGAATTGGGCCGGCATGTCGCGACCAAACAAGGCGTAGGCCAGCATCGACTTGACGTAGGCGTCGAAGGCGGACCCCACGGCTGCCGGCTGCTCCTGCGGCAGGCGCGGCGCGGGGTGTTCCGCCAGATAGCGGAGGTAGAACTCGTCCTGGTCCTTGTACCAGAGGGACATGGACGAATAGCTGAGGGACTTGGGTATACGCATGGTCGGATCACTCCGCGTTCTTTCCAAAAGGGATTTGGTGCCAGACGCGCTCGTGGTAGTAGAAGAGGATCAGCTTCACGACGAAGCAGACGGCCGTGAACACGACGCAACTGGTGAAGTTGCCGAACCATCCGTAGGCCAGCCAACCGCACGCAAGATTCGAGAAGGTCTCCCAGGAGACGGCTTTGACGAAGGACCGTCTGGGGGCGCTTGCGTCCGGTTTCATTAGCGGCCTCCGTCACACGCATATTCGCCGTGGAGTTGCCTCCTCGCCTCCTTGACGGCCACCTCCGCCTCTTCCAAGGTGGCGAAGTATTTGCTGAAACGACGCTTGCCTCCGATCGCGACGTAGGCATGGTACAAACCAGCACGTTTGACGAAGGACACTCCCTTCACCCCAGTTGTGTTATCAGCGCGTAAACGCTGGTTGCAGGTCTGCTGCGACGGCGTGACCACGCGGAGATTCTCCCGCCGGTTGTCAAGTGTGTCATGGTTAATGTGGTCCACCTGCAGGCCACACCCAGGACGCAAACCCATGCGGCGAGCCACCTCGACGTGCATCGCACACGAGTCATAACCGCCTTTCCGTTTTTGCACTTTGCGATAGGCGTAGTACCCAAGCCGCATTTTGCTTGCGTGCCAAGCGAACTTCGCCAGATACTTGTAGTCTTCCGGGCTGACTTGTACCGTCCGACCGCCCGCCAATTCGACCCTATCCATGCCGTAGAGGCGGCCATAGTTCAGGAACTTCCAGCGCTTGAAGGTCTCGACGGCTGGGTCATGTGCGACGTGACGCAAGTAGGCGCATAGTTCATTCCATGTCGAGAAGACCATTTGGTGCGGGATCGTGGCGAAAAGCCAATCCGGCAGATGCGTCTTGCCCTGCTGCATGTGGATGACGATGGGCTTGCTCTGCCTGTCGGCCTCAAACAACTCGTTGTAAGTGCCGACCGAATAAACGTCCGTGTCCAAGTGGACGATCAGGAAGTCCGCAAGGTCAACGAGTCTTAGGTCCACCTTGCGGATGCTCGACATCAGGGCCGCCACGGCGTCGAAATGCCCTGCTTCTTTCTCCCGGACGCGAAGCTGCCGGTTCTCCAGGTCCTCCACGGCTTCTTCCGTTGGCTTGCAGGTCGGGTCCAGCCAGATGATCTCCAGGTCTTTCAATTCCTGTTGGACCTTGTGGCGCCATTCGACTCCCCCGTCTTTAGCGAAATCCATCGGGCCACAGAGGTAGCACCGGTTGAGGAAGAGGCGATTCACGGCAACAACTCCTCGAAGACGGACGCGCCGATGCGGGTGCAGCCCAGATCGAGATAGCGAGCGGCGTCGGCGTAGGTCTTGATGCCGCCGCTGGCCTTCACTTCGGCCCTGCCCTTTACGGCTTCCACCATGATCCCCACGGCTTCGACAGTGGCCCCGGCGGGTCCGAAGCCAGTGGAGGTCTTCACGTAGTCCACGCCGCAATCGACGCACAACCGGCAGGCGTCTCGAATCTGCTGGTCGGTGTAGTGGCACGTTTCCAGGATGGCCTTGACCACGACGCCGAACCTGCAGACCATGTTGACGATGTAGCTCAACTCTTCACGGACAGGCCGAGGGTGGCCTTCGAGAAAGCGGCCGTAGTTGATTACCACGTCGATCTCCGCCGCCCCGTGGCCCACTGCCATTGCCGCTTCGTGCAGCTTGACGGCGGGGACACTGGTGCCATGTGGGAAGCCGACCACGGCGCAGACCCGATCGGTGATCTTGCGGGCGACCTTCACGTTGCATGGGGCCACGCACACGCTACGGATGCCCTCGCGGGCTACCAACCGGGCGGCCTCGTGGACCTCTTCAGTCGTGGCCTCGGGCTTGAGCACCGCCAGGTCCAGGGCGCGGGCGATCATCTGGGGCGGGTAGACCATCGCAGGGCCTCTTCGGTCAGGAAGTCGTGCGGCCGAAGGCTACGGATGTTGAAGACCAGGATTGCTGCGTGAACCTTGACGCCGGGAAGAGTGTCCAACGGCGGGGTGATGATCGACGTAATGTTCGCCCCAGCCCGGCCACCGCGCGTCCGAACGTCTCCGGGTACGAGCCGGGCGATACCCATTCCACGAGTCAGCCAAAAGTCATTTCTCCGTCTTGACGAACACAAGGAAGTAGGAGTGATTCTTTCTCGCGTGAACCTGCCTTTTCATCCGACTCACTCCAGGCCGATTCGTCCGCACAAGTACGAACAAGTCCTTGGGGTAGAACCCGAGCCTGACGTACTCGTTGATGATCTCCACGTGGGTCAGGTGTTGCCGGTTGGCGCTCACTTCGTCTTGGCACTTGACAATGAGGATGCCGCGATCGCGAAGTACGCGCCGGGCTTCGGCGGCAGCCTCTACGTAGAGCGACAGGACGGCAGCGTGATACCGCGGGCCGCTCATGGTCGTGGCCGACGAGGAGTAGTGCTGACGAAAGGACGCATGGGACCCGGAGCCCGCAAGTTGGTTCAAGGCTCGCCGAAAGAAGCCTTC
>Ga0180437_10005619_pt1 | contig 17055 bp, 13 predicted proteins | sample SS_ome_4_FD_132410 | JGI IMG/M metagenome (GOLD analysis project Ga0180437, IMG submission 132410) | Hypersaline lake sediment archaeal communities from the Salton Sea, California, USA - SS_3_D_1 metaG | ecosystem: Environmental > Aquatic > Non-marine Saline and Alkaline > Hypersaline >... | reverse complement strand
CTCAGAAGGATGGGGGATTGCATCTCATAGGTGTATTCGTTTCTGAAAGCGTCGAGGCCGAGCTTGAAGCATGACTTATCCGGAGCGTATTCCGGAGGGGTTAGCAAGACGGTTTCTATGGACCGGGAGGAGAATTTCTTGATTTTGCCGTTCAGTGCATCGATGAGCGTTGCGAGCGATTCCATCCGGATGTTGGAGGAGATGGGGCCGATCGGGCAATGGATGTCCGGCTTGGTTTGTTTTCTCTTTAGGTTTTTGGAGTAAAACAGCAGTTCCCGTTCATCTTGCCGGAGAGCCCTGTTGTAGGGAGGGGAATGGTGTTTTATTTCATCCGATTCCCGGACAGCCGCTTCGAGCGCGCTCCGTGTCACAGAGGTCGTCAGGTTTTGCGCCTGGCTGAGCATTTCCAGAATGTGTTCGGCATGGCGGCCATGCACGTGAAAATAGCTGTTGATCCTGTTTTTGAGCGATTTTGCCTTGCCTATGTACAAGAGATCGCCGGTGGACCGGTACATCCTGTAGATCCCCGGTTTGTCGGGAAGACCCTGGCGGGATGCCTTTTCCATGGGGTATATACGAGCACGTTTAGCTGAATAAGCGGGCGTTGGTGATTTATGAAGCCAATCCAGAAAGCCCGGGACCGTAGTGATTTTTTCCTGCTCCTCGAGAAGGTTGACCACATGGCTCCAGATAAACGCAGTGGCCACCACATGATGGAGACTGCGCCTGTATTCCGGGAGGGAATACCCGAAATATCCTGCTACGGCCCTGAGGCTTTTCCGAGGGAGTCCGGGATAGAGTTTTTGGATGATCTCATGGGTGCAGACGATCTGAAAGGGAAACCTCTCGCCATGCGTGAATTCCTGATGGAGCTGCCGTAGGTAGGGCTCCTCATATCGTTTGTAATGGATCACGGCAGGGCACATCCCCTGATTTTCGGCTGCCGGTTGTTTAGCTGCCTGATACAGATTGTGCCAGATGATTTTTCTGGAAGAGGCTTCCTTCTGTTCATCGGGGGTTATTCCGGTAATTTGGAAGAATTGCCGTGGTACCCGGGTGCGTTTGGCGATCCTCACCAGGAGAGATCGGGCATTTTCAGCGGTTATTTCATGATCGAACGGGTACACGGCATTGGTCTTTACCCAGCCGATCTCGATCAGGTGGCCGGCACGGGGATTGCCGCGGGTTGCCTGGCAATCGATGGCCAGCACGGTCAACTCGGCCAGGTCGCTCATGAGATCTCCTCTGCCCAGAAATTTGCCAATATCTGCGTGATCTGCCGGTGATTCGGCACCTGGCGAACCTGCCACTCCTGAGGAAGCAGGTCTTGATACTGGGGATGGGAATAGCGCGTGTCGATCAGTAGGACTGTCCCCCGATCGTTCTCGGTCCGGATAACACGCCCAGCCGCTTGAAACACCCGAATCAAACCCGGAAAACGATAGGCGTAATCGAATCCGGGCAAATGGTTTTCCGTGAAGTAATGGCGGATCATCTCTCTCTCAAGCGAAATCCCTGGAAGCCCGACCCCAACGATGACGGCACCGGAGAGCCGGTCGCCGGCAAGGTCGATGCCTTCGCCGAAAATACCTCCCATCACCACAAAGCCGACGAGGATCCGATCGTTTTCAGCGGAGAAGTTTTTCAGGAAATCCGTTCTTTCTTTCTCTCTCATCTCATGTGTCTGAACGAGGATTTCATGACCGGGGAAATACTCCTTATAAAGGGGATAGATCATCCTCAGGTATTCGTAGGAGGGGAAATAAACCATGTAGTTCCCCTTTTTGGCGGCAATTGCGCCGATGGTCCGGGTGAGGGCTTCTTTCGTCTGAACCCTTTTTCTGTAAAGGGTCGAAACCGTATCCGAAACCAGAAGACACAGGTTTTCTCGAGGAAAAGGGGATGGAAGAACCCGTTTTTCCACAGAGTCCCGTAATCCAAGGGTTTGGGCGAAGTAATCCATCGGAGTGATGGTGGCGGAGAAGAGCACGGATGAATTGGCCCGTGCGAAGGTTTCGCAGAGCTGTCCGGAGGGATCGATACAGTAGAGTTTCACGCTGAGATCCTGCCGGGATTGTTCAAGACAAGTGGCGTAGTTTTCCTCATACATCTCGGAGACCTTCAGGAACCAGTTGACCTTGAAATAATGATCGAGCAATTCCTGCGACCGGGGAGCTTTGGGGTGCGAGGATATCCATCGCTCCAAGCTCGGGAGATAACGCCTGAGGAGGGGGAGGAGTTCTTCGGGCCGCTCTTCCTGCCACGCGCATTTTTCCTCTTCGAGCATTTTTTTTATTTCGAGCATTTTTTCGTTGACACCGCCTGCAGCGCGATACACCTCGGATTTTTTGTCTTTGATGAGTCGGCGGATCTTTATAAAATCGTTCTTTTCGATCTTGGCCGAATACATCTCGCGGGACCGGTCGACCAGGTTGTGGGCCTCGTCGATGAGCAAGGTGCAATCGACCGGGTTTTCCAGGAAAAACCTTTTCAGATAAACCCTGGGATCGAACACATAGTTCAGATCGCAGATGATACAGTCGACCCAGAGCGCCATGTCCAGAGAAAATTCGAAAGGACAGATCTTGTGAGCACGGGCGATTTCTGTGATTTTATCGGCGGTGAAGTCATCTTCGGAGAAGAGGGATTCTCTGGCAGAGATGACGCGGTCGTAGTATCCTTTAGCGAATTCGCACTCCTCAGGTGTGCAGTTTTTATCGGGGTTGAAGCAGATCTTATCCTTGGCGGTCAAAGTCAAAAATCGGATGCACAATCCGTTTTTTCGCATTTTTTCCAGAGTTTTTTCGGCGATCAACCGCCCTGTGGTTCGGGAAGTCAGGTAGAATATTTTCTGGATGCGGCCTTCAGCGATGGCTTTTATGGCGGGAAAAAGAACAGCGACCGTTTTTCCGATGCCGGTTGGGGCCTGGATGATGATCTGCTCTTCCTGTTCGATTATGGCCGAAACGTCTCTGATCATCTGGCACTGTCCGGATCGGAAAGAGGGGAAGGGGAACTCGGCTGCGATTATCGATCGGTCCCGCTCCTCTTGCCAATCCCCGATCTTTTCCATCCAATCGAAATGTCGCTCCAGGAGATCGAAAAAGAATATCCGGAGTTCATCTGTCCGGTATTCTTGAAAATAGGTGCGGATTTCGCCGGATTCCATGTGGCCGTATGTCAGTTGGGTGAGGATCCGCTCCAGGCCGTTTGTGATCGCATAAATGGCGGCATAGGCTTTGACCTGGGCCCAGTGAAGAGAGTCGTTTTGTTCGATAAAGTCGTCGAGGTCTTTTCGAGTGGTTTTGATTTCTTCGATCACGACCGAGCCGGCAAGCTCATACAGGCCGTCTATCCGGCCCTGTATGTCGAGGCCGAATCGTCCGTTGGCAGCATGATAGTAAACGGGCACTTCGGTGGCATAGGGTTGAGGCCTGGATTTCTGGATTTTCTGGTGGGCATTGTTGGCGGCAAAAAGGGACGTTCGTGGGGAGATCTCGATGTTCATCGATAGGTCTCCCTGCCGGAGAAGGTGTTCGACCAAGGCACGGACGGATATCCGAATGTTCACCATTTTGTTCACCATAATAAAAAAACGGCCGGATGTCAAGGATAAACATGACCGGATTTTGGAGCGTAATACCTGATGCAAGAGATACCTTATTGTGGAGGATGACATGAAGCCTGCGATGCAGAACACCGTTTTGATTGCCATAGCATGCGTATTTTTGATCTCCTGCAGCAGCCAGGAGCAGGAATGGGAAGCTGTGCGAGAAACCGTAAACGGCGTGCTCGTTATCAGAAATCCTGAGGAACCCAGATTCGGGCAGCTGAATCCTGAGCTCGAGGAGAACCTGTCTATCGGGGATGATGCGGATGAAAGATTCCAATTTTATCAAGCATACAGCATCGCTCTGGACAGCGAGGAGAATATCTACGTTCTTGACTCCGGCAACTGCCGGGTTCAGAAGTTCAACAAGAACGGCGGCTATGTAAAGACCATAGGACGGAAAGGACAGGGGCCGGGCGAATTCGTCAATCCATTGGCTTTATATATCGACGGTCATGACAATTTGTATGTGTCGGAAGGCAGAAAGATGCATGTGTTCGACCGGTCGGGCGAGCTGCGAAAAAGCCACGTCCTTGAAAACAATATCCGGGATTTTTTCGTGGATGAAGATGGCCATATCATCACGTTTTGTATGATTACTGACGATGAAGGGAGCAAAAAGATCATCGTCAAATTGGATATGGAAGGGAAAATTATCCAGACTTTCGCCGAATATACGGATGTGGAGGCTGTCCGGAACCAAACGGAAGGCGGAAGCGTAATGACATTCAAGGCCTATCACCAGTATAACTACTGGGTCTATCTCCATCCGGTGAACACCGAAAGATTCGTGTATGCGTATCCCTCCGATTACAGATTGAACCTCGCCGATAGCGAAGGAATGCCATTTCTGAGGATCGAAAAGGAAGAAGCGCCCAGCCCCATTACCAGGGAGGAAAAAGATTTCATCATGTCCGGAATCGAAAGGAGAGCAAGGCAGAGGCAGATCAAGCTGACAGAAGATGTGCTCGAAGCCGCTTGTCAGTTTCCATCACACCGGCCGTTTTTTCACCTCATCCTGGTCGATGATGCGGGGAGAATCTATGTCCGGACGGCTAGATCTGTTCTAGATAGGAGCAGCGGGGCAAGTTTCGATATTTTCGACGAACAAGGATATTACCTTTACAGGATGGACCTGCCTTTTTCGCCTGAGATTATCCACAACGGGAACCTGTACGATGCTTCCACATCTGAAGAGACGGGCTATGTCAGGATCAAGCGCTACGCCGTTAAAGGTTGGGATCGGATAAAAACAGGAACCTGATTCCTGCGACTAGATCCAATCGAACTTTTTGACCGTCCGCTCGTTCTCGACATCTCCGGTGTGTTTTGTTTCCTTGGGCTCGAAGACCAGCACGTGCGCTTCCTGTTTGGAGACCGGTTTGTGTTCGACGCCTCTGGGAACGATGAAAAACTCTCCGGGTTCGAGGAGGATGTCCCGGTCTCTCAGCTTGATCGTGAAGGTGCCGTGGACGACCAAGAAAAACTCGTCCTCTGTATCGTGCTTATGCCAGACGAACTCTCCTTTGGTTTTTGCCAGCTTGATATACTGCCCGTTGAGCTCGCCGACGATTTTGGGGGTCCAGAGTTCTGTGAAAAGACGGAATTTTTTGTCTAAATTGACTTTTTGCATCGGTTTTTTCCTTTTCTGTAATTTCGTGACGGAATACCTATCCCCCGAATTATATCATGTCAGGGATGGATCTTTTATCCCTGCTGTACTTTCAAGATTATCGGACGAGTCAACAATTCAGGGGATAGGTATTCCGTCACGAAATTAAGATAAGGGTTATTGCAATTTGGGGTGGGATTGACGAGAATATAGCCTTCGGATATAGAGGAGTGAAGATGAACAAAAATTGGGGAAATCTTATCGTTAGAGCGATCGTTATTCTGCTGACTTTCAGCCTAACCGGCTGTCTGAGTCCGGGCCCTTCGGAGCTCGAGTTCGCTGTCAGTTTTTCAGAAGATGCTCACGGGGGACCTTTGACCGGCCGAGTGTACGTTATGCTGGCAAAGAGCGATGAGCGCGAGCCGCTGTTCCAGGTGCGGAGGGCAAGCGGCATCCCTTTCTGGGGGCAAAATGTCTCGGCGTTGGAGCCAGGAGATGCGGGCATCATCGATTCCGGCTCATTCGGGTTCCCCCTTCGAAGCATCCGCGATATTCCACCAGGGGAATATTATGTCCAGGGATTTATCAATGTTTATACGGAGTTCAAGCGCGCCGACGGCCACACGATATGGCTCCACAATGACCAATGGGAGGGACAGAACTGGCTGAGGTCTCCCGGGAACATGTACAGCGATGTGCAGAAAATCCATATCGATCCTTCCCGGGGGCAAACAATCGATATCTCATGCCATCATGTCATTCCTCCGGTCGAGGTCGATCCGGATACCCGGTGGGTTAAACGGATAAAATTCCAGAGCAAACTGCTTTCGGATTTCTGGGGGCAGCCGATGTATCTCGGAGCCACCATCTTGCTTCCCAAAGGCTACGAAGAAAATCCCGATGAATATTATCCTGTCAACTACATTCAGGGGCATTTTTCCCTGAGGGCTCCTTACGGTTTTCGGGAAGACAAACCGGATGCGAACGACCGCTGGGGAAAAAGGGGATATGAATTTTACGAGTATTGGAACTCGGATGAGTGTCCCCGGATGATCGCTGTGACATTCCAGCACCCCTGCCCTTATTACGATGACTCCCACGCCATGAATTCTCCCAACCTCGGCCCCTACGGGGATGCCATCATGCAGGAGATGATCCCGTATATCGAGGAGAACTACCGGATCATCCGCCAGCCCTACGCCCGTGTGCTTTCCGGGGGATCGACAGGAGGCTGGATCTCCTTTGCCCTTCAGGTTTTTCATCCGGATTTTTTCGGGGGGACCTTCTCCTTATGTCCCGATGCTCTGGACTTTCGCGCCCAGCATCTCGTCAACATTTACGAACACAAAAACGCCTATTACACCGTTTATGATTGGCTGCGGGTGGAACGTCCGGTCCTTAGAGCAACGGACGGGCAGGTCCGTGAGATGATGAAGGATGAAAACCACTTTGAACTGGCAGTGGGAGACAATTGCCGGTCAGGAGGACAGTGGGAGATCTATATGGCATGTTACGGACCGGTCGGCGAAGATGGCTATCCCAGAGAAGTCTGGGACAAACTCACAGGCGAGATCGACCCCGATGTGGCCTCTTACTGGAAGGAACACTTCGATTTGCGCCATTATCTGGAACAGAATTGGGATGAGATCGGTCCGAAACTCGAAGGAAAACTCCATATCTATGTCGGCGACATGGACTCCTATTATCTGAATAATGCCGTCGTTTTCATGGAGAAGTTCTTAGAGAGCACCAGGGATCCTTACTATGGCGGAGTGGTGGAATACGGCGACGGCGAACCCCACTGCTGGGGCCCGGGAGGATCGGAATTGCTCGAACTCATGGCCGAACATATCCAGAAGATGAAAACCCTTTCGCAATAAGCGAAGGTTATAGAAGAAGGATCGTTATGCCCGATCTGAAATTCACATCACCTCACGTTCAAGAACCCGGAACGATCGCGGCCCTCTTGAAAGCCTGCTACGCAAAACTTGTCGAATCCGATCCGGACCTTTGGGGTAACGAGACCCAAGGATGGGAACGTTTCGATACCGATGTCTATGAAGATCCCTACAGTATCGGGGAATCCACATTCCTGACTTGGCTTGGAGAAGAGCTCATCGGCTTTGCATCCTATGATCCGAGACAATGGCCTTCCATCGGGGTTATCGGGCACAATGGCATCCTGCCCGAATTTCAGGGAAGGGGATTCGGGAAACAGCAGATAAAAGAGATCCTCCGGCGCTTCGGCAAGTCTGGATTCAAGAAAGCGAAAGTGTCCACGCTCGGCCATCCTTTTTTTGTTCCAGCCCAGAGGATGTATCTAAGCTGTGGATTTTTTGTAAAGAGATGGATTCCCTGGGAGGGATGCCCAAAATACAGGCTGATCGAGTACGAAATGGAGTTAGGATGAATAATCCAGATTCCTGGATTATTCACCAGTCGAGTTTGCTGCGACGGCGAGGAAGTGATTCATGAAGCTGTATTGGAATACTGCGAATGGATTAAACGAACCAGCCAACCCACCCCGCCCTGCACTTTTGATCGGCTGACCCGTTGGGTAAAAACTGCTGATAAAGATTTGGGTGGATATAAAAATTTTGTTTTCTATGAAAAAGAAAGTATCAGCAGTTTTTGTGAATAGTTCAGGTTGAGTTTTATGGGGGAATTTTTATATATTGTAGGCAACAATGGATAAGGGAGTTCTTCATGGGCATACATGGAATTGATCTCGTTATCGTCATCGCCTACCTGGTCGCGATCCCCATCTTCGGCGTGTATTTCAAAAAATACGTAAAAACCGAGGAAGATTATTTTCTGGCCGGCAAGATGCTGCCCTGGTGGGTGATCAGCATGTCGATCATCGGGACTAACATCGGGGCCTACGATTACATGGGTGCGGCCGGCGGTGCCTACCGGTTCGGGATCGCTCAAGCCAACTACGAATGGATCGGCGCCATCCCTGCGATGGTCCTCGCCGCGCTCCTATTCGTTCCGTATTACTGGAAAGCCGGTGTCTACACGGTCCCGGAATTTCTGGGCAAACGATACAACACGGCGGTTCGGGTGATCGAAGCCATCTTATGGGGAGCTTTCTTGGCCTGTGTGTTAGGGGTTTTCTTTTGGGCAAGCGGCTTGATGCTGAACGAATACCTCGGAATTCCAGTGGAATTCAGCTTGATGATCACCGCCCTGATCGTCGGGATCTACACCATCACAGGAGGCCTGGCAGCCGTTGCTATGACCGATGTGGTGCAGCTTCTGGTGATGTTCATCGGCGGTGTCGCCCTCACCGTTCTCGGCCTTTGGACCGCAGGCGGGTGGTCCGGGCTGGTGGAGGCCATCACCCCTGCCAATCCCGATCACTTCAAGCTCTTCCTTCCGTTGAGCAATCCTACCTACCCCTGGCTGGGGATGATTTTCGGCCTGGCCCTGGTGCTTTCCCCGGCCTGGTGGTGCTGCCATCAAGCCATCATTCAGCGAACTCTCGGGGCTCGAAGCGAATGGGATGCCAAAGCCGGCATGCTGTTCGCTGCCTTTCCAAAGATGCTGATTCCTATCCTGGTAGTGCTGCCCGGGTTGCTTGCCCTTGCCCTCAATCCTGGATTAGCGGGAGCGGATATGGACAAGGCTTTTCCCTGGCTGATCAAAAACCTTTTGCCTGCCGGCCTGGCAGGACTTGTGTTCGCCGCATTTATGGCCGCGCTCATCTCCAGCGTGGATTCCACGCTAAACTCAGCCGCAACTCTCTGGACACGCGACATCTACCAGAGGTTTTTCAAAAAGGATGCTCCAGACAGGCATTACCTCAAGGTCGGGCGAATCCTGACCCTGGTTTTTGTCATTTGGGCCATCGCATTCGCCCCGGTTACGAAAGCATTTCCCGGTATCTATGTGGCGATGCAGACCCTTCTGTCCATATTCCAGGGACCGACATTCGCCATCACCTTGCTCGGGATATATTGGAAGCGCGCCAACCAGTGGGGGGGGCTGGGAGGGCTTCTGGGGGGAGTGGCTATCTCCAGTTCGATGTTTTTTGTCACCAAGGCCAGCTTTCTTTACATTGCCTGGTGGTCCTTTTTGGGATCGATTCTGATCACGATCATCGTGAGTCTTTTGACCAAGCCTGACCCGATCGAGAAGCTCGAGGGTTTGGTCTACGGCTTAGTTATGAAGGACGAAAACTTACAGGATATTTTGAAAAAAAGGGCCGAGGGGGAGGAATAAAATGACGGAATGGTTGGAAGGACTGCCTCTTTTTTTGGGGAAATATATCGCCGCGCTTTTTTTTATCGGCATGATTGTCTGGGCCTGGTTTCGTCCCCGTAAATATATCTACGAGGGAGCGCCGGACAAAAAAGGGTGGCGGGACTTGAGGATTTGGGCGACCGTTTTTTTGGGTATCCAGGTCGTTCTCTACGTCATATTCTGAGGGCCAAAATGGAGGATCGAATGCCAACGAACGATGAGCGACCAGAACAAAAACAGACTTTTGAGCCCTTGGAAATCATGGGCGTTTTCTGGCTTTTTTTTGGGGCAGTGGTTTTGCTGGCGACATTTTTTGTCAGGGGCACGGAAAACGTACCCCTGGTGCGCGGGATCGTTACGAATATCCTCGCTTCAGCCCTCCTGCTTGCGGCCGGGATCTTTTCCATCCTGAAGGGAAAATCCAACAAGCGCAGAAAAAAACGATAGCATGTTCGTCAAGCCGAAGGTCTCCCAGAAGCAGGCCGAAAATATCTTTACCCGGAAGAGATCGTTTTTCCCTCTGATATCCAAATTTTTCCCTAGGAAAAAAATCCTCTCGCCGGAAAGGCTGGAGATAATTTATCTCCCTTTTTATTTGTTCGATGTTCTTGTCGAAAAGGAGAGCAAAGGGAAAAATGAGGGAGATACAACCAAACAAAATGTGACCCTTTCTGTAGATGGCCTTCTGGGGCACGCTGTCCTTTATGCAGGAGAAGCATTGGAGATTGAGAAGGATCCCGAAAAACGGGTTCCGACATGCGATTTCGCAATTTCCTCATCCGATGCGGCAAAAACAGCCCTGGACCGGTATAAGGGAATCCTGTTGGAACATGGGTTGCGGACACGCAGCCATCCCCGGGCTGAGGAGATGTCCGAAGAAAAGCTGATTCATCATCCCTTCTGGATCGGGTATTTCAAAAAGAAAAAAGGTTATGATTTCAAGGCATTGGACGCCGTATCCGGCGAGATCCAAGGCGTCAGAATGCGCCGCGTGTTTATCAAAGCGATAAAAAGTCTCAAGTAACGGGTTTAGGGCACGGTTGCCATATTCGGCGCTACGGATGTCACCTGCGTCGTGACAGAGTAACTCATGTCCTTGCTCGCGAGCATTTCCATGAAACAGTCACTGCATGTGATCAGGTTGAAGCCGAACAGGGAAAGAAGGACGGCGACCATCAAGATGGCGATTTTCGTTTTAGTTTTCATTTTGCATCTTCCTTTCCCATCCCCACTAATATATACGTACGCAAATCCCAAAAGGATTCATTTTTTTGAATTGCTTAGGGGAATAAATTATTGATATAAAAAAAGCACATGTATACGTTCTTGAATGTTTTCTTTTTCGTGTTCCATTCCACGATTGTCCTGTTTATCGTTTTTGGATGGATTTGGAAAAAAACAAGGTTGGCCCATCTTCTTCTTATCCTTTTGACTGCTTTTTCCTGGTTTTTTTTGGGTATCTGGTATGGCTTCGGCTACTGTCCCTGCACGGATTGGCACTGGCAGGTGAGGATGAAGTTAGGCCTGTACGATACATCGACGTCCTATCTGGAATTCCTGATCGAAAAATTAACCGGCCTGGATGTCGTCCGCACTGTCGTGGATGTTTTTGCAGTTGTCTTTTTGCTGGCGGCTTTTTCCGTATCGATCCTTTTGAATATCCGTGATTTCAAGGCAAAAAAGCGAAAAAACCATAATAGAGGGGGTTCTTTTGAAAAAAAGGAAAAGTCGTAGCCTTTTGCTGCTGATCCTTGGAATGATCGTTTTTCTCTGGGGAGCGAGCTTCGCTCACGCTATTCAGGATGTCAGAGTCTGGGAAGAGCCCCTTGTCATTCCGACTTACCTTGCGGGTGAACCGGATAAATTTCCCATTTTTTATAACGGACGGGCTTATCAAGGGGCCAAAGGGCCGGTCTATCCCTATCCGATGCTGGATAAGTTGACCGACCGTCGGGAGCCTAGAACCTACAAGGCGCTCTATCTCGAGAACGATTATGTGAAGATCTGTGTCCTTCCCGAGATCGGCGGGAGGATTTTTGCAGCCAGGGATAAAACGAACGGTTATGATTTTCTTTACCGTCAGAGTGTGATCAAGCCTGCTTTGATAGGCATGCTCGGGGCCTGGATTTCCGGAGGAGTGGAGTGGAATTTTCCGCACCATCACAGGGCGACATCCTTTTTCCCTGTCGATTACACCCTGACAGAAAATCCTGACGGCAGCAAGACCATATGGATCGGAGAAGTGGAGATCCGACACAGGATGAAATGGATCGTCGGTCTCGCTCTTTATCCGGGGAAGTCCTATCTGGAAGCGACTGTCAAAATGTTCAACCGAACGCCCTTTGCCCAGTCCATGCTGTATTGGGCCAATGTGGCTGTCCATGCCACCGAGGATTACCAGATCATCTTTCCGCCAGGCACGCAATTTGCCACTTTCCACGGAAAAAACCAGTTTTCCCGCTGGCCAATTTCCACCGAAGTTTTCAACCGCGTGGATTACACAAAGGGCGTGGACATAAGCTGGTACAAGAACCATCCGGCCCCCACATCCTTTTTTGCCTGGAACTGTGAAGAGGATTTCTCAGCGGGTTACGACCATGGGAGAAAAGCCGGTGTGGTCTATGTGGCCGACCACCACATCGCTCCGGGAAAAAAGTTCTGGACATGGGGGACAGGCACCCAGGGACAGATGTGGGAAAAGATCCTGACCGACAAGGACGGGCCGTACATAGAACTGATGGTCGGGGCCTATTCGGACAACCAGCCTGATTACAGTTGGATCCAGCCTTATGAAACAAGAGAAGTCAAACAGTATTGGTTTCCGCTGCGGGAGATCGGGGGAGTGACTGAAGCCAACAGGAATGCTGCCGTTTATTTGGACACGACCACTGAGGGAATGATCAGGATGGGATTGAACACGACCTCCGCCCAAAGAGGAGCAGAAGTCCTGCTTTATGGGGGGGAAAAAGTCCTGTTCGAAAAAGTTATCGATATCGCGCCGGACTCCCCGTTTTATGAAGAAATAGAGCTTCCGGCTGGAATTTCGAAGGGAAATATGCGGCTCGCTCTCATTTCCTCATCGGGGGAGAAATTGGTCGACCACGCACCGGTGATTTGTGGCAAAGCCTCCATGCCCGGGCCTGTCGAGCCGCCGCCTCCGCCTGAAAAGATCGAAAGGGTGGACGAGCTCTACCACGCAGGTCTGCGCTTGGAACAGTTTCACAATCCTGCCCGCGAACCCTATCCCTATTATGAGGAAGCGCTCAAAAGAGATCCGGGCAATTATCATGTCAATACGGCTTTGGCCGTTCTCTATTGCAAGCGGGGGTTGTTTGTCCTTGCGGAAGAGGCGCTGGATCGGGCTTTGCGGAGGGCGACCAAAAGTTACACCAGCCCGAAGGATGGGGAGGCTTATTATTATCTGGGGATAGCGCTTCGTGCCCAAAACAAGCTCGAAGAAGCATACGATGCTTTTTACAAAGCCGCGTGGGATCGACACTGGGAGGCTGCCGCATTTTACCAGATGGCGGAGCTTAGCTGCATAAAGAAAGAGTATTTCCTGGCTTTGGAATTTATCGATCGATCACTGTCTCTGAATGGGCAGAGTCTGCGTGCCAGGAATTTGAAAGCGGCATTGCTGAGAAGGACAGGCAAAATGGAAGACGCGGCTGCGGTCACTTCGCAGGTCGTGAATGCCGACCCGTTGAACTTTTGGTCGTTCCATGAGATGTGTCTTCAGACGAAGGCTTGGGGTGGAGCGGATAAAGCATCGGATCTCTCGAGAGATCTTGACAGAAAGATGCGGCATGATCCCCAGAACTATCTGGAATTGGCGGTGGATTACGGGAACTGCGGAATGTGGGATGAGGCGATCGAAGTGTTGTCCATGATAGAACGCAGCGGATCGGAATTTCCGATGGTTTATTATTACCTGGGCTATTTTTTGGAAAAGAAAAAAGACCCTGCCGGGGCTGCAAGGTATTTTGAAAAAGCGGGAAAGATGTCTCCGGACTACTGCTTTCCATTCCGGCTGGAATCGATGGAGGTTCTGAGAACGGCCCAGGAGAAAAATCCCCAGGATGCCCGGGCCCCTTATTATCTGGGGAACCTGTTATTCGATCATCAACCTGAGAGGGCGATCGAACTGTGGGAAAGATCCGTGGTTCTGGATGATGAGTTCGTTCTCGCCCACCGCAATCTCGGATTGGCATATGCATGGATCGCGAACGATGTTCCCCGTGCGATCAAGAGCCTGGAGAATGCCCGGGCGCTCTCTCCCGCCGAACCCCGGCTTTACTACGAGCTGGATCTGTTGTATGAGGCCGGAGGAGCGAGCCTGGAAAAAAGATTATCCCTTTTGATCGAGAATCACGGTGTTGTCGAGCAGAGGGACGATGCCCTTTCCCGGGAAATCGGCCTTCTCGTCCGGATGGGAGAATACGACAGGGCAATCGAAATGCTCGAAAGTCATCATTTTCATGTATGGGAAGGAGGAGGGCAGATTCACAATGTTTATGTCGATGCCCATCTGCTTAGCGGGGAGGAATATTTCGCTGCAAAAAAATATGAAGCCGCTCTGCAGGACTATTTGCAGGCTCTGGAGTATCCAGAAAATTTGGAAGTAGGAAAGCCTGTTCTAGGCGGGCGGGAAGCCCGCGTCTTTTATTTTGTGGGAACGGCTTACGAAGAATTGGGTGAAAAAAGAAAGGCTAAAGAGTTTTTCGAAAAGGCCGTCGAGCAGGAAGGCGATTGGTCCGAGTTGAGTTATTTTCAGGGGATGTCTTTGTTGAAACTGGGACGAGAGGATGAGGCGGAGAAAAGGTTCGAGGGATTGATGCGGTTTGCGCAGAAAAGGCTGAAAGCGTCGGACGGGATGGATTTTTTCGCCAAATTCGGAGAAAGGCAGTCGGCTGCGGCACGGAGAGCCCAGGCCCATTATCTCCTGGGTTTGAGCCATCTGGGGATGGGCGACAGAGAACAAGCCAGGAAGGAGTTCCAGAAAACTCTGGAAAGGAACATCAATCATCTCTGGGCCGGACATTATCTCGTATTGATAGAGAAATCTCGATAATTCGCATCGATGGGTTCTGAACTGATATTGTTCGTGCATGCCGTTTGTGATAAATTAGCAAGCCGATCGAGAGAAAAAAATGAAAAAATTCCTGATTTCGATCCTGCTGGTTCCTTTCCTGATTTCCGGCCTATCAGGGCAGTGGAGATCCAAAGAGGTTATGGGGATAAAAGCGGAGTCTCCCATAAAGGTGGATGGCCTTCTTGACGAGCTCATATGGGAGAAAGCCCCTGAGGCGACAGATTTTATCCAGTTGCAGCCGGATAAGGGAAAACCCGCATCGGAGCGGACCGTGGTCAAAGTCCTGTTCGATGACAGCTATGTCTATTTTGGGTTCTGGTGTTATGACACGGAGCCGGGCAAAATTGCAGCGCGGATGACCAAGAGAGATACGGACATCCGCGCGGATGACTCGGTCTACGTTCTGCTGGATACATTTCATGACAGGAGAACATGTTATTATGTGTGCACCAATCTCCTGGGGACCCAGTGGGACGGCCGGATCACGGAAAACGGCCGCACCTTCGATGACACCTGGGATGGGATATGGAAGTCGGCGGCGCAGCGGACCGAATTTGGCTGGACGGCCGAGTTTGCCGTCGAGCTTGGCAACATCAAGTACAAACCGGGAGAGAATAGGACATGGGGATTGAGCTTGGGACGGGGAATACCGCGGAAGCTGGAATTCAGCTTCTGGACAGGGCCGCTGGAATCTGCCTATATGGTTTCATTATTCGGCGAGCTCAAGGGTCTCGACTTGAAAAAGGCTGAGAAAAAGTTACAGATCATTCCTCACATCATAGCAAAGGCACAAGAAGAACAAAAATCGACAATGGAGGCCGGACTTGATGCCCGGTATGCCTTTTCTCAGGCCGTTTCCGGTAATTTGACTATCAATCCTGATTTTGCCACAGTCGAGGCCGATCAAGAAGTCATAAACCTCACCCGTTTCGAGACCTTTCTGCCTGAAAAAAGGAATTTTTTCCTCGAGGGTAGTGAAATCTACCGGCAGCGCATCCAATTGTTCTATTCAAGACGGATCTCGGATATATACGGGGGAGCCAAAGTCTATGGAAAAATCGGCGGCTACGAAATTCAGGGCCTAACCGCCCAAACTAAAGAAGATGAGGAAATTGGGGAGGATTCCGCAAATTTTACGGTGTTTCGCCTGAAAAAGGACGTGATGAAGTCCTCTAACATCGGATTCATCGCAGCCAACAAGCTTGTGAACGGAAGAAATTGGGGAACCACGGGAATCGACACAGCTCTTTATTTTACGGACACATTCAGCTTTACCGGCCAGTTTGCACTGAGTTACGGCGATAACAACACCGACAATGTGGCGTTTTTTCTGAGACCCAGCTATGACACATCCACATTTCACATCCATCTCCGCTATACCCAGCTAGGAAGAAACTTCGCGGACAACGCCAATGAAGTGGGCTTTGTCAGGGATGACAATAGGAGGGAACTGGATTCTGCCGTATCCAAGACATTTTTCCCGAAAAAATGGGGATTCGAACGCATCGAGTATGACTCCAACTACAACATCTACTGGGGCCTGGATGGAACGTTGCGGAGCTGGAAGGTCGATCAGGAAGTCGGGTTCGATATGAAGAATAAGTTTTCCGTCACGCTGGAGCACCATGAAGAATACAAACTCTATGAGAAGGAATTCCGGAACCGACAGAGCGAGATCGACATCGGTTATAACACAAGAGAATGGCAGCATGCTTCCGTTGCCTACAGCTTCGGGCGCAACTTCGACAGGGATTTTCAACTTTTGGAAGGGAATGTCAATTTCAAGGTGACCGAGGACCTTTCTATTTCTTATCAATTGGAACGGGTGTTGTTCGATCCCGATCCAGAAAATGACAGCACATGGATCCATGTCGTCCGCGCCACCAACTATTTCACGAACGATCTGTTCTTAAAGCTTTTTTACCAGCTCAACACGGTGATCGAAAAAAGCAATATCCAGGTTCTATTCGTCTACCAGTTCCAGCCGCCATTCGGGTCTATCCAGGTTGCCTATCAGAAGGGAACGGGGGAATTCGGGGAGAGAGGAAGGCAGGGGCATACCCTGTTCATCAAGTTCGCCTACATGTTCTAGCCTAGATCATTTACAGGCTGATCTCACTGCATCGACTGCGTCGCAACCCATTCGCAGTATACGAATACAACTTCATGGGCCACTTCCTTGTCGCTACAGCAATCTAAACCTGTAAATGATCTAGGCTCGACAAATTTGAAACAAAAATATTGATACCAATATTCATTTAATAAAAAGCCAATCCTTTTTCCATATTTCAAAGATTGACATCTTTTGGGCAGGCTGATCTCACTGCATCGACTGCGTCGCAACCCATTCGTAGTATACGAATACAACTTCACGGGCCACTTCCTTGCCGCTACAGCAATCTAAACCTGTAAATGATCTAGGCTCGACAGATTTGAAACAAAAATATTGATACCAATATTCATATAATAAAAAGCCAATCTTTTTTTCATATTTCT
>Ga0180437_10005618_pt1 | contig 17062 bp, 11 predicted proteins | sample SS_ome_4_FD_132410 | JGI IMG/M metagenome (GOLD analysis project Ga0180437, IMG submission 132410) | Hypersaline lake sediment archaeal communities from the Salton Sea, California, USA - SS_3_D_1 metaG | ecosystem: Environmental > Aquatic > Non-marine Saline and Alkaline > Hypersaline >... | reverse complement strand
CCTGGTGGTGCGTTGCGCTGGCGCCGAGCCTCCAGATCTTCCCCCACCACATCCACCGCGCCGATCGCTTCATGTACCTGCCGATGATGGGGCTGGCCGTCGCGGTGGCTGCGATCGTGCGGCCGCTGGGCGCGCGATACGTCAGTCGCGCCGTCCCGGCCGCGGTCGGTGTGGCTGCCGCAGCGCTTCTCCTCGTGCTGGCTGCCGTCAGCTCCCGGCAGGTGCAAACCTGGCGCGACAGCTACACCGCCTGGCAGCGATGCATCGATACGGACGCCGACAATACCAGGGCGATGAACGTGCTGGGCGACATTCTCGCCAAGGAGGGGCGGGCGCAGGAGGCCTTCGAACAATACGAAAAGGTGATGAAGATCAGTCCCAAGAGCGTCGAAAACCTCGGCGACTATGCCCGCGAATTGACCCTCGCCGAAGGAAAAGACCGCGACAGCCGCCGGGCAGTGGAGTTGGCCGCCGAGGCGTACGCGCTCACTGGGGAAAAATGTCCCGAGCGGCGACACATCCTTGTCGCGGCGCTTTGCGCCCGCGCCGTCGATCTGCAGCAGCAAGGGGAGTATGCCCAGGCGATCGAGACGTATGGGAATGCCTTGCGAACCGACCCGCGATCGCCGCTGCCTTCGCTCAACCTGGGCTTGCTGCTGGCGATCTGTCCCGAAGCGAGGTTCCGCAGCCCCCAGGAGGCGCTGCGATTGGCGGAGGGCGGGCTGCGGAACATGAAAACGCCCGACGTCAACGCGTTTGTTATCCTGGCGGCGACCTATGCCGCGGTAGGACGGTACCAGGCCGCAGTGACGGCTACGGAAAAGGCAATCACCATCGCCGAGCAATCCGAGGGCCAGGAGGACCCCGCCCGGCTGCGGCGGAACCTCGATTTCTACCAAACGCTGGCCCGGCAGGATGGCACCCACTAGCACCCCACCTCGGAGGCATGCGGTGGAGGCCGTTCGAGTCGGGCCCGCCCTTGGATTTCTTGGGAAGATTGTTGCAAGGCATTGCAGCGTCATTTATACTTTGTGGCAGTTCGATCGCGTTTCCGGCATGCCTTGATCGCACCGTCTATCTGGCTTCGGCGGCGTTGGGCGTTCCGGTGGGGAGGGGAATCAAGCGGCGCGATGGGGTCGCGCGTTCCTCTGTGATTCTTTCTCGTTAATGGGGGAACTGTCATGCGTTCACGCTCTGGTACTCTTTGGTCCCGTGGTTTCACTCTGGTGGAGCTGCTGGTCGTCATTGCGATCATTGGCATTTTGATCGCGTTGCTTTTGCCGGCCGTTCAGGCCGCCCGCGAGGCCGCCCGACGCGCGCAGTGCGTCAACAACCTGAAGCAGGCGGCGCTGGCCGTGCACAACTTCCACGACATCTACAAGTTCTTTCCGTCGGCAGGAGATCCGGAGACGTGCGCAATCCCGAGCTTCGACATCGACGGCAACACGGAACTCAGTCCCCAGCAGGCGGCGGGGCCGTTTTTCCAGATCCTTCCCTTCATGGAGCAAAAACCCCTCTACGACGGCAGCGGCGGGACCGACGCGTTGACGCGGGGCGTGATCGCGCTGGAAGGGGTGATTCCCTCGTACTACTGCCCGAGCCGGCGGGGTCCCCAGCCGTACATCTTCGACATTTCCACTTACACCTCGTCCACGAGGAAGTGGTGGGATCCGACGGCGGACCAGTATGACGACGTCCCGTCGCAGCAGGCGGGGATTGGAATGGTCGACTACGCCCTCGCGCACGGCAACGGCTCGCAGTTGGTTGCCTTCAACTTCTACGCAAACAGCGGGGCGGTCACGGCCGCCGGTTTCTGGGACATTCCGGAGTCGAACGCGGGGCCGATCCAGCCGACCGAGGTCAAAAACGGCGACACGACCAGCCTCGGCAAGACTACCTTTTCCGACGTCAGAGACGGCACGTCGAACGTGATCTTGTTCGGTGAGAAACGGCTGAACGTTTCCGAGCTCGGCAACTACAAGCACGACCGCTTCGGCTACACGGCCAACTATGGCAAGACGGACGGCGGTTTTCATGACCTGGTGATGGACGGCTACAAGCAGCCGGGGCCCGACGCGATCACGTCCACGTTCGACAGCTTCGGCTCGTCGCATCCGGGCGGCTGCAACGTGGCCTTGTGCGACGGCTCGGTGCGGTCGATTGCCTACACCACGAGCCAGTTGATCATGGCCAGCCTGTCCCACCGCTTTGACGGCAACCCGGTCGATTTGCCGTAGCTCTGTTGCGGCCGCCGGCAGGGGCCGACGAGGGTCAAGGAATTTCCTCTCACGAAGAAGGGCATGCCTGATGAGCGCATGGAGATGGTGTCAGTTGTTTGCTGTGGTCGCTTGTTGCTGCTGGATCGCCGGCTGTGGTCCTGCCCGAGCGAAAACGGGGACCCCGGTGAGCGGGGTGGTGATCGAGGGCGGGCAGCCGGTTGTCTACGAAGGCGAAGGCAGTGGCGACGATGATTTCGGCTACATTGTCGAGTTCATCCCCCTGGACGAGTCGGGCCAACCGGTGCCCGGCCAGGTTTTCTCCGAGAATGTGGAAGAGGCCGGCCAGTTCCAGCTCTACGGCCAGAACCGCGCGGACTTCCCGGCGGGCAAGTACAAGGTGGCGGTGTACTGCTACGCGCCCGCTCCGGGAGGCGGCGGTGATGATGACGACGAAGGCAGCGACGAGAAGGTCGACCTGCTCGGAGGCAAGTACGACAGGCAGAACACGCCGTTCACCTTCGACGTTGAGCCCGGCGACAACGTTGAAATCACACTGGAAGCGGGCGCAGCGGCGAGCGGAGGAACTTCCGAGTAGGCGGAGGGCGGCGAGTCCTGAGGGGCTGCCCTCGGCTGTGGCACGACGCATTAAGCAGCTTCGCCTTTGGCTTTGCACGAACCGCTTTCGGCCAGTGGACAGTCGCGCCTCACCGTGGCGAACCGGCGAGCCCGGGGCGTCACGGCAGGCGCGATTCTGCTTTTGGCGATGGCCGTCCGCGTCATTTATGCCTGCGCCCTGCCGCTCAACGGCGACGAAGGGCACCACATTCGCGAGGCCCGCCGGATTTCCCTGCAGGCGGACGATTTTTACCTGCCGCTGGACAGCCCGGTCTCCAACCATCCCCTCGGAGTGCTCTACCTGACGGCGGCGGCCAACTGGGCGGGCGGCGGCAGCCTCTTGGCCGTGCGGCTGGCGTTCGTGCTGCTGAGCCTGGCCGGGCTGGTGGGCCTTTACTTCCTGGCCGATTCGCTCTTCGGGCCGAGGGCGGCCCTGGTCGCGCTGGCAATCGCCGCCGTTGATCGGCACCTGGTCGCCTCGGCCGCCGTGTTTCTCGAGTCGCCGGCCGTCGTTTCACTTGCGCCGTGGGCCATTCTCTTGATGCGCCGCTGCGTGCTCCGCGGGGCGGCGACGGACTGGCTGCTCTTGGGATTCGTGTTCGGTCTGGGCTATTGGATTTCCACCGTGTTTCTGGTGTTGCTTCTGCCGTTCGGCTTATACGTCCTCTTGAGCGGAAGGCTTCTCAAGGTGCTCAAGTCGCCCCGGATGTTCGCCGGACTGGCCTTGATGCTGCTCCTCATGTCGCCGCCCTTGGTCGTCGATCTTACGACCGGCGGACCCAACTACGAGCGGAACGTGGGCAAGGTGGGCGAAATCGGACTCTCGCCCCGCGGCCTGCTTCTCTATCTCGGCGATCTGATGATCTGCTTCAAGGACCCTTTCTGGATCGTGGAGAATATCGGCGTTCGCATGTACGGGCCGACGTACTTGCCGTGCAACTGGGTGATGGGCCTGGTGTACCTCGGCCTGGCCGCCGCGTCGCTGCGGTTCTGGCGGGACGAGCGGGTGCGGCTCCTGCTCTTGGTGATGGCCGGCGTGATGATTCCCGTAACCCTGCTCGATGCCCGCGAGCTCTGGAACGAGTTTACCTGGGCCAGCTCGACCCTGTTTGCGGCCATCCCGCTCAGCGCGATGATGATCGAGCGGATGGGGAGCGATCGCCGGGGGCGAGTTGCCACGTGGTGCATCCTGGGTTATGCGGTCGGTTCGACGTTCCTCTTTCTGGCCGGGCCGAAGTGGGGATACTTCTGCCCCGACTGGCAGCGGACCTACGTAGGCCGGCACGCGGCCGTCCACTTGCGCTGGAACTGGAACCGCGAGGAGTATCCCAAACACGAAATGTCGCGTGAACTGCGATCGCTTGCCCGCGAGGTTCTCAACCATCATCCGGACTGCACCGTCGCGTGGTTCTTCCTGGAGCAGCACGCCCGCAGCGCGGCGGAGAAGCAGGAAGCGTTCAAGCGCGTACTCGAGCTCGACCCGGACAATCGGCTGATGCTGGAATTCAGGGCGAGTGACTTGAAGGCTCTCCGCAACTGGCCTGCCGCCAAGGAGCTGCTCGACCGACTCGTCGCCCGCGGCGATGCCTCGGCGAGGGTCTCGACGATGCTTTCCGAAGTGGAGTGTCGGCTGGGCAACTACGCGGCGGCCGTGGCCCAAGCACGGCGTGCGGCCGCAATGAAGCCCGAGGAGAGCGAGCCGTATCGCGCGCTCTATCTGGCGTACGACGGCTTGGGCGAGCGGGCGGAAGCGGAAGCCGCGCTCAACCTGTACCTCGCCAGGTTTATGGAAGGCCCCGCCGCGGCCCGTCTCGACCTGGCCGAGGAGTTCTTCAACCAGGGCAGGACCGACAAGGGGCGGGAGTTTCTGGAGTCGGCGGTCGATGCCGGCCTCAAAAGGGCCGACGACCACATGGCCGCGGGGGTCCTCTATCTGGCGTGGCTGAAGGAAGTCGATCGAGCGATCGAACAGATTCGAACGGCAGTTGAGCTGAGCCCCATGGACCCCGACGCGCACTTCAATCTCGGTTACGTCCTCGAGGCGGGGGGCGACGACCTTGAAGCCATCGACTGCTATCGCAGCGCGCTGCGGCTGTCGCCGGCCCTCGGCAAAGCGCATGCGCGGTTGGGCTTGCTGCTGGTGCGGCATGGCCGGGCAGAAGAGGCCAAGGAACATCTCGAGACGGCCGAGAGGCTCGGGGTCGCGATCCCTTCGCCGGACGAAGGGCCTGGCGAGAAGGAACACCCGGCGGAGCCCGGCCCCTAGCCGGCGGGACGTCGCCGCAAGTGCCGGTGCGGGCCGAAGCTGTTTTCCTTCCGAGACAAGATACAGGGCGGTCGTAGACGCATCTCCTTCCGCGCACTATGATAAAGGCTAGTGGTGAAGTCCCAAGCCTGTGCATCGAGTTCTTGAGGTCGGACTAGCGTGGCCGACGGTGCCGAGAAACCGCTGGGCGACCAGCAGCAGAATGCGATCGCGCCCAGGCCGGCTCGCTGGTTCCCGGCGGCGGTGGTGCTCGTGTTGGCTGCGCTGGTGGCCGGCGTCTTCCATCCCGTCTGGAATCATGATTTCATCGACTTCGACACGCTGCCGCAGGTAGTCCATAACAAATACATCAGAGAGGTCACGCTCGCCAACCTCAAGCACATTTTCACGTCGCGCTGTATTCAAAGCTACTACCCGGTCCGCACGCTGACCTTTCTCGTCGACTACCAGATCTGGGGCCGTCATGCCGGCGGCTTCAAGCTCACGAACGTCGTGATCCATCTGACGAACGTGCTGCTGGCGCTTTGGCTGGTCTTGCGGCTGTTTGGCGAGCGAGCGGGGCCGAGCCATCCCTTTCTATCCCGGCGGGACATTTCCGCGGCGGCGATTGCCGCCGCTGCTCTTGCCGTCCACCCGGTCGTCGTGGAGCCGGTGGCCTGGATCCCGGGCAGGGAAGAGCTTTTGATGACCTTGGGCGCCCTGGCGACGATCCATTTCCACGTGACTGCCCGCCGCTTCGGCAGGGCGGGTCGAAACGGCAGGGCCTGGGTCTGCCACGCCGCCGCCGCGATCTCGTGCGCGGCCGCCTGTCTGAGCAACGCCGTCGCCGCCGTCATTCCGATGCTCGCCGTTCTGACGGACGTCCTGGCAATGCGAGAGCGCAGGCCTCTGAAGGTTTTGGCGGGCACGGCTTTCCTTTGGGGGATTGCCCTGGCGACGATCATCGCCAAAAAGTGGGGGATCGACCCCGGCATCGCCACGGTGGATCAGATGTCTTTGAGCGGTCGTGCGCTGATCGCAACCAACGCGTACTGGCTGCAACTGGCGAACATTGTTTGGCCGAAAGACCTCGCGCTTTACTACGACTGGCTCCGGCCGAGCGGCTTGTTGGACGGCGAAGTGCTGCTCGGGCTCGTCGCCGCCTTGGCCACCGCCGCCGCCCTCTGGGCCTTTCGCCGGCAGCCGTTGGTCGTCTTCGGCGTGGCCTGGTTCGTGGTCGCCTTGTCTCCAAGCCTGCAACTCATCCCCCATCACATTCACCGCGCCGACCGCTTCCTGTATCTGCCGATCATGGGCCTGGCGGTGGCAATCGCCGCGGCGCTGGCCCTCCTGGCGAGCCGTATCCGCAAGCCTGCCGCGGTGGCCGGGCTTGGCTTGTTGGGGCTCTCTCTCGTCGTGGCGCTGGCCGCGAGAAGCGTGCTGCAGATTCGCACCTGGCGTGACAGCTTCACGGTCTGGCGGCAGTGCATTCACGTCGACCCCGGCAACGCCAGGGCTTACGACGTGCTGGCCGAGAACTTCGTCCGGAGCGGAAAGATTCCGGAGGCGCTGGCCAACTTTGAAACGGCCTTGAAGCTCCGGCCGAACGCCATCGAGATCCTTGCCGATTTTGCCAGGGAGTTGGCCATTGCCGAAGGAACGCTGGGCGACAGGAGCAGGGCCGTCGAGCTTGCCCAGCGGGCGTTTGTGCTCAGCGCGGGCAAGTGCTCCGAGCGCCGCGCAACCTTCGCCCTGGCACTCGGCGCGCGAGCTCATGAGCTTTACCAGGAGGAGGAGTTTGCCCAGGCGATCGTGAATTACGAACGGTCGATTGAGATCGACCCCAATTACTTCTTGGCCAATCTCAACCTGGCGGCGCTGCTCGTGACGTGCCCCGATGAGAAACTCCGCGATCCGGGCCGAGCGGCTCGGCTTGCCGAATGGGCGATTCGTACGGCAGGGGAACAACTCGACAGCAACGCTTTTGTGATTCTCGCCACGGCGTATGCCCAACAGGGCCGCTTCGAGTTTGCGGCGACGTCGACGGAAAAAGCAATCGTGATGGCCGGGAAGTCCGGCAACCGGGAGTTGGCCGCCGCGCTGACGGAACAGTTGCGGTACTACGAGGGCCTCGCCCGCTCTAAGAGTAGCCCCTGACAGGCAGCGGCGCGGGCGGCCGATGGCTTGCCGCAGCAGGCAAGCCGGCGCTGAACAAGTATCTTTCCGTTCACGCGGCTACTCCCGGGAGGGGGGATGGTAGCCCCCCGTAAATTCACCGCAAAACCCTTGCATGTGGATCGAATCTGTGTTAGCGTCTGCTATATGCGATGGGGTTCTGGCAGGTGGCGGGGGCCGGTGATGCCGCCAAAGGCGGAGCTCTTTCCGGGCATTTGGCTGCGTGCTCGTCTCATGGGGTTCCTTTTTTCTCAGGCTTGATGGGGAGGACTGAAGATGAAGTGTCAGTGTCGTTTCTTGCGCCGCGGTTTCACCCTGGTGGAACTGCTGGTGGTGATTGCGATCATCGGAATCTTGATCGCACTCTTGCTCCCGGCGGTCCAGGCCGCCCGGGAGGCAGCCAGGCGGGCCCAATGCGTGAACAATCTGAAACAGATCGGATTGGCCGTGCACAACCATCACGATCTGTTCAAGTGCATGCCTACGGGGGGCCGCCAACAGGGCAAGTGTTACCCAAGTTTTGACGATGACCTCAGCCCTCACGTCGCTCCCATCCAAGCGGCCGGCGTCTTCTATCAGATCCTGCCGTACATGGAGCAGAAACCGCTTCACGAGGCGGCGGGCGGAGTCGACGCGGAGACCAAGGGGCACATCGCGTTTCAGGGCGTGGTTCCCAGCTTCTATTGCCCCAGCCGACGACTCCCGGAGCCGGAGTACGAGGCGACTTTGCCGGGGGGGACAAACAGTCATTTTTACGGGTTGGAGGCCGGCTCGTGGCAGCAAATGACGCAGATCTATGGCGGTGAGGCCGGCAAGATTGACTACTCCATTGCCGACGGCAACTATAGTTACGTGAATATGTTAGGGCTGTATGGCGACAGCGGTGCGCTCAATGCCGACGGTTTCTGGGATCCCGATGAACAGGCGATTGGGCCCATCCGGCCGCAGGAGCCGGAAGAGTTGCCTGATGCGGACGGCACGGTGAGTGTCAAGAGGGTTACCTTCTCCGATGTCCGGGATGGCACCGCCAACACGTTCTTGGTCGGTGAGAAGCGGCTCAACGTCGCCAACTTGGGCGGCCACCGGGATGACGCGTGGTATGGGGGCAATTGGGATTTCGGCGATGATATTCGCTCCAACGGCTACGCCGTCCCGCAGCCCGATACCAATAACACGTTCGAATTCCGCGAGTTCGGCTCCTCTCACCCGGGTGGGCTCAACATGGTGTTCTGCGACGGATCGGTGCGAACGGTCTCGTACCAGACGGAGCAGTTCGTGATGATGTGCTTGTCCCACTGTTCGGACGGCAACCCGGCGCAACCGTAGCGCTCGACGGCACCGGCGTGTGCCCGCCGGATGAAATTCAGGGACCGGTTTGATTGCCGGTCCCTGGTCTCCGGCCTCGCCCTCTCCCGGCGCGGGGGCGGTGATGGCGTCGCGTGGCCCGAGCGCTAAGCGGTTACGGCAGCGAAAACCGAGTGGGACGTGTCTTCTTTTCAGGAAAGGGCTTGGCTGATGAGCGCATGGAATTGGAGCGGCTTGGCTTTGATCGCAGCGGTTTGCTGGGCAGTTGGCGGTTGCGGCCCCGCGAGGTCGGACGTCGGGACTCCGGTGACCGGAGTATTGATGGTGGACGGCCAGCCGGCCCCCTACCCGGGAGAGGATCAAGGGGGATATCAGGTCCAGTTTTTCCCGCTGAATGCCTCGGGGGAGTTGGCGGGCGGTGCTTATTACAGCGGGCGGGTAGAGGAAGGAGGCAAGTTCTCGGTGTACGGCCATGGCGGTGAGGACGTTCCCGCCGGGAAGTACCGGGTTGCCGTCTTGTTGCACGAGGCGGAAGAGGGGGACGAAGAAGGCGGGCAAGAGGACCTCCTGGGCGGCAAGTACGGGAAGGAAAACTCCACCTTGGAGTTTGACGTCAAGCCGGGGGACAACATCACGGTCCAGATCGAGGGCGGTGCTGCGGCGGCCGCCGAACCGGCGGCTGCCGAAGCGGCGGACGAATCCTGACGATGTCCGTGGCGAGGCCCGTTCCACTGCAATGATTCGGCTTTGGACGCGAAAAGCCGTCCCGGCTGCGAGCCGGGATGGCTTTTTTTGTGAAGACTGCCGCTGGCGGTCGGCCGGCAGACGGATTTGCAGCCCGAGCCGGTCCGGCGTACGATCAATAGGATGGCTGGCATTGCAGGCTCAGACAAAGAAAGACTTCATTGCTCAGGCGGGGATGGCGCGACCCGGGCCGTAGCGGTGGGCGTCATTCTGGCAGTGGCGCTGGCGGTTCGAATAGTCTATGCTGTCGGCCTGCCGCTCAACGGCGACGAAAGGGACCATCTCCGCGAGGCCCGCAGAATCTCGCTCCGTGCAGACGATTTCTACCTGCCGTTGGACAGCCCGGTCAGCAATCATCCCTTGGGAATGATCTACCTGACGGCGGCGGCCAACTGGGCCGGCGGCGGCAGCCTCTTGGCCGTGCGGTTGGCCCCAGTGGGGCTGAGCCTGGTCGGCCTGGTGGGCCTCTACTTGCTGGCCGCCTCGCTCTTTGGACCGAGAGTGGCCCTGGTCGCACTGGCACTGGCGGCAGTCGATCGGCACCTCGTCGCCTCGGCCGGCGTCTTCCTCGAGTCGCCGGCCGTCGTTGCGCTTGCGCCGTGGGCGATTCTCTTGATGCGCCGCTGCGTGCTGCGCGGGGCGGCGAGCGACTGGCTGCTCTTGGGATTCGTGTTCGGTCTGGGCTATTGGATTTCCACCGTGTTTCTGGTGTTGCTTCTGCCGTTTGGCCTCTATGTCCTGTTGAGCGGAAGGCTTCTCGAGCTGCTCAAGTCGCCCTGGATGTTCGCCGGGCTGGCCGTGATGGTCCTCCTCATGTCGCCGCCGCTGGTCGTCGATTTCACAACCGGCGGGCCTAACTACGATCGCAATGTGAGCAAAGTGGGCGAGATCGGGCTCTCGCCACGGGGGTTGCTTCTCTATCTCGGCGATCTGATGATCTGCTTTAGAGACCCCTTCTGGATCGTCGAGAACATCGGCCGCGGCATGTACGCGCCGATGTACGTGCCCTGCAACTGGGGGATGGGCGTGGTCTACCTCGGCTTGGCCGCCGCGTCGCTGCGGTTCTGGCGGGACGAGCGGGTGCGGCTCCTGCTCTTGGTGATGGCCGGTGTGATGGTCCCCGTAACCTTGCTCGACGCCCGCGAGCTCTGGAACGAGTTCACCTGGGCAAGCTCGACACTTTTTGCGGCCATCCCGCTCAGCGCGATGATGATCGAGCGGATGGGGCGTGATCGCTGGGGGCGGGTAGCAGGGTCGTGCATTTTGGTTTACGCCGCCGTCTCGACGTTATTCTTCCTGGTTGGGCCGAAGTGGGGATACTTTTGCCCCGACTGGCAGCGGGCCTACATCGGCCGGCACGTGGCCATCAACTTCCGTTCGAGATGGAACGCTGAGAAGTACCCCACCCACGAAGCGCTTGAAGAAATGCGGACACTGGCCGTCCAAGCTACCAACCGTCATCCCGACTGCGCCGTCGCGTGGTTCTTCCTGGGTGAGCGCGCCCGCAGCGCGGCGGAGCAGCGGGAAGCGTTCCAGCGGGCGCTGGAGCTCGACCCGGACAATCGGCTCGTACTGGAGGCCTGGGCGAAGGACTTCATGGCTGTCGGCAACTGGCCTGCCGCCAAGGAGCTGCTCGATCGACTCTTCGCCCGCGGCGATGCCTCCGCGAAGGTCTCGCTGATGCTTTCCGAAGCGGAGTATCGGCTGGGCAACTACGCGTCGGCCGGGGCCCAGGCGCAGCGCGCGGCGGCGATGAAACCCGAGGGCAGCCAGGCCTATCGCGCGCTCTATCTGGCTTGCAATGCCCTGGGCGAAAAGGCGGAAGCAGAGGGCGCGCTGGAGTTGTACCTCGCCAATCACGTGAAAGGACCTGCCGCAGCCTGCCTGGACCTGGCCGAGGAGTTCTTCGACCAGGGCAGGACCGACAAGGGGCGGAAGTTTCTGGAGGCGGCCGTCGACGCCGGCCCCAAAGGGGCCGACGCCCACATGGTCGTGGGGCTTCTCTTCCTCACGAAACTGAACGAAGTCGATCGAGCCGTCGAACACGTGCGAACGGCAGTTGAGCTGAGTCCCATGGACCCCGACGGGCACTACAATCTCGGCTATGTCCTCGAGGCGGGGGGCGACCTTGAAGCCATCGAGTGTTATCGGAGGACGTTGCGGCTGTCGCCCGCCCACGGCAAAGCGCATGCACGGTTGGGCCTGCTATTGGTGCGGCACGGCCGGAGAGAAGAGGCCAAGGAACATCTCGAGGCGGCCCAGAGGCTGGGGGTCGCGATCCCTTCGCCGGGCGAAGGGCCTGGCGAGAAGCAACGCCCGGCGGCCCCCGGCCCCTAGCCGGCGGGACGTCGCCGCAAGTGCCGGTTCGGGCCGAAGCTGTTTTCCTTCCGAGACAAGATGCAAGGCGGTCGTAGACGCAAGTCCTTCCACACACTATAATAAGGGGCGAAAGCGGTTTCCTTGCGAGGATCGGTTTTCTGACTGGTACTTTCCCGAACTTGTCCCTTTTTCATCATTGTCGATCATGGCAGCCAATGGCGAACAGTCGGAACCTTACGTCAGCAGCAACGCGGGGGAAGTCCAGACGAGTCAGGCCGAGATCATGCCGTCGAAGGCGAGATCGCGCCGCACCCGGCTGTGGGTCGCCGTGGGTATTTTGGTGGTCTTGGCCGTGACTGCCGTCGTGCGGTGGTGGTTGACCCGGGAGGCCCGGGAGGCCGCCTCGCTGCCGCCGATCAACTGGGTGCCCGTCTCGGGGATGGACGCCGAGGCGCTGCGGGCAGAAGCTCTCGACGTCGTAGAGCGCGTCGCGCTGGCGCTGCACGACAGCCCGGATGCACTCCATTCGAAAGCGATCACCCAGAAGCGGTTTGGCGATCGCGAGGTGGCGCTGGCTTGCTGGCGGCGCTGCCTTGAGATCGATTCCAGCTTTGCCCTGGCGGCCTACTGCCTCGGTTGGGACGCCTTCGAGCAGGGGGAATTCGAGGAGAGCATCCGGCTGCTCCGCGAGGCGGTTGCGCTGGACGCGAAGATCGACCACGCGTATTCGCTTCTGGGACAAGCGTTGACGGCGCAGGGGCGGTTTGAGGAAGCGATCGGTCCGTTGGCGATCTACACGCAGCGGGTGCCCGGCGCCAGCGAAGGCTTCTTCCGCCTGGGCCAGGCCTTTTATTACCTGGAAGAGTACGAGAGGGCGAAGCAGCAATATCTGCTGGCCTTGGAGGCGGATCCGAACAATCCGTCCGCCCATTACGGTCTTGCCAACGCGAGCGGCAGGCTGGGCCGCCAGGAGGAGGAAGACCTGCACCGTCAGCGGTTCCGCGAACTGAAAGCCGAACAGCGGCGACGGCTTGCCGAAGCGCCCATCGAGCGCGACGACAGGGCGGCGCTTTGTTCGGGCGTAGCCTTCACCCACACGGACGTGGGCAAGGTGCTGTTTGCGTATGGAGCGCATACTGTAGCGGAGAAGCACTGGCTACGCGCCGCGGAGCTAGACCCCAAGGGCACGGAGTGCCGCGAACTGCTGGTGACCACCTACAACGCCCAGGGGCGGCAGAAGGAAGCGGTCCCCTTCCTTCGCGAGCTCAGCTCCATCGAGCCGGGGAATCCCGTCCACCTGAATAACATCGGCGCACTCAGCTTTCGGCTGCGGGAATACGACGACGCCGAGCAAGCCTATCGAAAACTGCAGGAGCTCGTTCCCCACCGCTACGAGGGCTACGCGGCGCTGGCCGAGGTGCTGCTGAAAGCGGGCCGCGACAGCGAGGAAGCAAAGAAGCTTGCCGAGAAGGCCGTCGAGCTGGCCCCCGTCGCCGATAATTATTACCTGCTGGGCGTGGCAAGGGCGCGATCGGGTGATCGCGAAAAAGGGATCGAGGCTTTGAAACGAGCTATCGAATTGGACAGCATCAATCCGGACTATCGCGAGGCGTTGGAAGATCTCAAGGCATTAAAGCCCACCGCTGAGAGACCCACCTCCGACAAGCCCGAAATGAACAGGCCCGTCGACCCCGAAAGCGACAAAACCGATCCCGACGAGCCCGAGGCAGAGGAATGACATGAAAAACGGATTGCGGCGGCGCGTCTTCTCGGTTTCCGTCGGCTTGTTGGCCGGGATCGTTGCGGTGGCGGCGGCCGGTTGTTCCAGCAAGCCGCACAGCCCGATCCAACTGACCGATGTGACGGCGACCTCCGGCATCAGCTTTCGCCACACCGACGGCGCAGCCGGACGTTACTACCTGCCGGAGCCGATGTCTGCCGGATTGGCCCTGCTGGACTACGACGGCGACGGCGACCTGGACGTTTACTTCGTCAACGGCTCGCCGTTGCCGCCGGCCGCCGTGGAAACCTTGCCCGGCAACGCTCTCTACCGCAACGAGGGCGGCTTCCGCTTCGTCGACGTCACCCGGGAGGCCGGCGTCGGAGACGCGGGTTTTGGGCTGGGCGTCGCGGTGGGTGACATTGATAACGACGGCCACTTGGATCTGTTCGTGACCAACTTCGGGCCGGACGTGCTCTTTCGCAACAACGGCGACGGGACGTTTTCCGACGTGACAAGCCGGGCGGGAGTCGGCGGCGGCAAGCAGCTAAGCTCCGGAGCCTGCTTCCTCGACTTCGACAACGATGGCCACCTTGACCTGTTCGTGGCACGTTACGCGGACTTCTCGTGTGAAGGGCACGTTGCGGAAACGGTCGACGGGCTGCCGGTGTATCCCGGTCCCCTCAGTTGCACTCCCCTGGCCGACACGCTCTACCGAAACAGTGGAGACGGCGCGTTTGCCGAGACGAACGCCGAGTCGTCAGCCGAAGCCGGCCCCGCCACGACGACCTCCGCCATTGCCGTCGACTTCGACCAGGACGGCGACACCGACGTCTTTGTCGCCGGGGATGGCGCACCAAATCGACTTCTTGTGAACGATGGAGCCGGCAAACTCACCGATGCTGCCGAAGTTCTCGGGCTGGCCTACAATGCCGATGGTATCGAGCAGCGAAACCGCGGCGCCGACTGTGCGGACTTCGACAATGACGGGCAGTACGACTTCTTGGTCACTTCAGGCGCCGGGCAGTGGCCGGCCCTCTACAGGAACCTCGGCGAGGCGGGATTCGAGGACGTCACTTTTCGTGCCGGCGCCGGCGTCGTCACGCTCCCCCATGCGAAATGGGGAGCCGGACTGGTCGACCTTGATAACGACGCCGACCGCGATCTGTTCATCGCTTGCGCCGATCCCTCTCCGGAACGTGCTTCAATCGGCGGCATCGCCAATGGAGGCGCGACGAACGTCTTGCTGATGAACTCCGGCGACGGCAGGTTCGCCGACGTGACGAGCGCTTGCGGCAGCGGGTTGTCGGTCGTTGCCAACAGCCGCGGCGTTGCTTTCGGAGATCTCGATAACGACGGGGACCTGGATGCGATCGTGCTCAATTCTCGCCAGCTCCCCACGGTCTTGCGCAACGACTCTCCTGCAGGGAACCACTGGATCCAGATCCGCTTGGAGGGCAGCAAGTCCAACCGCTCCGGCTTGGGATGCCGAGTAAGAGTCAAGGCCGGCGATCTGACCCAGGTGGCCGAAGTGCACGGCAGCCGGGGCTACCAGAGCCACTGGGGGATTCCGCTCCATTTCGGCTTGGCAGCCCAGCGCCGTGTGGAGCAGATCGAGGTCTTCTGGCCCAGCGGCGAGCAAGACGTCTTGACCGAGATCGAGGCCGACCAGATCCTCGCCGTCCGGGAAGGCGAAACGGGAAGTACTGCTTCCGGCCCCGGCCAGTTGTGAACGCGCCGAGAAGCTCGGGCGACAGCCTGCGTCACAACAGGGACTGCTGCTGCAATCGCTGCACGCAGCATGAGACGCTTCTTCATCCTTACCGCCGATGTCACTCGACGAGCTCGATGTCACCCTGCCTCCAGGTCTTTTCGAACCACGGCTCCAGCGGACCATAGAGTTGGAGGATTACGAAAAAACCCTTGCCCGGCACCGGCGCAGGGAGCAGAACCTACAACTTCGGCAGCCCACGCTGCCATTTACCAGCGAGGAAACCGTTGCTTAGCCAGGGCCGCCTTTTGTGTCAAATCAGTTGAAACAAAACAGAGTCCATCCTTACATTCGTGGAACACGATGCCTTCACCGTCGTCGACCTCGATGCGTACGACTCGCTTCCGCTTTGGCATTCGCCAGATCGGTGAGAAAGACGTCGTCGGCATGCAGCCGGGCCACCGTGGCTGATCCCATCATGCGGCCCGAGTCCACATCGCTCTGCCAGTGGACGTTGCAGATCACGCGGCTCTGGCCAAACTCGCGTCCCCGGGCGAGGATCGCATCGGTGCGGTCGGGCACGATCTCGCACAAGATCAACGCCCACGCCCAACCAATCGCCGTGTGACCGGACGGATAGGAGCCGTCCTCGCGCAGTCCTTCTTCCTCATCCGGCGTGCCGATCGGCTGGTTGTTGAGCATGAACGGACGCCTCCGCTTGTAGTGGTCTTTGGCGGCGTACGTTGACAGCCCCGCATCAGTGAGGGCGCGGCGCAGCAAAGCATAAAGATGTGGCGTGTCTTTCTCCGTCACCTCGAACCCCAACGCGTCCGAAAACGCATCGGTCGCGGCGGGGAATGCCAGGTTGGCGTCCGTGACGGCCTGGTCCCAACGCGGCGAGCCGCGCAACTTGAGGCTCGCCCGGCTGACCTCTTCGTCGCGAGCGAAAGCGGCCGAGCCCTCCTGCGGCGGAGAAGGCAGCAGTGCCAGACTGTCGGGCAATTCCTCTGCTCGGAGATAGCCCTCAAGTATCCCCGGCTTGATTTCCTTGACCGCGACTGCCTGGCCGCGTGCTTCGTCGTTCGAGCACGCAGACAAGACAAGAATCCACGTTAGTGCAACCGCCGCTCCGGAGAACCAGATGGCGTTTCTATCGCGCCCTCCGCGCTCTCGGCCTGTGTTTTTCTGGCACAATTCCAACATACATCAACCCTCCTGTGGGAGACTGGAACCGTCTTGTTACCCAACAACTGGCGGTAATCTATTAACTGCTCGGCCGCGGTAGCCCGGTCGGCGGCTAGGTGGAAGATCGCCATCAGTCAACACGTTTGACCGCCGGCGGATTCCACGCTCCGGTGAGAATCTCGGCTCTCGGCCAGTACAGTCGAATGACCAAGTTAAAATCATCACCCGGAGCAGGGAGCCAGTTGGATTCCTTTTCGTCTTTCGGCGTTTCGTGTTGAATGTAGATATCGAGTGAACCGTCGTCGTTGAAGTTAAGCTTGTCGCGATCACCAATCGAGTATCCGTTGATTGAATTCTCGACGAAGTATCCTTCGGAGTCGTACATCGCCAGTGCACCGCCGTCGGATCGGCGATCCCAACCCACATGGCTGGTGCTCGGATAGGCTCCGCCGTCGTGCTTAGTACGGGAGTGACTACGCACCGTTGGATTCTTCTGAATCCGGCCTTTCCGACTCGTCTAGGTGGACCAAGAGGGCCGTCGTGGACGGAACTCGGATCTATGAAATCCGTTCCCCTCGTGCGACAAGTCGCCGTCTTTCGTGAGCAGCGTCAAAGCAGCCCCAGGCAGCCAAACCGGATTCGATATCGTTTCCTGCTACGCTGCCACCATTTTCCTCGCGGCCGCCGCGATCTTGGCCGCGTCGATTTTCATGTAGTCGATCATCTCAGGCGCCCCCGGGGCGGGAGCGTCGGGAAACGCCAGTCGCTTGACTTGCACGCCGGGGACTGCTTCAGCCACTCTGGCGATGATCTCGGCACAGTTT
>Ga0180437_10005617_pt1 | contig 17064 bp, 14 predicted proteins | sample SS_ome_4_FD_132410 | JGI IMG/M metagenome (GOLD analysis project Ga0180437, IMG submission 132410) | Hypersaline lake sediment archaeal communities from the Salton Sea, California, USA - SS_3_D_1 metaG | ecosystem: Environmental > Aquatic > Non-marine Saline and Alkaline > Hypersaline >... | reverse complement strand
GAATTTTATAAGACCGGAGCGAGGATTTTCGAATCCCGGCTTTCGCCCTTCCATACGGGCACTTTCTCTATCAGGGGAGTAAGCACCATGTTTTATGCTTCCAAAGCATCCATGCCGCGAGAAATAAAGGGCCCGCTTTTGGAAGTTTCTCTGGAACCCGCTAAAAAAGACACGGAAGAAATGGGGATCCACAAAATCATCTACTCCGAAACGAATTTCCAGACCGTTTGCCACTGCTGGGTGCCAGAAGCAGAAGCGCATGCCCATTTCGTTTATCCGGGAGAAGAGCTACCTCTGGAACGCATCGTCCCGATCGATGCCGAGGGAAGCTACCTGTATCTCGTCATCCCGGTTCTCCCCCCCTCCTACGACACCGAAATCTTTCTTCGGTTACTTCACGATTACAAAGTCGTGGTCGTCAGGGGCGGTGGTGTTTGGGGAGTCGGATCCCAGTCTCTTTCCGAAGTCCTCCATCATCCTTCCTCGACCAGGGAAATATGTCTTTATCGGATCGGGGCTTATGAAAGAGGACTCGATTTGAGAAAAATGGAACCGGAAAAAGCTTCCAAATGGTAGCCCGAGAGGGCAAAAAATTGTGTAAAAGGAGGATAAAAAATGGCGAAAGTTCTGGTTTGTTACTACTCCGAGACCGGAAACACGGAAAAAATGGCCCAGATCATAGCTGGTGAGATGAAAAACCATGACCTGGTCGTCGATTTGAAACGAGCGGAAGAGATGAAAGCCCGCAGATTGCTCGATTACGACTGCATCGTCCTCGGGTCGCCTACCTATTACGGTTCGATGGCCTGGCAGGTAAAAAAGCTGCTCGACGAAAGCATAGAACTCCACGGCCAGCTCAGCGGAAAAGTCGGAGGGGCCTTCTCATCCGCAGCGAATGTCGGCGGTGGCAATGAAACCACCATTCTGGACATGTTGAATGCCCTAATGATCCACGGCATGGTCATCCGGGGCGATCACCGGGGAGACCACTACGGCCCGGTTTCCATCGGGTTCCCTGACGAACGGGCAACGGAATGCTGCAAGCAGTACGCCGGGAATCTGGCCGAGCTCGTAAAAAGACTTTTTCCTTAACTTTTACACGCCTCGTTTTAGAAGAACATCCTCCTCGTAGCGCGCGATCTCCTGTATCCAAAGTTCCTGAAAGGGAACATCTTCGTTCAGACAAAAATAATCCCAGACGGCTCCGACCGGATTCATTTTCGATTCTTCTTTCAGAGCGAGCTTGGCAAAAGTATTGCCATCCTTCTCGAATGCCCTAAGCTTCTCCCAGGGTAACAGCAGAGCCGATAGCAGGCTCTTGAGGGCAGCGCGGGCTCCGATCACCAAGGCTCCGACACGGTTCATGCTCGCATCGAAAAAATCAAGAGCGATGTGGATCCGTTCCATCCCTCCGCTGCCGACGATCTCCTCGGCAATACTCTGCAACTCGTCGCTCTGGATTACGGTGTGATCGCTGTCCCATCTTACGCCTCGGCTCAAATGCAACATAAGCTCTTGGAAGAAAAGTAAAATGGAGGGGATCTTATCTGCAAGGGACTCGGTGGGGTGAAAATGACCCATGTCGAGACACAGCATTTTTCTTCTGGATTGAGCATAGCCGAGGTAGAACTCGTGGGATCCCACCACATAAGATTCGCTGCCGATCCCGAATAGTTTGCTCTCCAGGGAGTCCTTCATTTCGTTCTCAGGATATGGCTCGGAAAAGATTTCGTCCAGCGACTCCTTCAACAACGATCTCGGAGTCGTGCGGTCCACAGGAATGTCCTTCATCCCATCGGGGATCCAGAGGTTGTGAATGCAGGGACTGTTGAGGGCTTTCCCGATGTGCGAGCTGATCGCACGACATCGTTTGATATGCTCTATCCAGAACTTCCGGATCTCCGGATCAGCGCTGCTGATGGTAAATCCGGCTTCTGACAAGGGGTGAGAAAAGCACGTGGCGTTGAAATCCAGCTTGAGGTTTTCTTTGAAGGCCCATTCCACCCATCCTTGAAAATGGGATTCATCCACCTCATCGCGGTCTACGGGATTTTTTCCGAATTCCCCGTAAATGGCGTGCAGGTTCAGTCTGTGTGACCCGGGGATCAACGAAAACGCCATCTCCAGATCCATCCGCAATTCATCCGCTGTCCTTGCCTTTCCCGGAAAATTTCCTGTCGCACGAATCCCTCCCCCCTCCTCCCGTCCTTCCGGTTTTTCGAATCCTGCAACGTCATCTCCCTGCCAACACGGGAGAGAAAGGGAAACCCGCTCGATTTTACTCAGGGCTTTTTCGACATCCACCCCGGACCGGGCATAGATGTCCCTGGCTGCTTCATAGGCCTGTTCAATCTTCCGTATTTTTTCCATCTTCCGTCTCCCTGGCGGCGATCTCCAGAAAACGTCCGAAGGCCTCTTCCCAGTCTTTCGTATGCGAGGGTTCGTAGGTCATGACTTCACATGAATGGCGAATGACCTCCCGCATTTTTTCCAAAGATGGGACACACTCTTTGGACAAAGCCTGTATCATGATGTTCCCGATGGCGGCCGCCTCGGCAGGGCCTGCATAAACAGGCAGTCCTGTGGCATTTGCCGTGAACTGGCAAAGCAGCCTGTTTTTCACACCCCCTCCGATGATGTGGATCTTTTTAATCGGATCCTTTCGGATCTGTCTTATCTCATCGAGGACACTGCAGTACTTCAAAGCCAGACTCTCGCAAATGCCCCGAATGAATTCGGCATGCGACCCGGGGCTTCGCTGTCCGGTTAGGGAACAATAACGACGGATAGCCTCGGGCATATCGGCCGGATTGCAAAAACCCGCCCAATCCGGATCTATGAAAAAAGGGAAAGAATTCGCTTCCCTTGCCAGGGGCAACAGCCTATCGACGCGGATCTCTCGTTCCGCCCCCCACGTATCAAGGCACTTCTGTATCAACCAGAGCCCGGTGATATTTTTCAGCAGCCGGAATGTGTCCCCCACTCCTCCTTCGTTCGTGAAGTTAAGCCGGAGTGTCGAATCATCGATGACCGGTTCTTGGATTTCTATGCCCATCAGCGACCAGGTCCCTGAGCTGATGTAGGCCCAATCCGATCCCTCGGCAGGAACAGCAGCCACTGCCGATCCGGTGTCGTGGGAAGCCACCGCGATCACCGGAATGCCCTCCCAGCCAAGGGGCCGGCCGATATTTTTTTCCAGCCGACCGACAAATGAACCCGGCTGAACGATCTCCTGCATAATCGACCGGGATACACCGAGCGCATCGAAGATCTCGGACTCCCAATCCCTTTTTCTCGGATTGTAAAGCTGGGAGGTGGTGGCCAAAGTGAACTCCGTTTTTTTCTCTCCTGTGAGGAGGAAATGAAATATATCCGGCATGAAAAGAAGATCTCCGGCCGCCTCCAAGAGAAAAGGCTTGTCTCTTTTCAGTGCGTGCAGCTGGAACAGGGAATTGAGATGCAGGAATTGGATGCCCGTCAGGTCATAGATCCTTTCCCGGGGAATCCGGTTGAAAAATTCTTCCATCGCCCCTTGCGTGTGCGGATCTCTATAGGCAAAGGGCAGGCCAAGGATCGTTCCGTCTCTGGTCATCAAGCCGAAATCGACACCCCATGTGTCGATGGCCAGACTATCGACCCGGGTATCCCTTGCACAGATCTCCATCCCTTTCCCGATCTCGGCGAAAATCCGGTAAATATCCCAGTGAAGATGTCCTTTAACAGGAAGCATCCCGTTGGGGAACCGGTAGAGTTCTCTGATGCGCAAACGGTCCGTATCGAGGTGACCGAGGACTGCCCGACCGCTTGCCGCACCCAGGTCAAATGCCAGAAAAGAAGAGGAAGGCATGTTTTTGCTCCCGTTGCTCCAAAATTCCAATTATCACACCGCCCGATCGCTGTCAATCGAAATTGGTCTATTGAAGTTTTCCCCGATCTTGCGTACAATCCAATCACCGGGAAGAACAGGAGGTGAATATGATCGGTCAGCCTTGGAAAAAAATTCTTTTGATTGCTTTTGTTTTATTAATTCCCTCCTTTCAGGTTGCAGCGCAGGGGAAAATCACCGGACCCTATCCTCCTCGTAATCTCCGCTGCCAGTATCTCGAGAATCCGGCAGGAATGGATGTGAAAAAACCGAGATTTTCCTGGATGCTGGAACATTCCGAACGCGGGCAGGCCCAAACAGCCTACCAGTTGATCGTATCCTCATCCCCATCTTGCGAAGACGCAGACATCTGGGATTCGGACAAGGTCATGTCGGATCAATCCCTACATGTGATCTTCGACGGCAGCGCCCTCCAGAGCGATCGATCATACTTCTGGAAAGTGAGGTACTGGGACAACAACGATGAGCCCAGCCCTTACAGTCAGGTAGCCAGGTTCGATACAGGCCTTTTCGATCCCGAAGATTGGGAGGGTGAGTGGATAGGGGGAAAGAACCAGCTCCGCAAAGAGTTTTCCATCGAGGGCCGGATCAAGCGCGGTATGGTTCATGTGTGCGGTCTCGGATATTATGAACTCCGGTTGAACGGCCGGAAAGTCGGGAACAACGTGCTCGATCCCGGCTATACGACATACGAAAAGCGGATGCTTTATTCCACTTACGACATCACGCAAATACTGCGGAATGGCGAAAACGCCTTAGGCGTGATGCTCGGAAAGGGATGGAGCGCTGTCCGGCTTCTGATGCTCCAGCTCAATGTCGAATTGGAAAACGGAGAAAAAATATCGGTCTCGAGCGACCCATCCTGGAAGCAGACAGACGGGCCGATCATCGAAGACAGTCTCTATAACGGGGAAGTCTATGACGCCCGGCAGGAAACACCGGGTTGGGATCTTCCGGGATTCGACGACAGCACATGGACAGCCGTCGAGAGCGGTATCGTTCCCAAAGGCATCCTTTCCGCCCAGCTGATCCCGCCCATCCGCGTGATGGATACGATAGTTCCTCTGAAGATGACCCATCCGAAAAATGGGGTCTATGTCTTCGATATGGGACAGAATTTCAGCGGATGGGTCGAACTCCGCGTATCCGGGCCGCGGGGGAGCGAAGTCAGGATGAGGCATGCCGAGTTGTTATACGACAACGGCATGATCAATCAAGAGAATCTGCGATCGGCCAGGGCTGAAGACGTTTATATTTTAAAAGGAGAGGGGGAAGAAATATACCAGCCGCGCTTCACGTATCACGGCTTCCGGTTCGTGGAATTGACAGGGTTCCCGGGTGTTCCGAACATGGAAACCCTCCGGGGTAAAGTCGTCTATTCCTCGGTCAAGCAGACCGGCAGTTTTTCCTGCTCCCAGCCTCTTCTGAACCGATTGCAGCATCTCATCGTATGGGGACAAAAAACAAACCTGCACAGCATTCCGACAGACTGCAGTCAGCGGGATGAACGGATGGGATGGCTGGGGGATGCCCATCTTACGGCCGAGCAAGCTATGATGAATTTCGATATGGGAGCGTTCTATACCAAATTCATCCAGGATATCCGGGATGTGCAGGATAAAAAAGGAACGATCACCGATACCGTTCCTCATATTTGGGGACAGCGTCCTGCGGATCCTGCCTGGGGGACCGCCTATCCCCTTCTCTGCTGGTATATGTACAAACACTATGGAGACAAATCCCTTCTGGAAGCCCAGTATGAGGGGGTAAAAGATTATGTGGAATTTCTTCGGTCCGAAGCGAAAAACGATCTGCTGGAATACAGCTACTACGGTGATTGGGTCGCCACAGAGAAGACACCCGGAGATTTCGTATCCTCCATTTATTATTATTACGATGTGGTGATCTTAACGGAAATGGCAATAGCCCTCGGATATGACGCAGAAATCAAGCCCTACAGGGAATTGGCAGAAAAAATAAAAAAGGCCATCCACGCCAAATACTTCGATACCGATACCAAAAGTTATGCCAACGGTACCCAAACGGCCAACCTCCTCCCCCTCTACCTTGATATCGTCCCTGAAAAAGAAAGGGGGTCGGTTTTCGGGAATCTAAGAAGCGATATCCTGTACAAAAACAACACGCATTTGACCACCGGGATCATCGGGACAAAGTACTTGATGGAGGTTCTCACCGAGTTCCATTCCGCAGATCTGGCCTATGACCTGGCCACCCAGACCACCTATCCCAGCTGGGGTTACATGATCGCCAACGATGCCACGACCCTTTGGGAACTATGGCAGCTCAAAACAGGGCCCTCGATGAATTCACACAACCACCCGATGTTCGGCAGCGTAGGGGCATGGCTCTATCGCGCGTTAGCCGGAATAAACCAACCGAACGAATCCGTCGGTTTCGGGAACATTCTTATCCACCCGCGCATGATCCGCGATCTGGAATACGTGGCGGGTACGATCCGCTCGCCAAGAGGGGACATCATCAGTGCCTGGACAAAGGAAGACCGGAATATAACGTTGAATGTGACAATCCCTGTGAATGCCCAAGCCGAGATCCATCTTCCCAAATTCGATTGGGAGGGCATAATCCTCAAAGAAAGCGGACAACAGATCTACAGCGGACAAAAATTCCTGACCGGTGTTCAAGGAATTCAAATGGTGGAAGAAACGCAGCAATCCGTGATCATAAAAATCGGTTCCGGACGGTATTTCTTTCAGTTATCGGGCGAGTGATCCGGCGATCCGATTACCCGCGGCAGCTGTCCCTTTTTCTGGCCGATGCCCACAGCACGGCAAAGATAAAATAAAGAGCCGACGCCCATAAAAAAATCCATTTGAAGTTATTTTCACTGACCTTCCCCCAAAAATATAAGAAGGGAGAGGCGAGGCAGCAGAGGAGGCATATCACAGCGATAAAGGCTGCGATTATCTTGCTAATCATACCCGCTCCTTCGAATCGCTGGTTTTGAGAGCTCGCTTACTCTCGATTACGTGCATGAGGACATAGGCGAACAAGGCAAGGATATATCCTGGGAGCCAGCGAAAAAAGAGATGAATAGGCAGGAAAAAACACACAACCAGCGTTCCCGCCCAGACGATCGCGGCTTTTCCGTTGAAAAGAGTCCGTTTCTTTTCGGTCTGGAACCGTTCGATCTTAAGCAGCGGGAAAATCCAGTGCTCGGCAAAGACGATCGCCCCGACAGGCATCAAAATCAGGCCGTAGATGGCCACATAATCCAGCAATTTCATGAAAAACACGGGGAAACAGGAGAGGATGGTCGTCAAAAGACCGGCCGACAATGTGACTTTCCAGCGGGGCCAGCCAGGCGTTATCACCTGCAAAGCCAAGCCTGCCCGATAAAGAGTGGGATTGGCCGTAGTCCAGCCCGCTAAAAAAACGCCGGCTGCCCCGGCCATTCCTGCGGCTTCGAAGGCCATCAGCCCCGGATGCATCTCACGGCCGACGGCCGCCACCATTATTCCCGAACACATCCAGGCAAGAAAATGTCCGCAATACATCCCGAATGCGGAATAAAATCCGTAAGTCCATCTCCTCGCATACCGGAACAGGGCCATATCCGAAAGCCCGATGTGCATGGCCAGATTGCAGAACCACGCAAAAAAGAGAACATGAGCGAATCCGAACTTTTCCTGGCCTGCTGCTGCGATTCCGTTCCATATTTTTGTCCTGGCGATTTCGAAAAAATTGCCGAAATCGGCATGGACTCCCAAGCGCGGCAGAAGAGCAACGGCTCCCGCGATGAACAATATGAAAATCCAGGGCGAACAAACCAGGGCAAAACGGCTCAACTTTTCAAAACCCAATACGGCCAGGACCGTAAAAATTGTGCCTATTGCCAGGGTCAAACCGACCCAACCCAGGCTGGAAGGGAACACATCATCCAAGGAGGGGATATTCACGCCGAAAGCAAGGCCGAGTGCTGTTGCGGAAACAGCGATCATGGCGCCGGCCAGGACACAATACAAAATGGCATTGGCAAGGTTGTAGATGAAATTCAGCCCTGGGCCGATAATTTTCCTCGAATACCAGTAAAGGGTCAGGCGGGTCTGGGTAGCGATGGGAGCACAGATGAATGTCCAAGACAGGACTGCCAGCAGATTCCCCAAAACCAGGCCAAGGAACAAATCGCTGAGGTTGACACCATGGAGCACAAAAAACGCGCCGATCACAAATTCCGTGGCGGCCACATGTTCTCCGGCAAACAACCCTGCAAAACGGGAACCGGATTGAAACCTTTCGGGAGAGACCGGCACGCGGTCGAACTCATTGAGAAGATCCATCCGGGCAGCGATTCGCGATAGGGAGCTTTCCATGATAGCGGCCTTACCCATTCCCGGAGTACTATACAACAGCCTATGGCGATTCACAAGAGTTTAGCTTCCGGTTCACTTGTGAAATAAGACCATCGCAGAGTATACTGTCCTGTCGCGACATTTCGTCCGGATCATGGATACAAAATGCCTGTCGAAACCATGACACCCAAAGAACGTTGGATGGCAGTCTTATCCGGGAAAAAACCGGACAGGGTTCCGATGGACTATTGGGCCACATCCGAAACGACAGCCATGCTTCTGAAACATCTCGGCTGTCCGAACGAGCTGGAGATGTGCCGCAGACTTCACCTGGATATGGCTGTAAAAATTGAGCCGGATTATGTCGGCCCTGCATTGCCCTGGTCATCCGATGTGTTTGGCTGCCGTTTCAGGGAATTGGAATACGGAAACGGGTCCTACCGGGAATGTGTTTTTCATCCCCTCGCCCCGTTGGATTCCCCAAAAAAAGTGGAGGGCAATTATCGATGGCCCGATCCAGGATGGTGGGATTACAGCACAATCCCTTCTCAAATCGAAAAAAAGGATGACTACCCCATTCTAGCAGGGCATTATGAACCTTTTTTGATCTACAAAAATCTGCGCGGCCAGGAAAGAGCCTTCATGGACCTTGTGGAAAATCCGGAACTGGTTCATTACTGCCTGGATAAACTCTTCGACCTCTCCTTTACGGAAATTCGCCGCTTGAACGAACGCGTCCCCGGCAAGGTGAACCTGACATATGTTGCCGAAGATATGGGCGGCCAGGAAGGTCTGATGATCTCCCCCTCGCACATTCGGGAATTTCTGCTCCCGAAAATGAAAAAGATCATCGATTTTATCCACAGCCAGGGAGCTTATGCCTTTCATCACAATGACGGGAGCATCCGCCGGATCTTACCGGATATGATCGCAGCCGGAATCGATATCCTCAATCCAATCCAATGGCGCTCGAAGAATATGGATCGCAGGCAGCTCAAAAAAGATTTCGGTCAAAAAGTTGTCCTCCATGGCGCCATGGACAACCAGCATACTCTGCCTTTCGGGAAAGAATCCGACGTTCGGGCTGAAGTTCTGGAGAACCTCCAAATTCTCGGTGACGGAGGAGGATACATCCTCGCACCCTGCCATAACATCCAGCCGATCACTCCCCTGGAAAATATCCTGGTTATGTATGAGACCGGGTATGAATACGGGTGGACTTGAATAAGCGCACTTCGTCTCACCAATAGGTTGACCGCACCTCATGAATTCTATATAATCGGGTCATCATGAAATGGGTCTATATTGAAGATATTGCGGGTTTTAAGGACCAAGAGGTCGAACTGAGAGGATGGGTCTACAATAAGCGTTCCGGCGGTAAGATCCGATTCCTCCTGATTCGAGATGGGACAGGGTTGATCCAGGGAACGATATACAGCCCTGATAAGGACCACCCGCTATTTGAAAAATTCGACCGGCTGACGCAGGAATCATCCCTCATCGTCCGGGGAATGGTAAAAGAGGATAAAAGAGCACCCGGCGGTTATGAAATGGGAATCACGGATATCGAAATCATCCAGATCGCGCCCGAATACCCTATCACCCCCAAAGAACACGGAACTCCCTTCTTGATGGAGCACCGTCATCTCTGGCTGCGATCCCAAAAGCAGCATGCCGTTCTCCAGATAAGAGCCGAACTCATCAAGGCAATACGAGACTTTTTCGACAACCGGGGATTTCGCAACCTGGATACCCCCATCCTGACGCCGAGCGCCTGCGAGGGAACGACGACGCTTTTCGAGACCGAATATTTCGATCAAAAAGCCTATCTGAGTCAAAGCGGGCAGCTTTATAACGAAGCCACAGCTATGGCTTTCGGAAAAGTGTACTGCTTCGGTCCCACCTTCCGTGCTGAAAAATCCAAAACGAGAAAACATCTGATCGAATTCTGGATGGTCGAGCCGGAAGTGGCATTTGCCACTTTGCAGGAAATCACGGAACTGGCCGAAGATCTGATCGTATCCATCGTAGCCCGGATCCTGGAAAAAAGAAGGATAGAGCTGGAAATCCTGGAGAGAGAGACGGCTCCTCTCGAAAGGGTGAAAAAACCTTTCCCCAGGTTCACCTATGACAAGATTCTTCCTCAATTGAAGGAAAAAGGGTCGGAAATCGATTGGGGAGATGATTTCGGAGCACCCGAGGAAACCATCCTGTCCGAAATTTTCGATTCTCCTGTCTGTGTCACTCACTTCCCTGCCAAGATCAAGGCATTCTATATGGAGCCGGACGCCGAGAATCCGGATGTGGTTCTGGGCGTGGATGTGTTCGCCTCCGAAGGATACGGAGAGCTTGTGGGTGGAGGGCAGCGGATTCATGACCTGAATTTGCTGGAAAAACGAGTCAAAGAACACAATCTTCCGCGCGATGCCTACGAATGGTACCTGGATCTCAGGAAATTCGGGTCTGTTCCCCATTCGGGATTCGGACTTGGTTTGGAACGAACCCTATCCTGGATTTGCAAAATAAAACACATTCGCGAAGCGATCCCGTTCCCGCGTCTTCTTTACAAAATTTATCCATAGCCAAATCCTGCTCGATGTTCTTTCCCGATGCATTTCCCTTTACTCTTTAGCGCGGGAAACCTAAAATGGAATGACGATGAATAAGATCGCGCTAGTAAGCTTGGGCTGCGCAAAAAACCTCGTAGACAGCGAAGTCATGCTCGGCATATGCGAAAAGCGGGGCTATGGGCTGGTCCCGGATATCGAAAAAGCTGATATTATCGTGATCAATACCTGCGGTTTTATCCATCCTGCCCGGAGCGAGGCCAGAGATGTCATCGAAAAAGCGATCCGCATAAAGAACAAATTCAAAAACAAAAATATCATTGTCGCCGGATGTTACGTGCAGAGAAACCATGATAGCCTCGAGATAGCATATCCAGAGGTAGATTCCTGGACAGGCGTTACAGACTTCGATAAAATCATTTCCATTATCGAAGGACAACCCTATAAAAGCGCCCAAGACTGTTTTTTGTATGATCACACTACTCCAAGGCATCTTTCCACTCCTCCGGCCTGGACCTATATCAAAATCTCCGAGGGATGTTCTCATGCCTGTTCTTTTTGTGCAATCCCCTTGATCAAGGGGCCCTATCGATCTCGGAGAATCCCCTCCATCGTCGAAGAAGTCGGCAGCCTCGTTGCGAAAGGCATAAAAGAGATAAACCTCGTCTCTCAAGATTCCACATTTTATGGACGAGACCTCGGGTTGAAAGAAGGGCTTGCTCACCTGCTGGAAAAACTACTGGCCATCCATAATCTCGGCTGGATCCGCATCTTGTACAGCTATCCGGAAGAGATTACAGAGCCCTTGCTGGATATCATGTGCGACAAAAAGATCTGTTCCTACCTGGATATCCCCTTCCAGCACTCGCACCCCAACATCGTGAAGCGGATGAAAAGAGGAATTGACGGGGTAAGATCGCTGAAATTGCTGGAACACATAAGACATAAAATTCCGGATATAGCGATCAGGACGTCCCTGGTCGTGGGTTTTCCAGGAGAAGGGAAACAAGAATTCGACGACCTCGAAACATTCGTCACCCGGGCCCATTTCGATCACCTCGGCGTTTTCACCTATTCCCCGGAAGAAGGTACCGGATGTATCGGAATGGGAGATCCCGTGAAGGAAAGTGTCAAGCTGAAACGGAAAAACCGCATCATGGATATTCAAGCCGAGATTTCCTTTGCCAACAACAAAAAATATGTGGGGCGTATCGTGGATGTTTTGATAGAAGGGACATTGAAGCAAGACCGAAACCTTCTAATCGGAAGAGGTCAGTTTCAGGCGCCCGAAGTGGATGGGGTCGTGTTCATAACCTCCCCAAACAAAGATCCTTACATTTTTAATTCGATCCAGAAAGTTGAAATCACCGAGCCGGATGTATATGATTTATATGGAAATTTATACCGATGAACACATTTTCAAAAGTTACGGCGACATTTTTTGGGGTCGGCTACGTTCCTTTGGCACCGGGGACAATCACGAGCGCCATCATCGTGCTCCTGTATAAATTTTTTCTATACAAGCTGAGCTGGCCAGTCTACCTCCTGCTGTTTTTTCTGCTTTTTGTCCTCGGTACGTTTGTGGCAGATGTCTATTCTCGCATGGTGAAAAAGGACGATCCGCGCACCGTCGTCATAGACGAAGCCGCCGGACAATTTATCGCCATGTTTCTCCTTGGCCCGCAGTGGACTCTCTGTACGGCCAGCTTCCTCCTTTTCCGCTTATTCGATATCCTCAAGCCTTTCCCGATCAAAAAGGTCGAATCGTTTCCAGGGGGATTGGGCATCATGCTCGATGACATCGTTGCTGCGATCTTTGCAGGGATTCTCATAAACTTATTCTTGTTGTTGACATGACTGCCACTAAAGAATGGAAGATCGAGATCCTGGCCGTTGGTTCCGAGCTGCTCACTCCTCAGTTTCAGGAAACCAACTCTTTTTTTCTGACACAGAAGTTAAACGATTTGGGCTTGGATGTGCGGTTTAAAACTATTGTCGGAGACCAATGGGATGACCTCTGCATCGCGCTAAAACAGGCTCTGGACAGGACGAATCTCATATTCGCTACGGGAGGACTCGGCCCCACAGAAGATGACAGGACGCGAGAAGCCCTTGCTTCCGTGTTGGGCCGAAAACTCGAATTCCGTGAAAAAATCCTTAAAGCCATCGAAAAAAGATTTGCCAGCCGGCATATGAAGATGCCAGAAGTCAACAGAAAACAGGCTAACATCATAGAGGGTTCGCTCGTCCTGCCGAACAAAAAAGGTACGGCACCGGGCTTGTGGCTCGATACCGGCTCGCATATCATCATCCTGCTACCGGGCCCGCCTCACGAATTGAAGGCCATGTTCGAGAAAAGCGTCTGGCCTCGATTGCAGGCTTTTCAAAGACGATACGTTTGCCGCCGGGCGATAAAGACAGCGGGCCTTACAGAATCCAAAATAGAAAGCCGGCTCGTGGACCTATATCCCAGGATGCAAGGTGTCGAGCTTACGACTCTGGCCCATCCCGGCCAGATCGAAATTCATCTCAAAAGCACATCCGACACGGACCTCATGCAGGCGCAGCAAAAGGTCGGCCATGCGATAGAACTCATTTGCGGGGTACTCAAAGAAGGGGTTTTCACGACCGAAGGCGAAGAACTGGAAGAAGTCGTGGGAAAAATTTTAAAGAATGAACGCCAGACAATCGCGATAGCCGAATCCTGCACGGGAGGTTTCCTCGGCCACCGGATCACCAATGTACCGGGAAGCTCCGGTTATTTTTACCGGGGAGTTCTGGCATACAGCAACCAGGCCAAGATAGAGCTGCTGGGCGTTCCTGCCGCAATCATCGACCGGCATGGAGCGGTCAGTCCCCAGGTCGCTCGAGCGATGGCATCCGGCATTCGGAAACGAGCGAATACAACATTTGGCCTATCCATCACAGGAATAGCCGGGCCGACTGGCGCAACGAAAGATAAACCCGTAGGACTCGTGTATACGGCGCTTGCATGGGATCAGGGAGTGCACGTCAAAAAAAACCTTTTTTTAGGGGACCGGAATGCGATAAAATTCCAAGCGACCCAAAGAGCATTGGATATGCTCCGGCGACACCTTTCGGGCGCGAGCAAAAGATGAGAATATTTGTTGCCATTGAACTTGAAAAAGAAATCAAAGAAAACCTTTCCGCGTTTATTCAGGAAATGGATTCGGGCAACCGCAACATCAGGTGGGTCAAACGTCAGGGGATGCACCTAACCCTCAAATTTTTAGGAGAAACCTCAGAGGAAAAAATTGCCGAAGTGAAATCCGTGCTGGAGGTCGCTGCCAGCGAGCACCCCTCTTTCGAACTCATCCTGAAGGGGACAGGGACTTTTCCACCGGAAGCGAGAACCCCCAGGATTATCTGGATCGGGATCGAAGAGAATGCAGCCCTCCGGGCTATCCATACCCGGATTGAAAACGACCTCCATAAAATCCGCTTTCCCAAAGAACAAAGAAAATTCCACCCCCACCTCTCTCTCGGACGGGTCAAAGGACCGGGAAACCTCGGCCCGGTCATCCAAACACTCGGACAGAATCGCAAAACCGGGTTCGGAAGGATGATCGTTGGCAAGATTACCCTATTCCAGAGCATCCTTAAACCCACAGGTGCCGAATACGCCATTTTATCGGAGCACAATCTGCAATGAAAATATTGTTCGCGCTCGTTTCCTATCTCTTCGGATCCTTCCCGACCGGATATATCCTTTATTTTCTCAGCGAAAAAAAAGACATCCGCATGTTCGGAAGCCAGTCTATCGGCGCCACCAACGTTCTTCGGCTAAAAGGCTGGGCGTTTGCCATCCCCGTGATCTTCATGGATGTTTTGAAAGGATTTCTTCCGGTGTTTATCGCCCTGAAGCTCTTTCCCGAAGAAAGATTCGCGCTCATCTGCGGATTTCTAGCAGTTCTGGGCCATTGCTATCCGATTTATATTAAGCTGAAGGGAGGAAAGGGGGTCGCCACAGCGGTAGGATTGTATTCGGCCGTGGCTTTGCAGCCGCTTTTAATCGGAATCGGCGTTTTTTTGATCGTCATCGCCATAACACGCTATGTATCTCTTGGATCGATCCTTGCAATGCTAAGCCTCCCTTTTTCTATTTATTTCATTCAGGGCAATAAAGATGTCGCCATTCTAAGCGTTGCCGTCTTTCTATTGATCGGCGTGAGACATATCGGCAATATTCAGAGACTGATCAAAGGCAACGAAAGGAAGTTTGGAGAAAAAGAGTGAAAAAAATCTGCATTGTCGGCGGGGGTTCTTGGGGAAGCGCTATGGCCGTTCATCTGGGCAGGCAGAAAATCTCCGCCAATCTGTGGATAAGAGAATCCGAGATCTACGAAGAAGCAGTCCAAACACGAATGAACAAGACGTTTCTCCCCCAAATAATCTTCCCCTCCTCTGTCTCCTTCTTTAACGACCTGGAGAAGGCTTTAAGGGATACTCAGGCTATTTTTATCGCTGTTCCTTCGAGGTTTTGTCGCGAAATATACACAAAAATCGCTCCTTTTCTGGATTCCGAACAATATATCGTAAGCCTGACTAAAGGAATCGAAGAAGAATCATTGAAAAGGATGAGCGAAGTCATGGAGGAAGTTTTTTCAGCGCCTTCCCATTCCCGTATTGCCGTTCTCTCGGGACCGAGTTTCGCCCGGGAAGTGGCAGAATCCCACCCGACAGCCGTGGTTATCTCCTCGAAAAACCTGGAGACGGCGAAAAAAATCCAATCCCTGGTTTCCAGCCTGTATTTTCGTGCGTACAGCTCCGATGACATCGTCGGGGTCGAATTGGCTGGAGCCTGTAAAAACGTTATCGCGATCTCTACGGGCATATCGGACAGCTTTGGATTCGGGAGCAACTCCATGGCCGGTCTGGTGACAAGAGGTCTAGCAGAAATGATCAGGCTGGGAGTCAGTCTGGGAGCCAGGCAGGAAACCTATGCCGGCCTTGCAGGTATCGGAGACCTCGTTCTTACGTGTACCGGCAAGCTGAGCCGAAACAGGTTCGTGGGAGGCGAATTGGGAAAAGGGAAAAGCGTTAAAGAGATCATTTCTGGAATGAAAATGATCGCAGAGGGCATCACGACCACACTGTCAGTCCACCAGCTGGCTCAAAGGGAAAATGTGGAAATGCCGATCTGCGAACAGGTCTATTATGTGCTCTATCAGGGGAAAGATCCCAAAAAAGCATTCCGGGATTTGATGTCGAGAGAATTGAAAGACGAATACCGATCATTGAAAGGGGACAAAAATGAAGTTTAAAATACTTGTGTTATTGCTTGTTTCTTTTAGCATGATCTTTTGCGCTTCCAGTCAAAAAAAGCTTGAAAAACAAAGGGCAAATGATCCTCAATATCAATATAACGTGGGATTGGTCTATCTTCAGAACGACAGCTACGAAGAAGCCATGAAGTATTTGGAAAAATCGTTGAGCCTCAAGCCGGACTTTGACCTGGCATTGAATGCGCTGGGCATCATTCATTTCATAAACGCTGAGTTCCAAGAGGCCCAAGGATATTTCGAGAGGTGCCTTAAAGTGAATCCTGAATTTACCGAAGCCCGCAATTATCTCGGTTCCGTTTATCAGGAGATAGGCTATCTGGATAAAGCAGAGGCGGAGTTTTCCAAAGCCATATCCGATGAAACCTACGCATCGCGAGAACTCCCCCTCTACAACCTGGCAAGGCTATATTTGCTCAAAGAAAAAGACGAGGAAGCCCTCAAACTGGTAAACGCCGCTCTCATACTGAACGACAGAATGGTTATGGCGATCAACCTCAAGGGAGTGCTGCTCGAGAGACTCGGACAAATGAAAGATGCCATCAAGAGCTACGAAAAAGCATTGGAAATCAATCCCGGAGATGTGAATCTCAGCTACAACCTTGCCGTCGCTTATTTCAAGAGTGACCGGCGTGCAGAGGCAAAATCTCTGTTCGAGAAAATCTACCCCAATGTACAGGACGAAGAAATTAAAGCCAAAATCGACGAATATCTCGAGGTCCTCAAATAGCGCTCCACCCCGCCCTAGTAACAAGGGGTTGGCAAGGAAACGGCCCATGAGTTGTATGTGTATACTACGAATGGGCTGTGACGATGCCGATGCAGTGAGATCGGCACCCCTCAGCTTTAATGGCAAATTTTTCATATCCCTAGGGAATGGTTTCTTGAAAATGGAGCCTAGATTATTTACGCGTTGAGATTGCTGTAGCGGCAAGGAAACGGCCCATGAGTTGTATGTGTATACTACGAATGGGCTG
>Ga0180437_10005616_pt1 | contig 17065 bp, 7 predicted proteins | sample SS_ome_4_FD_132410 | JGI IMG/M metagenome (GOLD analysis project Ga0180437, IMG submission 132410) | Hypersaline lake sediment archaeal communities from the Salton Sea, California, USA - SS_3_D_1 metaG | ecosystem: Environmental > Aquatic > Non-marine Saline and Alkaline > Hypersaline > Sediment... | reverse complement strand
GCAGTTGCTGCACCCCAGCGCCATGCTCGCCCGCCAGCTCGATCCCACCCGCCTAATCCTCGACGAGTCCGGCGGCTGGGCGCGGGGCGCCAACATGTACCTGCCCTACCAGACCGTCCCGACCAAGTTCAACGACATCCATCACTATCCCGGCCAGCAGATCAACGACCAGATCTACGAGAAGCTGCGCTGGACCGCCGTGAAGACGCCCGAGCAGATGCGGGCGATGGGCCTGTCGGGCAATATGCCCGGGCGGAACGTGGTCGGCGGACTGATGGCCTACTTTTCCGAACTGGGGTACGGCAGCATGCCGGACCTGGTCGACAACAACCGGCGTTTCGAGCAGATCGGTAATCCGATCGTCCCGCCGACCGTGTACCACCGCCGCCTGGCCGACCAATATGCCGAGGCTCTCAAGGCCACGGGCTTTGATCACCTCTACCCCGATCTCAAGCAGTTCTGCCTCGACCAGCAGATGCTCCACGGCATTGCCAACAAGCGTATGATCGAGGCGGTGCGGACCAACCCGCGGGTCGTCGGCTACTGCATCCACGCGTTGACCGCGGGGGACTGGATCATCGGCGCCGGGCTGCTCGACCTGTTCCGCAACCCCAAGACGTACGCGTACGAGGGGACGAAGGCCGCCAACCAGCCGCGGATCATCTCGATCCGCGTGCGGCCGCGCAACGTCTACGCCGAGCGCGGGGCCGTGCTGAGCGTCACGGGCGTGAACCAACTCGACGCGGTGGACGCTCGGTTGACCGTCGCGATCACCGCGACGGACGGGACGGTCGTCTATTCCAGGGCCGTTGAGGCCGAGATGGCGTCCGGCATCACCGACCTGTTCCACGAGGAATTGGATACGTCGAAGCTACGTGGCACGCATGCGGTCAAGGCGACGGTTGCCGACGACGACGGGAAAATCGTCACCCAGAACACGTATCCCTTCGATGTGTTCACCGGCGAGCAGTTGCGCGCGCCGGAAGGCCGCATCGCCGTCCTGGATCCGAACAACTTGTTGCGGGGCTACCTGAAGCGGGCGGGGATCGAGTTCGTCGAGTTCTCGCCGGAAATCGATCGGTCACTGCCGGTGTTCGTTTCGCGTACCCAGTCGAACACGCCCCAGCAGTGGAAGAAGTTCGTTGACCTGACCGCGCTGATCAAGGCCGGCGGGACGGGCGTCTACCTGGGCGGCGGCGGACCGCACATGAATTGGGCCGACCCGATCCCGGCATCCAAGCAATTCCCGCTTAAGGCTCGCATTCAGCGCGCCGCGGGACACTGGATGTGCATCCCCCGGCTCGTGCGCGAGCATCCGATCTTCGTCGGATTGCCGTCCGACTGCATGATGGGCGCGATCTACGAGAACGTCTTCACGGACCGAACGCTGCGCGACCTGCCGGGTGAGCCGATCGTCGCCAGCATCGGCTTCCCCTGGTTCCCGGACATGGACCGCCTGCGCCGCCATTACTACGGCCCCGGCGGCGTGTGGCACGGCGCCGACCTGGCCGTCGTCCCCTGCGGCGAGGGCCGGGTGGTCGCCTCGCACCTGCGCCTGATCGAAAATCTCGGTAAAGACCCTGTCGCCGACAAGATCCTGTTCAATCTGATCGAGTGGACTGCCGGTCCGACCAAGTGACCTGCCTTACATCAGGAGGCTCTATGAACACTCACCGGACAACCCTGACAGCAAACTTGGAACTCGTACAGAAACAACTTCCCGGATTCCGAAGGGGACAGTCCCATTTTCCCTGCGGGAAAATCGGGACAGTCCCCAGGTTATTCACGTACGAACTCTTGGCCCTGGCGGTTCTGCTGGGAATTGCCACTCCGATGTTCGCGAAGCCGAACGTCGTGCTGATCGTCTGCGACGATCTGAACGACTTTGTCACCGGCATGGACGGCCACCCGCAGGCCCGCACGCCGAACATCGAGAAGCTGGCCAACTCCGGCGTGAGCTTCCAAAGGGCCTACAGCAACGTGCCGATCTGTGCCCCCTCCCGTTCCAGCTTCATGACCGGCATCTACGCGCATACCTCCCGTAACATGCATTTCAAGAACTGGCGCGAAAACCCGGTGCTGGCCAATTGCATGACGCTCAGCGAATACTTCCGCTTGGGCGGTTACCACACGGCCGGCTCCGGCAAGGTCATGCACCACGTCCATGCGGACTTGTGGCACGAGTACAAGTACAAGCCGGACTACGGGCCGTTTGTTTACGACGGCAAGCAGCGAGTCGGCCATCCCTCGGTCCCCGAGCCGTTCCGCAGCATCGGTGCGGTCGACGGCTCCTTCGCGCCGCTGTCCGACCTGCCGTACGGCCCGAACCCCGGAGGCAACAAGGGCTGGATCTACGGCACGTGGGGTAGGGTCGAGCCGCTGCGCTACAACAGCCCCACCGATCGCGACCCGACGCCCGATGAGCGCAACGCCGCCTGGGCCACCGGGCGCATCGGCCAGTTTGCTAAGCAGCCCGACGGCAAGCCGTTCTTTCTGGCTGTGGGTTTCATCCGCCCGCACACACCGCTGCACGTGCCCAAGCGGTTCTTCGAGATGTTTCCCAAGGACACGCTCAAGCTGCCGGTCATCAAGCCCGGCGACGCCGAGGACACGCACTACGCTGACGTGTTCAATCCGGAGGTCAAGGGGCTGAAGTACTTTCGGCTGCTGAAGGAGTCGTACCCGAACCTCGACGACGGCATCAAGGCGTTCCTGCAGGCGTACCTGGCGAGCATTGCGGCGGTGGACGACTGCATCGGGCAGGTCGTCGACGCCGTGGACCGGGCCGGACTGGCCGACAACACCATCATCGTGCTGACCAGCGACCACGGCTGGAACATGTGTGAGAAGGATTACCTCTTCAAGAATTCGCTGTGGGAGGAGAGCACGCGCGTGCCGCTGGTAATCCGCGCCCCGGGCGTCACCACCAAGGCGGGCATCGCCGAGCACCCCGTGTCGCTCATCGACCTGTACCCGACGCTGAAAGACCTCTGCGGGCTTAACGGCAAGACTCTGAAGAACGACAAGTGGTGGCCCAAGCTCGAGGGGCATAGCATGCGGCCGTTCCTGGCCGATCCCAAGAGCCGCACGTGGACCGGCCCGGACTTCGCCCTGAGCATGATCACCGCCCAGGGCGCCGCAAATGACCCGGCCAGGCAGCACTACTCGGTCCGCACCGAGCGGTGGCGTTACATCCGTTACAACAACGGGTCCGAGGAGCTGTACGACCACGCCAATGATCCGTACGAATGGACGAACCTGGCGACCGTGCCGGAGCATGCCGCGACCCTGGCGGAGATGAGGCGGCGGCTGCCGGAATGCGTGCCGCGCTGAGCGCGTGACGATGGTTCTGCCCCGCGAACCGAGGTATGCCGGATCGGAATGCGTAGTCGAAATGACGACATTCACCCGCTGGCCTATTGGTCTCAAAGTGCCTCATGAGGGCGTGTCCTGAGCGGGCAAGTGGTTTTCGGATGTGCGCTGTTTTCGACAACATCGGACGAATCCGCGTGCCAGCGCAACGGCTCCAGGTGGCGCACACACGAAGCAGCTTCGGCCAGGTCTTCGCATGGCTCGCTCTTCTGTCAGCCCGCTCGTTGCGGGGGAATGGCAAGACTCGCCGTGGCTGACGTCTCTGGCTGTACGCCCACCAGGGCGGAAGGGAAGGCGACGGAATTGCCGCATGCCTCTGTCCGTGACACCTGCACGAACGCTTTCCGGGATCTCAGAGCTTCTCTACCCCAAGATTCGAGATCCAGCCCATCGACTCGTAGCGCCACCCAATGCCAAACCCTCCATGGGCGATCGGATCGACCACTTCCCCCGTGTGCGTATGTTCGACGAGTTGTTCGCCATTGAGCCAGACGGTGATGGTGTTGCCTTTCACCCGCAGGCAAAGTCGCCCCTGGCTGGCGTCCTGGCAGGATTCGGACTTTCCGTTGCAGAGCTTTTCCGTCTTGCCCTTTCGTTTCGCGTTCCAGCCGTGGCCGGGCATATAGTAATCCTCGGAGACACCCATACTCCAACTGCCGGACGGGCGGAGGCCGAAACTGTAACAGGTGTGCGGTTGATTCCAGCTTTCCGAGAGCGATTCTGCACGGAAGACCACCGACATTCCGCGCGAGTCGCCTGGGATGTGCGCGTGGTAAAACTCCCGGTTGGCCGGCAGCATCTTGAAGTCGAAGGCCACTTCATAATCGGTCCAACGCTTGTCGCCGATCCCGGTGATTGCCAAGGCGCCGCGGCCATTGGCCCCATGGCCGTACTGAAAACCAGGTCGCACATGGCGTTGGCTGACGAGCTTTCCGTCTTCGACTTTCCATCCGGTGCGCATCAGATCCCAGCGCAACCCGGCGTAATCAACCTGGAACTCGCTTGGCAGCTCTGTCAGAACTGCACTTCCCGGAACATCGATCACATCGTTACGCCAGACGTGGCCCGCCGGCTTTCGAACCACCCGGCTGATGATCGCCGTCTGGTCGCCCCTGTCGTACTCGGCCACGTAGAGTGCGCCGTCCGGGCCGAAGACGAGAGACCCGAGCACACCGTTTGCCCTGGCGAACTCGTTGACCGTGCCGTCAGGGGCCAGTCGATAGAGCCGAGCCTCCTGGCCGTAGGCGGTCGTGCCCGTGACATACAGCTCGCCGTAGAAGTCTCCGGTGGGGTCGAACCGCATGCGCTGTGCAGCTACAATCTCCTTGGCGAATCTCCTGGCGTTGCCGCCGGCATCCAGAGTGAAGACTCCGCCGCGGTGTTGATTCTCACCGGCATACAGCACCGATACGTACATTAATCCCTCGTAGAGCCCGCCGCGATCAAATGCAATGTCGCCGGGACCGCCGCCGTCGTACCAACCCGGAAATGAGCTGAAATCCGAGATCTGTCCGTTCAGCGGCAGCTTGCAGATCCGGTCCTGGGAACCGGTCGCCACGAACAGGTGGCCGCCGTAGTTGCCGACGCGGTCCAGCCTCAGGGCTCCGGCCCCGTGTCGGGGTCCGTGCCACGATGCGACGGTCGTCTTCTGCCCGTTTGACTCGACCCGGTAGAGGGCGCCGTCGTACGTGCTGCCCTTGACCACGTACAGATAGTCTCCCAGCAGCGTCCCGCCGCCCCATTCCACGCCGGTGGGCTGGAAGCCGGTGAGGAACTCACGGGCTTTTCCGTTCGGACGAATTCGCCAGATGTTCGAACTGTACGTGTGGGTCACGTAAAGGTTCCCGCTGCCGTCGAATGCCATGTGCTTGGGGATCTTCAATCCTGGCTGCGAATAGGTAGCATACGGTTCGACGACGTAGTTCGCGTCCGAAACCTCCAACGCTGAACTAAAGCTGTGCAACACACAAAGCCCCAGCCCGGCCGCCAGTACTGCTGTGGCGGCACTCATGGTTCGTGTTTTCACGGCCTCGCTCCCCTTGTAAGGAATCTGCAATGTTATATCGGCTCCCGCTTCTTCTCAGTGTTCAACTCGGGGCCGACCTTGCGGCGTTTGTACGTGACGGAGTATCGAACCAATCGTTTCTCGCCGGGAGTAAGGTCAAGGAAGTATTTGACGTGATTCTGATCTACCCGTTCTACACGGCCGTCGATCTCGTGCAAGTCGACGTATGCGCCCGGCTCGTTGCTGCTCCAATCATCGGGTTTCCCATCGCTGCCCCACAACACGACGTTAGCGTCGAAGCGTCGCTCCAACTCGACCTTGGCCTCGACCGGCTTACCGGAGACGATCTCTTCCTCGTAGACGAATGTCTCGTCGTAGTCGATCAGGTCGTAGTAAAGCACGAAAGTGTCGTCAAGTCGTCTCTTATACTGCCGGGCGACGACGTTGCTGATCCGTTGATCCTTCATTCGCCTGACGACAGTGATGTCCGGATCCCGGCCGATGTTGACTTCGACGCGGTCGCCGATGGGCACATACTTGGTCGCGGTGCCGCCCACGTAAGCGAGGTCTTGGTTCGCGTATTCGGAGAACAGCCGCACGTTGCCGTCCGGCAGCGGCGAGAGGCCCAGGTTCTCCATCGCCGGAAGATCCTTCTCCTGGCCGTCGTCATCGAGCAGCTTTTCGTTCTTGAAGCGGTAGTACTTCGTGAACTGCTTTCCGCCGTCGCGATCTGTCAGCTTGTAGATCACCTCCAACGGTACTTCGGCAACTCTCATCGAGACCAGCCGCTTGGGCTGTTTGTCCTGAATGTCCTCGCGGCCTTCGATGGTGAAGAGGAAGTACTCGGAAAGGCCCTGCTTTTTCACTTGCTTGCGGCCCTCGACGACCATCCCGTGATCCAGACGCCCGTTCGCAAAATACGAGTCGAACTTTTTCGAAAGATCATGAATTGCCTTTCCTTTCTCCGGCAACGTCACGAGCTTAATGCCATCGTCTGGTGCTTCGTTCTCAGGTGCAGGCCTTGTCGCCAGATCAGCGATCTTCTCCACTAGGTTGATCGTGCCCACGACTAGTCGCGTCTGAGCGTTGTCGTAGAGTTCGCCCGAGTTGTTGAACACGCGGACGTACCCGGTCAGCCGCAGCTTGGTCTCGTCCTGGTTGGCGATGCCCACGTAATCCGCCTTCCAGGTGATGCCGCTGGTGAAGTAGCGGATTTCGACGGGGATCTTGCCGCGGAAATCGCTGCGGATGTTCCACTGCAGGGCGTCGTTGCGGCCGCTGGGAAACGTGGTGTCGATCAGGTCGACCTGATCGGCGTGGTCGAGGATGCGGAAATCGATGCTGGTCGGGTCAATCAGCGTGTTGGCCCAGGAGAACTGGATGCGGTTGACGCCCTTCTTCACGGTCAGCAGCCGGTGCTCGCGGACCATGGTGATGTCCTCGGAGTTGTAGATGGTAAGCTGGGTCCCTTCCCTGCGGGGAACGGTGACCAGATCGACGTCAGCGAGGGCGTGGCTTGTCGCGCTCACCAGCAGGATCAGGAATGCCTGAGAAACACGTATTTGCATGGGCCGGCTCCCATTGACAGACTGCAGCATGATTCCCCCCCCAGTTAGACGACGCAACGGGCGTGTTAGTTCCGGACAAGGGCTGAAAGGGGTGTCGTGCCCATCCGGCGCCCTGCATCGCCGTTCTGCCTGTTCAGAATGCGCTTGCTTCCACGCAGTCTCGAACTTGTCAATTCCGGGGTCCGAGTGGAACGTGTTCGTCAACCAAATGGCCGGGCGCGACCGGAGAGTCCGAGAGCGCGGCCGAAATGGGCGATTTGGCCGCAATTCTGTTTAGCAGAGGAGAGAGCGCGGAGAGGAGGTCGGCGAGCGAGGCCCGTCGCAGATAAGCGGAAAACGGTCGCGGTTTGTGGCGAGGGCAAAGCGCAAAAGTAACCCCGCCAGCCAGTTCGCCAGTGGGGTACAGGCTCCCCGACGAAAATGCAAACCACGGACCCAGCGGTTAACAGCTGCCTGGCCCACTCACGCCCAAATAACTGCAGGGCTTTTGGACGCTCACCGCACCCGCATCGCCGACCGGCTTGCCGTCGGCCCCGCTGCGCACGATGCAAGAACACGGAACGCGACCCACACCGGCAATCGGCAGCGTTGTTACCGGCTCACCAGCCTGTGTCAAATGTCCCAGGAAGGCGACGATGTGGAGAAACATAAAGAGGGCGGGCTGGCACAGGAGGGGCGAGGTTCACGTGGCGTGACACTCCACGCCACCGCTATTCGGTGCGATTCCAGACGACAGGTCTGCTTGTCAAAAGTGCGTCTTCCTCGGGAAAAACGTAGGGTCGCGTAGTGGTGCGTCGAGCAATCTGACGAATCAGAATCCAGTGTACTTCGGGACGTGCGGGTTCAACTCCCACCTCCGGTACTTGTTGGCTCGTGAGGCTTGAGTCGGGCACGGGTCAGTGTAGCAGTCTTCTCGACCCCCGGAATCAGCCGGACCGGCCCCAGCAGGCCCGATGCGTGCAACGGGATGTCCTTCCAGCGCCTCCCTGGAGTCCCTGAACTGGTGATGTTGGTTCGACAGAACCGTTGGTCCGGGGGTGCGTGGGCGTCGCCAACCAGGCGATTCGCCCACGTGTTGGCCACCTCGATTTCGAGCCGGTTGCGTCCCGGGTGTGCCTGCTCGGTGACTTCGAGCCGGTAGGGAGGTTTCCAGACGACGCCCAGCGGCCGGCCGTTGAGCCGCACTTCGCCAACGGCCCAGAGTCGCCCCAGATCGAGCCACAGCCTTCGGCCGTGCTGCAACCACGTTTGGGGAATCTCGAATTCGATCTCGTAGCGGGCCGTGCCGGAGAAGTAGCGAACACCCGGGTGCTCGTGCTCCGTCCACGATTGCAGCGCGGTCAAGGTCACACGCTCCGGGGCGCCCCATCCGTCGGGAAAACGGACGGTCCACGGACCGGCCAGTTCTCTCGCCGCAGGCACTTGATCGACGGCGAGTTCCGCCCTCCGGCCGTCCGACGTCGTCAGGCGGTATGATCCGTTGCGAAAAGCGGTGGCGCGGATCTGCTCGCCCGCCACGGCGGCCGCACTCAGCCCCGCAGGCAGCGCGAGCAGATGGGCGCGGTCGTCGGTTCGGCGGAAAACGACAAACAGCGAACCGGAGGGCGCCAGCCGCAGCGGAAGGCGCACGCCCTGAGCCGTCTTTTCATAGGCCGGCTGCGCGATCGTCTTTCCCGACTCCGGCAGCCACAGCTCCGGCGCCTTGCCCGAGACGCGGAAACAGGCGTCGACCGACGCCCGGCGCGTCGTCTTGTTGCGGACGAAGTAGATGTCCGCCGCGGCGGTGCGACGGTGGATGAAATCCAGGTCAGCCCCGTCCTGCTCCGCGACAAAACGGAAATCGGGCCCGATTCCGCGACCTTGAAGGACTTCCCGCAGGCTACGTCCCCAGATGACGCGTCCCTTTCCGTAGCGATGCTCCCGGACGCTCTGGCCGTCGCAGTCGCCCCAGAGTGCGTCGGCGAGCTGTTTGACCTGCCGATCGCGGGCCGGATGGTCGGTCAGCCCGTTGCTGCGGGTCGGCTTGGGCCCCACGATCGTCGCCCCGGCGCCGACCAGCTTCTGCAGCTTCCGCAAGACCTCCAGATCGACGTCTTCGCGGTCCGGCAGCACGAGCAACTCGTACTGCATGCCGTCGGGCAGCGTGATCCGGCCGTCGCGGACGCTCATCCGGTCCAGCACCACTTCCGCATTGGCCACGTCATAGTCGTAGCCTTCGCCCAGCGAGGGATCAACGTGTTTCGGCGGCACGAAGTTGTAGCCCTGGTCGCCGTAATAGTAGCAGACGTCGGCCACGAAATGCCCTTGCTGCAACAGGAACGAGCATCGGGCCAGGTAGTCTAGAAACGGCCCGGCTTTCTGCCACCAGACGATATTCGTGTTCAAGTGCGTCCCGGCCCCATAGACCCAGCCGGGCCGGCCGGCCTCGGGCGGCTGGTGCGCGCCGGTGTGCCAGACGACGTGGTTCATCCCTTCGCAAAACGCCCGATCGGCCGCCGGCTTCAGTTCCAGCGGCCCGTCCTGCCAGTGGTACATGCTGGTGAAGGCCTCCATGTGGACACGGCGTTTGCCGTAGGTATGGGCCGCACAAGCCGTCTCCTTGACGACCCACAACCGATCGGCGTTCGGGCGGTGCGGCCAGAACTCACCGCGGACCTCGTCGATCGCGCCCTGGGCCTTCAGGGCGTCGACCGGCACCTGGTGGATGGGCGGGCCCGGACCGCCGGCCTCCGACTCGATGCCCAGCCCCGCCGCGTGGGCGGCTTCCACCGCGGCCCGATAATAGGCGTCGACCAGCAAATCGCCGAGCGTCTTGCGGTAATCGTAGATGAACCGCTGCGTGGCGTCGTCGCTGATGACGATGCCGCCGGCCAGCGCCGGCAGAAAGCGCGTCATGTCGTAGCCCCGGTAGCGGCGGAATTGCTCGAGCATTTCCGGCGTCCAGGTCGCCCCGCGGACTTCGTAGCTGGCCAGGTAGAGCTGTTTCAAAGCCGTGTCGTCGAGCCGGCCCAGCCTGGCCCGCAACCGGTCGATCAGGTGGTCCAAAAAGGTGTGCGTGGCCTCGCGGCTGAAATGGTCGGTGGCCAGTCCGTCGGAGTTCGGGCTGGGCACCTTCAGACGCTCGCCCGTGTTGGTGCAGGCGTATCGCACGATGGCCCAGGGGCCGGCGGGAGCCTGCCAGCGAATCCGGCCGTCGGCGTCGATGCGATCGGTCAGATCGACGATCTTCTGCGGATCCTCGATCAGCAGCGGCGGCGGTCCGGCCGAGCACCAGCACCCGCCTGCCCCCGACGTGCTGCCATCTTGCAGATTGTCGGCCGTCCAGATCCGATCGCGGCCCAAGGCGGGCGGATACCCCAGCAAATCGGCGCCGTCACGGTTGCGATCGGCCGCGTGCGAGGCCACCACGTTGATCCCCTGGCGGTCGAACAGCTCGAACTCGCCGAGCTGCACGCGGTCGAAACGCGTGTTGTGGCCACTGAGGATCCGCAGCCGCACATAGCGGGCATCGGCCGGCGGCCGGATGTCGAAACGCTGTGGCTCGGTGTTCGGCGCCAATGTCGCCCGCAGGACCTCGCGGAACGCACCGTCGGTCGGGCGCGTGGTGGAGACGGCGATCGAGAAATCCTTGGCGAACAGATGGAGGTCCCCATACTGCTTCGGGTCGTCGCTTGGCGCGTTGTGCAGCACGGCATAGTTGAGCGACCGCAGCCCCGGCGGATCGAGCTTGAAGACGAAGTCGTAGCCCGGCAGGCGTCGGCCGGCCGGAATCGCCAGCACGGCGACGTCCTTGTAGAAGGCCGGCTTCCCGTCGGCCCGCCGCGGCGCCTTGGCCGGAACCGGTGGAAAGGGCAGCACCCGGTCGACGTCCGCCGGCCCCTCGACGAGGATTTCCGAGCAGATCAATCCCATGCTGGCGTGCCGCGGCTCGACCCAGGAGCCGCCCATGTCCCAACTGCTGGCCACCGACAACTGCACGTCCATCCCCAGCCGGCCGGCGACGCGCACGGCATGCGCGATATCCTCCACCGACCGCTCGCTCATGAATGCCGGTCCCGCCGGCGGCATCCCTTCGGCCGCACCCCGGGCGCCCATATCGAAGATGCAAAGCCCCCGGACGCCCGCGTCGTAAAACGCCTTCAGCTCCTGCTCGACGTGGGCACGATTGACGTAACCGTTCAGCCACAGCCAGTAGGCCGACGGCCGGGCCGCTTTGGGCGGATCGCGAAAACCGGCCGCCAGGTCGATCGGCCGATCGGGCGGTTCGGCGCGGGCGCCGGATTCGACTCCGGCTCGCATGAGGCACACAAGACAAAGAAACATCGCGATTCGTGCGAACATGTTGATCTCCTGTATCTGGCAGCGCCGTACAGTGTAGGTCTTCGCCCGGAGCTAGTCAAATCAACGCGGAGGGCACGCGAAGGAATGACTTCGCGATTTCCAGCGCGAGCCGTTTCGCGGCCGACGTGGGCAACGCCGAGGAGCATTCCGGCGGCCGAATTCGCCGGAATTCGGCCCGCTTCGTAACGCCGCCAAAGTCTGGCGACTTCGGCTACGACTTCGAAGCTCCCTGGAACGCGCCGCGTGAGCAACTCCCGGAAGAGGCGAACCGGCGCAGCCTCCTTGCACGCGGCCATCCTCTCGCTCGGACCGGGCGCCCGGCCGAGAAGTCTCGTTGCGATTCGGACTTACGTCGACTAGAATGGCTTCCTCGCGTGACGAGTTGCCGTGTGGTTGTTTTGGCGAGGGAAGCCATGGTTCCGGAAAAAGTCCGATGTTATCTGGTCACGAAGGACGCCTCGGGCAAGGTCTCGGCGGAGATCACCGAGCGGCCCACCGAGGAGCTGCCCGAGGGCGAGGTGCTGATCCGGGTGGCCTACTCGTCGTTGAATTACAAGGACGCCCTGGCGGCCACCGGCCATCCGGGCGTGGCCAGGCGGTTTCCGCACGTGCCGGGCGTCGATCTGGCCGGCGTGGTCGCCGACACCGGCGTCTACGAATGGGTCGAAGGCGACGAGGTGGTGCTCAACGGCTTCGACCTGGGCGCCGGGCGCTGGGGTGGATACGCCGATTACGTCCGCGTGCCGCAAGATTGGCTCGTGCCGCTGCCCGCCGGCTTGACGCTCCGCGAAAGCATGATCTTCGGAGCCGCCGGGTTCACCTCGGCGATGTGCGTCGACGCGCTGCAGAAACACGGCGTGGAGCCCGACTCGGGCGAGATCGTGGTCACCGGGGCCAGCGGCGGCGTGGGCAGCGTGGCCGTGGCCATCCTGGCGAAGCTCGGCTACCACGTGGCGGCCGTCACCGGCAAGCCCTCCGCGCACGAATATCTCAAGAAGCTCGGGGCCGAGCAGATCCTAGCCCGCGAAGACGTCGACGACCGCAGCGGACGTCCCCTGCTCTCCGGCCGCTGGGCCGGAGCGGTCGACTGCGTAGGCGGCAACATCCTGGGCACCATCCTGCGGACCACCAGGCCGCGCGGCTGTGTGACCGCCTGCGGTCTGACGGCGGGCGACGACCTGCCGGTGTCGGTCTATCCGTTCATCCTCCGCGGCGTCACGCTGGCCGGCATCGACAGCGCCTGGCCGCCGCTGCCGCTGCGTCACGAACTCTGGCAGCGCCTGGCCGGCCCGTGGAAGCCCGACCAGTTGGAAGAGATGGTCGAGCAGATCACGCTGGAGCAGTTGCCCGCGCGAATCGACGCCATCCTGGCCGGCCAGATCACGGGCCGCGTGGTGGTCGAAATCTCCCCGTGAAGCGCCGACCGTCGGCCTATAAAGCCGCGACCGGTGGTCGCGCCCGTTCGTAGTGACCGCATTCATGCGGTCTGGGCCATCTGGCCCGATGAATCGGGCCACTACGAACCCGGCCCGAAGGGCCGGAATTCACCAGCCCAGGGCAACGCCCTGGGGATGGTTGGACGTCGACTCCGCAAAGCCCTGAAGGGCAACATGGTGCGCGGTGCCCGTCTCCCCAGGGCGTTGCCCTGGGCTGGTGAATCGGAGTCCTTCGGACTCGGCCTTTGCCGCAAGCGGCAGAAAAGCCATACGCCGCGGTAGGTCCGGTGGGATTCGGTTTGGGAACTACGGCGACCACGGGCCTCACGCGGCGTTGATCCCCACCGGGCTTGTCCCGGTGGGGGCGCCACGAGAAATGGGGGTTGAGCCGCGGCTAGTTGCCAAACCCACGCTCCACCGGGACAAGCCCGGCGGGGGCGTTTGCGGAAGTGGGGGGTTGAGCAGCCGGTAGTTGCCAAACCCGCGTTCCACCGGGGCAAGCCCGGTGGGGTTTCTTCGATATACCCGTCCGTCGTGATCGTGCCCTACACGCCCGGGATGCGAATATCGCCGTCTTTCAGCAGCGGGATGTTGTCGGTCTCGAAATCCTCGGCGGTCGGTTTCAACTGGAGGTTGTACATCGCCGGGTTCTTGTCCGGCTTCTCGAACATCTCCTCCCAGGTGATCCGCTTGCCGGTGTAGGCCGACTCGCGGCCCAGGACGGCCGCCCCGGTGGCCCAGGCCACGTTGCGGGCTTCGTTGAGTTCTTGGCCCTTGACGATGGCGTAAAGCAGATGGGCGTGCTCGGCCACGTAGGCGTTGCGGTGGTAGCCGGGCTCTGCGTACGGGTCGGGCGTCTGAAGCTCGAAATCGCCCGGCTTGTTCTGCTCGTAGGTGAAGCTCTCGCCGACCCAGTTCCAGCAGTCGGCCACCTGGCGGCACATGCTGTGGACGTGCACACCGTCGGGATACTCCAGGTCGATGCTGAAGAAGTCGTACATGTTGCCGGCCACGCGCCGCGCCCGGAAACCGAAACCGCCCGCACTGACCGGATGCGAATCGAGAAACCAGTTGGCGATGTCCAGGTTGTGCACGTGCTGCTCGCAGATATGGTCGCCCGACATCTCGACCCAGATTTGCCAGGGGCCGCAGAGCTGGTCCGGGCCGGTGGGGTTGACCGGGGTATTGGTGAAGATGCGGCCCATGTTCCAGGCCACCCGCCCGGCCATCACCCGCCCGTAGGCGCCTTCCTTGATCTCGCGGGCCTGCCGGCAATAGCCTTCGGAATGGCGGCGCTGGGTGCCGGCCACCACGCAGAGGCCTTTTTGTTTGGCCAGCTCGCCGGCCTCGATCACGCGGCGGACACCCGGCGGGTCGACGGCCGAGGGCTTCTCGAAGAAGACGTGCTTGCCGGCCTTGATGGCGGCCTCGAAGTGCAGGGGCCGGAAGACCGGCGGCTGGGCCATCACCACGATGTCTGGGCCCACTTCGAGTGCCTTCTTGTAGCAGTCGCCGCCGCTGAAGCGTCGCTCGGCGGGGACGTTATATCGTTCGCCGGCCCCTTTGGCGCGGCCCTCGAACCAGTCGGCCGTGGCCACCACCTCGACTTCGAGCTGCCATCCCAGCTTTTCGTTGAGGTATTGAACGGCTTCGAGGTGATTGGCCATGGCGCCGTTGCCGCGGCCGCCGCAGCCGATCAGGGCCGCCTTGAATTTCCGCTTGGTTTCCTGGGCCCCGACCGAGACCAGCGGCACGCTGCCCAGGGCCGCTCCGGTGGCCAAGGCCGAGGTCTTGAGGAACTCGCGCCGGGACGGGGAAACGAATCGCCGCGATTGATTTGAGTGCGCCATGGTTCTTCTCCTGCTTGGGTTTCGACGGGAAATCGCCCACGCCGCGGGCGTCGCCGCCATTATCGTGCCCGGGCGGCCGTGGTGCAAGCGACTTGGGTGGGGATTGGGCCCCGCCGCATGACGGCCGGATCGGCAACGTTGACAACCGGCGTTCCAGCAGCGACAATAGGGCCGTTCGCGTGGGTCCGGAAATCGAAATCGACGTACCAGAATAGAACGAAAGGGCTGCTCCATGAACGCTCCAAAACGCAGTGGCGAATCTTCCACCTCGCGCCGTGAATTCCTCAAGCGCACCAGTGGCGCGCTGGCGGGCACGGCGTTGGCCGGCGCGATCGCGACGCGGGCCTATGCCGCGGAGGACAACACCATCAATATCGCGCTGATCGGTTGCGGGGGGCGCGGGACGGGGGCCGCCACCAACGCCCTGAGCACGCAAGGCCCGACCAGGCTGATGGCCATGGCCGACGTCTTCGACCATCGCTTGGAAAGCAGCCTGAAGAACCTCTCCTCGCGATACGCCGACAAGGTCGACGTGCCGCCGGAGCGGCAATTCCTGGGAATGGACGCCTACCGCAAGGCGATCGACGCGGTGGGCGACGGCGGCCTGGTGCTGCTGACCACGCCGCCCACCTTCCGCCCGATCCACCTGGAGCACGCCGTGGAGAAGGGCCGCCACGTGTTCATGGAGAAGTCGTTTGCTGTCGACGCCCCGGGTATCCGGCGGGTGTTGAAGGCGGGCGAGGCGGCCAGGAAGAAGAATCTGAAGATCGCCGGCGGGCTGATGTCGCGCCACTACAAGCCGCTGGAGCACGCGGTCGAACAGATCCATCAAGGCGCCATCGGGGACGTGATCACCTGCTGGGCCTACCGCGAGCACGGCCCGGTCGGGTTCCGCCCGCGAAGGCCCGATATGAACGAAATAGCCCACCAGATCTCGAACTACTCGTGCTACACGTGGGTCAACGGCAGCTTCATTCTGGACTGGCTGATTCACAACCTGGACGTGTGCTGCTGGGTAAAGGACGCCTGGCCCATTTCGGCCCAAGGGCAGGGCGGACGCCAGGCCCGTACGCAGGCCGACCAGTTGTTCGACCACTACGCGGTGGAATACACGTTCCCCGACGGCACGCGGCTGTTTGCCCAGGGCCGGCACATGAACAAGTGCTGGGGCTTTTTCGGCGACGTGATCCACGGCTCCAAGGGCTCGGCCGTGCTGGGCGAAGGGATCCGCGAGCCCCGGCTCTACAACGGCTACAACCGGACCAAGGAAAACCAGATCTGGGAGTACGAGGGGCCGGGCGGCAACGGCTACCAGTTGGAGCACGACCTGCTCTTCGCGGCCATCCGCGAGGACAAGCCGCACAACGAGACGGAGCGTTGCGCCTATGCGGCGATGACGGGCATTCTGGGGCGCATGGCCGCCGAGTCGGGCAAGGAGATCACCTGGGAGCAGGCCATCGCGTCGGATCTGGAGTTGGCCCCGGGCCTGGACGACTACACCATGGAGTCCACCCCGCCGGTCACGCCCGACGAGCAGGGCCGCTATCCGATCGCCGTGCCGGGCGAGACCGTCGTGCTGTAGGGTCAGTGTCTTTGATTGTGACTTCTGCGCACGGTGCGCGTATGTTGGCAAGCCCCTCTGCCGGAGAAGGTTAGGGTTCAGTGGTCAGGGTTCAGGGTTCAGCACTCCGCTTCCGATCGTTACCCCAAAGTCCTGAACCCTGAACCCTACTTTGGTTGCGGCCACGGGCCGGGTTATGGAATGGCTTCCGCGAGACGTTTGGCCGTGTGACGACCACCGGACGACGGGCTGCGCTTGGAGTTCGTACAGGGACAACTTCCCGGATTCCGAAGGGGACAGTCCCATTTTCCCTGCGGGAAAATCGGGACAGTCCTCAAGTCATTCGACGAGTTCTTCGTTCGGGAGGCGCGTCTTTTCCCGGGGTCGCATCCCGGTGGCAGCGATGCGGCCTATCGGTTACAATAGGGTCACGTATCATCCAGCTACCCGCCTGCCGGAAGCGTGCGCCGCCGGCGTACACTTTCTCCCCTTGCGAACAAACACTCACCCATAGTAGGAGGCCCGCCATGAGCGAGACCACGAAAAGCACCACGTCGCGTCGCGAATTCCTCAAGAACACCGGCCGGATTGCTGCCGCGTCGGCCCTTACGGCGGGGGCGGTGCCACACGTCCACGCCGCCGAGAATAACACCATCCAGGTGGCCCTGATCGGTTGCGGCGGCCGCGGCACCGGCGCGGCGATGAACGCCCTGTCGGTCAAGAACGGCCCCATCAAGCTGGTGGCCCTGGCCGACGTCTTCGAAAACCGCGTGAAGGCCCGCTACGAGGCAATCAAGAAACGATTCAACGATCAGGTCGACGTGCCCGAAGATCGCAAGTTCATCGGCTTCGACGCCTACCGGAAGGCGATGGATTGCCTCAACCCGGGCGACGTGGCCATCTTCGCCACGCCCCCGGCCTTCCGCTGGGTC